>ENA-ORDA01000042-ORDA01000042.1-marine-metagenome-genome-assembly--contig:-NODE-42-length-121712-cov-5.951848_pt1 | contig 121712 bp, 110 predicted proteins | sample MGYA00237778_ERZ508506 | MGnify/ENA primary metagenome ERZ508506 (study PRJEB26177, sample SAMN06267891) | marine metagenome | isolation source: Monterey Bay, California, USA | place: Pacific...
ATTTATATTTAGTTAGATAGTTTATGCAATACAACTTATTTGACGTGCTTTACTTATTTTGGTACTGTGTTGCAAATAGTGTTCAAGTGAAGAAATAAAAAAGGGACTACATTGCTGCAATCCCTTTGTTTTCAAGTGACCTCGGCAGGATTCAAACCTGCAACCTCTTGAGCCGTAATCAAGTGCACTATTCAGTTATGCTACGAGGCCAATTTAGTGGGGCAAATATAGTTTATAATTTTTTGTAACAAAAGAATTTATTATCAAAATCTAAATAGCTATTTTTGTTATATGGTTCCAATAAACAGTCTTCGAAACATAAAAAATCTCTTCTCTAACGAACTGTTGAACGAAATAGCATTAAATGGTGAAATGATAAATTTTGAAAAAGATGAAATCATCATTGATATCAATCAAAAACTAGAAAATATTCCGATTCTTATAACAGGAAATATCAAAGTTTTAAGAGAAGATGAAGAAGGAAATGATTTTTTGTTATATGTACTAGAATCTGGAGATACTTGTGCCATGTCTCTGACTTGTTGTATAAGTAGTAAGAAAAGTAAAATCAGAGCAATCACAGACAAACCCACACAGGTAGTAATGATTTCTATCGCTAATATGCAATCATGGATGAGTACCTACGAAGAATGGAGAATTTTTATTCTACAAAGTTACCAAATAAGATTTGATGAAATGCTAGAAACCATTGACACACTCGCATTTATGAAAATGGATGAGCGGTTGTATAAATATCTAATTGATAAGGTTAAATTAAATTCATCTTTGATCATAAAGCACACGCATCAAAATATTGCAGAAGATCTGAACACCTCTCGGGTAGTAATATCAAGGCTTTTGAAACAATTGGAAACAGCAGGAAAAATCAAACTGGGGAGAAATAAAATTGAGGTATTAGATTTTTAGGCAACAAAAGTTACAATTAAAAAGATTTATTAAAGTAATTTTGTAACAGTATAGCATCATAATTGACGAACTGTGATTAACAAAAATTTATTTGAAACACTGTATTTGTATCTAAAAAAGATGTAAATCTCACCACAAAGCTGAGGGGCTAATTATGCCATTAACCTTGTTCTCACTTAATATTTTTTGAGTAAATTTTAGTGACTTACCGTTTATAAAAGCACTAGTTACGTCTTTAATATACTAAACATATGATTTCACAATTTTCAAGATAATATGGATACATTATCAGTTTTTGGGTATCTCGGCGCTCTATTAGTGGGAATAATTCTTGGTCTAATTGGTGGAGGAGGATCCATACTAACAGTTCCGATACTTGTTTATCTTATCGGATTGAATCCGGTTACTGCAACTGCTTATTCCTTATTTGTTGTGGGGACAACATCCATATTTGGAGCAATACAACATATAAAAGATAAATCTGTGAATGTTCGAATTGCTATTCTATTTGCGATTCCTGCTTTGATAACCGTTTATTTAACTCGTAGATTTTTGGTGCCTGCCATACCTGAATCTCTATTTACTTTTTTAAACATTGAGGTTACCAAGCATATTTTTATTATGCTGTTCTTTGCTTTAATAATGCTCATAGCATCATTTTCGATGATTAAAAGTAGCCAATCACTACCATTAAAAAACTTCGACATTAAGCATAATACAGGATTTGTTATTGTAGAAGGTATCGTGGTTGGAACCTTTACAGGTATTGTTGGTGCAGGTGGGGGTTTTTTAATTGTTCCTACGCTTGTGATAGTTGCGAGACTACCAATGAGATTAGCGATTGGAACATCACTCATAATTATAGCAATGAAATCTCTGATTGGTTTTTTAGGAGATGTTCAAAATATAGCCATTGATTGGCCCTTCTTAATCATGTTTACATCCATTTCCGTTGTTGGTATTTATATTGGCATATACATGGCTAAATTTATTAGCGGAAAGAATTTGAAAAAAGGATTTGGATGGTTTACATTGTTGATGGCAGGATATATAATTTTTAAAGAATTATCTATTGTATAATGTGATAAAAATCACATTTCAAAATTAGAAAACTTTGTACATTTGAATAAATTTTAATATGAAAATAGAACAGATATATACCGGATGTCTTGCACAGGGTGCATACTACATTGAATCAAATGGTGAAGTAGCCATTATTGACCCCTTACGCGAGACTCAACAATATATTGACAAGGCGAAATCTGAAAACGCAACTATAAAATATGTTTTTGAAACACATTTTCATGCTGATTTTGTTTCGGGACATGTCGACTTAGCCCATAAAACAAATTCAACCATTATTTTTGGCCCTGGTGCTTCAACGACATATGATACTCATATCGCAAATGATAACGAAGAATTTAAACTTGGTAATGTTATTATAAAAGCATTACATACACCCGGTCACACACTTGAATCAACCACCTATCTATTAATTGATGAAAATGGTAAAAATCATGCGGTTTTTACAGGTGACACCCTTTTTCTTGGTGATGTTGGTCGTCCTGACCTAGCGATTAAATCTAATTCAAGTAAAGAAGATTTAGCAGCCATGTTATACGACTCCTTAAGAACTAAAATCATGTGTTTAGATGACAATGTTATTGTATATCCTGCACACGGTGCTGGTTCTGCTTGCGGTAAAAATCTAAGCAAAGAAACCGTAGGCACAATTGGAGGTCAAAAAAAGTCAAACTATGCACTTCGTGCCGATATGACTAAAGAAGAATTTGTAAAAGAAGTCCTTGAAGGCATCCCTCCTCCTCCTCAATATTTTGCCAAAAATGCCATGTTAAACAAAAATGGGTATGATGCCTTTGAGCAGGTACTACAAAAAGGAGACATTCCTTTAAATTCAGAAGAATTTGATCGATTAGCAAAACATGAAGACGCCTTAATACTTGATGTGCGAACACCATCAGAATATATCATTGGTCATATTCCAAATTCTATTTTCATAGGTTTAAATGGTGCTTTTGCGCCGTGGGTTGGTGCTTTGATAATTGATTTAAAACAACCTATTTTATTAATTGTTCCCGAAGGTAAATCAATAGAAGCAATCACGAGACTATCACGAGTTGGTTACGATAACACCCTTGGTTATTTATCAGGCGGCATTAAAAAATGGAAAGCAACAGGCAAGCCAACTGAAACAATAACATCGATATCTGCAAAAGAATTAGCTAAAAAAAACAACCTAGAAACATTGAGTATTTTGGACGTGCGAAAGGACGGTGAGTTTAAATCTAGCCATATCAAAAATGTTCGGCATTTTTCGCTTGATTTAATCAACAAACAACTAAATGATATTTCCCCAAATAACACTTACTATATTCACTGCGCTGGCGGATATAGATCTGTCATAGCTGCTTCAATTTTGAAGGCTAACGGGTTTAAAAATATTGTTGATATAGCCGGTGGATTCAATGCATTAAAAGAAACTGATGTGCCATTAACTAACCTTATTTGTCCCTCAACAAAATAACTTTATGAAAACAACACTTCCAATACAAAACCTTAAGTGCGGTGGCTGTGCAAATACCATAACCACACGGTTATCTGATCTCAAACACATCCAAAAAGTTCAGGTAGAAACAGCGCACAATAGTGTCTCATTTGAGTATGTAGGTGAAGATGCTTTAGCACAAGCAATAAAATTATTATCAAAATTAGGCTACCCGATTGATGGTGAAAGCAACCCGCTTATCAAGAAAGCTACAAGCTTTGTGAGTTGTGCCATAGGGAGAATGAACAAACAATAATAGAAGGCTAATCAATAATCTTTTTAAATTATTTCAGCACTTAAACCAGCGTCTAATAATAATGAACACTTTGGTTCCAATTCCTTAAATGTTCCTGTTTTTACTGTACACTTTCCTTTATAGTGTACTAAAATAGAGCATTGTTCTGCTTGTTCAGGCGTGTGTTCACAAGCGTATATTAGAGTTTCTATAACATGGTCAAAGGTATTTACATCGTCATTGTAAAGAACAATTTCATTTAAATTCTGTTCTAATACATCAACTAAGTGATCTTCTCTTATTTTTTCTTTAACACTCATATTATATAATCCAATGATGCTAATTTAAGAATTTTTGTGACACCCATTTATTTCGTTCTAACGTTTCAACTAATTGAAGTCGATTATTACGACACTCTGATTCAATAATATCTTTATCCTGCGCATAATACCCACTCAAAAAAAGCATCCCATTATCTGATAAACATTGCACGTATTTTGCTATATCCTGTAATAAGATATTTCTATTAATATTTGCAATTATGATATCGTATTTGGTCTGACACAAAAGATTAGAATCACCTTCAAAAACAGTAATATGACTGCATTTATTTCGTTCAATGTTTTCTTTACTATTAATGTAACACCATCTATCTATATCAATGGCATGAATTCCTGTAGCTCCTTTAAGCTCAGCTAATATGGCTAAAACACCAGTACCACATCCCATGTCCAAGACATATTTATCACTAAAATTATTTTTTAAAATGTGTTGGACCATCATATGAGTTGTCTCATGATGTCCTGTCCCAAAACTCATTTTTGGCTCAATAACAATATCAAAATTTAAATGTCTAGAATCATGGAAAGGAGCTCTAATCATACAAACATCGTCTACAATAATTGGTTCAAAATTACTTTCCCATTCTTTATTCCAATTTGTCGGTTCGATCTCATTAAACTTATAACCTATCTCAAACTCAGGAGAATTCAAAATCCGAACCTGAAGTAGAATATCATCAAACCAATCACTTTTTTGAATAAAAGCACTCAAGCCTGTGTCTGTCTCAACAAAACTTTCAAAGCCAACAGCTCCTAACTCTGCAATCAAAATTTCAACCCCTGGCTTTAAAGGATTAACGATAAAATAATAACCTATATAAATCATAATTTATTGACAGCTCTAACAATCCATTTATCTTGAGATAAACCCCAATTTTCTACCTTACCACTAATATGCTCTATAACTTCAAATTTATCAGCAAATAGTGACTTAATCGTTTCAGTAGGATGATAAGCAGCAAATGTCCTGTGTCCTTCTTTAGTTTTAGCTTGAACAACTAATTGACCGCTATCATATTTTGCACGATCAGACTTCATTAATTTACTTCTGTACACATCACCATGCGTAGTCAAGATAAGAATTGCATTGTTTTTTGAAATTCGGTAAAGCTCATCAATCCAATTTCTATGATTTTCTATTGAGAGATGAGTAAAAACAGACATCCCATATATCATATTAAAAAAATCCGATTTAAATTTAGTTGGAGGCATCAACTTATTTAATTCGAATGTAACATCCTTGATGTTTGCTTTATTCCAATTGATGGTATTTGAATTATAATCTGTTCCAAAAAACTCTGAACTAGGACACAACTTAGAGAAATGTCTTATTACTCTTGAAGGACCACAACCCCAATCTAAAACTCGAGTGTCCTGAAAATTTATGTATTTTTCAAATAACCTTTTTAAAATCTGAGCCGTATTATTTCCTGAATTGTAATAATTCCTATAATTCAAATTAAACGATTCATACATCATGTAATCTGGGGGAATTGCTATCTGTGGAAATTCTTTTTTAAAAGCTCTATTATCATAAAAATTTTTACAATACATCAAGCGATAACGCAGTCCATCAGAAATTTTTATCATGCCTAATCGTCTTAAAAACCTTTTCAGACCTGCCTTATTCATGAAATCGCATTAACAATCGCAAAAAAGTCTTCAGCATTTAAAGCTGCACCACCTATCAAACCCCCATCGACATCTTGTTTAGAAAAAATTTCTTTAGCGTTAGACGGTTTCACACTCCCACCATACAAGATAGAAACGTCATCTGCTACAGACTGATTGTATTGATTTACCAAGGTATTTCGAATAAAATGATGCATTTCTTGTGCTTGATCAGGACTTGCAGTTTCTCCTGTCCCAATCGCCCAGACAGGTTCATAGGCAAGGATAATATTTTTAAAAGCACTAGCATCTAAATGGAATAAAGCACTTTGAATCTGATCTTTCACAACAGACAGATGCATATCAGCTTTTCTGTCTTGTAATTCTTCTCCAAAACAAAAAACAATTGTCATCCCATTGTCTAACGCAGAATTCACTTTTTTTGATAACGATTTATCAGTCTCATTATAGTAAGCACGACGTTCACTATGACCTAAAATTACTGTCTTAACGCCGACACTCTTTAACATGCTTGCACTTATCTCTCCGGTAAATGCACCGTTTTCAGCGAAGTGCATATTTTGAGCAATAACCTCAATATCACTCCCCTTTAATAATTCTGAGGCGTGCCAAAGACTTGTAGCAGAGGGCGCTATCATTACCTCAACTTCAGAAGTTTTTGTATACTTTTTAAGATCCTGAATTAATGCTTCGGTTTGAGGTATGTCATTATTCATTTTCCAATTCCCAGCTACAACGTGTTTTCTCATTATGTTTTTATTTTTTTGAATTATCTAGAATTAATTTTTCAAAATCATTCCAATGTAGTTTTTGCTTTACGGTTCCAACATCTAACTCCATGATGCCTGGATTTGAGCGAACTACAGTTTTCAGTGCTTTTTCATCACACAGAAAAAAATTAAAATTAAAATGAAATTTATCTTTTACTCTTTGTTTTGTTGAAGCACTGGACGATGATAAGCCAACAACCGTATATCCTTTATCAATAGCGTCATCAGATATCTTTTTTAACTTGTACATACCAGCCTCATCAGCTGTATCTAAATTGTAAGATATAATTAAAATCAAATTTTCTTTTTGCAGTGTTTCCTCTGTCAAATCTTCACCTTCATCACTCTCTATTGAAAAATCTAATATTAAAGGCTCATATCCCTCCTTGATTACTTTTGATGTCACCCCAATATAACTTCCCGAAACATCAGGATAGCTTCCGTTAGTTACAAACTGCTGATCTTCTCCATTGACGTTAAAGGTCCATGTAAACTCTTGAATTGCTTTTGGAGCATCGTCAGGGATATTCATATTTTCTATGAGATTGTCACCAATTTTATAGGCTCTAAAATCCTTTGATGGTAAATGCATCAAAACATGATAACCAAACCACAAACAAAAAAACACAGTAAGTACGGCAACAATCGTAGTAAAAAGACTGTTAAATAATGGCTTAATATGCCGTACACCTCGAAATAAAACCACAATAAAGAAGAGAAGAACTACATCTTTGGTAAAGCTCTCCCAAGGTGTTAATTTCAGTGCATCACCAAAACATCCACAGTCCTTTACTTTATCAAAGTAAGCAGAGTAAAATGTTAAAAATGTAAAAAAGACAATCATGGACATCAAACTCCAAACTGTTAGCTTTGATTTATATCCAATAAGTAAAAAGACTCCCAAAACAACTTCAAAAACTACTACGAATACCGAAATAGCTAACGCATAAGGTTCTAAAAAGGGAATATTTAAAACATCCACACTAAAATACTCTTGTAATTTATAGGAAAAACCGAGGGGGTCATTAAGTTTAATTAATCCAGATATTATAAATAAGATTCCAACAAAAATCCTACTGAAGTGAACTAAAAATTTCATATTTATCTCTTTAAATGTATCATTGCAAAAACAGCGTAATTTATCATGTCTTGATAATTAGCATCGATTCCTTCACTCACCAAAGTTTTACCTGCATTATTTTCAATCTCTTTAACACGTAATAATTTCTGTAAAATTAAATCTGTTAAAGAGCTTACACGCATATCTCTCCATGCTTCTCCATAGTCATGATTTTTATCCTGCATTAGTTTTTTTGTAATATCAATTTGTTGATTGTAAAGATTTAATGCTAATTCTAAAGATAAATCTGGTTGTTCAACAACACCCCTTTCAAGTTGTATGAGTGCCATAATACAATAGTTTATAACACCAATAAATTCACTCTCTTGGCCTTCATCCACTCTACGCTTGTCATTTTGTTGAAGGCCACGAATTCGCTGAGCCTTTATAAAAATTTGATCTGTCAGGGATGGCAGTCTTAATATTCTCCAGGCACTACCATAGTCACTCATTTTTTTAGTAAATAACTCTCTACAGACATGAATTATGTCATCATATTGTTTTGATGTATTTTCCATAAAGTCATATGAATTTTGCGTAAATTTCGCGTAAATTTAAGACTATTCAAAGTTTATTTTAAAACAGCGAATAATTGACAGATAATACTGTAAAAATGACTATTAATTGCAACGGCAAACTCATTGATGTATCCCATCCAAAAATCATGGGAATTTTAAATATAACTCCTGACTCATTTTTTGACGGTGGTCATTACAACGATACAACTTCAATTTTAAAACAAGTTGAAAAGATGCTACTGGAGGGTGCCACTTTTATCGATGTGGGAGCTTGCAGCTCTCGTCCTGGATCTATGGCTGTTACTGAAGAAGAGGAGTTAAAGCGCCTCATTCAAGTTGTTGAACTTTTAGTGAGTACATTTCCAGATATTATTTTATCAATAGACACTTTTAGGAGTCGTGTAGCATATCAATGTATTCAGTCAGGAGCAGCGATGATTAACGATATTTCAGCAGGTAAGATGGATGATAACATGATGAAGGTTGTTGGGGATATGGGAGTCCCTTACATTATGATGCACATGAAAGGCACTCCTAAAAATATGCAAGATCATCTTGATTACGATAATTTGACAAAAGATATCATCTATTATTTTTCAGAGCGAATTCATGCCGCTCGAGCTCATAAAATCAATGACTTGATAATCGATCCCGGATTTGGTTTTGCAAAAACACTAAAACAAAATTATCATTTGTTGAGCGACCTAAACTTACTTGCAGTCCTAGACATGCCTATTCTTGTTGGTGTTTCCAGGAAATCAATGATTTATAAATTATTAGACACAACCCCAGATAAAGCACTCAACGGAACTACTTCTTTAAATACTGTTTCTTTAATGCATGGGGCTAATGTCTTGCGAGTTCATGACGTCAAAGAGGCTATGCAATGCATCGCAATAACTGACCAACTCAATCCATGAAAAAACTTTTAATTGTTTACATACTCTGCATATATTCTTGTGTTGACAAAACATTAGAATTACCCGTATCATCGAATAATGATATCACAACTATAGTAGATGTATCACCAATTTATGTTTTTTACAACGACCATAAAAAAAGCGATGTATTAAACAGAAACAACATGATTAGTTCCACTAATTGGTTGGTAAATATTGACAAGCGTTTAAAGCTAAAACAACTTTTCCCACATCTAAAATTTTTACAAGAAAAGCGACACTCTACAGGGATGCATTCAAATAAAAATGCTAAAAATTATTTTACATGCTTTAATGAACAGACTAATAATTTATCCTTTATTGAGTTTGCCAAAACAATTTGTCATCAACCGATTCATGCAAGTGATATTAGCAATAAGATAATCTTAAACAAATTTGACAAGGTTATTTTAGCAACTATCTTTTCGAAAGATTCTGTGAACATAAGTCATTTAAGTGATAAAGACGGGATAAGCTCTAATGTCATCTTAAATCAACTTGCTGAAAGTATAACAACAGGTGTAGCGGAAAATGAAAAAATAAAACTTTATACGAGTTACAATCAAAATTTAAGTTTTCAAGATTACATTAATGTAAGATCTGAGCTCCTAACATGGACGAATGGAAATGTCGAACTTGCCTTTGAAGAATTCATCAATAATTAACTATATTTAGTGAAATTTTTAAACTAAAAAGTCCATTGGAATTATTTGACGATCTCTTAAAGTTTACCGTAATTGATGTTATAGACGTTATACTAGTGGCCCTACTCCTTTATTATGTTTATAAGCTTATAAAAGGTACGGTTGCTATAAATATCTTTATTGGAATAATCTTTATTTATTTAGCCTCAAGACTCACAAGTGCCCTAGAGATGGAGTTATTGAGTAGCATTTTTGGAGGCTTTATGAGTGTTGGAATAATCGCACTAATTGTTGTTTTTCAACCTGAAATAAGGAAATTTTTATTGATGGTAGGTTCCACCAATTTTGCTACAAAAAGTAAATTTTCCAAACGTTTTAAATTTTTAAAGACAACCTCTTTAAATGAGACAAAGGCAGATATTATTGTTGCGGCATGCGTAAAAATGGGAAGTTCTAAGACAGGTGCCTTGATTGTTTTAGAAAGAAATAACAACCTCGATTTTCTAATTTCAACAGGAGATGAAATGAATATCCAAGTAACACAACCTATTTTAGAAAGTATTTTTTTTAAAAATAGCCCTCTCCATGACGGTGCCATCATTATTGCAGATAATATCATAAAGGCAACACGTGTCATCCTTCCTGTAAATAATGAGAAAAATATTCCTGAAAGATTTGGATTAAGACATCGGGCTGCCGTAGGAATTACTGAAAAAACTGATGCTATTGCGATTGTTGTCTCTGAAGAAACTGGACAAGTGTCGTATTTAAAAAATGGGGAATTTGTAATTTATAAAAATACCGAGGAGCTTACTGAAAAAATAAAGACAGAATTATCATAGTTTTAAACGACCTCCTCTTGTAAAAACTGGACCTCATATAAATTACGGTAATAACCATTCTCTTTTTTTAGTAATTCTAAATGTGTCCCCTGCTCCACAATCCTGCCTGAATCCATAACAATAATCTTGTTTGCTTTCTTAATAGTGGCTAAGCGGTGTGCAATCACTATCGAGGTTCTTCCTTTTGTGATTTTATCAGTTGCCTCCTGGATAAGCTGCTCAGAGTAGGCATCGACAGATGATGTCGCTTCATCCAAAATCAAGATGCTCGGATTTGCAACATACGCTCTTAAAAAAGAAATCAGCTGACGTTGACCTGAGGATAACATCACTCCACGTTCTTTTACGTTATAATGATAGCCATTGGGTAATTCCATAATAAAATCATGGATTCCTATTTGCTTGGCCGCAACAATCACATCCTCTTCCGAAATATCAGAATTCTTTAGAGTAATATTATTCAAAATTGTATCTGCAAAGGTAAAAACATCTTGTAGTACAACAGCAATTTGTTTTCTTAAAGAATTAAGCGTAAAATCATTAATACGTATATTATCAATGTAAATATCGCCTGTGTCAATCGTGTAAAATCTATTTAATAAGTTGATAATTGTAGATTTTCCTGCTCCAGTTGCTCCAACAATTGCCACTGTTTCTCCTGGCTTGACAATGAAGGAAATTCCCTTGAGCACTTCTTCCTCCTCAACATAAGAAAAGTGCACTTTTTTAAATGCAATCTCTCCTTTTAAATTAGAAGCGACTAATGCTCCAGAATCATTGATATTTGATGAGGTGTCTAAAACTTTAAAAACACGATCTGCTGCTATCATTCCCATTTGTAAGGTATTAAATTTGTTGGCAATTTGATTTAACGGTCTAAACATCATTGGAATAAACATAATGAAAGCTGTCAAATCACCCAAGGTCGTTAACTGCTGATTCACGACATTAAGACCACCAAACCAAACAATCATTGCTAAAGTTATGGATGATAGTAATTCTGCAATTGGAAAAAAAATAGAGTTATACCAAACAGTTTTCAACCATCCCTTTTTGTGTCTGTTATTGATTTTTTTAAAATTGGTGTACTCAATATCTTCACGTGTAAATAATTGTAAGATTTTCATGCCTGTAACGCGTTCTTGCACAAATGAATTTAAATTAGAAACCTCTGTTCTAACTTCTTCGAACGCTTTTTTCATGTATTTCTGAAAAATCTTTGTAGCAAAAAGAATTACAGGAAGTGTAAAAAAAACAATAATACTTAGCTTCCAATTCATATATGTCATTACACACGCTACTAAAAACATTTTTAATAAATCACTGAAAATCATGAATAACCCTTGCCCAAAAATATCTGCAATTCGTTCCATATCTGTTACTGCTCTTGTAATTAATAAACCAACAGAAGAATTGTCATAATATTTCATTTTAAATTTCAAAATATGTTCAAAAAGTTTGACACGAATATCTCTTACAACAGATTGACCAAGCCAACTTGCAAAATATATAAATAATAGGTTTGAAATGACTTCCAATAGTAGAAGTCCGCCATAAACAAGCATGTGGTTTAGGAATCCAACATCAAGTTTGGCAGCAATATTATCATCAATTGCCAACTGCAGAACTTTGGGTCTTATTGCACCAAAAATTGCCAACCCAAAAACAGCCAAAAGTGTTATTCCAAAAATATGATTGTAAGGTTTGATGAACGTTAATAACCTTTTAAACAAACCAACATCAAAAACTTCTTTACTTACTTTCGCCATTTACAAGAAATATAGTGTTATCATAAATTATTTGTGACAAAAACAAACCATGTGCTGGCGCTGAAGCTCCTGCTTCTTTTCTGTCTCTTGATTTTAAAATTTCATGAAATCTTTCAGTGGAAGTTATTCCCAAACCGACGTCAATCATAGTTCCTACAATAGCCCTTACCATGTTGCGTAAAAAACGATCTGCTTGAATCGTAAATATCAATTGACTATCTGCATCTAAAACCCATTTGGCTAGCATGATATTGCAATTGTATGTTTTAACATCAGTGTTACTCCTCGAAAAGCATTTAAAGTCTGAGTATTTGCATAGTATATCTGCGACCTCATTCATTTTTTGAATATTGAGATTTTTCTTATAATAATAAGAACATTCATAATTAAAAACATCCTTTTTTAAAGAGATAACATAATGGTACTCCCTACTTTGAGCATTGAAACGTGCATGCACATCTGAATTTACCTGACGAATGCTTTGAACACTTATGTCCTTGGGTAAAAATGAATTTAATTTAAAAACCAAAGCTTCCGTGTTTATTGAAACATCAATGTCAAAATGAGCAAACATTTGTTTAGCATGCACACCGGCATCTGTCCTTCCAGCACCATATATGGTGACTGATGTTTTCAGCAATAAAGATAAACCTTCCTCAAGAATTTCTTGTACCGAAATTGCATTCGGCTGACGCTGCCACCCATGGTAATGTTTACCATTATATGAAAGTTCAATAAAATATCTCAAATGAATCTTCTATTTTTGTTTTTAAAACAAATATAATTAGAATAACTAGTTACGGCTCACAATATTTTCTTAATGAAAAAAATACTTCTTTTGTCTGACACACATAGTTACATCGATAAAAAAATGATCAAATATGTCAAACAAGCAGACGAGGTATGGCACGCCGGTGATATTGGTGATTTACGTGTAACCGATACTCTGAAGTCCTTAAAACCATTACATGCAGTTTATGGAAATATCGATAATTCTCAAATACGTAACGAATTTCCGAAGCATTTAAAATTTAAATGTGAAGGCGTCAATGTTTGGATAACTCACATTGGCGGTTATCCACCAAAATACAATTCTCAAGTACGTGATGAATTAAAACGAAATCCACCTGATATTTTTATAACTGGTCACTCTCACATTCTAAAAATAATGCATGATAAGACTTTAAACTTATTACATATAAATCCAGGGGCAATAGGAATACATGGATTTCACCAGGTAAGGACCATGGTCCGTTTTGAAATAGACGGTAAAAACATAAAAAAATTGGAAGTAATTGAATTTCAAAGATAAAAAAACCCAAAGTAAACTTTGGGTTTTAACGCACTATTACTACTAAGATGATAGGTTTATCTCAATCGATCTACAGATTTTACAAGATCCTCATCCTTTTTAATGGCTTTGTTGGCCAAAGCCAACAAAACGATAGATAAAACAGGTATAAGCATCCCAATACCTTTCTCAGAAACATCAGTTTCTCCAGATATATTTAGCGATCTAAATACAAATAATCCTAGTAAAATAAAGTTTAATATGATGTTAAGACGACCCAAAACAAATTGTAGCTGTCGTTTCTTAAAATTTAAAATCGATATCAATGATAATATAGAGGACCCAATAAAACAGGCAAAATACACCGTTTCGTCTTGCGCATAAACATAATCACCTTTCGTATTAACCCACAAATAACATAAAAATATTATTCCCGCGGACAAGCCTGCAGCTATTAATAAATAAATCGATTGTATTCGTTGAATCATTTTCCAGAATTAGAGCCAAAAATAATGGTTTCTTTTCAAACCTTACTACATTATTGGAAATAAAGTTGTATCATTGCATCGTTAATGTGTAATGAATCTGTGGCTTACACAATTAATCTTCAAAAAAATCATAATTCAAATTTTTCTTCAACATCCCGTATAAGGAATCAAAAGACTAATTTCTCAAAACTAATTATTCAAATCAAACATGTTTGAAATTTCACAATTAAAAGAAATGAAGCTACCTGAATTGCAGGAATTAGCTAAAGGGCTTAATATTTCAAAATATCGCTCACTTAAAAAATTAGATTTAGTATACCAAATATTAGATCATCAAGCAGCAAATCCAAGTGCTATAAAAACCGAGGAAGTAAAGAAACCAAAACCTAGGCGAGAACGTGTTCAGCGTACAAAAAATGATGGTAATCAAAAGCAAATAGATTTTAAGCAAAAAGAAAAACCATCTGCGCCTAAAACAACAAAAGAGGAGCCCAAATCAAAAGTGACTGAAAAAGTTGCTAAAACTGATAAAAAAAATATTCAAGAACCTCGGAAAGCACCTGCAAAACAACCTCAGAGTGAAGGTAAAAATCGCCCTCCTAGAGATCAAAAAACACCACAAAGAAACCAAAATCGTGGTAATGGAAATCAAAATCATAAAGATACTGGAAATAAAGACAACAGAAATCGCTACCGAGAACCGGATTTTGAATTTGATGCTATTATAGAAAGTGAAGGTGTATTAGATGTCATGTCAGATGGGTATGGTTTTTTACGTTCTTCAGATTATAATTATTTATCATCACCTGACGATATTTATGTATCTCAATCTCAAATTAGATTATTTGGGTTAAAGAAAGGAGATACTGTTTTGGGTCAAGTTAGACCTCCAAAAGAAGGTGAAAAATACTTCCCGTTAATAAAAGTTACAAAAATTAACGGTTTAGATCCCCAAGTTGTTAGAGACCGTGTGTCATTTGAGCATCTGACCCCTTTATTTCCGCAAGAGAAATTTAACATAGCTGAAAAACAAAGTACTATTTCCTCGCGGATTATGGATTTGTTTGCACCTATTGGTAAAGGTCAAAGAGGTATGATCGTATCGCAGCCAAAAACTGGAAAAACAATGTTACTAAAAGACGTTGCGAATGCTATTGCTGCAAATCATCCAGAGGTTTATTTAATGATTTTACTCATTGATGAACGACCAGAGGAAGTGACTGACATGCAACGAAACGTTCGTGGTGAAGTAATCGCTTCAACATTCGATAAAGAAGCCCATGAGCATGTGAAAATTGCAGACATTGTTTTAGAAAAAGCCAAACGATTAGTAGAGTGTGGCCACGATGTTGTAATACTTTTAGACTCCATAACGCGTTTAGCTAGAGCCTATAATACTGTGCAACCGGCTTCGGGAAAAATATTAAGTGGTGGTGTTGACGCAAATGCACTTCATAAACCCAAACGATTTTTTGGAGCAGCAAGAAATATTGAAAATGGCGGATCTTTAACGATTATTGCTACTGCCCTTACAGAAACAGGTTCAAAAATGGATGAAGTTATTTTTGAAGAATTCAAAGGTACAGGTAACATGGAATTACAATTAGATAGAAAAATATCAAATAGACGCATATTCCCTGCCATCGATCTCACCTCATCGAGCACGAGACGAGATGACATTCTATTAAGCGAGACTACCATTCAAAGGATGTGGGTAATGCGAAAGTATTTAGCCGACATGAATCCTGTTGAAGCGATGGAATTTATCAATGATCGATTCAAGCAAACAAGAAATAACGAAGAGTTTCTAATTTCTATGAATAGCTAAGAAAAGAAATCTATTCTAAAATAAACAGCCTAGCAACATATGATGCTAAGCTGTTTATTTTATTAATAACATACAAAAAAAAGACCTTTCACAATGAAAGGTCTTTTTTTTGAAATTATCTTCAATTACTTTAAAGAAGCAACGTGCTTTGCTAAACCAGACTTTAAATTAGCAGCTTTATTAGCGTGAATGATGTTGTTCTTAGCCAACTTATCAATCATACCTGTCACTGAAGGGAAAAGTTTCTCAGCATCTTTTTTCTTTTCAGTATCACGTAATCTTTTAATCGCATTACGCGTTGTTTTGTGCTGATATTTGTTTCTCAGTCTTTTAGCTTCGTTACTTCTAATTCTTTTTAACGATGACTTATGATTTGCCATTTGTTTTTTATTGTTTTTATAATTGTAGCCCGTAGGGGAATCGAACCCCTCTTACCAGGATGAAAACCTGGCGTCCTAGCCGATAGACGAACGGGCCCTATGTTTCTTTTCTAAAAATTCTTTAAGTTTTAAACTTAATGTTGTAAAATTTTCAAAAAACTCACAATGTTTCCATTGCGGATGCAAAAATACAACATTTTTTAAAAGTTGCAACTTCTTTAGGTTTTTTTTGCAAAATTTTCGTCTTTAGTAAGCTTTTGCGAACAAAACACGTTGTGTTGATGGACGCCCAGTCAAGACGCAACGTCCGTTCTCAACCTTATTATCTAAGGGTATACAGCGAATGGTTGCCTTGGTCATATCCTTAATTTTATTTTCAGTTTCACTAGACCCATCCCAATGTGCAGAAATAAAGCCATTCTTAGTTTCTAAAATCTTCTTAAATTCATCAAAATCATTTACTTCAGTAATATGATTATCACGGTATTTTAATGCTTTTTGAAAAAGTTCATTTTGAATTTGGTCCAATGAGTCAATGACTGTTGCGACAATCTCACTCAATTTCACAATACTTTTAGTCAGCGTATCACGTCTGGCGAGTTCTAATGTACCGTTTTCAAGATCTTTGGGACCTATTGCAATACGCAAGGGCACGCCTTGTAATTCGTGCTGTGCGAATTTTGCGCCAGGTCTAAACGTCGTTCGATTGTCAAATTTTACTGATACTCCCTGGGATTTTAAATCATTAACGATACCCTCTACAACTTCAGAAATGTCTTCTAATTGTTCTTCCGATTTAAATATTGGCACAATGACAACTTGATTTGGTGCTAACTTTGGTGGTAGCACTAATCCTTTATCGTCAGAATGAGTCATAATTAAAGCTCCCATGAGACGTGTCGATACACCCCAAGATGTTGCCCAAACGTAATCTTGTTTTCCTTCCCTATTTGTGAATTTCACATCAAATGCTTTTGCGAAATTTTGGCCTAAAAAATGTGATGTCCCAGCTTGTAAGGCCTTGCCATCTTGCATTAAGCCTTCAATACAAAACGTTTCTTCAGCTCCTGCGAATCGTTCACTTTCTGTTTTCAAACCTTTAATAACAGGCATCGCCATGAAATTTTCTGCAAATTTAGCATAGACGTTATTCATGAGTTCTGCCTCACTCATGGCCTCTTTTCTCGTTTCATGTGCCGTATGACCCTCTTGCCATAAGAACTCAGCAGTTCTCAAAAATAGACGGGTTCTCATTTCCCATCGAACAACATTAGCCCACTGATTTATTAACAACGGTAAATCTCTGTAGGATTGAATCCAACCTTTATAAGTATTCCATATGATAGCCTCGCTTGTTGGCCTAACCACCAATTCTTCTTCCAGCTTTGCTTTGGGATCTACTCTAAGCTTACCAGGATTTTCTGTGTCATTTTGCAATCTGTAATGCGTAACAACTGCACATTCTTTCGCAAATCCTTCAGCATTTTTTTCTTCAGCTTCAAACAAACTTTTTGGCACAAAAAGAGGAAAATATGCATTTTGATGACCTGTCTCCTTAAACATGATGTCTAATTGAGATTGTATTTTTTCCCAAATAGCAAAACCATAAGGTTTGATGACCATGCAACCTCTTACTGCAGAGTTTTCAGCTAAATCAGCCTTTACTACAAGTTCGTTATACCATTTTGAATAATCTTGATCTCTACTGGTAAGGTTTTTACTCATGTTTTATATTTTGGCACAAAAATTGTACTTATGTTAAATAATAAAATAGTTCAACAAAACTAACTATTTTTGTAATGTCCAACAATTAAATTTCGAGTTATGCATTTAAACCACACTTTAAAATCAAAAACACAAATTATTGTTACACTTGTTTTAGCTCTGGGTATCGTCTCTTGTGGTTCATATGAATATGCAGGTTATGAAAATGACAGTATTTACAATGATACTAAAAAAGCAACGGTCATCAAGTCAGAATCTCCATCCTCTACTAATAATCAATATTATCAAAACTATTTTAAGGAAAAAACTGAGGAATACGCATTATACGCAGAAGATGAGGACGCGATTTTTACAGATATAGAATCATACGAGGGTGATTATAATGAAGAAAATGATACTACCGAAGGAGAAAGCTACGCAGGATGGGGCGGAAACAATTCAGACGTCACAATTAATGTGTATGGTGGCCACTCCTTCAATAGTATTTGGTGGAATAACCCTTATTACACCTCTTGGGGTTGGAATAACGGCTATGGCTATGGTAATGTTTGGGGATACGGATTCAATAATTACTACGGTTGGAATAGACCGCTATGGCTCGACTATGGCTGGGGTTGGGGCTGGGGATGGAACCGTCCTTATTGGAACGCAGGTTATTACAACGGTCCATACTACGGAAACGGTTACTACAATGGCTATAATGAAAGTGCCTATCAAGGACGATCTCTATCATATAATAGAACAAGACGTGGCACAGCAACTATTGCACGTACAGGAGAAACAGCAACATCTATGAATCAAAGAAGGACAGTAGGTAGTTCAAATAGATCAAGAGGAGCAATATCCAGTGAAGTAAATAGAAGAACAGTGGGCAGATCAAATTTAGGAACCCGAAAGGTTGTTAATAATGATAAAACCTCAAGATTGGTGGGTAAAAAAAGCACGTCTAAAAGAACACGACCTTCTGTACAGTTAAGTGATTCAAGATCACGACCAAAAGGAAACGTAAGGTCAAGTTCCAATAGAAATAGTTCTCAATCTAGGAATGTATCAAGGTCAAATAGTAGTCGTTCAAATTCCAATAGCAATGCATCAAGGTCTAATTCGAGTAGAAGTAACAGTAGTCGAAGTAGTATGTCTAGCTCATCTTCTCGTGTGAGTAAAAGTTCTTCGAGAAAAGGGAATAATTAGTTTTTAAATTTTACAAGTAAAAAAATTATATGAAAAAGTTTTTATTACTAGTCATAGGTGTCACATCTATGTCTAACATAGAGGGTCAAAATATATCAGATGCACTTCGTTATGCAACATCTGAGGTTCAAGGAACAGCTAGATTTAGAGGAATGAGTGGGGCATTTGGAGCACTTGGTGGTGATCTTTCTGCAATTAGCATAAACCCTGCTGGTGCTGCAATTTTTAACAATATCCATGCATCATTCTCAATTACAAATTACAATAGTGATGTAGGCACTTCCTATTTTGGCACTGAACAAACCACATCTAACACAAATTTTGATTTAAATCAAGCTGGAGCTGTGTTCGTGTTTAACAACACCAATACAGCATCAAAATGGGGTCGCTTTGTCTTCGGTTTATCTTATGAACACACTCAAAATTTAGACAGTAACTTTTTAATTTCCGGGACTAATTCAAAATCGATAGATAGTTATTTCCTTGATTATGCTCAAGGCTTGAGGCTTGACGAAATTTCGGCGTTTGACGGAGAATCTATATCAGATGCTTACGGTGATATTGGTGCTACTCTTGGATATGCCAACCAACAAGGTTTTCTTGGCTACGAGTCTTATATTCTGGAACCTGAATCAAATGATGACAGTAATACCGCTTACACTTCTAATATAGCTTCCGGAACCTTTAACCAAAATTATGCCTATTCTTCATTGGGATATAATGGAAAATTAACTGTGAATTCAGCAATTCAGTATAATAGAACAGTCTTTTTAGGTTTAAACCTCAATTCACATTTTATAAATTACGAACGTTCCACATATCTCACTGAATCCAATTCAAATATTGGATCATTAATTCAAAATGTGGGTTTTGAGAATAATCTTCTCACTGTAGGATCGGGTTTTTCATTTCAACTGGGAACGATTATAAAATTAAATCAAACCTTCAGAGTTGGAATGTCGTATGACTCCCCTACTTGGTACACGATAAGTGAAGAGACCACCCAGTATGTGACGACTCAAAGAGATGACGATGGCTCAAATATTACAACCTCCCTGAACCCACAAGTCATCAATATTTTTCCGGATTATAAATTACAGACGCCAGGAAAACTCACGGGAAGCGCTGCTTTAGTGTTTGGAAAAAAGGGGATTTTAAGTTTTGATTATTCGAGAAAGGATTACAGCAGCATAAAATTTAAACCTGAAACAGATTCTTATTTTATGCAAGAAAATTTGAAGATTAGCAATGATTTGAAAGTTACAAATTCTTATAAAATTGGCGGCGAATTTAGGCACCAACAGCTAAGTTTTAGAGGCGGTTATAAAATTGAGGAAAGTCCTTACACAAATGAAAGATTTGATGGAGATATGACTGGGTATTCATTTGGGATTGGTTATAACTTTGGTGGGACGTCACTTGATTTAGCTTACGAAAATGCTGAACGTTCAACAAATTATCAGTTATATGATATTGGACTAACAGATACATCACGACTAGTTACAAATAATACGTTAATATCATTAACATTGAATATTACTCTCTAAAGAAACTCACCGTTTAAAATAGTTATCTACACGCATCTATTAACAGGCTTTTTATAAGTAGCTTTCTTCAACTGAGATTGCTCCTGTTTGATAATAGTATCCCTGTATGGTAATTCAGCCATGTTGAGTGCGAAAATCGCCTTGTCCCTTCTTATCGCTTTAGGGTAAAATGAGATTTAAAAATCCGATTAATATCATCTAACGGCTCCACATATTCTAAGGTGAACCAATAATCACCTGATGGTAATTTTCGACCATTAAAGGTGCCATCCCAACCATTGCCGTCAGGCTTTAATTGTTTTAATAATTTTCCAAACCTATCAAAAATAAAAATAGTAGCATCTGGCTGAGAATAAATGCCTTTAATGTTCCAAGTGTCATTGTAACCGTCATCATTGGGTGTGAAGAACTTTGGATAATCTATAACGAACTTGACAGCATTAAGCTCATTACAATTAAATAAATCTCTCACATAAACAGTATGTTTACCTCCTGAGACATTTTCTAAAATTGGAGATGATTGCCATGGACCATTATCTATATTAAATTCATACGACCCATTCCCAACAACTGTTACTTCCAACACATTGTTCCCAGAAAACAATTCTGAAGTCACTTTAACGCCAATACTTTCTGGCGGGTACGATTTTTCAACTTCAGTTGTTGCTGGAATTGTGCAACCTGTCAATTTGTTGGTTGCAACCACTGTGTACATTCCTTCGCTATCTGGCATGTAAGTTGCTAAGGTCGCACCCACTATAATGACACTATTTGGATCTGCTACTACATCGGCTTCGGCACCCGCATACCATTGAAATGTGTAGTCAATATTATCTAATTTTGTATCGATTGGCGGATATGGAACTAGCGTTGCATTTTCAGGAAAAATAACAGCATCTGAGTTATTCAGGCAAATCACATAGTTGTCAAAAATTTCTATTTCAGGAACAGGATTGACAACTAAAGTGATAGGAACCACAATAAAACATTCATTAGCAACCGGTAGAACACGAACATAAATGGTTTGTCTAATAATGACTGTGTTTTCAAAATTAAAAAGATTGGTAATTTTATTGGCGTTACCAGCAATCGCATCTAACTCATCTTCATAGTAAGTAAAGGTAAAATCTGCAACGTTAAGCCCATTTAAAATTTCGGTTTCACGGCGTGTAATGTCAAAAACATCAAAACCATCATTATCGATTTCACATACCTCTATAGTCGATGGATTCTTGTTTATTAACGCATACAAAATCGTTGTCAATTGTAATGTTGTAACAGTTGTACATAAATTAGTACCTGTTCCTTGAACTATGATTTCTTTATCTAGTATTGTACTAGTGTAAGCTGAGGGATCTGGAATTGGATTATTATTATTTAAATCAACGAGTGACTCGTAATAGCTCAATGTAATGGTGTTATCTCCTCCTGTTATTTGTGTCTCTCGCGTGGTTAAATCATACAAGGTATCTACTTGATTACTACAAATACGGATACCGTCTGGTTCAAAAAGTATTGGATTCCTATTAACAACTAAATCAAATGACATTTCTGTATTCACACACTCATCAAGATCTCCTAAACCATTTCCATTTGTATCAAATTGTGATCTTACATAAATAGTTTCGGGGTTTGAAATGTTCAGATAACTGAGCTTGTCTAAAGGATTGTTATTATCAATAGCATCTTGCAGACTTAAATGATAACTTACAAGTAATGGCATTGTTTGGCTACCAATAACATCTGAATCAATAGTTTCTAATTGAAAATCAGCAGTGTCTGTATCACTACATAATACATAGTTTGTAATAGAATTTACATCAGGTAAAGCAATGACATTTAGTGTAACGTGTATTCCTAATCCTAGGCACGCATTAACATCTTCACTGTCTACGCGCACATAAATATCTTGACTGTTGGGAGAGGTCTCATTACGATGATTACTAATGTCGATTATTTCATTTACCTCACTTAATGCGTCTGTTAACTTCGTGTAATAAGAGATAAAAATATTTTGCCCTACAGGAAAAATAGCCTCGATTTGTGCAGTTGCATCAGAAAAATTAAAAGTTGCAATTCCGTTTTTATTATCACCGTCAACTAAGGTGTCATCACAAACTTCATAGTTGAGATTGAAACTTGCTGGAATTTGAGTAGCTCCTACAACAAGATTAATTTTAGCAGTACGATAACAACCGTTGAGTGTTTCTATTCGCACAAAAACCGTACTATTTAAAGGAGTTGGGTTGACATACGCCGTATCATTTATGATTTGATCTGTCACAAGCCCCATTTCTGCCATTGCTTCTGTTGCATAAAAAGTAAATAATTCGTTAGCACTATCTACTGATATTAATGAATTTGCCTCAGTTAAATTAAATATTGAAATTCCGTCAATATCGTCGTCACATTGTTTTAATTCAACAACAGATGTGATGACAGGTAAAGGATTTACCACTAATTCAAACGATACGGTATCAAAACAATCATTAAACAAGTTGTTTTCTATTCTAGCAACAACCTCTTGATTATTCTGTGTATTGACAACAACAGATAAATCTGTGCCAACAGCGCCGATATTAGCTTCTGCTTGCGTGTTGTAAAATCTCACATTATAGTCAATTAGATTTTGAGTACCGAGCACATCGGTAATTTTAGTAGATAGATCAAATGTCACCCCAACACCATTAGTGTCATCACCATCATCAGTATCATCACACAACTCATATATGGGCATATTTGCAACAGGTGTATTAAAGACTTTTAAATCAAAACTCGTAGTACTGAAACACGAAATATTATTTTTATTTTCTATTCGAACATATATGATTTCAAATTCATTGGTATTGGTGTATGGGAATACTAGTGCATCGGTTCCATTCTCTGCCTCTACCAATTCTTTATGATAACTTATAGCATAGTCTTCTGTCAATTGTCCTCCAAGTACCGTATTATCTAACAGATTAAAATCAAAACTCCACACACCGTCATTATTGTCATCACAAATGAATTGATCGGGAACTGTATTTGCTACTGGCGAATCAAATACTTCAATGATGAATGAGGTCGTGTCATAACAAGCCACATTATCAATATTTTCAATTCTTACATGAATGGTTTGTGGGTTAGAGCTATTGGTGTAAAGCGTGCTCAAAGGCGCATTAGCATTGCTGGCGTCTGCAGGAGATAAATGATAGGAAATATGATACTTGGTAGCATCTTGGGTTCCAAGAATTGTAGCATCATAATCTGATAAATTAATATCCCAAAAACCATCATTATTATCATCACAAATAAGGGCATCAGGTATGGTATTTGCCGTCACAAAAAAACCCTGTACTGTGAAGGAAGTTGTATCATAACAGGCCTCTCTATTATTGTTTTCTATTCTCGCATAAAATGTCGTGACCGCTGTGGTGGTGGTGTCGTAATTGAAAGGTAAAGGATTATCACCAATATCCGCATCTGCCTGAGTGGCATGGTAGGATACTGTAAATTGAGTTGTATCCTGTATGCCAATAATATCAGGAGTTTTTGTATCTAGATCAAATTCGACAACACCATCTTTATCATCATCACAGAGCACGACGTTACTTACAGGGTTAGCAATGGGTTGGGATTCAAAAATTAAAGTAAATGTGTAGGTCGCAATGATAGACCCGAGATTATCTATAGCAAGACACGCGTATGAAGCATTTGGAGCCCCCACATCTTGTAATATGGGGCCTGTCTCTGGCAACATGACACCATCTTTTAGCCACTCATAGGTAAACGCACCCGCTGTCGTTCCATCTAAATCAACAAGATCTCCCTCGCAATAGGTGTCTGTAGTAACAATGGAACAATCGGTGGAACCGGAAACAGCACTCGCATTTGTTTGTTCCATTGAAATAAAACCAGGGTCTTCGCTATAATTTGAAATCATAACTAGGTATATTTCACCCTCTAAAGCACCATTAATTGTCATAGTTTCAGTGGTAGCTCCAGAGTAACTGCAATCGACCTTATTGGCAGGAGTTAAATCCCCAGTACAATTCACATTAGGATCATTAAAAGGACCCCAAGCGACAAAATCAACATCTAAAGTCCCTCCTGTACCATCAAAATTGACAGTTTGACTGATTGTAAATATGAGATCCCCATCTTGATCTATCCTTAAATAATACCAAACTGGATAAGGCCACCCTCCTCCACCAGCTGGACCATTCCCTGTTGCACACGAGTAATTGATTCCTGGTTCAGCAAAAGGACGTGCACCTGGTATATTTCGATTAGAATTTGGAAAAATTAAAGTATCATCCCCTGCACAAAACGGTTCAGCATTAGCACAAGACGAACCCTGAGCATTTATGGTGCTGTAAAAAGGCAGCATAACGATAATCAGTAAAAAATAATCTCTCAGACTCATAATAACCGATATTACTGTGGCTTATACCTTAACTCTTTTTCAATGTTTAACTTTATTTTTCTAAATTTTTTGAACTGTACTTCATTTAAAACATAATAGAATTCTAAGTCCCGAGACTTATTTAGTCTATTAAAATCTTTATTGTTTATGTTCTTCCTGTAAAGGTCTTTTTTATATTTTTTTAGAATAATGACAAAATCAGACAGTTGTTCTTTTGTTAATTTTAATTCCTTGGCATACATTTTCTTGAGTACACTAATAGATTTGTTGTCTTGCGACATTACAACCATACTTGAAAATAAACCCAAAATAACAATAAAAATTTTCATAATATAACATACGATTAATGCACTAATGTTTTGCAAAATAACAAAAAATACATCAGGTAAATTTTAAAAGTGGTCACCTGTTAAATTTTAGGCGTTATAAACATAAAACAGATAAAACATGATATACCCTACTTTTTAACACATCTTTTTTTAAAGTTATTGTATGAGATTACAACTATCTAGAAAAATTTACTTTTTTTAAACCTGTAACATCTAAAAATGAACAAAAACAAAAAAGATTGCGTTCTTAATAAAGACACGAAATGTTTATCTTTGCGCTTTATAATCACCTTTTTAGAAAGAAAAGTTTATGAAATTTGAAAACAAAAATGACAATTTTGACACGCTAGGTGACAATCATATTGGAACATCTTCAGAGACTCCAATGAGACGTGATGCCTTTGATTTATCTGACGACGAAAAAATAAGTCGTATTAAAGATGATGTTGAGCACATCATGGAAACTTTAGGTCTAGATTTAACAGACGATAGCCTTAATGGAACTCCTAATCGTGTTGCAAAAATGTTTGTTAATGAAATTTTTGCAGGCTTAAACCCAAAAAATAAGCCAAAAGCCTCCACCTTTGACAATAAATATAATTACGGAGAAATGCTCGTAGAAAAAAACATCACTGTTTATTCTACCTGCGAACACCATTTATTACCAATTGTTGGAAAGGCACATGTTGCTTATATCTCAAATGGGTCGGTAGTTGGATTATCAAAAATGAATAGAATTGTTGATTTTTTTGCCAAGCGCCCACAAGTACAAGAGCGCTTGACGATTCAAATTGTAGAAGAACTGCAAAAAGTTTTGAACACGAAAAATGTTGCTTGTGTCATTGACGCTAAGCATTTATGTGTCAACTCCCGTGGAATCAGAGATATAGCGTGTAGTACCGTAACAAGTGAATTTGGTGGTGACTTTAAAAACATTAATACCAAAAGAGAGTTTCTGGATTACATAAAATTAGACACAAAATTTTAAATTATTACTAAATTCTAAAATTTAAAAATGCCTCTTTATCAAGAACAAAATTTAAAAGTTTATAATTCCATTTCAGGAAATAAGGAAAATTTTAAACCAATAAACGATGGTTATGTTGGCATGTATGTTTGTGGGCCAACTGTTTACAGCAATGTTCACTTAGGTAATGTAAGAACATTTATGTCTTTTGACATGATTTTTCGATATCTTAAACATCTCGGATTCAAAGTTAGGTATGTGCGAAATATTACTGATGCTGGACATTTAGAAAATGATGCTGATGAAGGAGAAGATAGAATTGCTAAAAAAGCGCGACTTGAGCAGATTGAACCAATGGAGGTTGTACAAATGTATACTGTAGATTTCCATAACATATTAAATAAATTCAATTGCCTTCCTCCAAGTATTGAACCAACAGCTACAGGGCATATAATAGAGCAAATAGATATTATTAAGATTATTTTAAATAAAGGTTTTGCATACGAGGTAAATGGATCCGTTTATTTTGATGTCCTGAAATTTAACAAGACTCACAACTACGGAAAGTTAAGTGGTAGAAATGTTGAGGACCTCATCCATAATACAAGAGCTTTAGACGGCCAGAGTGATAAAAAAAATCCACAAGATTTTGCTCTTTGGAAAAAGGCAGAGCCGCAACACATTATGCGTTGGCCATCACCATGGAGTGACGGGTTTCCGGGCTGGCATTTGGAGTGTACAGCCATGAGTACAAAATATTTAGGTGAACAATTTGACATTCATGGAGGAGGTATGGATCTTAAATTTCCACATCACGAGTGTGAAATTGCACAAGCAGAAGCGTGCAATGGTCATTCACCAGTTAACTACTGGATGCATGCCAACATGCTAACCTTAAATGGCCAAAAAATGGCAAAATCAACAGGTAACAATATTTTGCCTGCAGAGATATTTTCTGGAAAGAATGATAAGTTAAGTAAAGCATTTTCACCGAGTGTTACGAGATTTTTCATGATGCAAGCACATTACAGAAGTATTTTAGATTTTAGCAGCAATGCGATTGAAGCTTCAGAAAAGGGCTACCACAAATTGATGGATGCTATTAATACGTTAAAAAGCATTCAAAAAGGCGACACCTCTACGTTTGATGTTAAATCATGGTCTCAAAAATGTTACGATGCCTTAAATGATGATTTCAATACCCCTATTTTAATTGCTGAACTTTTCAGTGCTGTAAAGCTGATAAACCAAGTTAAGGACCAAAAAGCGACCTTAACGTCTGATGATCTACATTTCTTAACAAATCAGATGAATGCTCTGGTTTTCGATGTCTTAGGATTAACAAATGATACTCTAACACAAGACAATCACAATACATTGTCTAACACTGTCGAAGTGCTCATAAAACTGAGAGCAGAAGCCCGAGCTAATAAAGATTTTGCACTATCAGACAAAATTAGAGATGAATTGTCTGCAATAGGCATTCAATTAAAAGATGGCAAGGATGGCACCTCTTTTACAACCAACTAGCGATGTTCAATAAGATAGTGATTGCTCCATTTCTTTTTTTAATAAAAGTGTACCAATCTTTAATATCTCCTTTTTTCCCTTCCACATGTAGATACCAGCCAACTTGTTCTTACTACACCATCGAGGCTTTAAAAACTCATGGTTTAATTTATGGCGGGTGGCTGGGTATTAAGCGTATTTTTAGTTGTCATCCTTTTGGAGGTAGTGGCTACGATCCTGTTCCTAAGAAACCAAACAAGAACTAAAAGAGCGTCGTTAAAAATAAACCTTATTCCATTTCAAATTTCTATATTTACGCTACCTTAATAATTAAAATATGCATTTTTTACAGATTGTCTGGGAGCCTGCTTCCGAAGGCCTAAAACTATTTGGAGACTTCAAAATTCACTACTACAGTATGATGTGGATGGCAGCTTTTATTTTGGGCTGGTACCTCATGAAGAAAATTTACATACAAGAGCAACAATCTGAAGAAAAATTGGATTCCTTGTTCATTTATTCGGTTTTAGGAATTTTGATTGGAGCTCGCTTAGGGCATGTCATCTTTTATCAACCAGAACTTTTTAAACAAGATTTTTTTAGTGTCTTTCTACCCTTTCGCTTCAACCCTGAATTTGAATTTACAGGTTTTAGAGGTTTGGCAAGTCATGGTGCAGCCATAGGAATGATTATATCAATGTACCTCTACAACAAAAAAGTTTTACATAAATCTGTGTTGTGGATTTTAGACCGTGTTGTAATCCCAGTGGCACTTGGTGCTATTTTTGTCAGAGTGGGTAATTTTTTTAATTCTGAAATGATTGGAAAACCAGCAGATGAGTCATTGCCATGGGCCATTATTTTTAAAAATTATGACAATATACCGAGACATCCTGGGCAATTATATGAGGCTTTTGGTTATATTTTTGTTTTCTTAACATTGTGGTTTTTATACTGGAAAGGTAAAAAGAGTAAACAAACAGGGTTTCTTTTTGGATTGTTTTTAGTGTTACTTATGACAGTAAGATTGTTTGTAGAACGTTTTAAAATTGAACAAGTCGTTGGAAGAGATGATTGGATTTTAGGTCTGAATACTGGACAAGTACTCAGTATTCCATTTATTCTTATTGGTCTCTATTTCATGTTTTTGTATAAAACTAAAAAATCATCACTGGATAAATGACACGAGGTGTAATACATCAACATCTGTATGGTTTGATAAGTTTTCTTTTTATATGTTTGAGTTGTCAAGAGAAACAAAAAAGCACTGTAAATCTAATTGATGTAACATTTCGTAAAGAAGGGGTTTTGCAAATTTACAAATCGACGAATGACTCTCTCATCACCTCTTTTGACATCGAACTCGCAGAAGACGATTATGAAACTCAAACTGGATTAATGCACAGAGGTTCAATGAGCATGAATCAAGCCATGCTTTTTATTTTTTCCGACGAAAAAATACGATCATTTTACATGAAAAACACCTTAATTCCTCTGGATATTATTTACCTCAATGCACTAAAACAGGTTATCAATATTAAGAAGAATGCGATTCCTTTGGATGAGCAATCAATCCCTTCAATAGCCCCAGCACAATATGTTTTAGAAATTAATGGAGGGCTGTCAGATCTCCTCAATATTGAAAAAGGAGATCGAATATCATTCCAAAAAAAATAAATTACTCATATTTTAGGCTCGCATAAGCAACCCAATGTTTTTGATTAGCTCGAGCTGTTGTTCCCATCCCGAGGTCTTCAACCTCTATTAAATCATGATCAATACTTGATTGATAACCTATAAAATCACCATAAAGCGGTGTGTTGTTAATCTGTAAATTTAATTTATTTGCAAAATCTAATCCAAAGGGAACGGAATAGCGTCCACACCAAACCCACTCGTATTCTTTATAATTGTCAGACTGTACAGTATACTTAGTAAAACGTTCTATTTTATTACGTGTTAGATTATTAACCAAGCAATTTTCAATGATTTCAACATCCAATTGCCTTGCTTTCTGAGTACCTTTTTCGGTGACACCGAAAGGAGCTAAATTAGCTCCCCAATCTTCATTTCCATAATGTACAGCATCATTTGAAATCACAACAGCGATATCTTCGCCAAATACTAAATCATGTTCTTTAAGTACATCATTTACAAGGGAAGACAAGGCATCGCTTATATGATCAATCCTGTTATATTTCATGTAAGGAACTAAAATTGGTACAATTTCAAGACTGGGATTTTTTTTATGTAAAAATGGTACTATAGCTTCTAAAGAATGCTCTAATACTTGCATGCTGTCATGAATAACAAACATCTCTTTATCAAGTTTTTTTATAATTTCCTGATTGATAGGTGAGACTTTTAAATTTCCATATGGTGATTTCCAATGCGTAAAATTTCCAAAAATTAATTTATCCTGTAAATTAAAATTTCTGGCACGATGCGCAACTCCTATTAAAATAACCTTGTCTGCATTGATTCCTCTCAATGATTCATAATATAGTTGCCCAGCATACTTGTAATCGTCATGAGGACTTATTGCAGCTTTCCAAGCTAAGTCATTGTCGCGATCTATAACCCCAAGTCTCTTGTAAATTGAATCCATTTGCCAATCCAATGTGGCAAAACCAATCGTATCATGAATGTGCCGAAGATGTCTGTCAGTGTTAATGGGTGTTGACTTATCTTCAAAGTCACTCTTACAACTTATAACACAGCACAACATCAAAAGAATTAAAACTATAAATCTCATTTCTATATTTTATTTAAAGTTACAGTTTATTCCATAAAAAAAGGTCTTTTTGCGCCGTAGTACAAAAAGACCTTTTTTTTGTGAGAAAAATTATTTTTTATTTTCCTCAAGTTTTTTAATCGAATCAAACATGATTGGCGTTGCAATAAATACCGACGAATACGTACCCACTAATACACCTACAATAAGAGCAAATAACAAGCCTCTTAACGAATCAGCTCCAAAAGCAAACATCGCTAACAATACAACCAAGGTCGTTAAAGACGTATTCAAGGTTCTACTTAACGTACTATTTAATGCTGAATTCACAGTTTTATCTAAATTCCAGCTAGTATGCTCATTTAAAAATTCTCTAATTCTGTCAAAAACAACCACCGTATCATTTAACGAATATCCAATTACTGTTAAAATTGCTGCAATAAAAGCTTGATCAATCTCCATACTAAAAGGCATGAAATTCCAAGTTATTGAGAATATCCCTAATACAATTAAGACATCATGAAACACAGCAGCAACTGCTCCCAAAGAAAATTGCCATTTTTTAAACCTAAGGAGTATATATAGAAATACAACTATCAAAGATCCTAGGATGGCCCAAATGGATGACTTCTTAATATCATCTGCGATAGTTGGACTTACTTTACCTGAATACATGATTCCTACATTACCCTGAGGACTTGAAAATTCATCATAAGTTATACCATCTGGTAAATATTGAGAAAGAGATTCGTATAACTTATTTTGCACCTCTTCATCAACATCAGGTGAATTTTCGTCAATTTTATATTTGGTGGAAATTTTTAATTGATTTGCTCCACCAATAGTTTTAATTTCACCACTTCCAAAAGTCGCAACCACTGATTCAGAAACTTCCTCAGCATTCACATCTTGCGCAAATCGAACTGTGTAAGTTCTACCTCCAACAAAGTCGATACCTTCATCCAATCCTGTTGTAAACAAGGACCCTAATCCTCCGATTATGATCGCAGTCGATATCAAATATGAAACACGACGTTTTTTCAAGAAATTAATATTAATATTTCTAAATAAACCTTTAGTAACAGAGGTTGAAAAATCTAAATTCCCTCCTTTGTTTGCATACCAATCAATTAATAATCTCGTTATAAAAATTGCTGTAAATAGTGATGTGACGATACCTATTAAAAGTGTGGTTGCAAATCCTTTTATAGGACCAGTTCCAAACACAAATAAGATAAGTGCTGTTAAACCTGTGGTAATATTGGCATCTAAAATAGAGGATAATGCATTGCTAAATCCATCTTTAACAGCTTCTTTTTGTCCTTTTCCCTTAGTTAATTCTTCTCTAACACGCTCGTAGATAAGCACATTAGCATCTACTGCGATACCAATTGTTAGTACAATACCTGCGATACCAGGTAAGGTCAAAACAGCCCCTAAACCGGAGAGCACTCCAAAAATTAATAAAATATTTAGAATTAGCGCTATATCTGAAAAAATACCTGACTTTCCATAATAAAACACCATCCAAAGTAAGACTAGGGTCAATGCAATTAAAAATGAGGTCATTCCACTATCAATAGCCTCTTTACCCAGTGATGGACCCACGACATCAGCTTGAACAATTTCAGCTCTTGCTGGTAATTTACCAGCACGTAAAACATTTGCTAAATCTATCGCTTCATTTAAGGTGAATTGTCCGGAGATTTCTGAGTTACCTCCTGCAATTGCTCCCGTAGTAACACCTGGTGCTGAATACACAATGTTATCCAAAACAATGGCAATTTGACCTCCTGTGTTAAAGGCCCTTCCGGTCATTTCTTCCCATATTTTAGCTCCTTTTGCATTCATTTGCATAGAAACAGTTGGCTTCCCATTTGGTGCAAATGAATTTCTAGCATCTGTAATAACAGCTCCGCTTAATGGTGGTTTTTGATCTCTGTTTCCTTTTAATGCGTATAATTCAATTAAATCACCGTCTTCCGCAGGTATACCCCACGCGAATTTAACATATCGCTGATCACCTGAAAGTAGTGACTTTACTTGAGGCATGTCTAAATACTCTGTCACTTTTTGCTTATCCTTTGTTTCAAATAAAGCGACAATTGGTCCTCCTTGATAACCTGTTCCTCTAATCAAATCCGTAAGTGGATTTACAATTGCTACAGCTGTCGTATCGGTAGATGTTTCTCCCAACAAGTCTGCAATTTGATCTCCTTCAGTATCCTCCGTATCTTGAGATTCTATTGCTTCTTTGGGTGCCTCTACTTCAACGAGTCCTTTCAGCACTTCGTTAGCTTGTACAATGAATTGCAAAAAACCTTCTCCTGGGAATGCATCCCAAAACTCCAATTGAGCTGTGGTAGTAATCAATTCAGTAGCACGTTTTTTATCTTTCACACCTGGTAACTCAACTAAAATTCTACCAGAAGTTCCCAAACGTTGTATGTTTGGTTGTGTCACACCAAATTGATCAATACGTTTACGTAATACCTCAAAAGCTGAAACGATTGATTCATCTACTTTGGTTCTTAACACTGGCTTGACCTCATCATCCGTCATATTGAACGTGATTTCCTCACTCAAATCTCTGTTGGCAAAAATATCAGGAGATGCTAATGTTGTATCTCCTTTTATAGCATCAAAAGCTTCAAAAAAGTCTTCAATAAAACTATTTTGACTGTCTTTCTGCAGTTCTTGAGCGTCTACTAACGCCTTGTTAAAAACAGGATCTTTACTATCATTAGCTAGTCCCTTTAAAATGTCTTGTACTGATATTTGAAGAATGACACTGATACCTCCCTTTAGGTCAAGTCCAAGATTCATACTCTTTTCTTTGACTTCTTTGAAGGTGTAATTAGCGACTCCTATATTAAAAACCTCTTGACTTGATAATGAATCAAGATACCTTGTTTCCTCGCTACTTCGTTTCTCATCGAAATCTTTTTCTGAATCAGATATCTTCGATGTTATGATTTCTTTCGCTTGTTTTTCAATTTGATTTGCCTTAAACGTAAACGATAATTGGTAGATACTTACCAGTCCGAATAAGATTGCAAATAGTTTTACTAATCCTTTATTTTGCATTGTATTGATTTTTTAGTCTAAAATTTAAATCGGGCAAATATAAAATTTACACGAGTATTAGACAATTTTTTATTATTAAAAGAGTTTTTGGTGCTGTAATAAAAGCGATCCTCAAATCTTTGAGGAGTGTGAACCATCACACAAACGGCCCTGCTCTTACGTTAAGTGTATGGTAATATTTTTTACCATCTAATAGAATAACATCATGCGATGGTTTGTAAGTCTCTTGGCCGATGTTTTTGTTTTTATCATATAACTTGGGGGAGAATATCAAGAATTTTGGAATTAAAATTCTCTGGTTGTCAGCACTTAATTCTAAAAAAATCGCAGCTAATTGATTGCTTTCGATATCAGTTGTATTCTTTAACAAGAATACATCAACGTCATAATTCACAACATCATTTTTTAATGGTGATTTTTCTGAAGAGTGCTCTAGACTTCTGTTGCTGTAACCCTTTAGAAGGTAGCTTTTTTGAATTAAATTTTTCTTTATATGCGAGGCCTCAATAGTACTGTAATAAGTAATTGTTAAAATTCCTCCATCAATTTCTTTAACACGAATATTGTGAGCTCCAAGATGATGCAACTGATTTTTTATCAGATTTAAGGTATGCTGAGTTTCTGAAATGGTTACATGGGCATCCGTAAATTGCAATACAATTTCTTGATTAGGAGGGGTGTTTTGCTGTTGATAAATAACCCCTAGAAACGTAATTAATATAACGAGCGCGCCCGTAAACCTCTTTAAATTCATGGGCCAAATATAAAAAAATAATAATGCGCCGTCAGTGGTATTTGCAGAAATATTACTTCAAAAAACTCGTCATCATAAAACAGCTTATTTCAATTACAAAAAAGAGCAACACTGTGGTTGCTCTTTTTTGTAATTATCTCAAGTTAATTTCTCTAGTTACTCCTGCTTCATTTCATCATAACCGTCTAAAATTTCTAAACTAAACTTTTCATCGTCTAAAACTTCTTTTTTGATTTCAATAACATTACTAACAACCTTAATATTGGATCCCATCTGATTCATCGATAAAGAAACATACAGTGGAAAACCCTTAATTTCATCACCATAAGGAGCTGTTTGTTGAGAATAAGCATTTATGGCGTCGGTTGTAAACACTTCCATTTCCATAGGTTGTCCTTGTACTGAGGATGTCACAAAGTATTGTTGACACTCGAAATTTAAAAACATCTTAGTTTCATCTCCTTTGGTTATGACGATATCATTTAGTGCACTTTGTGCTATATCTAATGAACCTTTAATGTATTTTTTTCCTAACATAGGATTATCCATGAATGTTACCATTTCTTTGGAGGCACCATCAGTAATCACAATCATATCTCCAGTCATGGGACTTGAAACTTCTGTTCTTGATTTATCATTTTTAAAATAAGTTGTGGTTCTCATGTCTCCCATCATTGCGAGCTGTGCATTCATCTCATCATTGTCACTTGACATGGTTTGAGAGATAACGACGACACCCTCCGTTAAATTATTTTGGGAAAATCCAAATAAACTTGTTACAATTGCTACAAAAAATATGACTGTGGTTCTCATGTAATTTTATGGATTAAAATTCTAATAAACTATTTGTTTTCTTTACACCTGAAGCGCTTTCATTTAGGTGTGCTTTTTCTTTATCGTTTAGGTCAATTTCAATGATTTTTTCAATACCATTTTTACCTAGTATAACAGGTACACCAATACATAAATCGTGTAGTCCAAATTCACCGTCTAACAAGACAGAACATGGAAACAATTTATGCTGATCACAAGCAATTGCTTGAACTAATCCTGATACAGCGGCACCCGGTGCATACCAAGCCGAGGTTCCGAGAAGTTTCGTCAAAGTTGCTCCTCCTACTTTAGTTGCTTCTGTCACCTGATCCATACGGTCTTTAGATAAAAATTCTGATACTTTCACACTATTTCTTGTGGCATGATTAATTAGAGGAACCATTCCCTTATCACTATGACCTCCAATAACCATACCATCAACATCACTTATTGGAGCCTCTAAAGCCTCTGCTAATCTGTATTTAAAACGAGCTGAATCAAGCGCACCTCCCATACCAATGATTCTATTCTTAGGTAGGTTAGTAGACTTGTGAACCAAATAAGTCATGGTGTCCATTGGATTGCTTACAACAATGATGATGGTATTTGGAGAATGTTGAATGAGACTTGTCGACACTGTTTTAACAATCCCTGCATTAATACCAATCAATTCCTCCCTCGTCATTCCTGGCTTTCTTGGAATACCAGAAGTGATAACACAAATATCACTGTTTGCAGTTTTTTCATAATCATTTGTACTTCCAGTGATTTTTGTATCAAAAGCATTCAAGGACGCCGTTTGCATTAAATCCATTGCTTTTCCTTCTGCATAGCCTTCTTTGATATCTAGTAAAACAACTTCCGAGGCAAAATTTTTAATAGCAATATATTCTGCACAGCTCGCTCCAACCGCTCCTGCTCCAACTACTGTAATTTTCATATTTTGTATGTGATTTTAAGTTCGTTTTAAGCCGCAAAATTACAAAATAATCATTGTCAAATAAAGAAAGTGCTAGATAAAATAAAAAACATTTCAGCAAACCTATTTTTGCTAGTTTATCTGAAACTAAAAGCGATTCCCGCTGTTACTGTATTATATTTTTGAAATGAGTAGTCTGTAAATATTTTAAAGAATCCAATATTAATTCTTGCTCCTAGCGTTGCTTTGATGTTATTAGCAGAAAAATCTAGATTTATAGGATTTGAAATTATTTCACTGACCGTATTTATAAAGTTTCCTGAACCATCTTCAACATCATAATTAATCGTGTAATCCCCTTTAATTTTAGTTGTGGCTGTACCATTGTTATAACCAACTCCCCCATAGACAGTAAGTATTTTAAAATCAAGAGATGCCAAAGCTTGTAACGTCCATGTTTTCATTTTAAATTCAGCCAGAGCATTTGATGAAATGATGTCATCGGAAAGATCATCGTCTCCAATCGTATAAGTAACCTTCATATTTGTGAATGCTGCAAGCAACGAAACGTTCAAAGGTAAGTTCTCTAAAGGACCTAGATACTGCATCAGATCATGTTGCAATCCCAAACCAAATAAATTAGTTTCTAGATTATCATCAAAACTTATCTTTGGAACTACGCGTAATTTAATATCTGTTTTAAATGGTAACCCCAATCCAAATTGCACCATGGGAGTAGGCACTGCATTAATTGGCAAATCATCCTTTATCCCACCGGGCATGTCAAAACTAGCCACATTAAAAGTCCCATTTCCGTTATCAATTTGAACGTTAACTCTGGTATCAGTATTGGAAGAACTCATTAATGTTGGCAACTCATTTTCACCATTTGGAAGCGATAAGTAACTGTAGTCTGTTGGTATAAAAGCAAACATTTCGTCAGATTTTGGAACCAATGCGACATTCGCAGTTATGGTCACATCAAAACCTAATTTTTTGTGGGTCTTCGCCGTGGTATACCAACCATTATTCATGTCTGACATTAATCCTCTAATTACTGGATTGGTGTAATTTTCCATTAAAAGACTTGCATCATCAGAAGCAATTAAAATACTTTCAAATACTTGTGATTTTACAACATTCGTTGAAAAAAAAACAACTAGGGTGATAAATAAAGCTCTCATGTTTTTAATTTTAGAACTAATCGGTCTTTTAAATTTACAAAAAAAGATTGTGTTATCGATGAAATTTACTTTTTAACGAAATAAAAGAGTACAAAAAATGCCTGTAAACAGGCATTTTATAAATTTTTTTTGAGACTATTTAAGCATCAATATTTGCATATATAGCGTTTCTCTCGATAAAATCTCGCCTTGGCGGAACTTCATCTCCCATCAACATTGAGAAAATACGATCAGCTTCTGTTCCATTGTCAATCTGCACCAACCGCATCGTTCTGAATTCAGGATTCATAGTTGTGTCCCATAATTGTGAGGCATTCATCTCACCAAGTCCCTTGTATCGTTGAATTTTTGAACCGTCACCAAACGTAGAAACGATACTATCACGTTCCTCATCACTCCAAGCATATTGTTTCTTAGCTCCTTTCTTGACGAGGTATAATGGTGGCGTTGCAATGTAAATATGCCCATTTTCAATTAGCTCTTTCATGTATCTGAAAAAGAAAGTCAAGATTAAGGTTGCAATGTGGCTACCATCAATATCAGCATCACACATAATCACTATTTTGTGATATCGTAATTTTGATAAATTTAACGCTTTACTATCCTCCTCTGTACCAATTGTGACACCAAGTGCTGTAAATATATTTTTTATCTCTTCATTTTCAAAAACCTTATGCGTCATCGCCTTTTCAACATTCAAAATCTTACCTCGCAAAGGTAATATTGCTTGAAATGCTCTGTCTCGACCTTGTTTCGCTGTTCCTCCTGCAGAGTCTCCCTCAACTAAAAACACTTCACATTTGGCAGGATCTTGTTCAGAGCAGTCAGATAATTTTCCGGGTAACCCTCCAATACTCATAACAGTTTTCCGCTGCACCATTTCACGTGCTTTTTGGGCCGCGTGACGTGCTTGTGCTGCAAGAATCACCTTTTGAACAATGGTCTTAGCATCGTCAGGATGTTCCTCTAAATAATCTGTCAACATTTCTGAAACTGCTTGGCTTACGGAGGAAGAAACCTCTCTATTTCCTAATTTAGTTTTTGTTTGACCCTCAAATTGTGGCTCTTGAACTTTGACAGAAATAATTGCCGTTAACCCCTCTCTAAAATCATCACCTGAAATATCAAACTTTAATTTATCTAGCATTCCTGAACCGTCAGCAAATTTCTTTAATGTATGAGTCAATCCTCTTCGAAATCCTGATAAGTGTGTTCCACCTTCATGGGTGTTTATATTGTTTACGTACGAATGTAAGTTCTCAGCATATGAGGTGTTGTAAATCATGGCAACCTCCACAGGAATTCCATTTTTCTCCCCTTCAAAAGCAATTACGTTTTTCATTAAAGGCTCACGAGTAGCATCAAGATAGGTTATAAATTCTTTTAAACCCTCCTTTGAGTGAAATGTCTCACCCTCAAACTCTCCATCATCCTTTTTATGCCTTCGATCAATTAAATGAACCGTAATCCCTTTATTTAAATATGCTAATTCACGAAGTCTACTTGCTAAAGTGTCATAACTGTATTCTAATGTCTGTGTAAATATCGTTGAATCCGGTTTAAAGGTCACCGTGGTTCCTCTTTTATCTGTATCTCCAGCTTGTCTCACAGGATACATTGCTTTACCTCGTTCGTATTCTTGTTCGTAAACTTTCCCCTCTCTAAACACTGTCGCTTTAAGATGTTCAGACAATGCGTTCACACAACTCACACCGACACCGTGAAGTCCACCGGAAACCTTGTAAGAATCCTTGTCAAATTTTCCTCCAGCACCAATTTTTGTCATAACAACCTCTAAAGCTGAGACGCCTTCTTTTTTGTGTAACCCAACAGGGATACCACGACCATCATCTTCTGTTGTAATTGAATTGTCTTCGTTGATAGTTACCGTGATATTATCACAATGTCCTGCTAAGGCCTCGTCGATAGAATTATCAACAACTTCGTACACTAAATGATGTAGACCTCTTGTACCTACATCTCCAATATACATTGAAGGTCGCATTCTAACATGCTCCATACCCTCAAGTGCTTGAATACTATCTGCTGAATAATTATGTTTGTTGAATTCTTCTTTATTTTCACTCATAATAAATGTATCTATTATTTCACGTTTTCTAATTGCTTTGGTTGTGGGAAAACAACCTACAAATCGTAAAACAAATATACAATTTTCATCAACTATTATGAAGGTTTGACCTGTACTTACAACATAATTATTAACATTTGTTAACTATCATAAAGTCGCTTAAACTGCTTAAAAAAGGCCTTAAAATTGATTTTACTATGTTTCAAAAAACTGTGGAAACACCTAATTATAGAACATTGCTTTAAAAGCGATTTCTAAACATTTTTATATTTTTAATTTTGATGTTTTTAACTCTAATTTGAATGGTTATTGTTAAACGTACAACAATATCTCTTTTGGGCTAAGCTTTAGTAAGCGTCGTCATGAACTTTCGCAACAGCCCTACCTGAAGGATCATTCATGTTTTTAAATGCCTCATCCCACTCCAAAGCAATTTTTGTGCTACATGCAACACTTGGCTCTTGAGGAACACTTTTAGCCGCAGTATCACTAGGAAAATGAGACTCAAATATCGTTCGATAATAGTACTCTTCTTTATTTTGGGGAGTTTGAATTGGATACCTAAAATGTGCATTTGCTAGTTGCTCTTGAGTCACCTCGGTATCAACAACCACTTTCAAGGTATCAATCCAACTATAACCAACACCGTCACTAAATTGCTCTTTTTGTCTCCAAGCCACAGACTCAGGTAACATGTCTTCAAAAGCCTTTCTAACAATCCATTTCTCCATACGCTCATTATTAATCATTTTGTCTTGTGGATTTAAACGCATGGCAACATCCATAAATTCCTTGTCTAAAAATGGTACCCGGCCTTCGATTCCCCATGCAGCTAAACTCTTGTTTGCCCTCAAACAATCATACATGTGTAATTTACTCAATTTACGTACGGTTTCTTCATGAAACTCCTCAGCATTTGGTGCCTTATGAAAATACAAATAGCCACCAAATAACTCATCGGCTCCTTCACCTGATAACACCATTTTGATCCCCATAGATTTAATGACACGTGCCATAAGATACATAGGAGTACTCGCTCTAATGGTTGTAATATCGTAAGTCTCTAATTGGTAAATAACATCATTTATGGCATCCAAACCTTCTTGAATAGTGAATACTATTTCATGATGAATCGTACCAATATGATCTGCAACTTTTTTAGCAGCAACTAAATCAGGTGAGCCTTCCAAACCAACAGAAAAACTATGCAACTGAGGCCACCATGCTTGTTCTTTATCATCTGCCTCTATGCGTCGTTCTGCATATTTTTTTGCAATAGCGGAAGTAACAGATGAATCTAGCCCACCCGACAACAAGACGCCATAAGGAACGTCACTCATCAATTGCCTATGCACTGCATCTTCAAGCGCTTGTCTCACCTCAGCAATGCTAGTTTTGTTATCTTTTACAGCTTGATAATCTTCCCAGTCACGCCTATACCATTGCACCAATTCACCATCCTTACTGCTCATAAAATGGCCAGGAGGAAATAACTCTATTGTGGTACATATCCCTTCCAAAGCTTTTAATTCTGAAGCCACATAAAATGTCCCGTATTTATCCCATCCTATGTATAGAGGGATAATTCCCATATGATCTCGAGCAATGAAATACTCATCCTTCTCCTTGTCGTATAAGGCAAAACCAAAAATCCCATTCATGTCATCGACAAAATGAACACCCTTTTCTTTGTAAAGTGCTAAAATAACTTCACAATCACTTTCAGTTTGAAACTCATAATTTGGAAATTGACTTCTGAGTTCTCTATGGTTGTAAATCTCACCATTAGCTGCTAAAATAAGTTGTTTATTTTCACTAAATAATGGTTGTTTACCAGAAGCTGGATCTACAATTGCTAGACGCTCATGCGCCAAAATTGCCTTATCATCATCGTATATTCCACTCCAATCTGGACCGCGATGTCTAATGGTCTTTGCCATTTCCAACACTTGTGGCCTTAAAATTTCACTTTTCTGTTTCAAATCAAACGCACATACTATACCGCACATATTTATTTTATTTTATATTAATAACAAAAATGAATATAATATATAAATATATAAACATAAAATCATTTTTTAATTACATATTATAACAAAAAATTAATAATTTAAATAAAAATGTAATTTTTTACGCTTGAATTAACTACTTATTCTTGGATATAAAAAACTTTAACAAAAAGTTTCATTTTTAACCTCTCACAATTAATTAATTTTGTATAAAATTTAAACAAATGAAAAGCTGTACTATTAAAAATATAATGTTGTGTTTCAGCATTATGCTATTATCTACGAATTTAAATGCTCAAAAATTTGCACCAATAGACAAAAGTCCAATGGATGCCGCATCCTTCCCGAGCAGTTACAAGGTATCAGATAAAAATGTTAAAGTTATTTACGGCAGACCGCAGCTAAAAGGACGTTCTTTGAGTGAGCTAATTCCAAATGGAAAACAGTGGAGAACTGGGGCAAATGAAGCAGTAGAAATAACTTTTTATAAAAATATGCAGGTAGCTGGTACAGTAATAAAAGCGGGAACTTACACTTTATCTACTATTCCAGGAGAAAAAGAATGGACTTTAATTTTTAGTTCTGATCTCAATGTTTGGGGAAGCTACTTCTACAATAAAGATAATGATGTTGCTAGAATCATCGTTGAAACCTCTCAGGCTAAAGACGTGTTGGAAGCCTTTTCTATCACTTTTGATGATGAAGGAAACATGTTTCTGGGTTGGGATACTTTAAGGGTCAAAGTACCAATGACAGTAAACTAAAGCTTCCTAATCATTTTTTAGTAAAAACTAAGTAATTAAATGCTTATTGTCATTTGCCCAAGTGCTCAATGACTTTTTTTGATAGCCAAGGTCTAGCTTAGATATGATGTTCGATCGATGTTTTTCTATAGTGCGACTTGAAACGAACAGTAACTCCCCAATTTCTTTAGTACTCTTATTCTGAGCAATTAATTTTACTATGGTACGTTCTGAAGGTGACAATAATTTTAACTTTTGTAATTCTGGCGAAACCTCATTCTTAAAAACAGAGCTAAAAATATCGCTAAAATAAGGAATACCTTTACTAACGCTTTGAATACACTTGTGTATTTCAATAAATGGCTCATCTTTTATGATGTATCCAGAAATATTCAATTTTTTTGCTTTATAAATAAACGCTTTTTCTTTGTGAGATGTTAAAATTATAAATCGCGTATTAATGTTTTTCTCTTTACATTTTTTGATGACCTCAAAACCAGTTAATAGTGGCATTTCCTCATCTAAAATTGCAATGTCAGGTTGCATCTTTACAATTTGATCTAAAGCAGTGGCACCATTGTCAGCTGCACCTGACATATGATAACCATATTCTTTTAGTTGGTCTATCAAACCTCTCAATAATAATGGATGGTCGTCTGCTATGAATATGCTAATGTTGTCTCTCATAATTAAAAAGGAATTTGAACTAATATTGAGGTTCCTTCAGAAAGTTTACTATTAATTGAAAATTTTCCTTTTAACATAGTTATGCGTTCTGCCATAGTTTTTAAACCAAGACTGTTTTGCTTAAATTTATTACTCAAGTCAAACCCATTTCCGTTATCCTTTATCAAAATTTTTATGCCGTCTGTGTGCTTATTAATATTAACAATTAGCGTCTTTGCATTGGCATGTTTTAACACGTTATTGACACACTCCTGAATAAACCTATAAAAATTTAGAGACTCAAAATCATCAAAATTTGAATTGACATTATCAATCTCAACAGAGACAAACATTTCTGTTTCTTCGTCTAAGTCTAATAAAAGCTGCTCTATGCTGTCTGTTAATCCGAGTTTTGCAAGTGTCGCTGGATATAAGTTTCTCGAAATACTCCTCACCTCTTCAAGTGCATCGTGAGCCAAGCCAGATAAATCATCTTGATTTGAATTCTGAGCTTTCATTTTTAGCAATGTTATTTGTTGCCCTACACCGTCATGAAGATCTTTTGCGATTCTTGTACGCTCATTTTCTTGAGTCTTTATGAGTTCTTGCGAAAACTCTTGCTGCTTGCGCTCTCGCTGTTTTGCACTTAAAAAAGAACGATAGAAAATAATTAAAGCAAACAGAACTAGTAAACTTAGTAAGCCAAAAATGAGTAACTGTCTGCTGTTTTCGTTTTTAAGATTTAATACATCAATACTTGCTCGTTGATTTTCAATTTTATGATCACGTTTTTCTGTTTCATATAAAGTTTGATAGAAAGCTAAAGACTTAATATTCTTAACGCTTGAAACAGAATCTTTAATCTTATAATAATTTACTAAATGAACATTACTTTTTACGTCTTCATTCATTGCTTTGTAAACATCAGATAAAAACTTCTCTGTCAGCATAATTTCCTCATACTTCTGCCTTTCCTTTTGTATTTTTAAATATTTTTTGCCATGCTTAAGAGCATTGTAGTAATCGCCTTTAGCAAATGATAGTGTCTTTTTTGCGTCAGAATAGTAGCGTTTATTGCCTTTACTGTCGTCTTTATTTAATGCTATTTCTAATTCTTTAAATTTAATTTCAGCTTTTTTTAAACTATCACTTTCTGCGTAAGCGTTTGTTAATGCGGCGAGTAATGTAGGCTGAATATTTACAGCATACTTATTCTTTTGATTTTCTTCAATTGATAATTTTAAATATGCAATTTGCTTTGCCGTATCTCCAATTCTTTTTGAATCTTCTGCCGAATTGTAGTACAAACTAATTAAATTATTGCCTTTATTCAATTTTTTAGCTATTTCAATCGCTTCATCACGCTCCTTTTTTGCTTCCTCATAAAAAGAATTTTTACTGTAAAGTATTGATAATGCATTTTTTGTAGACAATAAATTAAAGGTGTCTTTGCTCTTTGTGAAAATTTGAGCTGCTTTTTTAAAATTTACCGAAGCATCTGTAAATGTTCCTTTGTTTGAAAACACATATCCCATATACAAATTAGCCAAGGCTTTCAGCCTTTCATTATTCGACAACTCACCGTAGACTAAAGCTTTTTTATAGAATTCGATACCTTCATTCAACTCATTCACAGCGACAAAACAATCCGCTACGTATAAATGGAGGAATCCCAAATTAGAGTCATTTTTTAAATTTTTAAATTTTTCATTATAATAAACATAGAGCCGAATACCTTCTTCAGGTTGCCTTACCACATAGTTGTAGTAATAAGTGAGGTCAGCAAGTTGTCTTGATGCTTTTGACAAAGAATCTATTTCAATGGCAAAATTTATGGAGACTCTTGCAATCGAATCGTACTTAAATTCTGTACGATCTAAAACAGTTTGAACAAGACTATCGAGCCAAATGAGCCGTTCACCGCTTTCAGTTTCTTGAATTTTTACATTTAAATATTTGATTTTTGACGGTATGTCTAGGTCAGACTTTTGAGCAGGAAGTTCATAGACTAATAACAATAAAAGAAATAAAACGCAGTTTTTCATAATAGCATTGTAATATAATTAATTTATTGATTTTCAAAAAGTTAAAAACAACTTATTCCTACCCTGCATAAACAGATGATCAACAACAATAAATAAACTCAAATTGTTTGCATAATTTAAAAGAAACTTAAATTTAAGACCTAAAGTAAGCTTCCTTCTTGTTGAAAAAGTAAAGACAATGAAAAATTACTTGTAATTTGTAATATTAAATATCATTATGGGATATTTAAATACTTATGGGTTTGAAGGGATACTTTCCACTTAGGATTAGCCATCACATAGTCCACTATCGAGGGCATCATTTTTTCACGTTTACTCCATTCTGGCTGCAAGTATAAAATACACTTACCATTTACTTTTGAAGCTTCCTCCTCAGCGAACTTAAAATCATTGTTATTGTAGATTATACATTTTAACTCATTCGCTTTTTTATAAATTTCTTCTTTTGGTAACTTTATTTTTTTTGGGGAAAGACATATCCAATCCCACTCGCCTGTCAAGTTGTAAGCGCCTGATGTTTCAATATGCGTTTGAACACCTCTTAATTTCAATTGTTCAGTTAAGGGACCCATATTCCATGTCAATGGTTCTCCTCCTGTTACCACGATTGTATTACTGTATTTTACGGCATTGTTGACAATTTCAGCGATATCTGTTGGAGGATGTAATTCAGACGACCAACTTTCCTTAACATCACACCAATGACATCCGACATCACAACCTCCTATTCGTATGAAATAAGCTGCTGTCCCCTTATGGTAACCCTCTCCTTGTATCGTGTAAAACTCTTCCATCAATGGAAGCATTTTACCACTATTAACAAGCTCTAAAATCTCTTTTTTCATTTCGCACAAAGATAGTTCAGTGATTCTTTTTACACGACCAAACTTAATAGTTTTTTTTAATTTCATTTAATTAAGTTTACTTACTTTTATTAAAAAATTTACAGTATGAATAGAAATGAGAAATTTTTTAATCACATTTCTGATGGGAATACTTTTAAGGGTGAATTCCTCACGCTTGGCTCGGCCATATTAGATAACAAAACAATAAAAAATGCCTTCATTAATATTCCATTAAAAACAATGAATAGACATGGTTTAATTGCTGGGGCAACTGGCACTGGAAAAACCAAAACACTGCAAGTATTAGCAGAAAATTTAAGTGATAAAGGCATACCTGTTGTACTCATGGATGTTAAGGGTGATTTAAGTGGCTTAGCCCAATCAAGTCATGGACACCAAAAAATTGAGGAGAGACACCAAAAAATAGGGATTCCATTTGAATCAAAAGCATTCCCAGTAGAATTAATGTCACTTTCAAAACAAAACGGAGTACGTCTTCGCGCCACTGTTAGTGAATTTGGTCCCGTATTAATTTCAAGAATATTAGATGTCTCTCAAACCCAAGCGGGAATAATTTCTGTCATTTTCAAATATTGTGATGATCACAAGCTCCCCCTTTTAGATTTGAAGGATTTTAAAAAGATTCTTCAATATGCAAGCAAGGAGGGAAAATCGGAATTTGAAGAATCTTATGGACGGATTTCTTCAGCCTCTACCGGTGCAATTTTAAGACGTATCGTTGAATTAGAGCAACAAGGAGGAGATTTGTTTTTTGGAGAAAAAAGTTTTGAGGTAAACGATTTGGTTAGAATAACTGAAGATGGTCGCGGCTACATTAATATCATACGACTTACAGATATACAAGATAAACCAAAATTATTTTCAACGTTTATGTTGAGTTTATTAGCTGAAATTTATGAATCTTTCCCTGAACAAGGCGATGCCGATAGACCAAAACTAATTTTGTTTATCGATGAAGCACATTTGATATTTAATGAGGCATCAAAAGCGCTTTTGAATCAAATTGAAAGTATTGTAAAACTCATTCGAAGCAAAGGCATTGGCCTCTACTTTGTAACACAAAACCCAACAGACGTTCCTGAATCTGTTTTAAGTCAATTAGGCTTAAAGGTTCAGCATGCCCTGCGAGCCTTTACGGCAAAAGACAGAAAAGCAATTAAATTGGCTGCTCAAAATTACCCCGACACTGATTTTTATGACACAGCGGGTGTCTTAACATCGCTCGGTATTGGAGAAGCACTTGTATCTGCCCTAGATGAAAAAGGGCGCCCCACTCCCCTTGCAGCTACCATGATGAGAGCACCGATGAGCAGAATGGATATCCTCACTCCTACAGAAATAAATACATTATTACGTAAATCGGAACTTGTTGAAAAATACAACGATTCTATTGATCGTGAAAGCGCCTACGAACTATTAAATAAAAAAATAAAACAAGCCGAAGCTATTAACAATCAGAGTAGAACTCAAGAGCAATCAAAAAAAATCAAAAGAACATCAGGTTCAAAATACAAAAGACAAAATCCTATCGTTAAAGTATTGACTAGTGCTACTTTTATAAGAGCTGTCTTCGGAATTATTAAAAAAGTAATCTAACCCAAACATCATAAAAAAATGAAATTTAATTTACACGTACTCTTATTAAGTCTTTTCTTATTGAGCTCATGCTCCCAATCAACTGATACTAACTTAATCTCAAAACAAAGTATTGGATTACTAACAGATTCTACCGAAGTGAGAAATTTAGATTTGATATTTCCAAATGACTCCATTGCAAAATTTATTAATAAAAATCGTTTTAACACAACCAACCGGAATATAGAAATTTATGATAAGGATGGAAAAAAACTTTTAACCTTAACACCAAAAAGAATAAAAGACTCGTTATCAACAATAAAACTCATAGAAATCAATTCAGAACAATTTAAAACAAGAAAAGGACTTCACCTGAAAAGCAACTTTAAGACCTTGAAAGACAACTATAAGATTTCAGGTGTTCAAAACAGTATTAAAAATATCATTATTTCGGTTGACGATATAAATTCATTTTTCACTATTGACAAAAATGATCTCCCTGCCGAATTACGTTTTGATATGAACTTAAAAATAGAAGCAATTCAAATTCCTGATGATGCTAAAATTAAAGGATTTTACATTCAATGGTTTTAATATGAAAAATTATATCATTCAAAAGTCACCATATGTGGTTCCCACAAATGATGGGAAATCAATAAAAGAACATTTTGGATTGGCAACTGATAAAAATGCTAACATTAGTATAGCTCACATGATTGCTCCACCAGGATGGAGTGAACCATTTCAGAAACCTCTTTTTGAGGAATACACGGTCATTCTAAAAGGGAAAAAACAATTTATTGTGGATGGGGACACATTCGTATTGAACGCTGGTGAATCAATTAAAATAAACAGAAACACCCGCGTACAGTATTCAAACCCCTTTTTGGAACCTTGTGAGTATTTAGCCATTTGCACTCCTGCTTTTTCTGTAGAATTAGCAACCCGAGAAGAAACGTGATGGAAAAATTATTGATTAAAACGGTTGGATGGTATATCAATATTTCTAGCTATATCTCGAAACATCACGCATCCAAAAAAGCCTTGACTCTTTTTCAAACGCCTAGACAAGGTCGCGTTACTGATAAGCAATCTTCTTTTTTGAACACTGCTGTAAAACAAACTCTCAAACACAATAACCTTTCAATAATGACTTACCAATGGAAAGGAACAAAAGAGACAATTTTACTCGTTCACGGCTGGGAGAGTAATGCTCACCGCTGGAAAAGTCTCGTGAACTCTTTAACTAAAAAAGGTTATAACTTAATCGCATTAGATGCCCCTGCCCATGGTGCATCAGGCGGTATTCGTTTTAATGCCCTACTGTATGCGGAATTTATCCATATTGTAGCCAAACACTTTAATGCACAAGTTGTAATTGGACACTCTGTTGGCGGCATGGCCTCGGTATTATTTCAACATAAATATAACATTAAGAGTGTTGAAAAACTTATTTTAATGGGTGCACCATCCGAATTTAAGGATGTTCTTGAGAGGTACTATGATTTACTTGGATATAATAAGCGTACAAGAACACAGATAAATCTATCAATCATCAATCTTTTTGGTAAAGCACCAGAAGATTTTTCAACAGCAAAATTCTCAAAACAAATTTCCTCTCAAGGACTCATAATACACGATACCGAAGATGCAATAATCCCCTATAATGACGCAATTTTGATTAATAAAGATTTTTCGGATAGTCAATTAATAACCACTACAGGTTTTGGCCACTCCTTGAACAACGATACGATTAATAATTTCATTTATCAATTTATTGATGATTAACATAATAGTATCTTTACACCATGGACACATCTCTTAAACGGATAAACAAATACTTAAGTGAGCTTGGTTACTGCTCAAGAAGAGAGGCAGATCGACTAATTTTGGCTGGTCGTGTTACTGTTAATGGGGAAAATCCTGAAATGGGTACAAAAATTAGTCATGATGACAGTGTCGCTGTTGATGGTATTGTTATATCAAACAATAAAAATCCATCGATATATTTAGCTTTTCACAAACCAATTGGCATTGTTTGTACTACCGATACGAAAGTTGAAAAAAATAACATCATAGATTTCATCAACTATCCTAAGCGAATTTTCCCGATTGGTCGCTTGGATAAACCGAGTGAAGGGTTAATTCTATTGACCAATGATGGTGATATTGTCAATAAAATATTGCGAGCTAGCAATAATCACGAAAAAGAATATATTGTTACCGTAGATAAACCTATTTCGCAAACCTTCTTGGAACGTATGTCTTCAGGAATTCCAATTTTAGACACTATTACAAAAAAATGTCACGTTGTTAAAATAGACCGTTTTACTTTTAAAATAATTTTAACTCAAGGTTTAAACCGACAAATTAGACGCATGTGTGAATACCTAAACTACCGCGTTACAAAGCTGAAACGTGTTCGAATCATGAATATTGAATTGGATATCCCCAATGGACAACACCGTGAACTAACAGTAAATGAATTAAAAGATTTAGAGCACTTACTAAGCAACTCAAAAAAAACGTTTAAGCCACAACAGTAAGCTGACCAACACATGATTAAACCTTGAGCTTTTGAGTTTCAAATATAATTCCACTACACTGTAAACAGAATAATTACTTGTGATCACAGATTTTTAATTTCAAAATACCTCACTTTAAAAAATCAAATACGTCGTAACTATTTTCATTAAAAATAATTAAATTAGTTGTCACTAAAAAATTTTATGATTGCACCATTCCATCTAGCCGTTCCTGTTTCAAATTTAGAGGATTGCAGAACCTTCTACAGAGATATTATTGGCTGTGAAGAAGGAAGAAGCAGTGAACAGTGGGTTGATTTTAATTTCTTTGGTCATCAATTTGTTATTCATCTAAAACCAGGGCCTGTTGAAGGGCTTCACACAAATTTGGTCGATGGAAAAGCAATTCCTGTTCCTCACTTTGGCGTTGTTTTACCTTGGGACGAATTTGAATCTTTTTCAAACAGATTAAAATCAAAAAATATAAGTTTTATCATTGAACCCTATATTCGCTTCAAAGGACAAATTGGAGAACAAGCTACAATGTTTTTTAATGATCCTTCAGGTAACGCACTTGAATTTAAGTCTTTTAAAAACAACGCTGCTCTATTTGCAAAATAAAATTATGGCAGTTTAGGATTTGTTTGAATGTCTTTCTCTAGCTAATAACGTATTTTTTAAAAGCATCGCAATGGTCATGGGACCAACACCTCCAGGAACAGGAGTAATGTAGCTCGCCTTTTTACTGACACTTTCAAAATCGACATCACCTGTTATTTTATACCCCCTTTTTTTTGAGACATCGGGAACTCTTGTAATACCAACATCAACAACTGTAACACCTTCTTTCACCATATCTGCTTTTAAAAATTCCGGTATCCCTAAAGCTGTAATTATAATATCCGCTTGGCGTGTAATGTCTTCTATATTTTTGGTTCTACTGTGAGTTAATGTTACTGTTGAATTTCCAGGAAATCCCTTTCTACCCATTAAAATACTCATTGGTCTTCCAACAATATGAGACCTTCCAATAACGACCGTGTGTTTACCACTGGTTTCAACACCATAGCGGTCAAAGAGTTCTAAAATACCAAAAGGAGTCGCAGGAATAAACGTTGACATATCTAATGCCATACGACCAAAATTCATTGGATGAAATCCGTCAACATCTTTATCAGGATTAACGGCTAGCAAGACTTTTTGTTCATCAATTTGATCAGGCAGTGGTAGTTGTACTATAAAACCATCAATATTATCATCTGAATTCAACTCTTCTATCGTATCCAATAGCTCTACTTCACTTATTGTATTGGATAATTGAACTAAAGTTGATTCAAAACCAACACGCTCACAAGCTCTCACCTTACTCCCAACATAGGTTAAGCTCGCTCCATCATTACCGACAATTATTGCTGCTAGATGGGGTACTTTTTCACCTTTTGCCTTTATTTTTTTTACTTCTTCAGTAATTTCATCTTTGATGTCATTACTGATTTTTTTCCCATCTAAAATTATCATGATATTTTAAGTTTTAATTACCTAGGCATATTTTTCATCATTTGCATCATTTTCTTTCCGCCTCCTCCTTGCATCATCTTCATCATTTTACTCATTTGGTTAAATTGTTTCAATAACTGATTTAACTCTTGAACCGATGTTCCAGACCCCTTGCTAATACGTTTTTTTCTACTCGCATCTAACAATGTCGGTTTCGTGCGCTCTTTGGGGGTCATAGAATGAATCATTGCCTCAATATGCTTAAACGCGTCGTCATCAATATCCATATTCTTCATCATTTTACCTGCACCAGGAATCATACCCATTAAGTCTTTCATATTTCCCATTTTTTTGACTTGCTGGATTTGCTTAAGAAAATCGTCAAAACCAAATTGGTTTTTAGCTATCTTTTTTTGAATCTTACGTGCCTCTTGTTCGTCAAACTGTTCCTGAGCTCTCTCAACAAGTGATACGACATCTCCCATCCCCAGAATACGATCAGCCATTCTTGATGGATAAAACACATCAATAGCTTCCATTTTCTCACCAGTTCCAATAAACTTAATTGGTTTATTAACAACCGATTTGATAGAGATTGCTGCTCCACCTCTAGTGTCACCATCTAATTTAGTCAAAATGACACCATCAAAATTTAATACATCATTGAATGTTTTGGCAGTATTGACAGCATCTTGTCCAGTCATTGAATCTACAACAAACAACGTTTCGTGAGGCTTAATGGCTTCATGAATGTTGGATATTTCATTCATCATTACCTCATCAACTGCCAGACGGCCCGCGGTATCTATAATTACCACATTGTACCCGTGAGATTTCGCATGTGCTATACCCGCTTTTGCAATGGCTACTGGATCATTATTTCCGCGATCGCTAAAAACCTCAACATTAATTTGATCTCCTACTACATGTAACTGATCAATTGCTGCAGGGCGGTAAACATCACAGGCTACAAGTAACGGTTTCTTTGTTTTTTTATTTTTTAAATAGTTGGCGAGTTTTCCTGAAAACGTTGTTTTTCCTGAGCCTTGTAAACCAGACATTAAAATAATTGAAGGTGAGGTTGCTAAATTAATACCCTCAGCTTCTCCTCCCATGAGATCTGTAAGTTCATCCTTTACAATTTTCACCATGAGTTGCCCTGGTTGCAAATTGGTAAGAACATTTTGACCTAGAGCCTTTTCTTTTACTTTTACAGTAAACTGTTTTGCTATTTTGAAATTAACATCAGCGTCTAAAAGTGCTCGACGCACCTCTTTTAACGTCTCTGCGACATTCACCTCTGTTATACTTCCATGACCTTTTAGGACATGAAGTGCTTTATCTAGCTTATCGCTTAAATTATCAAACATATTTTTTATCTAATTTTAAGAATTGCAAATTTAACAATTTGAAGTGTATTATTGATACTTCGAATTGTATAAAATCTACTGAATTCATAAAGGCCTTCATTAAATTGAAGGCCTTTATGAAACATTTACAAGAATTATTCTATAAAGAAATATGTTATTGACATTCTTGCTCAAACATAATTTCATCAACTCCGTTAGATAAAACAATTTTTTCAGGCTCACACTCAATAACGAGCCAATCTCCATTAAAATTAGCAATATTATTCTCCAAATCACTTATGGTTATCGTTACGGCACCATCAGATGCTTGAGATGAAGACCACTGACCATAATAGATATATCCCTCTGCATCAACATTAAGAGTACCTTCATTAAAATCAAATGTGTAGTCGTCATAGTCATCGTTCCCGTTAAACGTCTCAGGCTCCCAATAACAAGGATCTTCTAATAGTTTTGCGTCAAGTTCTTCTTTTGTGCAATCGTTATCATTGCATGACTCTAAATTAAGATTTATCTCTAAAATGTCATATTCTGTTGAATTTTCTCCATTTTCAACTCGAACGTAAATAATTTGAAAAAGTGTGTTATTCGTGTAAGCCGTAGTATTTGTGATGGGATTATTGCCGTTTTCTGCATCATTTTGAGACTCATAAAAACTCACAATGATAGTGGAAGTACAGGTATCCAATGTATTTAATCCATCATATAAATTAAATACTTCATAGCCATCATTATTTTCATCACATAAAGAAATAGTACTCACCTCTATACACCCCAAAGACAAACTATCATTGTCACAATCATTCCCCACTTCATTAATCACATTTTCTAACTCTTGATTAGTAAAGACATCAATTATACTTCCGTCTGTATACACCATGGTTACAGGAAAATTCAAGCTAGCTAAGACATTTTCTTCAGTAGTCTCTTGAATAGAGTCTAAGAAGTAATACAGGGTTTCATCATTTTCAAAAAAAATTGTTTCAGTAATTTGGAATTCTGTATTGTAAATAGAAAATGATATCGGATATCGAAAATCAATACATTGATTCAAATCAGTTACCAAGTTGTCACAATCAGCTGTAAAGGCTACTAATTCTGTCTGATTTTGAATGACTATATTTTCATAGTTATACAAAATAATTGTAATGGGAAATGAAAATTCTAGGCTATCTTCGTCTGTATCAAACTCATTATAGATATCTTCAATAAGCTGAAGATCGCTGAGAGTATTTATGGTAATAGAGAGATCATTTACCAATACGGTAACAGGTAAATCAACTGAAAAACAGTCGGCATCATCCATAATGTCGTCTACTGAACCATCATTTGTTACAGTTGATTGCATTGACGATACAAATGTAGAGTTTGGTATAATAACAGACTCTTCATTAGTTTCTGAAATTTCAACAATTTCATCTTGACAAGTAAGTAATGTTATAGGGACAAAAAAAGTTGCAATTATAATTTTATACATCTTAATACTCATGAAATGATATATCTCTTAATTTATTATTAAACAATTATTTCTTTAAATGTCCTACCTGTAAAGTTCTTTTTCTACTTTTGTGGTATCAAATTTTCTCAAATGACCGATGACTTAAAAGAAAATATTTGTGATGAAACATTATTTTCTGCAATTTTTAAAAGGCACTCCAAAGATCTTCATAATTTTTTATATTACAAATTTGGGGAATCTTACAGCCCAGCAGACCAAGTTCAAGATGCTTTTGTTAAACTTTGGGAAAATTGTGGAAAAATAACTCCCTCAAAAGCAAAATCTTTTTTATTTACAGTAGCAAACAACGCCACTTTAAATGCTACCGCACACAAAAAAGTAGTTCTCAAATACCAAAAATTATCACATAAAAATTACACTCATGAAACGCCTGAATTTATTTTGGAAAGTGATGAGTACATGAGAAAATTACAACATGCCTTGTCTAATTTATCTGAAATTCAACGCACCACATTTTTATTAAATCGAATTGACGGTAAAAAGCACAAAGAAATTGCTTCTTTACTTGGAATTTCTCAAAAAGCTGTTGAAAAAAGAATTTATAGTGCCTTAAAAAAATTGAGAAAAACTATAACAGAAATTTGATTAGGTAGGAGTTTTTAAAACTTATCTGTTTAATATTTGATATCACACTGAAATGAAACGAGAGGAGCTCATAAAAAAATGGCTAGACAATGAACTTAGTTCTGAGGAATTCAAGCTGTTTCATAAGTTAGATGATGCAGATGAACTGATGAAGTTGTCTGAAAGTATCAAAGCTTTTCAAATTCCCTCATTTAATAGTGACAGTACTTTCGAGAAGATTAACCAAAGCATCAATCCTACAAAATTTAGATCAAAGAATAGCTGGACGAGACAGTTCCTTCGCATTGCAGCTATTGTTGTAATTGGGCTGGGGATTTACACCTACATCGGTTCTCTTGACACTAGAATATCAACCTCAATTGCCGAGAAAACCTCAGTTATATTGCCAGACGCATCACATGTTTTGATAAATTCGAAGACAGACGTGTCATTTAATAAAAACAATTGGGGAAATAACCGCGACATAAAACTAGAAGGCGAAGCTTATTTCAAAGTCTCAAAAGGGGCTAAATTTAATGTAAGAACTAGCACGGGGACAATTACAGTATTAGGAACAGAATTTAATGTTAAGCATCGGGATGGTTTGTTTGAAGTTATGTGCTACGAAGGGTCAGTGAATGTTAATTGTAACGACACAGATCAACTATTAATGTCAGGAGATTCGTTTTTATTGCTTAATGGAGAAATTATCGCAACAGATAAAGAAAATTTAAAAAGTCCGGCTTGGAAAAATAATCAAAGTTATTTTAAAAGTATGCCACTAATCTTTGTCTTTAGAGAATTTGAGAGACAGTATAAGGTCATACTAGATTACCAATTAATTGATACTTCTCAAAAATTTACAGGAAGTTTTGCTCATGACGATCTAGATCTCGCTCTAAAATCAATAACTTTACCACTTAACATTAAGTTTGAGAAACTTAAGCAATCAAAAATTATCCTATCGAGTGAATAAACAAAACTTTGTTTTTATTGTCATTCTAGTTTTCTTTTTGAGTAATCCAATTTGTTTCTCTCAAACATCCAATCAAAAAAAACTTCCACTCACTACCATTTTAAAGAACATTGAGTTAACCTATCAAGTTTCTTTTTCATACGCTGATAAAAATATTATTTCAAAATATGTAAAAAAACCAAAATTAAACCTCACCCTGAATGAGGTTTTATTGTTTCTAGAGAAAGAGACAAAATTAAAATTTAAGTTTCTAACACAAAACTCAATCATTATTACCTTAGGTTTAAAAAAAAGCATTGACATTCCAACTCAAATACTGGAAGAAATTACAGTATCCGATTTCTTGACAAAAGGCATCTCAATCAAACCCCATGGCAATACACAAATTAAACCTCAAGGCTTTGGTATTTTACCTGGGCTTATTGAACCAGATGTTCTTCAAACCATTCAAACATTACCCGGTGTAGAAAGTGCAGATGAACGTATTTCCAATCTCAATATAAGGGGCGGTACAAATGATCAAAATTTAATCCTATGGGACGGTATAAAAATGTATCAATCAGGACATTTTTTTGGTCTTATTTCTGCTTTCAATCCCTATTTAATTGATAATGTAATTATTTCAAAAAATGGTACTAGTGCCGTTTATGGTGATGGTATTTCTAGTATCATCGATATGCGTTCTTCCAATGATATTGAACCAAAAAAAACATTCGGACTCGGTCTGAATTTAATCAACAGTGATGCCTATTTTAAAACCCAATTAAGTAATAATGTAGGGCTACAACTTTCAGCGAGACGCTCTTTAACTGATTTAATTTCAACTCCCACCTATAATGAATATTACGAACGTATTTTTCAAGACACAGACCTAACAAACTCTGGTGGTATTTCCAAGAATGAACGATTTTATTTTTATGATCTTTCGACAAAGTTACTTTATGATATTTCTCCAAAAGAGCAGCTTCGTTTCAGTTTACTCAACACCTATAATGCCTTAACTTATACTGAGGAATCAAATATTAATCAAAATGATGAACTCTTAAACAGTCAGCTTATTCAGCGCAACCTCGCTTTGGGTATTTCTTATCACAAGAAATGGAATAACAAATTATCTACCTCTTTTGCATTATCAGCATCGCACTACAATTTAGAGGCTCTGAATAATGATATTTCCATTAATCAGCAATTAATTCAAGAAAATGAAGTTCTAGACACGAGCCTCAAGCTACACCTCACGTATAATTCAACAAATAACATTAATTATTTTGGTGGTTATCAATTTTCTGAAATTGGCATTAGTAGTCTTGAAGATGTTAACAACCCCAATTTTAGACGACTTATCAAAAAGGTGCTCCGTACACATTCAATATTTAATGAAATAGCTTATTCTTCAAAATTAAAATCAACAACATTTCGTTTTGGTTTAAGGACAAATTACATTGACACGTTTTCAAAACTTTATTTTGAACCAAGACTTAGTTTTAGTCAGCGCTTTTTGTCTAATTTTAGATTAGAATTACTCGGAGAGTTAAAAAGTCAAACAAGCTCTCAAATCATCGATTTACAAAATGATTTTTTAGGCGTTGAAAAACGACGCTGGGTGTTATCTAATAATGAGGATATTCCAATTATAAAAAGCAAACAGTTTTCAATAGGGCTTCATTATAACAAACGTGGCCTTGTTATTAGTGGTGAAGTATTCATGAAGCAAGTTGATGGTATCACGACGAGAAGTCAAGGATTTCAAAATCAATATCAATATCTAAATGCGGTTGGAAAATATAAAATAATGGGTATTGATATTCTTGTTAGTAAACAAATTCAAAATTTAAATGCTTGGTTCGGTTACTCAATCAGTGAAAACAAGTACTCATTTAAAAATCTGAACTTTGGTAATAGCTTTCCAAATAATTTAGATATCAAACATGCATTCAAATTGGGGAGTAGTCTTACATTGAATAAACTGAAATTCGCTTTTGGTTTGAATTGGCGCAGTGGAAAACCATATACTGCTCCAAATGAAATTAATCCAATAATTGGAAACTTAATAAATTACGACGTCCCCAACAGCTCCAATAACAATGACTACTTGAGAGCTGATGTCTCAGCTATTTATAGTTTCAATTTCGGCAAATCTATCAATGCAACAGCTGGTTTTTCAATTTGGAATATTACCAACAATAAAAATATTGTCAATACTTATTTTTCGTTAAATGACCGTGAGAGCTTTGATAAAGTTGAGCTAAAATCTTTAGGGTTTACTCCAAATTTAAGTTTTAGAATAAATTTTTAAGGGTAAAATTATCACTAATACGCTAAATAGTTTATTTCTTGAAGATTATTTTATTTAATCAATTCCTTTAAATCTTTAAAATTCAAACCGCCATAATCACCTGAACTCATAAGTAATAGTGTCTTATCATTAAAATTCATAGAAAATAAATATTCTTGAAAAAGGACTGGATTGTTGTAAATAATTAAATCATTTTTATTAAAAGCATTCTTGATTTGCTCGTGTGATACCTCTTTTAACTTTTTAATAGCAACGGCATTTGGTGAATAGAATACCACCGCGATATCTGCTGCATCTAAAGCTCCCTTATATTGTTGTAAGAACTCAGCATTCAAGCTACTGTAGGTGTGTAACTCCAAACAAGCCACTAAAAGCCGTTCTTGAAATTGTTCTTTTACAGCATTAGTGGTAGCTTCGACTTTACTGGGTGAATGTGCAAAATCTTTAAATACAATACAACCATCACTTTCTGCTATTTTTTCCAAACGTTTACTCGCTCCCGCAAATGTAGCTATTGCTTCATAAAAATCGTCTTCGTCAATTCCCATATGTTGACAAATCCATTTTGCCCCTGCAAGATTATTTAAATTATGTTTACCAAAAATTTCGACTGGCAACAAGCCCTCAGATGTTTCCAGTAAGGTACTTCCATTTGAGACTCTATACTCAGGAGTCTTGTAGGCTATTTTTCTTATGGTGTTTGTACTTGCTTCTACAACTTGCTTTACTTCTGCATCCTCTTCGTTATAATTGATACTTCCTCCCTCTACAATACTATCGACAAAAATCTTAAATTGCTCTACATAATTATCGTAGGTAGGAAACACATTGATATGATCCCATGCTATACCACTTAACAAAGCAATATTTGGTTTATATAAGTGAAATTTAGGGCGTCTATCAATCGGTGAACTCAAATACTCATCTCCCTCCAACACTATAAAATCGTTTTCATCAGTCAGTTTTACCATGACATCAAACCCTTTTAGTTGAGCACCAACCATATAATCCACATCTTGACCATGATAATGCATTACATGTAAAATCATGGAGGTAATGGTCGTCTTACCATGACTCCCACCAATAACAACACGAGTTTTATTTTTAGATTGCTCAAACAAAAATTCTGGATAGCTATATATTTTTAAATCGAGTGACTGTGCTTTTATTAATTCTGGGTTATCTGATTTAGCATGCATCCCTAATACGATAGCATCTAAATTACTGGATATTTTTTCAGGATACCATCCAAAGCTACTGGGTAATAATCCTTTGGCATGTAGTCTAGATTTTGAAGGGTCAAAAATGGTATCGTCACTTCCAGTTATTTGATATCCTTTGTTGTGAAGTGCTATGGCTAGATTGTGCATAGCTGCACCGCCAATAGCTATAAAATGTACATTCATAAGCCGCTTATTCAAAAACAAAGTTCACCAAACAAAGTTCAAATTCCAAATTCAAAGTGACAATATTAATGCTCTTTCTTTTTTTGCTTCTTTAAAATCAGGACAAATAAGCAAGGCCCTATTGACATTTTCTATAGCATCAGGTATGTTATTATTATATTTCTGTATTTGTGCTAATCTCAAGTATGCCCACTCAACAGATACAACATCTTCTTTTGAGTAATTATCAATAAATTTCTTGATGCTTAACTCTCCCTTATTCAGTTCAATTTTATGAATTGAAGACAATTCACCGAGTTGATACATTAAGTTATTTTGCCGATGTTTTCTGTAAGCGTCCTCAATAGTCAGTATTGCCTTATTAAACTCATCTAAAGACAAATAAAAACTTATCAATTTATCGTAACAATGAGGAGAACCTCCGACCTCGACAGCTTTCTGATAATAAAACTCTGCTACTAATGGTTTTTTATCATATTCATTGATATAGGCTTTTGCTAATAATCCATCTACTTTTGAAAGACTTTCTAATTCTTGAGCATAGATTACTGATTTCCTTTTACTTCCACCAACAATCCCCGGAAGTTGCATATATAACTTCACTAAAGCCCACCTTACTTCAATGTGTGTTGAGTCCAAATTAGCAGCAGTTAAGAACGCAGTTTTTGCTTGGTTTATAATGGGTAAAGCCTTAAATTTATTTACAGTCAAAGCTTTCATACCAAGAACCCCACCATACTTAAATTGGTAATTAGCATTTAATTTTTCCGTGTCAACGAGTTTTTTGTATTGAATAATGGCTTCATCCCACTTCTTTTGATGACCATATACATCTCCCAATAATTCGATAATTGACAAATCAAGTGGGTTATAATTATTGTAATCAACCGCTAATATTTCTGCTTCACTTAATTTTTGTTGCTCAATTAAACGCTCAATTTTCTGGATCGTTGATTGTGAAATAACTATCATCGGAAACAAAAGTAATAGCAACATTTTTTTCATGTGTATGGTGAGCTTACATATAAAATTGAACTTTATTCTTGAGCTTAAAACGATATCATTATTATCGTTTTACATTCGTCAACAGTCGAAATCGTCTTCTTAGTAATTATTTTTTAAGACATTATGAATTTAACATACTCCATAATTTATCCTTCAATTTATTTAAGCCCTGCTGGGCAACTGAGGATATAAACACATAATCAACTGGAAGCTCATTATCAAGTTCTATTTTTAATTCACTTTTTAATTCAGCATCTAGCATATCACATTTAGATATGGCTATTAAACGGCTCTTATCTAACATTTCTGGATTATAACGTCTCAATTCATCTAATAAAATGTCGTATTGCTTCCTAATGTTTTTTGCATCTGCAGGAATTAAAAACAATAAACTTGAATTACGCTCAATATGCCTCAAAAAATAATGTCCAAGTCCTTTTCCTTCTGCCGCCCCTTCTATTATCCCGGGAATGTCTGCCATTACAAATGTTTGAAAATCACGATACTTAACGATTCCTAAATTAGGCTTCAATGTTGTAAACTCATAATCTGCAATTTTTGGCGTTGCAGAGGTCACCACAGAGAGTAGCGTCGATTTTCCTGCGTTTGGGAATCCTACAAGTCCAACATCGGCCAAAATTTTCAATTCTAAAGTAACACGTTTCTCCTCCAAGGGGATTCCTGGCTGTGCATATCGCGGTGTTTGGTTAACAGAATTTTTAAAATGCCAATTGCCACGGCCTCCTTTACCTCCTTCACACAATATCCTTTCTTCATTTGTTTCAGTTATCTCAAAAAGCACCTCACTCGTTTCTGAGTCTCTTACGACTGTTCCCAAAGGAACATCAATAAAAACATCTTGACCGTCAGCACCAGTACTTCGACTTTTACTCCCATGATCACCGTGACCTGCTTTAAAGTGTTTCTTAAACTTTAAATGGTAAAGTGTCCATAAATTCTCGTTTCCTTTCAGTATAATATGACCTCCGCGACCTCCATCACCTCCATCAGGACCTCCTTTTGTGATAAATTTCTCTCTGTGTAAATGAACAGATCCTTTACCTCCATTTCCGGATGTAGCATGAATTTTTACATAATCTACAAAGTTACCTTCAGTCATGTCTTTTTATCAAAAGTTTTGCTTTAAAAGCAAATTCTATTAGTTAATTAATTTTGACACCGATTATAAAATGTCAATAACAAGCTTTAAGCGCGTTGTGATATCCTCTATAGTTCCTACGCCATCTACTCCAAAATATTTATTCTGATTTGCATAAAAATCTTTTAAAACAGCCGTTTTTTGGTAGTACTCTGAAATACGATTTTTAATGATTGATTCGTCAGCATCGTCAGGTCTACCACTAGTCTTTCCTCGCTCAAGCAGTCGCTGAATTAATATGTTGTCATCAACTTCTAGAGCAATCATTGCATTTATTTTCGAATCTTTGGTGTTCATTAATTCATCTAACGATTCAGCTTGCGCTTTTGTTCGAGGAAATCCGTCAAATATAAATCCCTTTGCGTCAGCATTTTTATCTACCTCGGCACTCAGCATATTAATAGTTACCTCATCTGGCACTAACTCCCCTTTATCCATGTATGATTTCGCTAAAAGTCCTAAAGCCGTTTCATTTTTAATGTTATATCGAAATACGTCTCCAGTAGAAATATGAACTAAATCGTAATGATCTCTTAAATAAACCGCTTGTGTTCCCTTTCCAGCACCTGGAGGTCCAAATAGGACAATATTTGTCATGTGTTCTGTAGTTATGATTTGATAAATTTCTGGTAAATCTCTTCCTAATTGATCATAGTCCAAACCAAAACCTACAATAAATTTGTCGGGGATATTCATCCCTATGTGATGAATTTTAAAATCCTCTTTGTAGGCCTGTGGTTTGTAAAACAATGTGGCAATAACCAATCGTTTAACCTTTTCATTTTTGAAGATTCTATGCACCTCAAACATCGTTTTACCTGAATCTATGATGTCTTCAAGGATGACAACGGTCCTTCCTGTCAAATCTTGTGTGAGCCCTATCAGTCTCTGAATGTCTTCTGTAGACTTTAAACCTTCATACGAGGCTAATTTTATAAATGTAACCTCACAAGGCTTTGGGTATTTTTTTACAAAATCACTTACAAACATAAAAGATCCATTGAGAATACCAACAAAAACAGGTATTTCGTCACCCAAATCAGTCGAGATTTGGTCTACTAATTTCGAGATAGCACTGTCAATTTCTTCAGAAGAAATAAAAGGTTTGAAATATTTGTCGTGAAGCTTTATCACTGATATGAATAAATGTAAGGGGCAAAGATAATCAATTGATTATGTTTTTAAGGTTTTTTGATTTAGGATTTTATATGCGATTTCATATTTAAGTGTATTTTTGTAACATAAATAAATTGAGGTGAATCAATCAAGTAATCAAAATTATTTTTCATCTGCATTTAAATTAGGTATTCTCGGTGGAGGACAACTAGGTAAAATGCTTTTAAATGAAACCAGAAAATATGACGTATACACCTGTGTACTAGACCCAAGTAATGAAGCACCAAGCAGAATTGCTTGTAATGAATTTCATGTTGGAGATCTGATGGATTACAGAACCGTTTACGATTTTGGATCCAAGGTCGATATTTTAACAATTGAAATCGAAAATGTCAATATTAACGCTCTTGAAGATTTAGAAAAAAATGGCATCCAAGTGTTTCCATCTGCAAGAACTTTAAGAATTATTCAAAATAAAGCCACACAAAAACTATTTTATTTAGACCATAATATCCCGACAGCATCCTTCTCTAGATTTGCATACAAAGATGAAATCACAACAGCCATAGAACACGATACCCTAAGTTTTCCATTTGTATGGAAAAGTGCTCAATTTGGTTACGATGGAAATGGCGTAAAAATAGTAAGACAATTTACTGACTTACATTCCTTGCCTAATGTTGAATGTATCACAGAGGAATTAATTCCATTTAAAAACGAATTATCAGTCATCGTGACTAGGAATAAACAAGGAGAATCGAAAGCTTACCCCATAGTTGAAATGGAATTTCATCCTGAGGCAAATCAAGTAGAATATGTCATATGTCCGGCAAGAATTCCAAAAGAGATTGCAGACAAAGCAGAATCTGTAGCCTTGAAAACTTCTGAAGCATATAATCATGTTGGACTTTTAGCAGTAGAAATGTTTCAAACTGAAAATAATGATATTTTAGTAAATGAAGTAGCTCCTAGACCACACAATTCAGGACATCATACTATTGAAACTAGTTACACGTCACAATTTGAGCAACATTTAAGAGCCATTTTAGACTTACCTTTGGGCAACACTGACAGTAAAATTGCAGGTGTTATGGTTAATCTTGTAGGAGCTGAAAATCATATCGGTGATGTACGATATAAAAACATAGATGAGATATTAAAAATGGACGGAGTAACACCCCACATTTATGGAAAAAAACAAACACGCCCATTCAGAAAAATGGGCCATGTCACGATTGTTAATCAACAGATGGATAAAGCAAGAAGAATAGCAGAAAAAGTAAAAAGTACTATAAAAGTAATAAGTGAATAAGTATGATACTAGTTGGAATTATTATGGGAAGTGACAGTGATCTTCCAATTATGCAAGAGGCCATAGACATTTTAGAGGGTCTTGATATTAAATTTGAGGTTGATATTGTATCTGCACACAGAACCCCAGAAAAATTATTTGATTATGGAAAAAATGCCCATAAAAAAGGATTAAAGGTTATAATTGCAGGTGCAGGCGGTGCTGCACATTTACCAGGAATGATTGCAGCATTATCACCATTACCTGTTATCGGTGTCCCAATAAAATCAAGAAATTCAATTGATGGCTGGGATTCAATTTTATCAATTTTACAAATGCCGGGGGGCGTTCCTGTTGCTACCGTGGCATTGGATGGTGGAAAAAATGCTGGAATTTTAGCAGGGCAAATAATTGGCACTTCAGATACCTGTGTTCGCGATAAAATTGAAGCCTACAAAGAAGGTCTAAAATTAAAAGTTCACAAGGCCTCTAAGAATATTCATCATTAAAGCCCCAGAAATAACTGAGGCTTTAAATCGCTATTAATCAAAAATTTATAAGAGTTATACTCTATAAAAGTTAGCCTAAAATTAATAAATATTGTATTCACTCTGTCAAATTGTTAATTACTATTGATAACATTTAATTGATTATTACACACGAATAAAAGCATATTTATCTTTTTAAAAACACATCTTAAAACTTATATTTTAAACCATTTAATGTCATATGTCCGTTCTAAATAAAGAATTTTCAACACCTTATAATACTGCTCCATTTAAACAAATTTTAGACGAAGACTTTTTACCTGCATTTAAAATTGCAATCAAAAAAGCGCAAAAAGAGATTGACAACATTACTAACAATAAGGAGATTCCTTCTTTTAAAAACACCATTGAAGCACTAGAATTTTCAGGCCAAGAATTAGATAGGATTTCAAGTTTATTTTTTAATATTAATGCTGCCGAGACGAACGAAACCATTCAAGAAATTGCACAAAAAGTCTCTCCTCTTCTTTCTAGTTTTGGAAATGACGTCATGTTAAACACCTCATTGTTTGAACGCGTTAAAACTGTTTATAATTCAAATAATGAAATGTTAAATGAAGAACAAAAAACATTACTTAACCAACGCTACAAGAGTTTTTCAAGAAATGGCGCAAATCTTACAAATTCAGAAAAAGATGAGCTCCGAAATATTGACAAAAAATTAAGTCAATTAAAATTACAATTTGGAGAGAATTTACTTGCTGAAAGTAATCATTTTAAGATGATCATTAAACAGAAACAAGATCTCGCTGGATTACCAGAAGATGTGAAAGAATCAGCAAGGCAATTGGCAGAAAACAGTAATGAAGATGGTTGGATGATAACCCTCGATTACCCAAGTTACGTGCCTTTTATGACTTATGCACACAATCGTGATCTTAGAAAGAAATTAGCGCTGGCATTTGGAAAAAAAGCTTTCAAAAATAATCAATATGATAATCAAGACATTGTTTTACAAATAGCTAAACTCAGATATAGACGTGCAACATTATTGGGCTACCAAACACATGCAGAGTTTGTGTTAGAAGAACGTATGGCAAAGAGCCAAAAAAAAGTACTAGCATTTTTAAACGAGTTATTAGAAAAAGCAAAGCCTGCAGCACAAAAAGAGTTTAATGAACTTGAAAAATATGCGATAAAGCTTGATGACATTGAAAGACTTGAAAAATGGGACTCGCTTTACTACTCTGAAAAATTAAAACAAAAGTTATTTCATTTAGATGAAGAGCAATTAAAACCATTTTTTAAATTGGAAAATGTTTTGAAGGGAGCATTCACAATTGCTTTTAAGCTTTACGATTTAAATTTTGAGCACATTCACAATATCGATACATATCATAAAGATGTTTCAACCTATAAAGTCAGTAATTCTGCTGGAGAATTAATAGGTATTTTATACACAGATTTTTTTCCACGAAAAGGAAAACGAAATGGTGCTTGGATGACTTCTTACAGGCCGCAGTCCAAACACAATGGCACAGAACAACGACCTCATATTTCGATTGTTTGCAACTTTACAAAACCAACAAAAACAAAACCATCTTTATTGTCTTTTAGTGAGGTTACCACACTATTTCATGAATTTGGTCACGCCCTTCACGGCATCTTAGCAAATACCACATACCCAAGTCTTTCAGGTACGTCTGTTCATTGGGATTTTGTGGAGCTTCCTAGTCAAATAATGGAAAATTGGTGCTATGAAAAGGAAGCATTGCAATTATTTGCAAGACATTACCAAACTGACGAACTTATTCCTATGGATTTAATCAATAAAATTAAAAAATCTGCTTCTTTTCTCGAGGGATTACAAACCATGCGTCAATTGAGTTTTGGATTACTCGACATGTTTTGGCATGGTAAAAATCCATCAAAAATAACAGATGTAAAAGCTCTTGAATTAGAAGTCTTTAAAGAGACTTCCTTGTTTCCTGACGTTGCAGAAAATTGTATGAGTACAGCATTTGCACATATTTTTCAAGGAGGGTATTCTTCAGGTTATTATAGTTACAAATGGGCAGAAGTACTCGATGCAGATGCTTTTGAATATTTCAAAGAACATGGGATTTTCAATAAAATTATTTCGACTAAATTTAAAGATTCAGTGCTGTCTATGGGCGGTACTCGAGATCCAATGTTTTTGTATGAAAAGTTTAGAGGTCAGAAGCCCAAAACTGAAGCTTTATTGAGACGCGCTGGCCTACTAAACTAATCATTACTAGTAGTATTTATTACAAGTAGCTTCATGGAATTAGTTAACTTTTAAGTCAGGAGATTCTAATTAAAAGTTTAATGTTATCAAAAGCGCCCAAAGTATGGGAATACCTTCAACTAAAAATCCACTGTAATAAGATGGTTGTTTCACACGACTAAAGCCCAAGAATAAGATTAATAGCAAACAGACCACTCCCAGAATAATGAGTTTGTTAGTGACAATATTAGCTCGTGAAAATTCAATTAAAAATATGAGTAGAGCAGATAAGGTTCCAAGAATTTTTGTTTTTATAATGCCGATGCGCTGTGGAATGGTGGATAATTTAAGACTATCATACTGCATATCTCTAATTTCAAAAGGCAACATAGCGGTAAATACGTACAAATATCTTTGGACAGATTCAACTAAAACATTATGATTTATTTCATGATTTTCATTTAGTAAAGGAATAATGACTGTCACACAGGTCCAAACAAAGGCAATCACATAAATTTTTAGACCACTGATTTCTCGAAGTTTACCCCCTCTAATGAATATCTTTTTTGGAATAATTGGCACTGCATATATAAAAGTGATCATTCCTAAAACAATAAAGTACAAGCATGTTACGATACGTAATTTTACAGCAAAATAACACATCCCTACAAAACATAGTAAAGAAAACACTTGGATGTACTTTAGCCATGTGACTAATTGGCGGTGATGAAATTTTGCCAATCCAAAATATTTAACAAAATTATATCCCGTAATGGTTGCAAAAAAAATGAAGTACAAAAAGTTTAAATCAACTCCAATGTGGAAGTTTAATAGTGTTACCCATACCAAACCACAGACCGATAACGCAACATGAATACTACTCTGTATGAAAAAATTAAAAAGTTGTTTAAATCGTTGCACCTTACAAATTTAATGAAACTGTTAATAATGATTTAAATTGGTTAAAAACTTTCATTTTAGGCGTATAAAAACCACATTAATTTCATTAATTTTGTCATTTAAAATTCAATCTTTTTATAATGAATACAGAAAAGTTTTCTCTGCGCCATATTGGACCAAGAACTTCGGACCATGCAGCCATGTTAGAGACCATTGGTGCATCCTCAATCGAGGAACTCATTTCAGAAACGGTTCCAGGAAACATTCGTCTCAAACATCCTTTAAAATTGGATGTCGCAATGAGTGAACAAGACTATCTTGAACACATACATCAATTAGCTTCAAAAAATAAGGTGCTAAAATCCTACATTGGTCTCGGCTACCATCCCTCAAATTTACCGGCCGTCATTCAACGAAATATTTTAGAAAATCCCGGATGGTATACAGCCTATACACCATACCAAGCAGAAATAGCCCAAGGACGTTTAGAAGCGCTTTTAAATTTCCAAAGTATGATCACAGATCTAACGGGGATGAGCATTGCAAATGCTTCCCTTTTAGATGAAAGTACTGCAGCAGCTGAAGCTATGGCATTATTATTTGCCGTACGAGAAAGACAGCAAAAAAAAGATAAAGTGTGTAAGTTTTTTGTCGATGAGCAGGTGTTACCTCAAACATTAGCATTACTCAAAACACGTTCAAGGCCAATTGGTATCGAATTAATCGTCGGAAATGCTAACTCTTTTGATTGTACACATGACTTTTTTGGTGCAATAATTCAATATCCAGGTAAGCATGGTGAAATCATGGATATTTCAAATTTCATTTCACGAGCAAATTTATCAAACATTAAAGTAGCTGTAGCAGCAGACATTTTAAGTCTTATTAAACTAGAAGCTCCTGGTAAATTTGGTGCTGATGTTGTTGTCGGAACCACACAACGTTTAGGCATACCAATGGGGTACGGAGGGCCACATGCTGCCTATTTTGCTACAAAAGAAACTTATAAGCGTAATATTCCTGGAAGAATTATTGGTGTCACAAAAGACATTAACGGCAATAGAGCGCTGAGAATGGCACTGCAAACGAGAGAACAACACATAAAAAGAGACAGAGCAACGTCTAATATTTGTACCGCTCAAGTTTTGTTAGCTGTTATGGCTGGTATGTACGCCGTATATCACGGCCCAGAGGGGCTTAGCTATATTGCAAACAAGGTTCATAACAGCACTTGCACCTTAGAAAAATCTCTAAAAAAATTAGGGTTCAATCAAACAAACAAATCATATTTTGACACCCTTAAAATTGAGGTTAACGCAGATCACATCCAAACAATTGCGGAATCTAAAGGTGTTAATTTTAATTATCCAAATAAAAAAACCGCAACAATTTCTCTAAACGAAACAACATCGATAGCTGACTTAAATAACATTGTTTCAATTTTTGCAGAATTAGTTGACAAACCTTTTGAGAAAATACTAAAAATACAAGAACACAATCACATATTGAATGCAGTCAAAAGAACTTCAAAATTTCTTGAAAATGAGGTTTTCAATACCTATCACTCAGAAACTGATTTAATGCGTTACATTAAATCTCTTGAGCGTAAAGATCTGAGTTTGAATCACTCTATGATTTCTCTAGGCTCCTGTACCATGAAGCTTAATGCAGCTGCTGAAATGCTGCCACTAAGCTGGAATAATTGGGGGAATATTCATCCATTTGCGCCATTAAACCAAGTAGAGGGATACTTAAGTGTACTTTCTAAATTAGAAGAACAATTAACGGAAATCACGGGGTTTGCTGGAACTTCTCTACAGCCTAATTCAGGGGCTCAAGGTGAATATGCGGGACTTATGGTTATAAGAGCCTATCACGAGTCAAGAAGTGATCATCATCGAAATATCTGTATCATCCCTTCTTCAGCTCATGGAACAAATCCTGCAAGTGCTGTTATGGCAGGAATGAAAGTAGTTGTAACGAAATCTACGGAAGAAGGTAATATTGATGTTGATGATTTGAGAGAAAAAGCTGAGCTTCATAAAGATAACTTATCTGCACTCATGGTAACCTATCCATCAACGCATGGTGTCTATGAGTCAGCAATCAAAGAAATTACTCAAATAATTCATGACAACGGTGGTCAGGTATACATGGATGGAGCAAATATGAATGCGCAAGTTGGCTTGACAAATCCAGGCAACATCGGTGCTGACGTATGCCACCTAAACTTACATAAAACCTTTGCAATTCCTCATGGAGGTGGTGGACCAGGAGTTGGTCCAATATGTGTTGCTGAGCAACTTGTCCCTTTTTTACCAGGCAATCCAATCATTCAAGTGGGAGGCGAAAAAGCAATTTCTGGAATATCTGGAGCACCTTATGGTTCTGCCTTAGCATGTTTAATATCCTATGGCTACATCTGTATGTTGGGAGCTGAGGGTCTTGTTGAGTCTACTGAGATTGCCATATTGAATGCAAATTATTTAAAACAACGATTGGAAGGACATTTTGATACGCTATACTCAGGCGAGCAAGGCCGCGCTGCCCATGAAATGATAGTTGATTGTAGAGGTTTTAAAGATTTTGGAATTGAAGTTGTAGACATAGCCAAACGTCTTATGGACTATGGTTTTCACGCACCCACAGTCTCTTTTCCTGTCGCTGGAACTCTCATGATTGAGCCTACTGAAAGTGAAAATAAGCAAGAAATAGATCGCTTTTGTGAAGCCATGATTTCAATAAAACTAGAAATTGAAGCAACTAGCAAAGAGAACTCTAATAATGTTCTAAAAAACGCTCCTCATACCATGGAAATGCTTACTGCTGACCATTGGGACTTCCCATACAGTAGAACCAAAGCAGCCTTTCCTTTGGAGTTTGTTTACAACAATAAATTTTGGCCAAGTGTACGTCGTGTTGATGATGCCTATGGGGACAGAAACTTGATATGCACCTGTGCTCCAATCTCTGAATTTATGGAAGCTTGAGCATCGTTGGACATCGTAAAATAAATTAAAACCTATTTAGCGCTTAATGTTTTGCTATTAATTTCGCTATTTTAGTAACATAATAGCACTTATCTATGAATATTAAGATTACAGGCATGGGAAGTTATATCCCAAGTCAAATTGAGGCTAATGAAAAATTTTATCAACACGATTTTTTAAATGCCGACGGTTCAGTCATAAATAATTCAACCGAAGTTATTGTCAAAAAGTTTAAGGCAATTACTGGAATTGAGGAAAGACGTTATATCAAAAATGAGTTGAACAATTCCGATATTGCTGCACTTGCAGCACAAAAGGCAATTATAAATGCAGATATTAATTCTGAAGACCTCGATTATATCATTGTAGCACACAATTATGGTGATATCGCGCATGGCACTGTGCAAAGTGATACAGTACCTAGTATCGCATCAAGAGTGAAACATCTTCTAAAAATAAAAAATCCACGATGTGTGGCCTATGATATATTATTTGGTTGTCCCGGTTGGGTTGAAGGCGTCATACAGGCGAAAGCATTCATAAAAGCGGGCATGGCGAAAAAATGTTTAGTCATTGGTTCTGAAACACTGTCTCGAGTCGTAGACAAGCATGATCGGGATTCTATGATTTATTCTGACGGTGCTGGAGCTGCTATTGTTGAATCTTCAAAAGATCAGGGAGGTATTTTAAGCCACGACACCGTAACATATGCCTATGACGAGGCCCATTTTATTTATTTTGGTGAAACAAATAATCAGGACATTACAGATAAACGTCGTTACATTAAAATGTACGGTAGAAAGATTTACGAATTTGCCCTAACACATGTGCCGGTTGCCATGAAATCTTGTCTTGAAAAAGCTAATATTCCAATTGAAAACGTCAAAAAAATATTAATCCATCAAGCGAATGAAAAAATGGATGAAGCCATCGTAAAACGATTTTACAAGCTGCACGAGACGTCTATGCCTGAAGATATAATGCCTATGATTATTGATAAATTAGGTAACTCGAGTGTTGCTACAATCCCGACGCTTTATGACATGATTTTACGAAATAAACTTGACAATCATCACATACAAAAAAATGACGTCATTATTTTTGCTAGTGTTGGAGCAGGGATGAATATCAACGCTATCATTTACAAACATTAACAATATAATATTTAGAGCTTTCTAAAAGCAACATGTACGAAAAAACTTTTCCAAATAAACGCTTTAAGTTAACTTTAGAGTTTCTAAACAAACACGTAACTAAAGATGATACTATTTTAGATCTTGGTGTTCCAAATCCATTGACGAAAATCATGATTGATAGTGGACTTAATATCACGAACACAAAAGGTGAAGATTTAGATTTTGATCAATCAGCACTTAAAAAATCCAAGACGACCGTCGTTACAGCATTTGAGATATTTGAACATTTGCTGTCACCATTTGAAGTCTTAAAAAGTATTCAATCGGATAAGTTAGTAGCCAGTGTTCCTTTAAAACTTTGGTTTGCTTCTGCTTACAGAAGTAGTACTGACCACTGGGATAGACATTACCATGAGTTTGAAGATTGGCAATTTAATTGGTTATTAGAAAAAACAGGGTGGAGTATTATCGATAGTCAAAAATGGACTAATCCAACAAGAAAAATTGGAGTCAGGCCTATTCTAAGGTGGTTTGTTCCACGTTATTATATTGTTTACGCTGAAAAAATTAAGTAATGATTTTCTACATTGTCATACCTGCTCATAATGAAGAAAACACTATTAATTTAACTTTAGAATCACTTGTAGCACAAACATTACAGCCCAAAAAAATTGTAGTAGTTGATGACAACTCATCAGATAAAACATCTGAAATTGTTACTGAGTTTTGTAAAAAATATGATTGGATATCATTGGTTAAAAACCGATCTACTGATGAACACTTACCGGGTAATAAGATTATAAATGCATTTTATAAAGGTTACGATTTTTTAGATAACAATTATGATATCATATGCAAATATGACGCTGATTTAATTTTTCCAAAAAACTATTTAGAGACTTTAGCCCTTCATTACAGTTCTGATAAACGTATTGGTATGGCAGCAGGACATTGTTATATTGAAAGAAATAAGAAATGGATTAGAGAAAGCTTAACCGGTAAACATCACATCAGAGGAGCATTAAAATCATATCGAAAAGCCTGCTTTAATGATATAGGAAAATTGAAAACTGCAATGGGTTGGGATACCATTGACGAACTGTTAGCTTTATATTATCAATGGACTTTTATGACAGATGATTGCTTGATTGTTAAACATCTCAAACCAACAGGTGATTCCTATAATACCACGTCTAAATATTTACAGGGTGAAGCGTGGTATAAACTTCGATTTGGTTTTACTCTGACGTTATTAGCCTCTATGAAATTGGCCTTCAAAAAAAGAAGTATTCTCTGTTTTATAAATTATTTACATGGCTTTTTTCAAGCAAAATTTAAAAATACTGATTATCTCATCACCACAGAACAGGGCAAATTTATTCGCCAATACAGGTGGAAACAGATCATCAAAAAACTATTTAAGTCCTAAACAGTCTGAACACCCGAGCTGCATAGCAATGATTTCAGGGTTATAAACATCACTTCCCTTTAACACATACTTGATATCTCTTGTGCTTTTAATATCGTTCAAAGGATTACTCCCTAAGATAACTAAATCTGACATCTTTCCTGCTTCTACACTTCCATAATCTTGAGTCTTTTTCAAAAAGTTAGCACCATTGTATGCTGAGGTCTGTAAAGCCTCTAAATTTGAAATTCCTGCTTGAACCATAGCATCAAGTTCTTCATGTAAGGAAACTCCGGGATAAATGTATGAATTGTAGGCCCCTGTATCTGAACCAGCTAATATTTTTACGTGAGCATCGCTTAGTGACTTTATCAAGACCTCGAAAAAATCATGTATTTCTTTTCTGTCATTTTTAATGTTTTCAGAGGATTCTAAAAATCCAAGAACTCTATTCTCGTATGTCTTTAAAAGTTCTCGTGGCATTACTTTTAAGTATGCGTCATCGAAATGATTATCAACATCCAACTGGCTTAAAACCTCACTAATACGTAATGTTGGAACGACATAAGTATCTGCTTGAACTAATTTGTCAAACACGTTTTGAGCCCTCAATGGCTCATAAGTTTTTAACAATTTAGGCATTGATGACCAAAAGTTTTCATCTCCTTTAATAATGGCCTCAGTAATGGAATCTTCCCTAGATGAACATCCTTTTAAAATGTAATATAAATGTTCTATGGCTCCAATTCCAGCATCAAGAGTTTGGTCTAATTGAACAGTAAAAGGTATATGCCCTGAGGTTATCAAACCTCTTTGCGATGCTTCAGCTATTGTTTTTAAATACAACACACCTGATATACTACTATCATACAATTTTACAAAATCAACCCTTAATTTTTGAAGAGAATCTAGAACTGAATTAATCTCATCATTATGACTTACAACAAGTGAACCTTCCCATCTGCTATTTTGACCATCCACTTTTGGACCGGAACTAAATATTGTTGGGCCAACAAGTGTTTTCTGACGAATTTGATTTTTCCAATCCATGACGTTTCTTGTTAAATCTCCTCCTGCATCTCTTACTGTTGTCACCCCATTCATAAGAAAAAGTTGAAGGGTTGCTTTATTCGCTTGAATCAAACTATCTCCTCCTCTAAAGTGTACGTGATTATCCCAAAATCCCGGAAGCACATACTTACCAGTTCCATCAATAATAAATTCTGATGTAAAATTGAGATAATTATGGGAGGTGATTTTTTTTATCCGATCATTCCTGATATAAAGTGTTTGTTTTTTTATTTCTCCAGATAACACATTAATAACATTGGCATCTCTTATTACTACATCAAATACTTCGACCTCCTTTTTTTCACAACCAAGAAAAAAAATTAACACAAAAACATACGATACGATATTCTTCATAGTGTTTTAAATTTACAAAGAATATCATAATTCCCCAAAGCACAATGAACTTCATATTTATATTTAAATCTTCATTTATTTTTTATATTTTTAAACCAATATGAAATCAGATTATATAGAATCAAACACGATACTAGAGCGCATACCTGACCATTTAAAGCAATTTATCAAACCACAAAACTATGATGAATACACCGCAATAGATCAAGCCGTGTGGCGATTTGTTATGCGTAAAAACATCACTCATTTAAAAAATATTGCTCATGCTTCGTATCTAAAAGGTCTTGATCTAACAGGGATATCTATAGATAAAATTCCTAACATGTATGGCATGAACAGAATTCTAAAAGAAATTGGTTGGGCTGCCATTGCTGTCGATGGGTTTATTCCACCAAGTGTTTTTATGGAGTTTCAAGCGTATAACGTGTTAGTGATTGCCTCTGATATTAGGCAGCTTGACAACATGGAGTACACCCCTGCTCCCGATATCATTCATGAAGCAGCAGGACATGCACCAATAATTGCCAACCCTGAATATGCAGAATATCTTAGAAGATTTGGTGAAATTGGCAGTAAAGCCATATCGTCAGCCAAAGACTATGACATTTACGAGGCAGTGAGACATTTATCAATTATCAAAGAATCCGCTGACCCTAATGAACAAGAAATTTTAGAAGTAGAAAAAAAAATCAAAAATCTCATAGATAGTATTGACAAACCAAGTGAAATGAGTTTGATAAGAAATCTTCATTGGTGGACAGTGGAATACGGTCTAATTGGATCGCTAAAGACTCCAAAAATTTATGGTGCAGGATTACTGTCGTCCATAGGCGAGAGTTCTTGGTGTCTTTCTGAATCTGTTGAGAAAATCACTTATACAATCAATGCTGCGTACCAGAATTTTGATATTACAAAACCTCAACCTAGATTATATGTCACACCAGATTTTGCCCATCTAAGCTATGTTTTAGAAGAGTTTGCAAATACAATGGCTCTAAGAACTGGCGGCTTATCTGGTATTCAAAAATTAATTGAATCACATGCACTTGGAACTATTGAATTAAGTACAGGAATACAAGTTTCTGGTATTTTTAATAATGTCATTAGTAGCGGGAATAAGCCTGTATATTTTCAAACAATTGGTAAAACAGCACTGTCTTTTAGAGGAAAAGAATTAATTAATCATGGAACAAGTGTTCATACTAGTGGATTTGGTTCTCCTATTGGAAAACTAAAAGGAATTAATCTAGCAATAGAGGATATGAGTCCTCGGGACCTGAAAGCATACGATATTTATGAATCAGAAATCGTTAAGCTTGAATTTGAAGGAAATATTACTGTCAAAGGTCAAATCATTACTGGAATTAGAAATCTTCAGGGAAAGATTATTTTAATAAGTTTCAAAAATTGCTCAGTTCACCATAATGAGATTGAATTATTTAAGCCAGAATGGGGGCAGTATGACATGGCCATTGGAAAAAATATCATATCTGCGTTTTCTGGCCCTGGGGACCTTTCTAGTTTTAATTTAATCACTCATGAATTGAATAACCATTCGCAAAATATTAAAAAATCAAAGCAACAAGAAAGCTTAGAAAATTTATATCAAAACGTACGCGATTTAAGAGAAAAACACCAAACTTCAATATCAATAATGCTTGATTTATTTAATCAAGTGGTAAAAAACTTTACGAATGAATGGCTTATACTCATAGAAATGTATGAATTGGCGCAACAGTTATCGCATAAAACTTTAAGTGAAAAAATCATACGTCACTTGGAACACATTAAACAAAACTTTCCTAAAAACAGACAATTGATAGATGACGGTATTTCAATTGTTCAAAATACCACTAACCCTCGATAAATCCTTTTAGTGCTTTTTTAGTATGTGAGCTCAGGACCATAAAACCACTTATTTTTGCACGTTCTTCTAGTAACTCATTCCAATGGTCTGTATTTTTCCAAAATATTTTTTTTAAATGACTCAAGGCTTCAGCATTGTATGCGCTTAAACGACGCGCTAAATCCAACACCGATGCGTCTAATTCCTCAACCGTCTCAGATATATTTTGATAAAGGCCCTTTTCAATTGCCCAGCCAGGTGAATAAAACTTATGCGCATCCAAAGTAAGTTGTGAAAATGAGCTCAATCCAATTTTTCTTTCAATAGCAGGAGCTATTACAAATGGGCCAATTCCTATCTTTAATTCACTTAATTTAATATCAGCATATTTACTAGCCATACAATAATCAGCTGCAGCTGCAATACCCACACCTCCTCCGACAGCCTTTCCTTGCACACGAACAATGATAAGCTTAGAGCATTGTCTCATAGCATTTATCACATCGGCAAAACCAGCAAAGAAAGCAAATCCTTCATTGGTGTTTTTTATAGTTACTAACTCTTGAAAACTTGCACCAGCACAGAAAACCCTGTTACCACCACTTCTGAGAATAATAATTTTTATTTGTTCATCTTTACTCGCTTTATCAATTGAATTTTTCAATTTTTTTAGTAATTCAGTTGGCATTGAATTTTTCATTGGATGGAAAAATTCAATGATTCCAATACTATTACTCGTCGTTAGTTTTACGTATGCTTTTTCCATTTACTAAAGTGCACTTTTACCTTAAAAGGGTAATTGGGATAAATCAACATTCCCTCCTGAAATGATTATTCCTATTTTTTTGTTTTTAAATTTTTCCTTGTTTTGAATTAATGCAGCAACAGGTACGGCGCTTGATGGCTCAATTACTATTTTCATACGCTCCCAAACTAATTTCATAGCTTCCACAATTTCGTTTTCATCAACACAAATAATCTCTTGAATGTATTGCTTGATAATTGGAAAATTATTGCTTCCTAAGTAGGTTCTTAATCCATCGGCAATTGTGTTAGAACTATCATTTGATTCAATTTTTCCACTCTTAAGAGATCTATAGGCATCATCAACTTCCTTTGGTTCAGCTCCAATCACTTTACATTGATTAGAGTAATTTTGTGCAGCTAAAATAGTGCCTGCAATTAAACCACCTCCTCCAATGGGAGCCATCAAATAATCAAGATCATCATATTCCTTCAACAATTCAATAGCAGCGGTGCCTTGTCCATAAATGACCTGAGTATCATTTGAAGGATGAATGAATGTTGCTCCTTTTTCGTTTTGAACTTTTAGGGCCATTGTTTCCCTAGCCTTTGTTGTATTGTCTGACTCAATTATAACTCCTCCATAACTTCTAACAGCAGCTTTTTTAACTTTTGGCGCATTTTTCGGCATCACAATGTAAGCATTGACACCAAGATAATTAGAGGCTAAAGACAATGCTTGAGCAAAATTCCCTGATGAATGTGTTACAACACCCTTAGTTTTTTGTTCTGTATTTAAGCATAGAATCGCATTGACTGCTCCACGCATTTTAAAAGCTCCCATTTTTTGAAAATTTTCACATTTAAAATAGACCTCAGCATCACATAATTTATTGATTATTTGAGATGTTAAAACTGGCGTGTTGTGAACATAAGGCTTAATACGTTGATGTGTTTTTTCTAATTCAATTTTATTCATTGCTCATGTAAGATAAATCAATCTATTTAGGTTGTTGAAGATACGAAATTTGACTTATATAAAGCTAAATTTCATAAACTGTAACCAAGGTTACAAAGCGTGTCATTTATATTTTAAATATTTGAATAAAATTATATACTATGGGACTCTTAAATTCATTATTTGGGAAAAAAGAAAATAAAATCGTCGAATATCTTAATAAAAAAGCCATCTTGTTAGACGTTAGAACAGCTGCAGAGTTTAACAATAAATCCATAAAAGGTGCTAAACATATACCCTTAGATATGCTACAAAGTCATTTAAAGGAACTCAAAGGAATGAACGGTTCATTCATTGTATATTGTGCTAGCGGAATGCGTTCGGGTAAGGCAACGAGTTTTCTATTAAATCACAACATTGACGCTATAAATGGTGGTGGAATGAGTTCACTATCCACATTGATTAAATAGCCTACAAAAATCAAATATTGTAGTAAATTTTGTATTTGTTATCTTAGAGTTCAAATTCTAAGATATGGGACTTAATAGAAGAAATTGGTTAAAAAGCGCTGCTCTAATTGGCGGTTACGGTCTTTTAAATGGGGTAAATTCTATAAAGCCTCTCACTCCGAATGAGCACATTAAATTTAACCCTCGTTTACTTTCTGATCCAATTCGTTTAAGTTCAAATGAGAACCCTTATGGTCCTTCTCAACGTGTTAGAAATCGTATTCAAAAAGTATTTGATGACGGCTGCAGGTATCCCTATGAATATGCACATGGTTTAGAAAAAATCTTAGCAAAAAAACATGGTGTTCCAAATGAGAGTATTGTCATAACAGGTGGATCAACAGAAGGTTTAAAAATTGCCGGTATCACCTTTACTGCTAGCGGTGGAGAAATCATTGCAGCAAAGCCAACATTTTTGGCAATGATGCAATATGCTCAAATGTGGGGAGCGAATATTAATTGGGTTCCTGTTGATGACAATTATGGATACGATTTACAAGAAATTGAAAAACGAATTTCGTCAAAAACAAAAATGGTTTTTATTTGTAATCCAAATAATCCGACATCCACACTGTTACCTGCAAATTCATTGTTGGATTTTTGTAATTCAGTAAGTCGCAAAACAATCGTATTCAGTGATGAAGCTTACTACGATTACATCGATACTCCTAATTACCCCTCTATGGTTGAGCTGGTTAAACAAGACAAAAATATTATTGTATCAAAAACATTTTCAAAAGTTTATGGGATGGCGGGAATGCGCATTGGATACCTTGTTGCAAAACCAGAATTAGCAAATAAGATAAGAACAAATATCGTAGCTATGACTAATGTATACGCAATTGAAGGTGCAAAAGAAGCTTTATTAGATCATGAATTTTATGACTTCTCTCTACAAAAAAATAAGGAAGCTAAGCAAATGATCTATGAGACTCTAAATCACTTAGAGCTAAATTATATAAAATCACATACCAATTTTATATTTTTTAAATCCAACCAAAATATAAATAAATTAGGAAAACAAATGTTAGCTAAAGGTGTTAAAATTGGAAGAGCTTTTCCGCCTTTCATTGATCATTGTAGGATAAGTACAGGAACCATTGAAGAGGTGCAATTATTTTCTCAGGTATTATTATCTGTATACTAACTAAAAAAGCATTCAATCCCTTCGAAAAGGTCAAGAATGCTTTAAAATTTTTGATTATTAGCACTGTAAATATATCACCACAACAGTTACATAGGCACAAATTTCGATGATAGTTCAATTAATTAGATAAAAAGAAGTGATGTGCATATTTTGACGATTAAGACACAAATTAACGTTGTGATATAAGTTGTTTACTAGTGATTTACTTATGATTAATTGCACAACCATAATTAAAGAATACTTATGGCCTTATTAAACAAAAAAAGCACCAGACCGTTGTACTTTTCAGACAAACAAAACTGACGCTTTTTTAAAAAATTGATTAATAGCATATCTAATATAAAAACTCTTCTGATTGAATTTATTTATTTTCGATGATTGGTCATTAAAGTAGATTAAGCGTCAGATTACCCGCTTTCAGCCCAATGATAACAAGCCTCGACTAATATTTTGGAATTTTAAACATGACTCTTATTAAACGACATTTCTTAAATTATTAAAATAAAATATTTGGGAACTTTGATTGAAGCTTTTCTTGTCGAGATTTTAATTGTTTGACAAATTGTTGGTGTGCTTTTGAATTTGAATTAAATGGTTTATGCTCTAAATCTAGTTGTATTTGTTTCACTTCTTTCATTGTTTTGCGAGCATTCAGGGCAATCCAACATTCCTGAAATTTATTCCAAATATAGCTTACTGCCAAAGTATTTGGATGAATCATGTCATCGGTATAAAAACGGTAGTCACGCAACTCATCCATCATAATTTCGTAAGACGGAAAGTAATAAGTCTTTTGATCTTTGCTATTCTTAGAGAGTAACAAGTGAACAGCAGCAATTAAGTGAGCTTTACTTTGTGTGTTTTCAATAAACCCATCTCTGAGATGTCTTACAGGTGATACTGTAAAAATCACTGTAGTACTGCGATTAATTGATTTGATAAGACGAACTATAGATTGTAATGATTGATACACCTCATTAACCGACAGCAACTCCTTTGAAAAGAGTGTATTGGGCAATTTGTGACAATTTGAAACAACTATGTCTTTTTCAAGATATCTGTAAGTCCACGCTGTTCCGAGTGTTATAATGACATGAGAAGACTCACACAAACGATTGTAAGTGTGTTCAATATTTGCATTCAAATTTACAAGTAATTCTTGTTTAGAAGCACAACTTAATTTCGAATGTGATTCAAAACAGTGCCATTGCTCGTTATAAAAAAAAACGTCTTCATCGTTATATGCTTTCTTATTAATTACATGATTAATTACACGTTCAATTGCAACCGGATGAAAATTAATTCCAAAGGGGTTTTGTGAGTTTTTAAATTTAAAAAAATTAAACTTCTTAGATAAATTTTCAGCAAAACATGACCCAAAAAGCACTATGTTTGAATCATAATCTATTTGATTATCCTCAGTCAATTGGACAGGTATAATTGTTTGTAATTTCATGTTTGTTGCTTATGCTATTACAACAAGCTTTTTAAATATAACTTTTGGCCAAGTCTAAGGCCTTTTGAATTCCGTCAGGATTCTTACCACCGGCAGTTGCAAAAAATGGTTGACCACCACCACCTCCTTGAATATGTCTGCCAAGTTCGCGTACAACTTGACCAGCATTCATATGTTTTTGAGCAACAATCTCCTTAGAGATATAACAAGTAAGTGTTGCCTTGCCATTATTTTCAGCTCCAAACAAAAGAAATAAATTATTAAATTCACTACCTAGGTCAAAACAAAGGTCTTTAATTCCCGAGGTATCTAAATCTAACTTTTTTGAAACGTACAAAACACCATTGACTTCTGATAACTCTGTCTTTAAAACTTGTTTTAAGTGTTTTATTTTTTCCTTTAATAGTGTGTCTATTTGACGCTTTAAGGCTGTGTTTTCTTCTTTTAGCTCTGACACAGATTTAACAGGGTCCTGTGCACTATTTAATAAGTCTTTAATTTCAAAATACGCTCTGTTTGTATCAAAATAAAAGTCTTTAACAGCATCTTTAGTTATGGCCTCAATTCGTCTAATTCCAGATGCTATGGCACTTTCCGATTTAATTTTAAAATGCCAAATTTCACTGGTGTTTTTCACATGAGTGCCTCCACACAGCTCCATAGACTGTCCAAAACGGACGGTCCTCACAGTGTCACCATATTTTTCTCCAAACAAAGCGATAGCACCATCAGAAATAGCCTGTTTCATAGGTGTATTTCGGTGTTCTTCCAAATCTAAACTTCCCTCAATGCGCGCATTTACAAAATTTTCAACATCCCGTAATTGCTCTACCGTCAATTTTGCAAAATGCGAAAAATCAAATCGTAAATATTTTGAATGAACAGCAGATCCTTTTTGCTCAACATGATTTCCTAAAATTTCTCTAAGAGCTTGGTGCAATAAATGTGTTGCAGTATGATTTGCCTCTGTTCTGTAACGTTGTTTTGAATCAACGACAGCTTCGAAAGTTTCTGTCAAATGATTAGGTAAGTTTTTAGCGATGTGTATAACAACATTATTTTCTTTTTTTGTATCGAGTATGTACACAATATCACCGTGTGCGTCTTTTAAGTATCCTTTGTCCCCTACTTGGCCTCCTCCTTCTGGATAAAAAGGCGTCAAATTAAATACGAGTTGAAACAACTCACCGTCTTTTTTTGAAGTTGTTTTTCTATATTTTGTGATTTTCACATTAGTTTTTAATAAATCATACCCAATAAATTCTTGTTCAAAGTCATCGCGCAGAAGCGTCCAATCATCCGTAGATGTTTCACTTGCGGAACGTGATCTATCCTTCTGTTTTTTAAGTTGTTTTTGAAATCCATCATGATCTAATTTTAAGTTCTGTTCATTAAGAATTAACGATGTTAAATCAATTGGGAAACCGTACGTATCGTACAATTCGAAAGCCTTATTTCCAGGTATTATATCTCCTGTAGTTTCCTCAACAATTCTGTTAAGCAATATTAACCCTTGATCAAGGGTTCTTAAAAATGAAATTTCCTCCTCCTTTATAACATTCTCTATGAGCTGTTTTTGGGACTTCAGCTCAGGAAAAGCTTGACTCATTTTTTTACTTAATACATCGACTAATCGATAAATAAATGGGTCTTTTTTATCAAGAAAAGTAAACCCATATCTAATCGCCCTTCGTAAAATTCGACGAATCACATATCCTGCACCTGTGTTACTTGGTAATTGGCCATCTGCAATAGAAAATGCCACAGCCCGAACATGATCAGCAATAACACGTATGGCAATATCTGACTTTTCTGCGTGACCATAATGTTTGTCTGTTATCGTCTCAATTTCGCGAATTATCGGAGTAAAAACATCTGTGTCATAATTGGATTGCACACCTTGTAAAACCATACATAAACGCTCAAACCCCATTCCCGTGTCTATGTGTTTATTGGGAAGCTCTTCAAGTAATCCGTTGGCTTTTCGATTAAATTGCATGAAAACTAAATTCCAAATTTCTATAACTTGTGGATGATCCTTATTTACTAAAGTTTTACCGTCTATTTTTAATCTATCTTCTTTAGACCTTATATCAACATGAATTTCACTACATGGACCACAGGGCCCTTGATCACCCATTTCCCAAAAATTATCCTTTTTATTTCCCATTAGAATTCTCTCTTCTGGGATAAATTGCTTCCATAATTCATAAGCCTCAGAATCTAGGCTTAAATTATCTGCATCAGTGCTTCCTTCAAAAACAGTAACATAAATCATGCTTTCATCGATTGCGTATACCTCGGTTAACAACTCCCACGACCAAGCAATTGCCTCTTTTTTAAAATAGTCACCAAAGCTCCAATTACCTAGCATTTCAAAAAGAGTGTGATGATATGTGTCATAGCCAACCTCTTCCAAATCATTATGTTTTCCTGAAACGCGTAAACATTTTTGGGTATCAGCGATGCGATTATTTTTAGGTTGAGCATGCCCTAAGAAAAACTCCTTGAAAGGAGCCATTCCAGAATTCACAAACATCAATGTTGGATCATCTTTTAATACCATTGGAGCAGAGGAAACAATATCGTGCTGTTTGTGTTTAAAAAAATTTAAAAAATTATCACGTACGTCCTGAGATTTCATGTGTCTATGTTAAGCTTGTTCATATAAATTGCTCATTGTAGTAAACAATTTTTATATTTGTAACTCGTTCTATTTATGCTTACAAAAATAGAATAAATTAAGATATGTCTAAAGTAAAATATTATTACGATTCTGAAACTCTTTCTTACAGAAAGATAGAGCGTAAAAAACGTAAGACTTTTAAGTACGCGACTGTGTTCCTTCTAGCTGCTGGACTATTTGGGATGCTATCCGTGTTCATCGGGAGTCAATATTTTGAATCTCCAAAAGAAAAAGCATTGGCACGAGAGGTTCAAAATATGCAACTACAATTTGACTTGTTAAACAAAAAAATGAATGAAGCTGAAATTGTCTTAAACAATATTGAAGAAAGAGACAACACAATTTACAGACTTTATTTTGGAGCAAATCCAATTCCTGAAGAGCAACGACGTATTGGTTTTGGGGGAGTCAATCGTTACAAAAATCTTGAGGGTTATGACAATTCATCTCTCATCATTGAAACAAATAAACGCATAGATATCCTGCAAAAACAAATAGTTGTTCAATCAAAATCTCTGGATGAAATAAAACTTTTAGCCAAAGAAAAAGAAAAGTTTTTAGCGACTATTCCAGCTATTCAACCTGTCAAAAATGAAGATTTAACCAGAATGGCCTCTGGATTTGGGTACAGAACAGATCCATTTACAAAAGTCCGTAAATTTCATGCAGGTATGGATTTCACAGCACCTAGGGGAACCCCTATTTATGCTACAGGAGATGGTGTTGTAAAACGAGCTGACTCAAGAGCTACGGGATATGGAAAACATATTAGAATTGACCATGGTTTTGGTTATATGAGCCTTTACGCTCATCTTTACAAATACAACGTTAAACCATATCAAAAAGTAAAACGTGGCGATTTGATCGGATTTGTTGGCAGTACGGGTCGCTCTGAAGCTCCTCACTTACATTATGAAATATTTAAAGATAATTTGAAAATAAATCCAATAAATTTCTATTATGGTAATTTATCAGCAGAAGAATTTGGAAAATTACTTGAAAAAGCGTCTTTAGAAAACCAATCACTAGACTGATGTATATAGACCTTCCAGAAAAACGATATTATGGAATTGGAGAAGTTGCTAAAGCTTTTGGCGTAAACACCTCTTTAATACGCTTTTGGGAAAAAGAATTTGATGCTCTAAAACCAAAAAAAAACGCAAAAGGTAATAGAAAATTTACGCCTGAAGACATCAAAAATCTTAAATTCATTTACCATTTAGTCAAAGAGCGTGGCTTTACCCTTGAAGGAGCAAAAATTCATCTTAAAGAACAAAAAAAGGAATCATTAAGTAATTTTGAAATCATCAGTAAGCTAGAAAACATTAAAAGTCAACTTTCAAAAATAAAAAGTCAGTTGTAACATTTTCTGAAGAGTTCCTACTTATAAAGTATATACTACATAAACATAAATCACAAAACGTTATTCTTATGAAAAAATGGCTACCATTAATTATCATTGCTCTCTTAATTTTCGGATTGTATTCTTGGGTTAAGGGATTTAATAATACTGCAGTAAATTTAAAAGAAACTACCTCTAAAAATTGGGGACAAGTTGAAAGCAGTTATCAAAGAAGAAACGATCTCATCGGTAACCTAGTGAAAACAGTTCAAGGGGCTGCTGACTTTGAAAAAAGTACTTTGGAAGCAGTCATTAAGGCAAGAAGCCAAGCAACACAAACCACAATTGACCCGGCCAACATTACCCCAGAACAGCTCGCGCTTTTTAATAAGGCTCAAAGTGGTCTTAGTAATGCCTTGTCGAGATTATTAGTCACTGTAGAGCGATATCCAGATTTAAAAGCAAATCAAAATTTCCTAGAATTACAATCTCAATTAGAAGGTACAGAAAATAGAATAAACGTTTCAAGAGATCGTTTTAATGAATCTGTTGAGCCCTATAATAAACACATTAAAACATTTCCAAATACATTACTTGCTGGCGTTTTGGGATTTGAAGATTTGAACTATTATAAATCAGATATTGGAAGTGAAAAAGCTCCTGAAATTGATTTTGAATTTCAATAAAAATGTCTGAAATAAATACTGTTATTTTATCGCCTGAACAAGAAAAAAAAGTTGTTATGGCAATTCAAAAGGCTGAATTAAATACTTCAGGTGAAATCCGCATTCATATCGAAACATCCTGTACAAGCGATGTTTACAACAGGTGTATGGATATGTTTTCAAAACTTGAAATGTACAAAACACAACAACGAAACGGCGTTTTGATATATGTAGCCTTTCAGAGTAAATCATTTGCAATTTACGGTGACAAGGGCATTAATGAGGTTGTTAAAAACAACTTTTGGGAAAGTACCAAAAACACCATACAAACTCACTTTGAAAGAGGAGACTATCAAAAAGGTCTCATTGACGGTGTAGCAGAAATTGGAAAACAATTAAAACAATTTTTTCCTATTTCAGACGATGATAAAAATGAACTTTCAGATACCATATCTCGAACTGAATGAAAGGGTTAAAATTACGTTTAATTTTTATTTTTACATTAGGATTAGTACTCACGTCCTATGGTCAATTTGATGTTCCAGACAAGCCAAATATTCAAACAAGTGTCTATGACTACATCGATCTCTTCTCAAAAAAAGAGAAACAATATTTTGAAGAGAAATTAGTAAAATACTCTGACACGACTTCTACACAAATTGTTATTATTACAATAACAACCACTAATGGCGAAAACATCAATTACCTCGGTGCTATCTGGGGTGAGAAATGGGGCATTGGACAAGCAACAGAAGATAATGGCATTTTAATTTTACTAGCTCAAGATGATCGTAGAATAGCAATTAACACAGGATATGGTGTAGAACATCTCTTGACAGACGCTCTATCAAAACGAATCATTGAACAGGACATTATTCCATCTTTTAAGCAAGGCAATTACATTGAAGGTCTTGACCGAGGTGTAGATGCTATTTTTAACGTATTACTTGGTGAGTATCAAAACAAAAAAATCTCTAAAACAGCTAAAATTCCTTTAAAGTTTGTTTTTCTAGTTATTATCATTGCTTTATTGATTGCCCTCGTAGCTTTTAGAAACAATGGTGGTAAAAAGAATGGTGCTGGAAGTTTTAAAAAATTGAGTCATAGAGACATCCTCGAGGCGATCATACTCAGTAACTCTGGTCGAAGAAGTTATCGGAAAAGTTCAGGTGGATTTGGAGGGTGGAATGGCGGTGGGTCCACTAGTGGCGGTTTTGGCGGTGGTTTTGGTGGCGGCGGGTTTGGTGGCGGCGGTGCCTCAGGAGGTTGGTAGTTGTACCCTAATCTTCAAGAGAGTCTAGCATAAAAACATCCTCTACTTTTCTTCCAAATAATTTAGCAATTTTTAAGGCCAAAACAGTTGAAGGTACATATTTTCCTTTTTCGATGGCATTTATAGATTGACGACTCACACCAATTTTTTCAGCCAAATCTGCTTGAGTCATATCGTACTCTGCACGAGCAACTTTGATTCTATTCTTCATGATTAGCAGATTTTAATTTTAAATAATTAAATCTAAATATGTAAAACAAAAGTGGTGTGAACATGTTGTAAAACAAAATATTCATAAATGTAAAGTCAAAAACAAACATAATCGCAATAATTAATATGCAATAATTTAAAATAACCGACCAAACCAAAGAATCTGATCTGAGTTTAGCAATAAATTCGTCTTCAACTTTCTCTTTTGTAAAGCCCACAATAAGACCACCAATAATTAAAAATAAGGCAGCCAATTCACCTGTAATGTCATTTTCTACAAGTTTAAAAAAACCATCATTTTCTGAACTCATAAATCCATCGTGGTAAATTGATACAACTGGAACTTTAATAAATCCTTCAAATTCTGGGAATAAGGATAGAATCAGAATTGAAATTAAACCAATACTAAAAATTATCCATCCGGTTAATTTATGCTTATTTGGTAAAAGATTATTTGTTTTCATAATTAATTTTATTTCTTATTTAGAATACAAATATATATTATTTTTTACTTTTTGTAAAGTTTATTTTACATTTTATGTAATAAACTTTACAAAAAATACATTTTCGAACAAAATTAGATTTACTTCTTTCGCATGTAAACGCTTATCGGCACACCATTAAAATTAAAATACTCACGTAATTTATTTTCAAGATAGCGCTTGTAAGGTTCTTTGACGTATTGAGGTAAATTACAAAAAAATGCAAACTGAGGTTGTGGTGTTGGTAGCTGCATAATGTATTTTATTTTTACAAACTTACCTTTGTAGGCGGGAGGAGGATATTTTTCAATGAGAGGTAACAGCTTATCATTTAGAACACTTGTTTTAATTTTTTTTGATCTGTTCTTATAAACCTCTACAGCCGTTTCTATGGCTTTGTACAAACGTTGTTTTGTTAACGTTGAAATAAAAACAATAGGAACATCAGTAAAAGGTTCAATTTGTTGTCTTATGGTTTGCTCATAATCTTTAGTTGTTTTGTTATTTTTCTCAACTAAATCCCATTTATTGACTAAAATAACAATGCCCTTTCGGTTGCGTTCTGCTAACCAAAATATATTTTGAACTTGCCCATCAAAACTGCGGGTCGCATCAAAAACTAAGAGACATACATCCGCATGCTCTATGGCTCTAACACTTCGCATTACCGAATAAAACTCCAAGTCTTCTTTTACTTTTGCCTTACGTCTAATCCCTGCCGTATCTACAAGATTAAATTCAAACCCAAATCGATTATACTTGGTGTCAATGGAGTCGCGTGTTGTTCCTGCGATATCAGTAACAATATATCTCTCTTCTCCAATTAAGGCATTAATAAAGGATGACTTTCCCGCATTTGGACGACCAACAACTGCAAACCGCGGTAACTCTTCAGCTACCTCTTCTTCAATATTTGGGAGAGAATCAACCAAAGCATCTAAAAGATCACCTGTGCCACTTCCATTGATACTCGCTATGGTGTAATAGGTTCCTAAACCTAAACTGTAAAATTCAACAGCATCTTCGGCTCGCTTATTATTATCAACTTTATTAACAACTAAAAACACAGGTTTAGTTACCTTCCGCAAAAGTTTAGCAACCTCTTCATCCATTCCAGTAACGCCAGTTTCAACATCAACCATAAAGATGATGGCATCTGCTTCATCAATCGCCAATTCTACCTGTTTATCAATTTCAGCCTCAAAAACATCATCACTTCCCTTTACATAACCTCCGGTATCAATAAGTGAAAAGTCTTTTCCGTTCCAATCACTCTTACCGTAATGCCTATCTCTCGTCACACCACTCACTGCATCCACAATGGCCTCGCGTCGTTGTATTAAACGATTAAAAAAAGTTGATTTACCAACATTCGGACGCCCGACAATAGCTACTATATTGCTCATAATAATAAATTCGCAGCAAAGGTAGTGTTTCCACTGCGAACAAAAAACCTAAAAATATGATGGATAATTCTAGACTGTAAAGTTTTATAAAAACATCCAAATTAAGGTATTGGTTCGTACATATAAGACAAAAAAACAGCAATGAGCTCAATGAAAAAAAACATATCGTCCGTCATTTTTGCTACAGCAATCATTATTGCAGCCTATTTACTTGCAAATGCCTTTGTTAATCGTAATAAAAGTGAAGGAATTATATCAGTAACTGGATTAGGAAAAGCAGATTTCACCTCAGATCTCATCGTATGGGAAGGTTCATTTTCAAAAGAAAGTTATGACTTACAGAAGGCATACAATGATCTAGAGAAAGATAAAAAAATAATTTACACGTATCTATTAGACAAAGGTGTAGCCAATGAAGAACTTGTGTTTAATGCTGTGGCGAGCAGAAAACAAACTAAACCAAAATATTCAAGTGATGGCAAATATATCGGTGATGAGTTTTTAGGTTATATATTGACACAATCTTTACAAATAGAATCGAATAATGTGAAAAACATAGAACAGTTATCACGAGAAATTACAGAGCTTTTAAATAAAGGAATTCAATTTTACTCCCAAGCACCACGTTATTATTACACAAAACTGGCTGATTTAAAAATTGAAATGATTTCAAAAGCCACCAATGATGCGCACCATAGAGCACAAAAAATATCAGAAAATTCGACGAGTGTCTTGGGTGAACTTTTATCAGCAAAAATGGGAATTTTCCAAATAACTGGACAAAATTCAAATGAAGACTATTCTTGGGGAGGGACCTACAATACTTCATCAAAGAATAAAACAGCCTCGATCACCATGAAATTAAATTATAATATAAGAGGAGATTAGGTGTTTTTGTAGCCAAAACGTTTTAGTTGATTTTGATTACTTCTCCAATTTTTATTGACCTTCACGTACAGCTCTAAATGCACTTGTTTACCAAAAAAGCGCTGTAAATCTTTTCTCGCTTCTACACCAACTCTTTTTAAAGCAGCCCCTTTGTGTCCAATAATAATTCCTTTTTGAGTTTCTCTTTCGACCATAATTATTGAACGCATTCTGATAATTTTTTCATCTTCATTAAATTCTTCAGTCACAACTTCAACAGCGTATGGAATTTCTTTTTTGTAATGCATCAAAATTTTCTCCCTTATTTTCTCGTTAACAAAAAATCGTTCAGGTTTATCTGTTAATTGATCTTTTGAAAAAAACGCTGGTGATTCAGGTAAAAGATCAAGAATTCGTTTAAATACTTCCTTTACATGAAATCCAGTTAAAGCAGAAATAGGAAAGAATTCTGCGTTTGGAACTTTCTGTTGCCAATATTCTGATTGCTCTTCTAATTGTTCTTGATTAGAATTATCTATTTTATTTAGAAGTAATAATACTGGTATTTTAGAATTGGTAATTTTATTAAAAAAATCCTCATCCTTAAGAACTTTTTCACCAATCTCAACCATATAAATCAAAACATCTGCATCCTCCAAAGCAGACTTAACAAAGCCCATCATTGACTCCTGTAGTTCATAAGCGGGCTTTATAATTCCGGGAGTGTCAGATAACACTACTTGAAAATCATCTCCATTAACTATACCCAAGATACGATGTCTCGTCGTTTGTGCTTTTGACGTTATTATGGATAATTTTTCTCCAACAAAAGCATTCATCAGCGTGGATTTTCCAACGTTTGGATTTCCAATAATATTTACAAAACCTGCTCTATGACTCATTTATTTTAGCATTATCATAATTAAAAGACAAAATTAAACTTTTCAAATATTAATTATGCAGTGAATCTTTATAAAAATTGAGAATATTGAAATAAAATACAAATTCCTAAATGTGGATACCAAATAAATTTATTAATATTATGGAAACTTATTGTTTATAATTATAAAACCAATCAATATGACTGATCAAGAAATAGCCAAAGACATACAATTAACCCATATTAGTAGTATTGCAGAAAAATTAGGTCTCAGTGTTGATGACATCGATATGTATGGGAAGTACAAAGCAAAATTATCGCAGTCAATTATAAACCCCCAAAACATTGAAAAAAGTAATTTGATTTTAGTCACCGCTATATCACCAACCCCAGCTGGTGAAGGTAAAACAACTATGTCAATTGGTCTCTCTGAGGGATTAAATCAATTGGGGAAACAAACAACAGTAGTACTCAGAGAACCTTCTTTAGGACCTGTATTTGGCATTAAGGGAGGTGCTACAGGAGGTGGATACTCTCAAGTACTACCTATGGAGGATATTAACCTGCATTTTACCGGAGACTTTTCTGCCATTGAAAAGGCACACAATTTATTATCAGCAGTTATTGACAATAATATTCAAAGTAAAACAAATTCTGTTGGCCTTGATCCTCGAACTGTTACATGGAAACGTGTTATGGATATGAATGATCGATCATTACGAAATATAGTCATTGGCTTAGGAGGAACGACTTCTGGAATTCCTAGACAAACTGGATTTGACATCACTGCAGCATCTGAAATAATGGCTATTTTGTGCTTATGTGACGATTTAGAGAATTTAAAGGAACGACTCGGTAACATCTTTATTGGATACACAAAAGACAGAACACCTATTTACTGTAAAGATTTAAAAGTCCAAGGAGCGATGGCTGCCCTACTAAAAGAGGCTATAAAGCCCAACTTAGTTCAAACTATTGAAGGCAATCCTGCTATCATACATGGTGGCCCTTTTGCGAATATTGCTCAAGGAACAAATTCTGTTATTGCGACCAGAATGGGAATGTCATTATCTGAATATACCGTTACAGAGGCTGGATTTGGAGCAGATCTTGGTGCAGAAAAATTTTTAGATATTAAGTGCCAAAGTGCAGGGATCTCCCCGAAAGCTATTGTTTTAACAACCACTATTAGAGCTTTAAAATATCATGGTGGTGCAGATTTAAAAAATCTTACCGAAGAAAATACAGAGGCCTTAAAAAAAGGGCTGCCAAATCTTGAGAAACATATTGAAAATGTGAAACAATTTGGAATCACTCCTGTCATTGCGATTAATAAGTTTGTATCAGATAGTGATGCTGAAGTTGCAATTATTTATGAATTTGCTAAATCCCAAAACACCAGAGTAGCCTTGGCAGAGGTCTGGGCAAAAGGAGGAAAAGGTGCTTTAGAATTAGCTCAGCATGTCATCGATATTGTTGATGAAAACAATGCTAATTTCACTCCAATGTATCACTGGAACATGAATGTCCAAGATAAAATTAAGGCAATAGCAACAAAAATATACGGGGCTGATGATGTTGAGTACGCTCCCCTAGCCAAACGAAATCTAAGAACAATTTCAAACTTAGGACTTGAACATCTTCCCGTTTGTATTGCAAAAACTCAAAAATCTCTTTCAGATAATGCGAAATTACTAGGACGTCCAAAAAACTTCACGATTACAGTTCGCGAAATAGAAATTGCTGCTGGAGCAGGATTTTTAGTTCCTATCACCGGAACAATGATGAGAATGCCAGGTCTTCCAGCACACCCCGCTTCTGAAAATATCAATATCGATAATGATGGCAACATTTCTGGATTGTTTTAAATATTTGATATGAAAAAGCTTTTTACAGTTCTAGTTGTTTTTATTGTTGCCGTTAATTGTAATGACGAGGTAGAGCAAAAAAAACAGCCCAATATTATATATTTTTTAGCTGACGATTTAGGTTTTGGAGAAGTTGGAATATACGGTCAACAAAAAATACAAACGCCTCACATGGATGCCTTAGCGAACAGCGGTATGTTATTTACACAACATTATTCTGGAGCGCCAGTATGTGCGCCAGCTCGATATATGTTTTTAACTGGTAAACATTCCGGCCACTCCTATATTCGAGGTAATGATGAGTGGAGTGACAGAGGCAGTGTTTGGGACTATGTAGCTGCATCAAATGATCCTAATTTAGAGGGTCAAAGACCAATTCCGAATAACACCATAACCATTGGACATCAACTTCAAAAGGTAGGTTACAAAACAGGTCTGTTTGGTAAATGGGGTTTAGGAGCTCCAAAAACAGAGGGCATACCGAACTTACAAGGATTTGATTACTTTTATGGTTATAATTGCCAAAGACAAGCGCATAATTTATACCCTCCCCATTTGTGGGAAAATACTCAAAAAATATTTCTAGATAACGAGTTAATCGCACCACGAACCAAACTCGATTCATTGGCAGACCCTTATAATGAATCAAGTTATCTAAAATTTAGCCAAAATGATTATGCTCCAAAAAAAATACATGAAAAAGCTCTTGAGTTCATAACAAAAAATAAAGATAGTTCTTTCTTCATGTATTACGCTTCTCCTTTGCCACACTTACCCCTTCAAGCGCCAAAAGAATTCGTTGATAAATACAGAAAAACTTTTGGCGATGAAGAGCCTTATTTAGGAGATCGTGGGTACTTCCCTAACAGGTACCCAAGGGCTACATATGCCGCAATGATAGATTATTTAGATAATCAACTTGGCGAACTTATTAAAACATTGAAAGAATTAAATATTTATGACAATACAGTCATTATCTTGTCTAGTGACAATGGGCCAACATATACAGGAGGTGTTGATTTTGAATATTTTCAAAGTTCAAAACCATTTTCTAATGGTTTTGGAAAGACAAAAGGTTATACATATGAAGGTGGTATACGAGTTCCAATGATTGTTAGTTGGCCAAATAAAATCAGGCCTGGTTCCAAAAGCAATCATATATCTGTAGGTTATGATATGATGCCAACAATTTGTGACATTGCAAACACAACATCACCTAAAAACATTGATGGCCTAAGTTTCTTCTCAGAATTATTGGAAAAAGAACAGAAGTCTCATGAATTTTTATATTGGGAATTTCCTAGCTACAATGGCCAACAAGCTGTTAGATTAGGTAATTGGAAAGGTATTCGAAAAAATATTTTTGATGGTAATTTAGATATTGAATTATACAATTTAAACAATGATCTTTTGGAGAAAAATAATGTGCACGCAGACCATCCTGAGATTGTTTCTAAAATTGTCAAAATAATGGATCAAGAGCATGAGCCTTCAACAAATGAACGCTTTAAATTCAAACAGCTAGGTGATAAATAAGTACATTTTAAAAATTCTATTTTTTTCGATTATTTTGATCAATCAAAGTCTAAGATCACAAGAAAAGACTGAGAAAAATACAATTGTAAAATTTTTATCGTTTAATATTCTACATGGAAAAACCATGAAAGGTAATTTCGACCTGGATCTTATAGCAAAGGTCATTGTAGATACTGATCCTGATTTCGTAGCGCTTCAAGAAGTAGATTATAAAACTAATAGGTCTAATAAATATGACCTAGTTACAGAACTAGGATGGCGCACCAAAATGGCTCCTATCTTTGGAAGAGCAATGCACTATAATGACGGAGAGTACGGTGAAGGTATTTTATCAAAACACACCTTTTTGAGCACAAGAAATATTCCTTTACCTTTTACTCCTGGTGATGAACCACGAGCAGCTTTAGAAATTACTGCTGTTTTACCATCTAAAGACACCATTTCTTTTATTGGGACCCACTTAGATCATTTAGTTCACGAAACAAATAGGATAATGCAAGCTAAAGCTATTAATCAGGTGTTTTCACCACAACGTTATCCAACTGTTTTAGCTGGTGATTTAAATGCTGAACCACATAGTGAGACGATGAAAATATTAGAAAATCTTTGGGAAACATCTTATAACCAACTACATCCTCAACAAACCTTTCCCTCGGACAACCCAAGTAAAAAAATTGATTATATTTTGTTTTATCCAAGGCATTATTGGAAAGTTTTAGAACGGAAAGTTATTTGTGATATCTTGGCATCTGACCATTGTGCGTATTTAGTAACATTGCAAATAATTGATTAGTTAGAATTTGTTTAACCTAACACAAAAAAATAAAAGTAGCAAATTCGCATAACTTTATGTAAATTTATCTTTGATTATACCATATTCATATGGCAACAAGACACTACGAAGGCAAAAAATTTAACAACAATACTATTGATAAAGTTGTTGATGCATTAACTGTTGAAGAGGCTTTACAAATTAATATCAATGATGAGCCTTTCACGGTTTCTATGAGGACCCCTGGAAATGACACGGCGCTTGTTAGGGGTTTGCTACACGCAGAAGGTATTATTAAGAATACTTCATTTAAATCAGATATTTCAATTAAAGAAGAAAATAATCATGGTGTCGTGACTGTTGTAAATATAAGTATTCCGGAATCAGAGCTAGGAGAAGGGTACTCAAACAGTAGGAGCTTGCTTTCGGTTTCATCATGTGGTATATGTGGAAAAACAGCGCTAAGTGATCTTGCCTTTATTGGTAAAACAATTGATGATAGAGATAAAATTGACATTACACATATTCATAATTTATTTAATAAAATGAATACATTTCAATTTGATTTTAAAGAATCTGGTGGCACGCATGCAGCAGCTGTATTTACTATTGACGGTGAATTATTAGTTGCTATGGAAGACATTGGACGTCATAATGCTGTCGATAAAATCATTGGGCAAACAATTCTAAGTAACCAATTAAAAGAGGCAAAAATCATGACAGTAAGTGGTCGTATATCCTATGAAATTATTATTAAATGTTTTAAAGCTCAAATACCTTTTTTAGCCGCTGTCTCTGCACCTTCTTCTTTAGCTGTAGATTATGCCAAGGAGCTGGGAATCACCTTATTTGCATTTTGCAGAAATCAAAGAGCGACATGTTACTCAAATCCTCACCGAGTTAGAATTCAGTTTAACCAAACAAAAGCTAGTTAATTATATATGTCAACTAATTTAAGTGAATTATTAGGAAGAAAAGATGTCAATGAAAACCTCTTTGATAAGTTAGGAAAGCTAGCACATCAAGAAGGCACTCCTAGTGAGGAGGCAATGAAAGAACTAGCTGACGAATTCTTAATTGGAAAGGCAAATGCCTTCGGTACAGCAAGTTTTTATGACTTTTTAAAACCTGAAAACAAAGGGAAACAAGTTTACGTATGCAACGGTACGGCTTGTGTTTGCGCTGGAACTCAAGAAAAAGTTATTACCTCACTTCAGGACAGCTTTGATTCTAACGATATTGGGCACATGACGTGTTTAGGGCGTTGTCATGAGAACTCTGCCTTTCATTACAAGGGAAAAAATTATTCAGGAAATGCCATCTCTAAACTAAATCTGATTTTAGATTCTGATTTAGGCCTAAATCAAGACACTTATAACATTCAAGCAACTGGTAAAGAGATTCTGACGAAACCTTTTACAAGTGTTGAAAAATACTACCAGCCTTACTTGGAAGCGCTTCAGAAAGATGCTGTAGATGTTTTGGAAGAAATAAAAATTTCTAATCTTAGAGGACGTGGTGGCGCAGGTTTTCCCATGGGCTTGAAACTACAATTCTGTAGAAACGAGGATAATCCTACAAAATTTATTATTTGTAACGCTGACGAAGGTGATCCTGGTGCATTTTCAGATAGATATTTATTAGAGCATCAACCTCACTCTGTGTTGTTTGGAATGTTAATTTCGGGTTATGTCACAGGAGCGAAATATGGGATATTATATATTCGAGCTGAATATCCCGAGTCAGTAACAATAGTTCAAAATGCTATTAAAGAATTAGAAAAAAATCATCTCATAGGTTCAAACATCAAGGGTTCTAATTTTAGCTTTAATTTTAAAATAATACAAGCACAGGGCTCCTACATATGCGGTGAAGAGACAGCTCTTATAAATTCTATAGAAGGACAACGCCCTGAAGTAAGGGTTCGCCCTCCTTTTCCTGCACAAAAAGGATTATTTAATAAACCCACCACTGTTAACAATGTAGAAACACTAGCAGCCTTACATTATATTATATCAAATGGAGGGCAGGCTTGGAAAGACATCGGTACAGAACGTTCCTCAGGAACAAAACTAGTGTCTCTTGACAGCTTTTTTAACAACCCTGGAATGTATGAAGTAGAAATGGGAACCTCATTATCTCATGTAATATATGAGCTAGGCGGCGGTTTTAAAAGTAAGGTAAAAGCTGTACAAATCGGTGGACCGCTTGGTGGTTTAGTACCAATTTCAAAAATTGGTGATTTAACTTTAGATTTTGAATCCTTTTCACAAGAAGGTTTTCTGATGGGCCATGCTTCAGTAGTTTCTGTACCTCATGACTATCCTATTATGAAGTTTATTGAACACCTCTTTGATTTTGCTGCATATGAAAGTTGTGGAAAATGCTTTCCTTGCAGATTGGGAACAAAGCGTGGCCACGAACTAGCAGAGAAAGCATTACAATCAAATTACAAAATAGATAGAAAATTGTTTACGGATCTATTGACGACCCTCGAGCAAGGCTCATTATGTGCACATGGTGGTGGAATTCCGCTACCTGTTCGCAATGCCTTACAGTATTTTGACGATGAATTAAGACCTTATTTCAATTAAAAGATTATGAGTAAAATAGCCTATATTGATGACCAAGCTTTTGAAATTGAGCAACATGAAACCATTCTTTCATTTATTCGAAGATTTAAAGATAATAAGTTGGTCCCAACTTTATGTGATGCCCCCAACTTAGATCCTTTTGGAGCATGTCGCGTTTGTAGCGTAGAGGTTGCTCTTGAAAAAAATGGTGTACTCAAAACCTTGGCTTCCTGCCATACGCCAGTATCTGAAGGACAACATATTTACACGAGTACAGAGACTGTTAAAACGTTGCGAAAAAACATTATAGAATTAGTGTTAACCGATCATCCCTTAGATTGCTTAACCTGTGAAGTAAATGGAAATTGTGAGCTCCAAACTGTAGCTGCTCAAGTTGGTATTCGTAATGTTCGTTATCCAGAGGGAGATAATCATTTGTACAGAATGAAAGATTTAAGCCATCCATACATGACCTCAGACTTATCCAAATGCATCAATTGTTACCGTTGTGTTAGAGCCTGTGATGAAGTGCAAGGTGAATTTGTTTTAAGCATGTACGGTAGAGGGTTTGATTCAAAAATAATCAAAGGCTTGGATGCTAGTTTTATGGAATCTGATTGTGTGAGTTGTGGTGCTTGCTCTCAAGCATGCCCTACTTCAGCAATTTCTGATGTCTTTCAGTCAAAAGCGATTCAAGCAACAGACACAACAAGAACCATTTGCACTTATTGTGGTGTGGGATGTAATTTAGAGGTATCGACTAACAACGGTGAAATATTAAGTATTCGAGCGCCTTATGATGCAGAAGTTAATCAAGGACACACGTGTTTAAAAGGTCGTTATGCATTTAAATTTTATGATCACCCAGAGCGTTTAAATTCACCTATGATTAAACGGAATGGGTCGTTTGAAAAAGCTACTTGGGATGAGGCTTATGAACATATTGCAAGTAAATTAACGGGCTATAAAAAAACATTTGGTCCCGACTCCATAGCAGGCATCTCTTCTTCTCGATGCACTAATGAAGAAAACTATTTAATGCAGAAATTTTTCAGAGCCGTTATCAACACAAACAATATTGATGGTTGTGCTCGAGTTTGTCATTCTCCCACGGCGTTAGGCATGCAACGCACATACGGTACAGGAGCTGCAACGAACTCTATCGATGATTTAAAAGACACCAACTGTATTATGGTGATTGGAGCAAATCCTACTGACGCGCATCCTGTTACAGGTGCCAAGCTCAAGCAGTTTGCCATGAAAGGAAATAATGTTTCTATAGTATTAGATCCCCGACGCACTGAATTAGCACGTTATGCCACACATCACATTGCATTAAGACCTGGAACCAATGTTGCTGTACTGAACATGATGATGTTTTACATCGTAACTGAAGGTTTGTTAGACGATACTTTTATTAATAATAGAACAGAGGGTTTTGAAGATTTTAAAAGAGAATTATTAACGATTGATCTTAATCATATTGAAACTGTTTCTGGAGTTTCGAGGAACGAGGTAAAAGCCGCTGCAATTGCATATGCCTCTGCACCAAATGCGATGTCATTTCATGGTTTGGGGGTCACCGAACACTCTCAAGGGACTTTTACAGTCATGCAAATTGCTGACTTAGCACTAATGACGGGTAACATTGGACGACGTGGTGTTGGGGTTAATCCTTTACGTGGACAAAATAATGTTCAAGGATCTGCAGACATGGGAGTACAGCCGCATCAAGGAGCTGGATATTTAGATGTTACTAATGATGACGTCAATAAAAAGTATAATGAATTTTATGGTGCTGAAGTACCCAAGCATATTGGTCTTAAAATTCCAGAAATGTTTGATGCAGCGCTTGATGGTAAATTGAAATCAATTTGGATTATTGGTGAAGATGTCGTTCAAACGGACCCAAATACTCAAAAAGTAATAAAAGCACTTGAAGCAACAGACTTAGTCATTGTTCAAGAATTATTTATGACCGAAACTGCAAAATATGCTGATGTTGTTTTACCAGGAGCTTCCTTTCTTGAAAAATCTGGCACATTTACTAATGGTGAAAGACGCGTGCAAGCTGTCAGACAAGTTGTCGAACCAATTAATGGTGCAAAACCAGATGGACAAATTATTGTGGATATCATGAATAAAATGGGATATCAACAACCTGACTACACACCTGATGGTATGCTTAATGAAATATCTCAAATTGTTCCATTTTTTGCAGGTATTAAATGGGACAGATTAGGCATCAATGGCCTGCAATGGCCTGTTGCAAAAGACGGTACGGATACTCAAATTTTACACAAAACAGAATTTAAACGAGGTAAAGGTAAATTTGAATTTAATTCATGGAAGGAAACAGTAGAACTCACCGAACATGCTAAAGAGTATCCTTACATTTTAACTACCAATCGTGAGTTAGAACACTACAACTGTGGTGCGATGACGCGGAGAACTGCCAATGAAAAAATACTTCAAGATGATTATTTAATGATTCATCCAAATGATGCAAAAAATCATCTTATTAATGAAGGTGATTATGTTTGCTTAGAATCACCACGTGGGAAAGTTGACGTCAAAGCGAGGCTTACAGATGAGGTAAAAGAAGGTATTTTAAGTACAACATTTCACTTTCCAGAAATCATGATTAACAATATTACTGGAGATGTCCATGATTCTGAAGCCATGTGCCCAGAATATAAAGTTGTTGCAGTAAGAGTTAGAAAAAGTAAGGGTAAATTTAAACAAGAACTTATATGAATTAAGCCTCATTTTTAAATGAGGCCTAACATGTTTAATTTATTTTAATTGCGCCTATTCCTGCTTCCCACAGCAGTCTATTAAAATTTGGGATTTCACTGTTTAAAAAGCTATTCCCTGAATTTTTAAAAGATTTCCATTGTGCATCTAAAGCAAACTTTCTGCGTCTATTTTGATCATTGACCCGTGGGATGCTACTTTCGGTTTGATTGATGAGAAAAATATATTCTGCTGTAAATTTATTTGGAAAATTTTCAACATCATCATATGCCTTAGACTTTCGTTGTATCATCTCCTCATCCCAAGTTGTTAGGTGCTCTATTAACAGTGTCCCTTTCTTAATTAAAGCCTCATCTTTTACTGCATCTAATCTAGAAACAATCTCTTTAATTTGATTATTAGCATTAAACAACGTATTGACCATATCGTGCATGGCTGTTAAATTAGCCTCCATTGTGTTCATGATGTTGTCATATGCTAAATATTGTCCTGACTGCATCTCATAGAGAGGGTTTTCTGTTATAATTGCCTTCGTAGAAACTGTCTTTTCACCAACCGTTAATATCAACTTGTAGGTTCCTGGAATAGCACGATGTCCTCTATAACTTGCTTCGATATAAGTATCAGGAATACCCGACATAATAGGATGACGAAGGTCCCAAACAAAGCGATTTAAACCATTTTTTTTGGATAGTGTCGCAGCAGGAGGCGGTCCACCATCCCACTCTCTGTACAAAGAATCGCTTGCAGAACTAATGGTATTAATTAATTGATTGTTATCATTTCTAATTTCTAAAGTAACCTCCTGGTTATCCTCAAGCTTTGGTAACTCATAATAAACCACTAAACCATTTGCTGGATTAACACCTTCAAAATCATCAAATCCATCAGAGGCATTACTATTAAGTTGGCTTCCCCAAGCAGCACTTAAGGCAGGCTCTGGGGTATATAATTTCAATTCACTGATAGTGTTGGTAAATTGATTTAATACCCCTAAATCGTCTAAAATCCAAAAACCTCTTCCCGACGTTGACGCAATTAAGTCACCCTCATGTACTTTCAAATCAGTAATGGGAGTAATCGGCAAATTAAGTTGCATACTTTCCCACAACTGTCCTCCATTCCAGGATACATAAATACCAGTCTCTGTCCCTGCATACAATAAACCCTTCTTGTTTTGATCTTCTCTAATTACCCTTGTGTAAGCGCCATAGGGTATTCCTGAACTTATATTTTTCCATGTTTCTCCATAATCTGTTGTTTTGAACAAGGCTGGTGTATAATCGTTAAATTTATATTTAGTAGTGGCTATGTAGGCCGTTGCGGGATCATGCGGTGATACATCAATCGCATTAATCAATGTCTCTCCCAAGCCTTTTGGCGTTATATCTTGCCAAGTAATCCCGTTATCTTGAGTGACATGTACCAAACCGTCATCACTTCCCGTGTAATACACGCCACTTTCATGTGGTGATTCGATCATATAAGCTATCGTTCCATAATTTTCGGCACCAACTGCTTCATTTGTGTAGGGAGCACCTCCATTACCCTGCCTCTCATCAATATCACGTGTTAAATCTGGAGAAAACTCAGTCCACGATTGTCCCATATCGGTAGTTTTCAAAACTTTATTAGCACAATGAAAATAAGTCCCTTTTTCATGGATAGAGTGGATTATCGGGGCATTCCAATTAAACAAATATTCCATGTCTCTTGCCTCGCGCCCCAACCATTGATTCGGAGCGGCCATAATGTTAGTTGCACCCATTGATTTCGTGTCTAATACTTCTATATAACCTAGATAAACACCTCCCATAACATAGCGTGGGTTGTCTGGATCTAAACCTGCAAAGGCACTTTCTCCGCCTGCTGATCTTTCCCAATCTTTATTGGAAATACCACTTGCACCGATTGATTTACTCTTAATTTTAATGGACGAATTATCTTGCTGACCTCCATAAATATTATACGGAAACATATTATCAGTATTGATTCTATAAATTTGAGCAGTAGACATATTAGCTTGTGTTGACCACGATTCTCCGTAATTAAAGGTAATTCCAGCACCTCCATCGTCAGAAATCACCATGTTTTTTGAATTATTTGGATTAATCCATAAGTCATGATAATCCCCATGAGGGCCATATATAATCTCCCAATTTTTACCACCGTCAATGGATCGAAGTGCAGGCGCACTCATAACATAAACAATATTTTCATTATTTGGATCTGAAAAAACCTCGGTATAATACCATGCACGTTGTGTTAATCTGTTGTCTCCACTAACAAACGACCAACTCTCACCTGCATTTTCAGAGACGAATAAGCCCCCTAAATCTTTATTACTGTCACTTTCGATAAGAGCATAGACTTTACTTGAATTTGCACGACTTACCGAAATCGCCATTTTACCTTTTTCCGCTGGTAATCCCTCATGTATTTGACTCCATGTTTCGCCACTATCGGTAGATTTATAAAGTCCGCTACCTACGCCACCACTCATTACAACCCAAGGCTCACGTTTGTGATGCCACATCGCTGCATATAAAACTTCGGGATGATTCATATCCATGGAAAGTTCTGATGCACCTGTCATATCGTTCACAAACAAAACATTTTTCCATGTTTCACCCCCATCAATAGACTTATAAATCCCACGATCTTTTGTTGATCCATTGATAGCGCCTTGTGCCGCTACAAAAACAATGTCAGGGTTGTCAGGGTGAATTACAATTCTTGAAATTTGCTGTGTCGCTTTGAGTCCCGTATGAGACCAGGTTTTTCCGGCATTAATAGATTTGTAAACACCATCTCCATAGGATGTCATCACACCTCTTATTGCATGTTCTCCCATACCTACGTAGATAACATTAGAATTTGACTCAGACACTGCTACCGCACCAACAGATCCTGTTTTAAAAAATCCATCCGAAATATTATACCAACGTTGACCAGCATCCTCTGTTTTCCATAAGCCACCTCCAGTTGTTCCCATATAATAGGTCAAGGGGTCATTGACAACTCCAACTGAACCAACTGAACGACCACCTCGAAAAGGACCGATATTTCTGTATTTTAATGGTTCAAAATAACTTTCAGCTTCCTGAGCGGTTATCGCGCACAAAGTGCAAATCAATGCTAAAAAAGAAACGGATAATTTCATAATGTTCAAATTTTGAATATTCAATATCAAATATAATAATTAAAGCTAGTAATACCGGATAATACAATAAGTATAAATCTATGATAAAATCAAGAATAAATTCCTTTTTTTTATTAATTTACTGATTCAAATAAAAAATACGCAAAAGCAAAACGGCTCGCGTTCAAAAACACTAATTATGCCAACTTATAATTTAAAAATTAATGGAAAATCGCATTCTATAAAAGCAGATTCTGACACTCCGTTACTTTGGATTCTTCGAGACCATGTGAATCTTGTTGGAACTAAATTTGGATGCGGTATCGCTCAATGTGGAGCTTGCACTGTCCACTTAAACGGTAATGCTGCTCGAAGTTGCTCAATACCAATAGCTAATGCTCAAGACCTAAATATTACTACCATTGAAGGACTTTCTGATGACGGAACTCATCCTGTACAGGAAGCATGGAAACATATTGATGTGCCTCAATGTGGCTATTGCCAAAGTGGTCAAATAATGAGTGCGGCAGCACTATTAAAGAATAATCCAAGCCCAACAGATGAAGATATTGACACCGCAATGAAAGGCAACATTTGTAGATGTGGAACCTATGTTAGAATTAAAGAAGCCATAAAAATTGCATCAACTTTGTAACTCATGAAAAAAATAAAAACACAATATAATCGTCGTTCATTTTTAAAAGTTTCTGCTGCTGCTGGCGGTGGCATGCTTATAGGCTTTAGTTGGCTAGCTGGTTGCGTTACAGACTCTAAAGCAAACTTAGCCATTCCAAACGAGTGGTATGACATCAATGGGTATATCAAAATTGGGGATACAGGATTGGTAACAATTTATTCACCAAACCCTGAAATCGGGCAAAATGTCAAAACATCAATGCCAATGATTGTAGCTGAGGAATTAGATGTAGATTGGGCACATGTGGTGGTGGAACAAGCACCATTAAACACAGGTTTTTATCAAAACCAATTTGCAGGAGGAAGTCTATCAATTAGAAGGGGTTGGAATGCTTTAAGAATGGCTGGCGCAACGGGAAGAAGAATGTTGTTAGAGGCGGCTGCAAAAGAATGGAATGTACCATTAACTAATTTAAAAACTGATAAAGGAATCATTTCGGAGATGAATGGAGACAGACAGCTAACTTATGGTGATATTGCATCAAAAGCTGTTGCCATTGATGTTCCTGAAGAAATTTCGCTCAAGGATATTAAAGATTTTAAAATTATTGGTACGAGTAAAAAAAATGTGGATGCAGAAAAAATTATAACAGGAACACCTTTGTTTGGTATTGATTTTAAAAGAGCTGGAATGCTTGTTGCTATGATTGCACATCCTCCAGCATTTGGGATGCGTTTGATTGACTTTAATCAAGAAGAAATCAAACAAATGAATGGTGTAAAAGACGCCTTCAAAATAAATATTTCCTCGGAAGAACCAAGTTGGTCGGACGAAAAAGGGTTTCACGAGCTCATTGCAATCGTTGGAGATGCTATGTGGCCGTTAATGAAAGCAAAAAAAGCCATCAAAGCAAATTGGACAGCAACAAGTGAGCTCGAAAACTCAGAAATACACCAAAAAAGATTAGAAAAAGCTCTAAAAAGTGGTAGTGTTGTAGACAGTAGAAAAGATGGGGATGTCGCTATGGCATTTGTAAAAGCAACAAAAATAGTAGAACAAACATATTACTCACCATTTTTGCCACACAATACTCTTGAACCCATGAATTTCTTTGCTCATGTTACCGAAAATGCAGCTGAGCTCGTTGGTCCAACCCAAACTCCAGAGGCCTTAGAAGGATCTGTGTCAAAATTCCTCAATATCCCAATTGAAAACATCACTGTTAACATGACACGAATTGGAGGAGGATTTGGCAGACGGTTGTATACTCATTTTGGTGTAGAGGCAGCTGCAATATCTAAAAAAACTGGAACCCCAATTAAACTTATTTACAGCAGAGAAGATGACATGACACAAGGCACTTACAGGCCTGCCTATTTAGCGACGTATAAAGCAGGCTTGGATGAAAATAATAAGTTGATTGCCTTTTCTGTAAAAGGTTCAGGTTTGCCCGAGGGTGCTGTATTTCCTAATCGATTTCCTGCAGGTGCTGTTGACCACTACTCTGCTGAAAAATTCAATGTTACAACAAACATAACAACGGGAGCTTGGCGTGCGCCAAGGTCTCATTTTACTGCCGGTGCTGAGCAGTCTTTTCTTGATGAAGTTGCGGAATTAGCAGGTCAAGATCCGATTGATTTTCGATTAAACTTGTTTAATCGTGCGCAACACAACCCTGTTGGAGACAACTACGATTATGATGCAGAACGCTATGCCGGCGTTTTAAAGCTCATCAAAGAAAAGTCAAATTGGGGTGAAAAAAAACCAGGAATATTTCGTGGAGTAGCGGCTTATTTTTGTCACGCGAGCTATGTGGCCGAAGTTGTTGATCTTATTTTAGTAAATGGCCAACCGAAAATCAAAAAAGTTTGGTGTGCTGTTGACTGTGGAATTGTTATAAATCCAGATGCTGCCATCAACATGATACAAGGTGGAGTCATTGATGGTATTGGGCATGCTATGTATAGTGAATTAACCTTCAATGACGGAGCAACCAACCAAACTAATTTTGACAGTTACCAACTCATCCGTCACGACCAGGCTCCTGAAAGTATTGAAGTGTTTTTTGTAAACAGTGATGTTGCACCCACAGGACTAGGAGAGCCCGGACTTCCACCGGCTGTTGGAGCTCTTGCAAATGCTTTGTATAAAGCAACAGGAGAACGCTTTTCAAGACAACCATTTATTAATCAAATGAAAAAAGCAATTCCTCTCGGCTAGAGCTATGTCACAAACACCTTCATTATGATTCATGAATTTCGGCAGCTTATAAAAGAATATCAAAAGGCAAAAAAAGCAAATTTAAAATGTGTCCTAGCAACCGTAGTTGCACTAGATGGATCGTCATACCGTAAACCAGGCGTGAGAATGCTTCTTATTGAAAACGATACAATGATTGGTGCTGTCAGTGGAGGCTGCGTCGAAAAAGATATTTTAAGACAAGCACAATCGGTTTTTGAATCTAGTATTCCGAAAATGATGACGTATGACGGTCGCTTTCGTTTAGGATGTGAAGGAGTTCTTTATGTTTTAATTGAACCATTTCATCCCTCCGATAAATGCCTATTATATTTTCATAATTCTTTAAAAAATAGAGAGGCTTTTTATGTACATTCCTATTTTAATAAATCACAAGGTCCGTCAGAAATCATTGGCAGCGTTATTGAATTTAAGACTGGTTCTTTTAAAATATCAACTTTTGACCCGAACGATGACCATCTACTAATTTTTTCGCAGGAGCTACCTCCTCCATTTAAATTGATGATTTTTGGAGCAGAACATGACGCGGTAGAACTGTGTAAATTGGCTAGTTTTAACGGGTGGGATGTCACGATAATCGCTGGACCTCTTGAAATGAAGTCAATTGAGCATTTTCCTGGGGCCACCGCATTTTACACAGCACTTACTAATCACTTGGAAATTCACCTAATAGATGAACATACTGCTGTTGTCATTATGTCTCATAATTTTTCAAATGATTTGAAATATTTAATAGAATTAAAAAATTCCAAACCAGCTTATTTAGGTCTACTTGGCCCCTCAAGTAGGCGCGAAAAATTACTGTTACAATTTATTGACTTTTGTCCTGAAGTTTGTCCTTCTTTTATGGAAGCTCTCCACGCACCAGTTGGTTTAAATATTGGTGCAGAAACACCGCAAGAAATCGCTATTTCTATAGCTGCTGAAATCTTATCAGTAACGAGAAACCAACAACCAATACTTCTGAAAGAGAAAAAAACTAGTATCCATGCAAAAAACATATTAAACTAATTTTGATTGAAAATTCAAATATTGCAATTTTAATATTAGCTGCAGGAAACTCTTCAAGAATGGGAAGGCCAAAGCAACTATTACCTTGGAAAAATTCATCACTATTGAATCATTCAATACAACTGGCTCGTGACTTAAATCAAGGTGAAACTTATGTGGTTTTAGGAGCGCATCGCGACGTGATTATACCACATATTAGACATCGTAATATTAACCTAATATGTAATGATAATTGGAGGTTTGGAATTGGAGAATCCATTAGTTCAGGGATAAAAATTATTATGAACGCTAAGCCTAAGTATAACGGCGCTCTAATAATGTTAGCTGATCAACCTCTTGTAAACACAGACTACTTACACCATTTAATTAAACTTTTTAACACCCAATTTGGACAAATTATTACTTCTAGTTATGGAAACAATTCAATAGGTGTACCTGCCATTTTTCATCATTCTTTTTTCAAAGAACTATCTCAATTGACTAAAAATTTTGGAGCTAAAAAAGTGATAAAAAAACACATAAACCATGCTAAAATAGTGGAGCCCACACATTTACTTACTGATATTGACACTCAGGAGGACTATGATAATCTTTACAAGGTTAACCACCAATTGTAATCATACTGCGATTGTTTTGATGTAAATCTGGCTGTTCTAATTTCGCCATTGTATCCATTCCTCCACGAACTTTAAACTTAGATTGAATTGCTTTTTTAATCATTGGCTCTATCAATTTACCCGCTCTCATGGGCGTCAATAAATCCGTTTCATTATTTGAAAATAAGCAATTTTTTAGTTTTCCATTAGCTGTCAAACGAATACGATTACATGAATCACAAAATGGGTTTGTCACTGAACTGATGATAGCAAAGGATCCTTGATAATTTTTTATTTTATAGTTTTTAGATGTATCATTAGGTGCATCTTTCACTCTGATGACCTTGTCAACATCATAGCATGACATAACTGTTTTCATTACCTGTTCATAAGATACTATTTTAGACTTATTCCATTGATTACCATCAAACGGCATAAACTCAATAAATCGTACTGTCAAAGGGTGTGTTTTCGTCAACTTAATGAAATCAATGATTTCATCATCATTAAAACCATTCATCAGCACAACATTTAGCTTAACGTTAAAACCTTCATTAACCAAAAGCAGAATATTATCGTATACTTTTTGAAAATTATTTCTTCGCGTGATTATTTTAAATTTGTCACTGTCCAATGAATCCAAACTCACATTAATGTTTTTAATGCGACACTCTTTAAACAGGTTTATAAAACGATCAATAATAACAGCATTAGAAGTAATCGCTAATTCCACTGGAAGTTCTGCTAATTTTTTAAGAATGAGATGCACGTCTCTTCTTATTAAAGGTTCACCACCAGTTAAACGAATTTTAGTTACCCCATGTTTCACAAACACTGAAGCGATTTCAAAAACCTCATCATAAGTCATGATGTGCGATTTTGGTGATAATTGAATGCCCTCCTCAGGCATGCAATAAGTACATCGTAAATTACATAATTCCGTCAATGAAATGCGCAAATATGAGTGTTTACGCCCAAACGAATCATATAAAATATTATTCTCTTTTTCCATTAATTATGTCTTGCTCCTTTTAAAATTCCAAATACATGTAAAACCGAAGGAAAAATAGCATCCATAGATTCTTTTGCTCCGTTTGTTGATCCAGGTAAGGCTAATACTAACGTATCATTTATTGTTCCTGCTACACTTCTAGACAGCATTGAATAAGGTGTTCTGTTTTGACCGTAACTTCGAATAGCCTCTTCAATTCCAGGTATTTTTCTATCGATAAGATCTCTTAAGGCCTCGGGAGTAACATCTCTACTTGACAAGCCTGTTCCACCAGTGAAAATAATAAGATCATTTCCTGATTTTTCATAATGCTGTACTTTTTCTTGAATTATTATTTTTTCGTCAGGAATGATTATATAATCTGCTATTAAGACATTACATGATTCTAATTTTTCAATTATTGCTAAGCCAGCTTTATCCTCTTTTTGACCTTTTGAAATAGAATCAGAACACACAATAACAACCGCTTTAAACTCTTTTCTTAAGGTGTCTTTGAAATCTGACTTCCCTCCCTTTTTGTTTAGTAATTTAATGTGATGGATTTCAATATCTTTATCGATGGGTTTTAGCATGTCATACATATTTAATGCAACAACCGATGCACCATGCATCGCTTCGACTTCAACACCAGTTTTATAGATGGTTTTTATTTTACACGTCACTATTATTTCAAGTTCTTTTATTTCAAACTCTATCCCTGAATACTCAATTGGTATCGGATGACAATCAGGTAATATATTCGGTGTGTTTTTTATGGCTAATAATCCTGCAGCTTTACTCATTTCAAAAACATTCCCTTTTGGAACTACATTTTTTTTGATCGCTTCAAGGGTAGCTAAATCACTGACCTTAACTATGGCCTGAGCAGTAGCGATTCTGAGCGTATTTGACTTGTTTGTAATATCTACCATAATTATTTATTAACTTTCCATTGGTGTGATTTATCCTCAAAAATCTCCTTACCAAAAACAGGTGCTTTCGATTTAATTTCCTCCACAACATACTCCAGAGCTCGAAAGACTTCTTTTCTTCTTGGAGAAGACACAAAAACAAACAAGCAAATATCCCCTGTATCAACAACCCCGATACTATGGTATATATGCATGCATGTCAAATTAAATTGTTCAAATGTGGCTTCCCTAATTTCATGAAATTTTTTGTTCGCCATTTCTTGATAACACGTGTATTCAATAGCAGCAACTTTTTTATCATCAATCATATCTGCTCTCACTTGACCTAAAAAAATATTATGGGCCCCAATATCTGTTTTTGATTGGTGCTTCGCAATAGAATTCTGAATAAACCCTGATGAAATAGCTCCTTGAATAAAGACATTTTTCATGTTCTTATTTTTCATTTTTTATATTTTTTATATTTGTAATCATATTCATAACCCCCCCTTTAAAACTGACCGCATTGGTAATGCCAGAATCTCTTAATAATTCAACTGCTTTTTTACTTCGAATTCCAGATTGACAAAAGACAACAATCTTTTTATTTGAATCAATAATATCTAAATGTTCCTTGATTTGACCCAAAGGCACTTGCTTATATTTAAGTGACATTATTTTTGGTGTCTCATGCTTTTCTCTCACATCAATAAACTCAATTTGATTTAAAATCAAATTATTTAATTCTGTGATTTCACCAAGCAAAGGTTCACATTGGGTGTTAACTTGAATTTCTTGCAACGCTGTTTGATTAATTATATGGTTAATTTCAGATTGATTTCTATCTATTATTAACTTCGATATCTTTGTTGTTCTCGAATCATAACATAATAACACCCCTGATAACACGTCACTAAATTTTAAAATTATTTTTATCACTTCATTAGCCATCATGGTGCCAATGATTCCTGTTAATACACCAAGAACACCCACCTCATTGCAATTTGGTATGACACCTTTTTTTGGTGGTTTTGGAAACAAACACCGATAACTTGGTCCATTTTGATAATTAAAAACCGATAGTTGTCCTTCAAATTTAAAAATAGCACCATAAACTAGCGGTTTACCGGTTTTAACTACTGCATCATTTATCAGATAACGCGTTACAAAATTATCGGTTCCATCAACAACAACATCATAGGCAGCACATAATTGTAGTGCATTTTTAGATGTCAATCGTTCTGGGTAGGCTTCAATCGTAATTGTTGGATTTAAATCTTGTAATTGTTTTTTTGCAGCCAAGGCCTTATTTATTCCAATATCACTCGTTTTGAATAAAATTTGACGTTGTAAATTTGAAATCTCAACAACATCAAAGTCAATAATCCCTATAGTGCCAACACCAGCTGCCGTTAAATATTGTAATATAGGACACCCCAAACCACCAGCACCAACGATTAATACTTTGGCATTAGAAAGCTCTAATTGGCCTTCATGGCCAACCTCTTTTAACATGATATGTCTGTCGTATCTACCCATATTTATCCTCCGGAAAAGGGTGGCAATAGTGCCAATTCTGCTCCTGTTATCATGGTGTTTTTAGATATAATTTTGTGATCTTGAGCTATTTGAAAATCAATTCCTACTAATGCCGGATACTTTTGAAAAAGTAGTTTTAGTAAGCAGGAACCTGAGCCTTCGGAAAAATCAAGAGTTTCCTCATTACAATTTGTTATTTCCGCAATTAGTCCAAAATATTTAATATTCAATGTCATACCCCAAATCTTTAAATTCTGCTTTTGTATTAATATTTTCAACGTATTGACTTAAAGTATCATCAATTATAATTGTTTTTGTGTTTAATTGTTGAACTAATGTTCGCAGCCTTTTCTCATTACTCCGCAACAGCGTTAAACATGAATCAAGACATTTTTTATGATAAATTGCGATAAGTGGCATTGTTTTCTTCTTACTTTTTAATTGCACGACGTCATATTTTGTGTACTCAGCACTGAATAGATATTTTAAAACATCTGTTTTAATAAATGGGATATCACAGCTTAGTACAAGATTGTAATCACTTTGTGAAAAATACAAACCTGAATATAAACCAGCTATAGGCCCAGAGTCTTTTATCAAATCATTTATTCTTAAATACCCGAATTGATCGTAATCTGAATTATTACTCACAATTATTATATCTCCCACTAAAGGTCTCATGGCATTAATTACAGCTTGTATAAATGTTTGCTGATTCATCTTAATCAGACCTTTATCCAAACCCATTCTTGAGCTTTTACCTCCTGCTAAAACAATCCCCGTTATGTTGTTTTTTTTGACCATTACACGACCAGTAATTTTATAGAAGCGATTAATAATACCAATGCTAATAAATACCTTAGCGTTGTATTATTAAATTTCTGACTTCCTAAATAGCTTCCTAAGTACCCCCCGGTAAGCGCAACTCCCACTAAAATAAATGCTTGAGATGAAATTTCTACTCCAATGGATAACTGACCCATTAAACCTGCTGCGGAATTTACCCATATAAATAAAGCAGAGACGGCAGCTGCCTCTTTCATCTTACCCCAATGAAGTAGCAAGATTATTGGTGTCAATATAATACCTCCACCAATCCCAATCAATCCCGATATAAATCCTATACAGGATCCGATAGCGACACCTTGCCAAACTTTAATCTCTTTAACTTGCTTTGACCTTACTCCAAATACATTGAGCATTTTAAGAATTGCAAAAATTAACAATATGGCTAAAGATGTCTTGTAAATATTTGCGTCTATTTGCAGTCTTCCACCAAAAAATGCAAATGGTATCGAAGCCACAGCAAAAGGAATAAATAATTTTTTATTGAAATGACCAGTTCTGTAATAATGATAAAATGCTATCCCGGAAACAAAAAGATTTAACAATAAAGCGATAGGTTTCATTGTTGATGTTGTAAAGGAAAATATGGCCATTAAAGCGAGATAGCCACTCGCTCCGCCATGACCCACACTGGCATATAAAAATGCAACTATTGCTAGCAATGATAAAAATAACCAAAGGTATTCAATTTCTATAATCATTGAAATTTTGATTCTTTCATTTGACCATCTAAAAAGTTCCAACAATTTTCATTAATTGTTTCAAATGTGCAAATCAATGTTTTACCGTATGCTGTGAGCTGCACTCCTCCACCTCCTTTACCACCTATAGTCGCCGATGTTATTGGAAATTCTGACCGTTTATTCATCTTATCAACAAGGGACCATGCTTTTTTGTAAGACATCTTTAAGCTTTTGGCAGCCTTAGAAAGAGATCCTGTACTTTCAATTGCTTTAAGTAGTGCGACTCTACCTTCTCCAAGTAAAATGTCACCGTCAGCTTCTATCCAAATACGACTTTTAATTTTATAATTCATTGTTTTAAGTTATTGGAAGTAAAATGGTTTCCACCAAATCACCAGATTTTATTGATGTCCCTTTTTCTGAGATATAACACAAGGCATTGGACATTGCAAAAGTGTGTAACATCGAGGAGCTCTGCCCATCCAATATCTCAACAGAGCCATTCTTGTAAACCGCTTTTAAAAATTGTGCTCTATCCCCTTTTTTTGTGAAATTGGAGGTTGTTAAAGCCATAGTCTTACTTACAGAATAGTTCAAATTTCCTAAAAGCAGCTCCAACGCATAACGCACATAGACATAAAAACATGTCAGTGAAGCTGCTGGATTACCGGGAAGTGCAAAAACGACAGTGTCTTTTTTCATGCCAAAAAATAATGGTTTGCCAGGTTTTTGTTTTACCTTATAAAATAGTTGTTGTACGTTCATTTCAACAAGGGTTTTTCCCACATAATCATAATCTCCAACAGAAATACCTCCCGATATTAAAACAACGTTATTCTCTGAAATCACTCTTTTTAAAAGTGTCAAGGTTTTATCATAATTATCAACAACTTTGTATTTTTTAATATTCTTAAAACCCAATTGCTCCAAGCCGTTGATGAGCATGACCGCATTACTTTCATAAATTTGTCCACGCATCAATGAATGTCCTGCTTCAATTAATTCATTACCTGTCACAACAATTGCAATCTTTGGTTGTTTATAAACCTTCACCTTGATTATTCCCAAGGTTGTTAAAAACGCAATTGATGCCGTATTTAATTTAGTTCCTTGAGGTAGAGCAACCTGACCCTTTTTTATTTGTTCACCAATTTCTCGAATGTTATGAGATTTCAATGGCTGAGAATGTACAAGAACACCACTATTCATTTGAGACGTTTTCTCCTGCATAATAATAGCATTTGCAGAATCAGGAACAGGTGCCCCTGTAAATATCCTGAATGCTTCTCCCTTTTTCAAAACTGGATGAGCCTCATCTCCTGCTTGTATCTCACCCCTTAATTCATATTGCTTGATGTCATGTAAATTTAAAGCATAACCATCCATTGCAGATTGCCTGAATGGCGGCATATCCATTGGTGATTTTATGTCTTCGAATAATACTTGATTTCTTGCTTCAGACACATTAACCTCCTCAAAACAGGAGGATTGCTTAATGTTTTGAGAAATTATTTGAATTGCTTTTTCAACCGTTATCATGAGATGCGCTATGTGTCTACAAATATAACGATTTATGCCTCAGATTTGGAATGTATTACCATTATTTTAAGAATAAAAATGCTGTTTCTTGGTAATATTAATGCTGCGATAATTGTGATTTTATGGTACACGCTGTTTTTGTTATGGCCAAACCTCCTTTACCGGTACATTTCACACACGTTGGCATTTGAGCACTCACGGAAGAAACTGTTTCAATGACTTCATTTAAAGGGATTAACGCATTGTATCCAGCGCGTACCATCGTTGCAGATGATAAAGCATTCATTGCGGCACTTACATTTTTCCCCAAGCAAGGTGCTTCAACACGATCAGCAATAGGATCACAAACAAGACCTATCATATTCTGTATTGCTAAGGAAGCAGCGTCAACCGCCTCACGAGCAGAACCACCAAACAATTGCACAATTCCGGCAGCAGCCATTCCAGCTGATGCACCACATTCGACCTGACACCCATGTTCCTCAGCAGAGAATCCTGGTCCTTTGGCAAAATAAACCCCAATTAACCCCGCTGCAAAATAGGCACGAATGATGTCATTGAAAGACGCTTCTATATTGTCAGCAACGGCCCTTAACACACCTCCAACAGCACCACATGATCCTGCTGTTGGATTTGCTACAACAACTTCCATGGCACTTTTTGATTCCATAATTGCCGACACATTTGCAATGACATGGTTTACAACAGAATTTTGAAGAATCTTGCCACTTGTCTCAGCTTGTTCAATAAAATGTGATTGCTGCGGTAAAATACGATCTTTGTAGATGGTGCCAGAGAGTCCTATTTTGATGCTATTTTCAATAAGCGACACAACACCAGTCATCATTTCTTGTACTTCTGATTCTTCTAGCCCACTCTGATATTTTTCATATAATAATCCGACAGCGCCTAAATCTAACTTATTTTCCTCCGCATAATTCAGCATGGATTCAATACTCGTAAATGGTAAGGTTGTTTCATTGCCAGATATCACCGGTACCACCGGATTCACATAAATGATTTTTTGAAAATCTACCATTTTCTCTAAATCACGCAATACTGTTTTAGAAACTCTCTTAGATAATTTTACGTTGTAAAGTTTCTCATTGTTTAAGACAGATTCAGATAATGACCTTAAATTTGGAAAGAGTGACTTTATTTTTTCCGCACCATCAAAAGTCACATGCGTCATGATTAAAACTTCATGATAGTCACCGCATAACTTGACGTCAAAACCATTGTACTTTCTAATTTCTACCGAACCTCCTCCTAAAGAAGCCGCTAAAATTTCAATTGAAGTACCATGTACCCCTGTAAGATTTAATCGAACTGTATTTATATGTGTTGTTTGGAAAGAATTTATTTCATAATGAATGGAAACTCCCATTTGATGGGCAATTTTAGCTGTATCTTTCATTCTGTCATCAGACATTTCGATGCCTAATAATCCACCGTCAATCCCTAAAGTAGTTCCTTGTTCCCTATAATTTGGAGCCCACGCTCCATTTTTATCAAAATCAATTATCGCTGTTTTTAATGGCTCTTTTAGGATGTCCATACTCATTCTAGCAGCTCTCCAAGAAGCCGCTGTATGTGAACTTGACGGACCACGCATGACCGGACCAATAACGTCATTAAATATGGAAGGGTATTTAATCATATTTAAATTTAAACAGCTTCTTTAAAATAAATTTACCACAAATAAAACTTTACCTTAATTTTTATCAACCAAAATACCATTTTGCCAAAACTCGATGTTTACAAGTTCACCTTTATCATAGTATTCGAGTGCTCCATCTTCTTTTCCGTTCTTATAATATGCTTTCATTTGCAGATGACCGTCTTGATCAAAGTATTCACTCACACCGTCTTCTTTTCCTTCCTTATAATTAAGTAATGCCTTTATTGTTCCATTTTTGTAAAATATTTTGGTACGACCGTGCTTTTTACCTAACTGAAAACGTATTTCTTTTTCTAATTCTCCAGTATCATAGTAGTCTGTCCAAACTCCAATTTTATAATCATTTAGGTACTTGCCCTTATTTTTTAAAGCCCCATTCCGGTAATAAGTAGACCACTCACCCTCTTTTTTTCCATTAATCGAATCTCCTTCTGATTGGTAAACAATACTCTTATTTAATTTCTCTGGATTAGTCACATTTTGGGTATTCTGAACCGATAAAGATTGTATGATATCATTTCTATCTGACATGTCCTTGTAGACAACTGCATAATCAATATCATTGTCGTCAAGACCATTATAAACTCTTGCATCGTTATTAGTGGACTCTGAAGCGAAGGATCCTGCTAATACGGCTGCGCCAGTAAGTACTGTCCCAATTAAAGAGCCTTTTGTTTTTTTTTGTTGTTTATTTAATGTCGTCCAACTGACTCCCTGTGGCTTACCGTTAGTTATAATGATGTACCGTTTGGCCTGACCTTTTTTGTTGTACTGAACAACGCAACCATTAACTAATGTTGAATCATTCTTTACATAAAAGGTGGCATTAGATTCAAAAATATCAACGTAATTGATATTTTTTGAAGGATCAAAAGACGCATCCAATTGCCCAAAAGACAATACAGGAGAAAGAATTATAATCAATATAAAAGGTAACTTCATCATCAATCAAAACTATTTTTTATGGGTGTTTTCGTAGTTAAATTCATATAGACCAAAAATTTAGTTTGAATTTAATTTAAAAAAGCAAGTTACCAAAATTTAGTACATCTTTTATTTATAGTACAAGAGACCAAAAAAGATAACGAACTACGACAGACAGTTAACAATGCTACGTTATAGCCGGTAAAAATCTATATAAAACTAAATTTAACTTCTTTGAGAAAAGAAAAAATTACTTCAATGTTTGCATTGAAATTAATGTAGATTCGAAAACTTTAAACTTGGAAAGACTAAAGGTTTTCAATATTAAGAATACACCACAAACGATCGTTATAAATGCCAATAACAACCAACATAGAAATACAATCTTCCCCGTTGACACATGAGCCATGTGCAAGGTAAAGAAATCCATAAACAATGGCCAAAAAAGAGCAAGACTTAAAGGATTGTACTTAAGGACAGCCAAAAGCCCTGTAAAATAATTTAATTTCATTTTTCGCTCTTTCACGGAGATCATTGCAAGGATAAACGTTGCTATACCCAAAATCATGAGCCAAGGTTTTTGCATTACCGCAAAAACTAATATCTCAAGCGCTCCGACTATAATAAAAAAATAATTTAAGCGATTAAGGATATTGATTTTTTCTACGAAATGTTGTCTAGCTGTCATAGTGATAAAATTCATTAAGGATGAGGGATAACGCAAATATAAAAAAAAATCTTAAAATTTATACTTATTTTAACGATTATATCATGTTCAACGTGTGCATATGCCCTTTCACCGAAACAATCAGTTATTTCGAATAATTTAATATTTCTTACATTTCTTTGATAAATAGTCAATTTTTATCTCAAAAAAATACGTAGACGGTAAAATTATAAACCAAAAGTATTCTTTTGACCAATAACATCATTTAAGGGAAATTACAGTATCCCCTAAAAATAATTCTACTATTAATTAAGAAACATATTTTAATAAGAGTGTACGATGCACTTATCAAATAAATCTTACGGTAAATCAGAACGTTATAGGTGTAGTTAAAAAAAAGAAGTAACTGAAGCTTTACAATTATAAATTGTCATCCACTTAAATAAGAAAAAAAAACGGTTACACTTTACAAAAGTATAACCGTTTAATTGTTTTAATATCGGAAACTGGATTTATTTCACAAGGGGCTAATCGTAGTGGTTTAGTATCAATCAAAATCTGAGTTAAATATTCAAAATCAAAAAGTTCTCTTGCCTACAAAAATATAAAACTAATTAATTTTTTCAACAACGAAATTTAAGGTATAGTCTGCATTGTTAGCTCCTTCTTTCCACCAGAATGTATACGTTCCATTGCTAATATCAAGGTTTTCATTATTTACCCCTTCGTAACCTGGCAGTGGGAAATCTTGACGAAAACTGTTCAATATATTTTCATTAACAGATTTAGCAAAGCCTATCCCAATAAGTGGGTAGGTCACTGGTAATGAAATAAAATTAATAACATTATCAGAATTCCAATCAATTTTATCACTGTTATTAATCGCTACAAAAGCTCCATTTTGTTCTTCAAAACTTCCAATACATGGGAAATCTTCGAAATTATGAAAAGGACTCACATCAAGACTCTCTACGGTAATCGAAACTAAACGTTCGTTCTCGGAAAGATTAAAAGAAAAAACATCAACATATGACTCATGATTTGGAAAATAAGGGATAATTGGTACTGGCGGCCCTCCTTCGAAGGTGGTACACATAGCACCTTCAGCTGGTGTAGAACTACCAATAATTCTATTATCTCCAACTTGTAAAGACACAAATGAAGGGCTTAACAAATCACCTGAGAGTTCGCCATCAACCTCTTCATCCCAAGCGATGCCGCTGTATGAGTCATCACTTGAATTACAAGCAACAAGAAATAAGAATAATAATGGGAATAGTTTTAAATAAGTTTTCATAGTTAAATAATTAGCTGGTTGTTAGAGTTTTAATACATTGTAAAATGCAATAATATAAAATTGTATAAAATTATCCAAACACAAATCAAATATCAAGACCTCATCCTATATTTCAATTCATTCATTCATTTACAATACGTTGAGACGGTAAAAATAAATAACGGAGCAGTAAAAATACAAATTCGCCGTGGGCATGAGATAACTCTTTCGAAATATCGAGCATGAGTTTTACTCCAAGAGACTTAATCAACACTTATAATTTAATGAATCTTATTATTCAGATTTTAGTCTGTATAATATGAAACATGGTTTAGGTTTGGTATATTCATTAAAAAATAAATTAAAATGGCAAATAAACCACATTTAACGTTCGTTGAACAGTTAAAACATAACCCTCTAATCTTTACAATTGTTGGTTTGATAATAGCAAGTGAAGCAGAGGAAATCGAGGGATTTACTGGGATACCTATAAAGGCCGTTGGAATATTTGCTGTCATACTTACAATAGTTCCTTTAGTTCCTTTATTCAGAAAGTTTCTTTTTTGGTTGAAAAAAAGAAAGTAATAACTAAAGTTTTACATTTAGAAAACGTCATCTACTCTGCTCATTACAAAATAAAAACGGCTACACTATGAAAGTATAACCGTTTTATTGTTTTAGTAGATAACTTATTAGAAATATCGAACAAATTGCTAACTGCAAGAGATTTTCTAGACACACATGATTTGATTACCATCATTTTAAAAGAACAGCCTTACATAGACTCTTTACGTGTAAACAAGGTCGATGAAATCAACAAAAAGTTAATAGGACATTGGATATTGAATCTTATTTTTTTGTAAATTCAATTTTTTGAAATTTATAACTAACTAAGTAACTTTTAAATTATGAAAGATTCCGAAAAATCTAATAACCCATTGCCTTTTTTTGAAATTGATGCCTATTCTGATAAATTCAACGCTGAAACAGTAATCAACCGAATGATTGAGGGGTTAGGATTTAGATATTACTGGGCAACTGATGGCCTAAGAGATATTGACCTTTCGTACAAGCCTAGTGATGATAGCCGATCTTCATTAGATGTTTTGCAACATATATATGGCTTAACAGAAATGGTCATTTTTGCATTTCAAGATAAAGAATATCCTACAGAAACTAAATACGAAATGTCTTTTACAGAGTACAGAACTGAGACATTACTAAATCTTAAAAAAATGTCTGATATGCTAATGAAAGAGTTTAAAATCTCTGAAGTTTCTGTAAAAATAAATTTCGGTGGCCAAAGTATGTCTTTTCCATTTTGGAATGCGATCAACGGTCCTTTATCGGATGCTATTTGGCACACAGGACAAATCGCCTCAAATCGAAGAGCCAGCGGAAATCCTTTTAATTCCAAAGCACAAGTATTCTTAGGTAAATTAATGTAACGCAAAATTTCAAAAGAATTGAAGCGGTTACACTTTTTAAAAGTATAATCATTTTAATTTTTTTAGTAAATTACTCTTTTGAAATATCGAACTTAAATTTTACTCCAAAAGAGTTTGAAAACACCCATAATTTTATTTGCCTTTACCACAAAACTCTGTCAATTCAAAAATTGTCATAGCTCCTGCATGCCTTTTTATTTCTTCTCCATTTTTCATTAGAACAAATTGTGGCAAACCTCTTATTTTAAATTTTTTTAATAACTTCCTGTTTAAATCAGCATTAACTTTAGCAATTCTGATATCTTTTGATTCAGTCGCAAATTTTTCTATTGCAGAATTCATCATTAGGCATGGTCCACACCATTCAGCCCAAAAGTCTATTAAAACTAATTTTTCTTTTTTCAAAACTGAATCAATATTTCTATCATTAAGTTGTATGATTTTTGAATCAAAATTTCTTCGATTTAATTTTTTATATATAAACCTAAATGGGAATGAATATGCTGAAATAATCGTTGATAAAAAGAAGATAATAAGAGAGAAAATATAATTTATAATTGTTTTTATATTTTTCTTCTTTTCAAAGTTTTTTTCAGAATCGTTTTGGTATTTTATAATCTTATCAACCACAATTTTTAATTTTAATTCAAAAATATTGTAATAAATCAAATTCATGGCTGAGATGAGGACAAAATTTATTCAATACTGTTTTGAACTGTTCTAGAAATCGTTGTAAGATTTTATATTGATATTTGAAGTTGTTTGAACGAAGTCTTCTAATTAAGAAACGATTACACTATAATAGTATAACCGTTTT
>ENA-ORDA01000043-ORDA01000043.1-marine-metagenome-genome-assembly--contig:-NODE-43-length-120936-cov-4.645008_pt1 | contig 120936 bp, 92 predicted proteins | sample MGYA00237778_ERZ508506 | MGnify/ENA primary metagenome ERZ508506 (study PRJEB26177, sample SAMN06267891) | marine metagenome | isolation source: Monterey Bay, California, USA | place: Pacific...
GAAACTTTGCTGCAGGAAATGGTGATAATACGAACCTCGCAGCGATTGCTAACCTTGGAGACACCGCAACGCTCAACTTAGACACAGGGCTCCGTTTTTGGGCAGGAACAGATTTAAACTTCCTTGCTAAGGATTCTGTTGTCATCCCAGCGGGAATTGCGGGACCGCTTGAGGCGGGTCAGAATCGTGGATTCAGAGTCGTGTCAGCACAGGCTCCCTTGTTTTCTGAAATTTCAAATTCTTTCGCACGTGCAAGCCAACAGCTTAATGGAACTCTTATGTCCCAGGGACAGCTTGTAGCTGATGAAGCGAAGAAAGGAGAAAATCCTGACGGCAGCTTTGATGTGGATGTTATCAACTTTCTCGAGGCTTTCGATGTTGACGGTTTCCCCTTTGTTACCAATTTTGAAGATGATGCTAATTTTCCCGGTATCCCGGGCACTGGCGATCATTACTCTCTATTTACCACTGAGATCTCTGGGTTTGTAGAACTATCAGCTGGAACTCATACCTTTGATGCCCAAGTTTTTGTGGACCGGGTTGATGCGGCACCGAGTAATGATAATGGACTTGTTGTTTTAACTGGTACTAATCCACGCGATTTTTTTGCTACGGAATTAGCGACCTTTGTCCGTCCCGACGATGCGCCCCCTTTCGAATCAACTCCTTGGAATTTTCAGTTTAATATTACAGCCCCGGTTGCTGGGGTTTACCCGATTCGCCTCGTCTATTGGACGCAAGATAGCAATTCGGGTTTGGAGTTTTCGCAGCAGAACCAGTTGGTGAATTCTGATGGTGCGACTGTTGTTTTTCGTGAAAGCACCGCGCTCCATCACAGTCATGCCTACATTGCTGAGGTATCTCCGGTGCCGGGCGTTGCTGACATCTCACCAGAGGAACCGATTACTATTTTGCTGCGCGACGATAAAACAACGGTAAATACACAATCAGTGAAATTGAGCTTTAATGGAGTAGATATCACTGGGCAGGCAACGGTAAGTAGTGGGAATGGTCGCACGACTATTAATTATCAGCCACCTCCAGCAAGGCAAAGTGATCGTAATGAGCTTGTATTAGAGTATCTAGATTCTTCCGGGCAAAGTTTTACACGTGAATGGTCTTTTGCGAATTCCCTGGGAGAGAAGCCCCCAATGGTGACTGGTCAATGGGATTTCTCGAATGGACTGCGTGCTACGATTGGTTCTGATCTACTTTTCAATGATGAGGTTTCGGAATCTGATACATTATTTGGAACTACTACGGGTTTTGAGATTGCTGATATTGGTGGTGAGCCGGCGGAGGTCATGTATGTGCCATTTGGGAGCCGCGTAGGCTACAAATTGCTTCACGGCATTGCTCCGAATGGAGGTGGGCGATATGTGAATCGTTATACTCTTTTAATGGACGTCATGAGGGTTGGCGGCGGAGGGGCTTCAGCCATCATCCAAGCATCTCCTACGAAAAACCCAGGCGATGCGACATTCTTCTGGCAGGGAGGTAATATGGGCCAAGGTGGTGGAGGTTATAATGGGGATGGAACATTTACTCCTGATGAGTGGCACCGAATCGGATTCGCGGTTGATCTTGCCGACGAAAAAGTCATCACAAAGTGGGTTGATGGTGTTTTGCAAGATGAGTGGAGACCTCAAAATAAGGATCATGTTCGTCGTGCTATGGAGCCTGAAACTATTCTCTTTTACGACGTTGATGAGCGAAGCGAATGGTATGTAAACTCAATCCAAATCCTTGATGGAAAACTATCGGATGAGGAGATGGAGGCTCTGGGTGGACCTAGCGCAGAGGGTTTTGAAGCTCCAGGAGCAAAAGGTTTGCAGATTAATGATATTGTTCTCCAAGAAAATGGGAACGTCACAATTAAGTGGTTTTCTCGTGCTAATCGGAGCTATCGGATTGAGGCAAGCTCTAATCTAGATGATTGGTTGGAACTCACCGATGGTCATCCTTCTCAGGGAGATTTGACAGAATTCACTGAGCTGGGAGATGATATCAAGGGAGCTGCGACTCGCTATTATCGTGTCACCGAGGAATAATAAAAGCTCTGGAGGGTTGTTCGTGCAGAATCCATGACTTAAATTCTGCCTTCACTCTGGAGTGCGCTTTACCTTGCACTGCTTTTCGAAGCGGTGCCAAGAATCATCAAAGTTGAGTCCTGGAAATTCTTTCATCACTAGGCCAAGGTCAAGATAGTTAATGCCATAGCGTCGCTTGAATCGTTTTACTGTTTCCGAAGAGAAATGAATTCCCCGATCAGTCAGCCATTTTTCGATCTGCCCCTGATCGCTGTCTGTTTTCACGATCACTTGCGGATAGAACAGAGGCCGTATTAGTCTATGAAAAAATGCTGGAACATGACTGGCGATCAGGACGTTTTTTTTCCCCATCTTATTTGAAAGAAGCACCAGTTTTAGTAGCTCGCGCACGGTCCGAATTTCGTCAATTACCAGAAAATCGATATCGGAATATCGGTCTTGCAGCCACTGAATAGAAGTGCTCTTTCCAGAGCCACTCAGACCACAAAAAACGACCCACTTCGACTTTTTATGATTCAGTTCGCACAGACGATGCGCATCATAAAATCGCTTTGTGCTAAGTTTTTCTTTTGGGAGGAAGAGTTCCAATGGGTCCAACTTCCGGCTTGGGAATGTTTTTTTCGCGCTCAAGAAAATCCTGAATTTTTAGTTTGTGAACTTTTCCGATTAGCTCCTGATCGACGAGTTCATTGTGGATCAGTTGGATTTCCCAGTATAAATCTAAACCATGGGTCGAGCTTATCATCATCGGCGGTAATAAGTTATTAAAAATACGGTCAAAATAAACTTCTTCTGGGAACCAACGCTCCACTGAATCACCTGCCGTGATGTGATCAATGTGCTTCTCGTAAATCAATAATCCTTGGACTGGATTTGAAAAAGAAACAGTCCGCTTGTTAGATCCATGCCCCTCGATGCGTTGACCTTTCTCTTGATTACACGCCACGACTCGAAGTTTAATATTCTTCAGATCGATTCGCGATTTCCCATAAAATAAATCGCCAGCCCGGCAGACTAGTCCTGGCACAATGCCACCCGCAATAGGGCGTTTTTCGAGATGCATGTATCTTCGTAACTGCGCCTTTATTAACATCCAGATTACTGCGCCAAAAGCCCCGCTAGCTGCGAGCGCTGAAAAGAATGGGCTTTGCGAATCTCCATCACTATCGGTGCGAGACATTACATATTGTTGGCCGTCGATACAAAATTGATCGTGGACCCCGATGATATTGATAACAGCGACTACTACCAACCCGACTAGCATTAATAATAGAGTGATTATTTGATTGTGGAAGGGAATCACTTGCAGATTTTTACGAAAATTGAAGATGTCTTTTGGTTCGATCAGATTGCCGGCATCCCGAACTTGTGGAGCACGTTGGAAAAAAGGTTTCTCGAGATGATGAATTATTTTCGGGGTGTGTTTAGTTCTGCTCCTGCCTTCTAGAATGGCTTCGAGTGCAATTTGGATAGATTTTCCTTGGTAAGGTAATGCTTTGAGTTGAGATAAAGGAACAGACAATGTCTGGGACCGTTGCATCGTAAAATCGCGTTTATGAGCACGAATTCTGGAATGGATTCCACGGCTTTGGGTAACTTTCACTTTAGTGAAAATTGAGAAACTGAAAGGCTGTCCGATTGCTTTGGAGTTATTACTCGTTATTTCCCAAGTAATATAGCCTGGCTTCCATTCTTCGCGTTTAAGACAACGGACCTTCGTGCTATCGGTAGTGGTGGTATGTGGGCTGGACGGCATCGAGGATTGTTCTAGGTGAGTAGTTTGGAAGGAACGGTCCCAATGGATTTAAATGATACTTCTAAAGAAGAATGGCGACTACATGGGTCTTAAATCGATTACAATTTTTATTGAATGTTATAAGCTGGGTGGGAGTAACGGCTCAGATTGAAAATACGAATGAAAGATAGATTACCTCTCGTTTTATAATAAAAGTTTTTCACTCAAGAGTTTCCTGGCATTTCTTAAAACAGGAAGAATTCTTTGGATCATATGTGCATTAGAGATATGACTGGGCCTTGCTGATTTGTGATCGGCACAAAATGGAGGCTGTTTCAATTCACTCTCAATAGAAATAAAACTAATAAAAACTATATTAGCATCATTACTAATAGCGAGCATTCGCTTGTCCTTTGGTTCGGAGCAACTCCACGTGGAAGTGGAACACGGAAAGGTTTCAGGACTCGTCTTGGACGAGAAAACTCACTTACGTGTTTTTCGAGGAATTCCTTATGCTGCCCCTCCAGTAGGAGAGCTTCGGTGGCGTTTGCCGAAACCTCCTGAGAAGTGGGAGGGGGTCAGGAAATCTGATCAATTTAGCGCGGCAGCCCCACAAAAACTAAGGAATAATGAATCAATCTTACTGAATGAGGACTGTCTGTATTTGAATATTTGGACGAAGCGAGCTGGAAAACCTGAGGCTAATTTACCGGTCATGGTTTGGATCCATGGAGGTGGCCTTAATCAAGGGTATGGACATAAGGGGTATTCAGATGGTGAAGGGTTTGCAAATCGTAATGTCGTTCTTGTTTCTTTGAATTACCGTTTAGGGGCCCTCGGTTTTTTAGCGCACCCTGAGTTGTCTGCTGAGTCTCCTAAAGGGGTTTCGGGAAATTATGGTCTCTTCGACCAGATTGCAGCGCTACGCTGGATTAAGAAAAATATTAAGGGTTTTGGTGGTGATCCAAATAACGTGACCATCTTTGGGGAGTCAGCGGGGGGAACTAGCGTGAGCGCCCTATGTTCTTCACCTTTAGCGAAGGGGCTCTTTGCCCGGGCAATCATGCAGAGCCCTTGGATGTTTGGATACGTCAATAAATTGGCTGAGCCTAATATCGTTCGTCTCAAAGACGCGGTTGGTCCCGTAGGGAGTGCAGAGAAGATTGGTCTTAAGTATGCTGATGGGCTATCGATAAAAGATCTACGAAAGCTCTCTGGGGAAGAAATCGTAGCTAGGTCGTCCTATTTTAAAACTCGAGTAACGATTGATGGCTGGTTGTTAGCAGCTCATCCTGCAGAAATCTTTTCAAGGGGTGAGCAGGCTGATGTTCCAACGATGATTGGCACAACCAAAAATGAAGGTGCTTATTTTTGGTATTTCGCAAAGTCTAAAAACCGTAAGGTTTTTACGAACAAGCTTAAGGCATTTTACCAGGATAAGACAGATGTCGTATTGGCGTTGTATCCAGGTGAAAGCCAGGAAGAACTTCAAAAAGCCGCAGTAAATTATATTACTGATAGTTGGTTTGTGCAACCAGCCCGGCAGCTATTGGAAGGGATGCGGAAGGTGAAATCGCCCACCTACCAATACGAATTCGTTAAAAATGGTTGGGCTCCTCATGCTGCAGAGTTAAAATATGTGTTTAATACTCATGTTGATTCTAAAGATGATTCTCTTGCAAAACTCATGGCTGATCAATGGGTTCAATTTGCGAGAACCGGGGATCCAAACGGAGAAGGCTTACCGTCATGGCCTCCTTACAAAATTGACCGAGAGTATCTTCGAATTGGCGACGAAATATCAGTTGGGAAAACTCTCAAAAAAAACGTCTGTGATATTCTAGATATTGCGACACGCGGTTTGTATAGCTCTGAGTGAAAACCCTCTTTTCCTTTCTCTGCTTCGAGCTAAAAGTGACTCGATCGGGAATCGTAAAGATTTACGAGAAGTTCAGAGATCTGCCTACTTACCCAAGTCATTCATGTTTTGTCTGCAAATGATCGGACGTCTATCAATTCTATTGTTTCCCTCTATGCCATGTTGTTAGCGCCTAAGATAATGGCGATTTCAGGAGGTTCAGCGTGTAATTTTCTCAAGCTGAAGATCATCGGTCCTATAGAGGCTGGATTAATAAATAGTGATGATCGATTACAGTGATTGCCTTGAGGGTATCTTGGTGAACCAAGCGCAGATTGCGACTAAGGCGAACACTGGCGCTACGCTTGTCATAGCGAAAAAGTAGCTGCCGAGGCGCTGCTGTACATCGGCCAACCACCAAGGCCCTAAAGCTGAAGCAATGACAGCCAAGGCTTGGGCGCAGCCCTGAATCTTGCCGAGGTGGGTATGCCCAAAGGCTTGACCAAAGCCAGTAAAGAATAGCACGGAAAACACGCCGCCACAGAAGCCGAAAATACCGGCATGCGTGATGACTTGCCAGTCTGATTGCAAGCGGTCGTACGTGAGCATCACAATGGTTAAGATCGCAAGGCTGACAGCCATCACACGTGGTAATCCGATTCGGCGCGCCGACCATGCTGCTATCATGTTGCCCAATAAGCCAGCACTCATCAGTCCTGCCATGGCGTAACGGAATGTCTCTTGGCCAAAGCCTAATTCTTGCAAGATCGATTCATTAAACAAACTCACACTTGCGATCAAACCGCCATATAGAGCCATTCCAATCGCAAAAACCCAGAAGCACGGTGTAAGAAGAGCTTCTCGTAAGGTAAGAACGGTCCCGTTTCCGAGCTCTTCGCTGGCTTGGTGAGACGATTCTCCTCGTCTCGCCAACGCGACACACAGTAAACCTAATATGAGGATTGATAGGCCTATTGTCATCCAGACTTTGCGCCAGCCAACGATCGCAATTTGTGTCTGGGCACCCACGATTGCCACACTGAAACCGATAGCCACGATTACAGAGAAGACACCCATCGCAATTGCCAAGCGGGTCGTGAACCATTTACCAACGCTGGTGACGCTGATAGTCGATAGCGCACTTTGCCCAACCGTACGCGTCAGAATTAAAAAGGCCATTACGGTAGCCGCCGTCACCCACTGGCTCATGGTCATGACCAAGCAGCCTAATAAGATCAATGTTCCTGAGAGGGTGACACGTATGCCAAAACGATCGGTAAGCGGCCCAGCGATTAAGGCACCAGCCGTGCCCAGTAAGGTGGCAATCATATTGAATTTCGCGTATTCAGTACGTGTCATGCCAAACTCGGAAATCAAAGATTCTGTGATTAGCCCTAAACCGACGGTTCGGCCAGGCAAGGTCGCGACCATGGCTAGCGCTGCGAGAGCGACTATCATCCACCCGTAGTAGGGTAGTTGGTTCCTAGAATTCACGCCAGAACCTAATCAACACAAGTTAGGCTTGGCTAGTCCAACCTCCTATTCAGTCTCCTCTTTCCAGTGCTTTTAGAGCCTATCATTATCATCGAATAAATTTTCCAACGAGGGGATACGCTTTCGGCAGCCGCTCATGACTTTGACGCCTTCGATTAAGATTCTTTTGGAGATGGGGGCGGGGAAATTGAGTTGGGTCACGTTTCTAGGAGTCACAGCCAAAAGTGGTAAGAATTTAAATAATTAGCACCATCGGAAGCGCGATACGCGTCACCAGCGATTAAATGGGGAGGTTTTGTTGATTTTTTTTCGTAACATTTGCCCGACGAGGAAGTTTATTAAATATTGCCATGACATTTTACTCTCAAGAGCAACCCGTTAATGTTTCAAGTGACCAGCTTTTAATTGATAGGGGAAACTGGATTTGGAGCGCTCCTAAAATTTGCGTATTTTTATTCTCCCTTCTGCTGGCGCCCAGCCTTTTGGCTTCTCCTTTAAAGGGGGGAATTTCTTCAAAAAATAATGAGCGGCTTAGACAAGCGCTCAAAGAATTCCCTGAGGCCGATACTAATAAAGACGGAGTTCTGACGCTCATTGAAGCAAGGGCCTTTAGGGCCCAGCAGAGGGGTGAAGAAGAGCCTCAAATACGGGAAGAGGTGATCAAGCCGCCTAAGGCTCAAAATCCCCCAAGCAACGCCATTCTGAAAGAGGGCGAAATCAAGGGGTATCATGGACTATATATGGGCCATAGTTTTTTTCAGCCGAGTGTATGGAAATTAGCGAAAATGATCCCAAGCGATATCAAGGGCCATGCCCAATATTCGGTTTTTAGTGGTGGTGCAAACGGCTCTCCGGGTGGCCTGTGGGCTGCGAAAAAGAAACGTGAGCAAGCAAAGAAAATTCTAGAGACTAAGAAAATTGATCTTCTAGTAATGACTTACTACTCACCGCAGGATAGCTCGATAGAACATTACAGTCGTTGGTTTGACTTTGCGATTGCCCAAAACTCAGAGGTCACATTTATGGTCGCGCTTCCTTGGGCAAAGCAGCCTCATGAGGTTGAACAGTCGGCATCAAAGATGGCGCAAAAAAAAGTCACCGAATTTAACGAAACTTTGATTGCTGCTTTGCGAGAGAAGTATCCGAAAAATAAGGTTTTATTTTGCCCATATGCCCTTGGAGCATACGAACTCATTGATCGACTACGGGATCAGAAATTATCTGGAGTGAAGTATATCTTGGATCCAAATCGAAAAACAAGGGCCGAGAGTAAGAGAAAGAAGCGACAATTATTTAATGACGAACTTGGTCACTCGGGGGAGCTTGTTTCAGCGCTAGGAGCATTATTGTGGCTTCAAACTCTTTATGAATATGACCTTTCGAAGCTCGAGGATCAGAGGGTTGAGGGCTTGGGAAAGATTGATTTGAGAGAGCTTGCACAAGTGGTTTCCAAAAGAATTGCGCCTTTTAATGCGAAACTAAATAAAGACTAGGGAGAATGCTTATTTTTTTAGCAGCAAGATAACTTGGATATTTTTTTGGTTAGATGCCCAGCCTTTCAAAGATCCCAGCTCGATCCCTCGAAGCCCACTGCTTTGACTGAACCTGGTTACTTAGGAACGCGTAAATGGATTTTCGTATAGTTGCAGCAAAGGCGAATCTAAATGAGAAATCAGTGCGCTTTTTTAATTGAGCTAAGCACATCCTAATACTCATTTTAGTTTCTGATTTCCTTCGATTTTTCAATGAATTCTTGAAATGCGGAAATTGATTGGACAACACCGAATAGAATTAATCCATGATGTGATTTGACGATGATTTCAACTACTCCCAATTCATCAAGTGCCTCGCAGAGTGATGATAAGGTTAAGATGATGAGGCTGATTAATTTTAGAAGTTTCATTATTGGTAATAAAGAATTTGAGAGTTGAATGCTTTTATCATTCGGTAGACAGAGCTCCTAGAAAATCATTAAAATTTCGGTTTTCTATTTCGACGACGATCTTACTAAGAGAAGACGAATTAACATCGTTGGCCTGTAGAATCAGCGCCGATTTCATCCCAATTTAAGTGAACCAATGAAAAGACCAATCCAAGCAAAGATTTTGTTATTATTAGCTTTCTGCGTTTTCCAAGTAAGTTGCGGGGATCCCGATAATTCTGCAGCAGAACGAGGAGATGCTACGACTTCACTTAACGAGGAGGCGCCCTCGATTAATCTAGAAAAAAGATCAGAAGATTCGTTAGAAAAAAAACCTGCAAAAAGTCTCGAAGAGGCTGTTGTAGAAGGGGATTTTGAGGTCGTCAGAGCATACATCGAAGCGGGATCTGACTTGAATCGAGCAGTTTCCGAAGATGGGAGCACGGCACTGGTGATGGCGGTAACTTTTGATCATACCGAGATCTCGCTTCTTTTGATCGAATCTGGCGCAGACTTGGAGGTGAAAATTGATGATGGATCGACCGCTCTTCATGCTGCCGCTTTTTACGGTCGTTTGGAAATTGTGCGGGCCTTGTTAGATAAGGGGGTAAACACCAGCGCACGAACAAATGATGGCTCGACGGCTCTTTTTTTAGTGATGATGCCCTTTGACGAGTTAATGCCATTTTATAAGACAATTGAAGGGGCGCTTGCTCCTGCTGGATTCGAAATTGATTACGATCTACTCAAGAAGAATCGGCCAAAGATCGCTGAGATGCTTCAAGAATCAGGGGGCGATGCCTCTTCCAAATCTATAAAAGCAGAGCTGGTCGGGAATGCAGTGGTTCTAGGAAACAAAGAAGAAGTTAAGAAATACCTCGCAGAGGGAATGAACTTAAATCAGGCCGTTAACGAAGACGGAAGCACGGCCTTGCAAGTAGCCGCGGTTTTTGATCGGACTGAGATCGCCCTACTGCTCATTGAAAATGGTGCGGATATTGAGGTGAAGAAGGATGATGGCGCGACGGCTCTGCATGTCGCTTCATTTTTCGGCCGTGTCGAACTTGTGAAGGCTCTTTTAGAAAAAGGGGCAGATAAAACGGTGAAGACAAATGACGGCGCTTCAGCTCTGGACAGTGTCTCTAGTTCCTTTGAGGAGGTAAGGCCAGTTTATGAATTTTTAGAAGGACTTCTAGCTCCTGTGGGATTCAAACTGGATTACGGTTTACTTCAAGAGAACCGGCCTAAGATTGCTGAAATGCTTCGTGCTGAATAGTGCTTTGTGCTGAAGATGATTTAGTGCATTCTTCCTGGTGTATATAAGATGTGACAATGAAAAGAGAAGAAAGGGTAAGCTGGAAGGCGGCTATTAGCCTGGGGTGTTGTGCCCTTGTCTCCTTCAGTTCTTGTGGGCATTCGACTGCTCAAAAAGAATATAACAAGATTCAGACGCTCATTCGAGGCCATGAGTTGGTGAGTTGCCCAATCGGTGAAGAGGAAGCAGGCTTTCTCAAAAATGTCCGCGAGTCATGGCACACCCATGAGAAAGAATGCCCGGATCCTATTTTTTCTGAGGTTCTAGAAACAGCTGAGTTCGAAGTTTCGGTATCCGGGGTAGTCAATTTTCACACTCACCAGATTCCAGAGTATTCTTCATCTGATTCTAAGCAGAATTTAAGAGAGGGAATAAGGGCGGCTACGATAGGAGTTGCGCGATCAAAATCATTGGATGGGCGAATCTACTGTAAAGAGGGCTTATGCTTCATTAAGCTAAGTGAAAGGGTCGTTGAGTTATTTGAAGATCAGGGTGGAGATTTGTCTCGGACTCTTTATGTGGAATTAAATAAATAGGGTAGAGTTGTCGGAGAATGGCTTATTGCGATTAAAGCTTTGAGGAATTTTCTTCTCTCTCTGTCCTCCATCGTGATGATAGCGCAATGGTTGTCCGGTCCTTTTTCGTAGCTTGCTGTATTCTATTGGCGATCGTGGATGTCAGAGGTGCTCGATGGGCCCGAACTAAGATTCCGACCAGAACTCCCGAGATTTCCAAGCAACTATGGGCGCGTTGTTTTCTTCAGGTCCCCGATCGCCTTGTGACCTCCGCCGGGGACGAGCGGGATCTTTGGCGTAGCTCTACGGTTATCGCAATGGCTGACCTCCCAGGAAAATTTGAGGTCTTCTTGAATGGCAAAATTATCATTAAGTCTGACGGAATTCCTTTGGGTGAAGAACAACGTTTTAAGATTCCTAAAGATATCCTGGTGAAAAATAAATTCAACGCGCTTGTCATTCATATTGATAGTAAAGGCATCGCTAGGGGCTTGGCTTCGGCTCCGGTGCTGATCGATTATTTTAACGAACTGGTGCTAGATCAGGAGTGGGAGTTTACGACTACTCAGCCTGACGCTGCTGATTTCGAGGCTAAAGTAAAGAAGCCGGAATTTGCTGCCTATTTAGGGAGTCAATTTAAGCTCTCAAGCCGTCCTCTGGCTCGCACAATTAACCCTATCCGTGGTCGACAGATTCCTCCCGGGAAAGATCTACTCCTATTGGAGACCGATGACGATCTTGCTGTCGAGGGCTTACTGAGCGAGCCAGAAATTGCTCAGCCAACACACTTCAGCTTTGATGCCCGAGGCCGCTTATGGGTCGCTCAATATCGACAGTATCCCTATCCAGCAGGTCTCAAGATGACCGGGCGGGACCAGTATTATCGTTCGAAGTATAATCGTATTCCTCCCGCACCGCCCCATCATGACCGAGGAGTAGACATTATAAGCGTGCACGAAGATCGCGACGGTGACGGTACTTATGAGACAGGCAAAAATGTTTTTGAAGGGCTCAATATGGCCAATTCTGTCGTGCGGGGATGGGGTGGTATTTGGGTCATGCACACTCCATATCTCTTGTTTTATCGCGATGAAAATGGTGATGATATTCCTGATGAAGATCCTGAGGTTCGACTAGCGGGATTTGGGCTTGAAGACACTCACAGCGTGGCTAACGGTCTCACTTGGGGGCCTGATGGATGGCTTTACGGTGGTCAGGGCAGCACAACCACTAGTAGGGTCACTCGACCTGGATTTAATGATCTCCCGATTTATAATGAGGGTCCCCTTGTTTGGCGCTATCATCCTTCTTCCAAAAAATTCGAAGTATTCGCTGATGGCGGAGGTAATATCTTTGGGCTTAGTTTCGATGCCAAAGGCCGGCTTTTTAGCGGCCACAATGGGAGCGAAACTCGGGGCTTTCACTTCGTGCAAAACGGACAATATTTGAAGCAGGGAAAGAATCCTGGGAAGTTTGGCCCTCCTCCAAATCCGTTTGCTTTTGGGGAACTCTCAATGATGGCAAGCACCAATCCAGTTCCACGTTTTTCTCATTTAGGGATTTTTGTTGATGCCCCAGCTCTTCCCGCCCGGTTGCAAGGGACTTTGCTTAGTGTTGATCCGCTACACCACTATCTCATCACCTCAAGCCGGAGTGTGTTGGGCAGCACTTTTAAAACTTCTGACATGGGATTTCCTCTTCGAAGCAAGGATCTCACCTTCCGACCAGTTTACCTAGCAAATGCCCCTTGTGGGGGTGTGATTATTTCAGATTTTCGTGAACAATACATTGCCCACGGACAAAATTACCAAGGTCAGATTGATCCTGATAGCGGACGTATTTATCGATTACGGGGTAAAAAGGAGTCGTTGATCCGAGATCGGAACTTGGAAGTGAAGACATCGGAAGAATTAGTCAGGTTCCTCAATCATGACAACCTTTGGCACCGACAAACTGCTGTTCGGTTGCTGGGTGAACGGGCGGATCCGACCATTGTCCCGCGATTAAAAAACCTCCTTAATCAACAGAATCCCCACCCAGCTTTAGAGGCACTCTGGGCTCTTCACCAAATGGGTAAACTTGAGTTGCAATTATCTATCCGGCACCTTACGCATCCGGCTCCCATGGTCCGGGCGTGGATCATTAGGCTTTCTGCCGATGACGGGGAAATTGAGCCTGAACTTTTTAATCAAATCCTTAGGCTTGCTAGGAGGGAAACAAATGCCGAGGTTCAGTGTCAGATCCTCTCGACGGCGGGTTGCCTTGAATACGCACAAGGACTTGCGCTTGCTAAGGAAATCATCGAGCGGCCTCATCATCTTCAGGATCCTTTTATTCCGCTGATGGCGTGGCATGTGGTGGAGACATACTGCAAGGACCAAGCTGAGGCTGTCTTAGAAGTTTTTACTGATCCTAAGCTGTGGGCATCACCTTTCTTTCTAAATCATATTGCGTCTCGCCTCATGCGCCGCTTTGCAGAAGCGGGGACCCGAGGCGACTTTCTTTATTGTGCGCGCCTTCTGGAACTCGCGCCGGATCTGGCTGCTCGCGCCGCCTTGATGGGAGGTTTTGAAAAAGCATTTGAGGGAAGGACAATTCCAGCTCTTCCCGACGAGCTGAATTCGAGATTGGGTCGCCCTTCTCTCTCGATGCGTATACGGCGAGGAGAGGCGCAAGCTCTGGAAGAGGGCATCAAGCTACTTTCTAATTCGCAGGCGACTTCTGCAGACCGGCTCGTAGTAATCAGGGCATTTGGAACCTACGAAGGCACTGCTGAGGTTTGGAAGAAGCTCCTCGCTCTCGCAATCTCGGTGGATGCCCAGTCTCTTAATCGAGATGCAATAGTCGCCTTGCAAAATTATGACGACAAGGAGATTGGAGAAACTCTCGTGAACTTTTACCCGAAGTCCTCTCTAGAATTTCAATCCGCTATTCTCAATCTCCTCTCCTCTAGACCTGTCTGGGCTTTAACTCTTTTGCAAGCCGTTGGACCAAATGATATTCCACCCGACGATTTTGATCGGGATCTTTTGGCCCGTCTTGTCCTCCACGATAATTCCAAAATTAATGATTTGGTTCACGAAAAATTTCCCAATGTCGAAGAGCAAACTCCGTCTCTACGGTTAGATGCCTTAGAAAAAATTCTTTCTGTCCAACCGGGAGATCCATACGCTGGCGAGTCCATTTTCATGGTGCGCTGCGCCAGTTGCCACAAGCTTTTCTTCAAAGGCGGAGAGGTTGGGCCTGATCTGACTCGCTACCAAAGGGACGACTTGAGCACAATGTTGGTAAGTATCCTTGAGCCAGACGCAGAGATTCGAGAAGGCTATGAAAATGTCATTGTGACAACCCGCGATAGGCGGGTCCTGAGTGGCTTTCTTTCCGATGAAGACACTAACAGTATCGTCCTGCGGGGTTTCGATGGGGCCGACATCACGATCCCCCGAAAAAAAATCAGGTCTCTAAAGCCTGCTGGTCGAAGTCTTATGCCTGCGGGTCTTCTCAATGGTCTGGATGACGCTGCCCTTCGAAACCTTTTCGCATATCTACGAATCTCTCAACCGATTACGAAGTAAAGAGATACGGGAAAAAATTTGGGTCGACAGACTATTCGGAGTTATTGGGAGTAGGGTGGTCTTTTCGGCTCTGAAATTAATTGATCATGATGGAAAAGAGGAGCTGTCTGATATAAACGTTTTTTGAGGCCGTAAAGCTATAGGCTGTTTAGACGTGATGTCGCGCCGTCACCAAGCCTCTTCGAGTGATGAAGAAAACTGATTCCCTTCCCCCAAAAAAATCCAAAATAAGTTGGGTGCGACACTGGAAAGCGCGCAGGCCACTTGGGCTCAAGTTGGAAGTGCAATGTAAGCTCTGGGTGTTTTTTATCAGTTTGTGGCTTCTTCCTTCATTAGTGATGTCACAAGAAGTTCCTACCGCCCCATTCGATTACCATAGCGTTCGAAGTGAGCAATCTGCCATAGAGGGAATTTCGGGGAAATGGGAGGGCGAATCCTTAGCGATAGAAGGGAGATCGCGAATTCAGGATATGGCTAATTTTGGCGCTCAGTGGAGTGGTGGATCTCATCTGCTTTGGGACGGAAAGATAGGTGAATCCATGAAAACAAGTTTCAGGATTCCAAAGGTGGGTAAACATCAGATCACTATGGTGCTTACAAAGGCACCCGATTACGGTGTTTTCACCATTAAACTAAATGGTAAATTGATTCTCAAAAGTATCGACCTTTATGCAAGTAAGGTGGAAGTCAGCAAGTTGATAGACCTTGGAGAATTGAATCTTGCAGCTGGGGAACAGTATTTGGAATTCATTCTTTCTGGAGCTAATGTCAAAGCCCATAAATTCCGTAAGACAGGTCATCTTATGGGAATTGACTATCTTGTTGCTAAGGATTTAGAGCCCAAGAAGCCAATAAAAGAAGCGAAGTCGTCGCCCCCTCCAATTAATGACTCCATTTCCTTTGAGGAAGTCCAACCCTTACTCCAAAAGTATTGCTATGAGTGCCACGGGGCAGGAAAGAAGGTGGAAGGGAAGGTGAATTTGAGAGAGATGGAATCCAGAGCGAAGTTTTCTCAGCAGGTTGAAACTTCTCGACTGGGTGCTGAAGCAGTGAGTTTCGGTGAAATGCCTCCCGAAAAAAGCGAGCAACCCAGTGCCGGTGAAAGGAAAAAAATTTCCGAGTTTTTCAACAGGATTGTAGATGAATATGCTCAGAAAAACACGATTCTAGAGTCGGTTGTGATGAGGCGGTTTAACCGTTATGAATATAACAATGCGGTTCGTGATCTCCTACAACTCCGAGGTGATATTTATCCTCTTCCTGAGAAGTCGATCCGTGGGGTCAATCACTTTAACCCTGCTTCTGGCATTATGCCAAGAAGTGTGCGCGTGAGTAATCGGACGCTCGGAAAGAACCAAGTTGAACGACAAATCCTAAAAGGCGTAAACCCTTTCGCGATCGATCTTCAAGCCGAACATGGCTTTAATAACCAAGGTGAACAACTAAGTACCTCAACGATTCTACTAGAAAGCTTGCTCAAACTTGGACGATCAATCGTCGATAGCCCAAACTTTGATTCTTACACCAAGTTAGCAGATACCTTCTTCAAGGAAGATGACATCCCAATTAAGGAAAAGCTGCGTCCGTTTCTAGGCAGAGCTTTCCGAAGGCCTGTCACTGAAATCGCCTTGAATCGTTACGCCAACTATTATGAGTCGGAAAAACAAAAGACTTCATCTCATTCCCAAGCACTTAAAAATGTCGTTGCGGCAACTCTAGCCTCGCCAAAGTTTCTTTATGTGGTCGAAGAAAAATCAGAGGCCTCCAAGAAAATTCCGCTGTCTGATTACGAACTAGCTCAGCGTTTGGCTCTCTTCCTTTGGAGTAGTATTCCTGACGAAGCGCTGATTTCTGTGGCTCAAAAAGGGCAGCTTAGAAAACCCGATATTCTCAAAAGAGAAATTCGTCGAATGCTTCTTGATCGGCGTAGCCGAGCTCTCTCTGAGAATTTTGCACGCCAGTGGTTGCGTCTCGATCAACTTGTGACAGCAGTGCCCGACTTTGATCGCTTCGGAGAATATTATGCACGGATTGGCTGTGAGCAATGGAAGTTTGGTCTTCAGACAATGGTCGAGCCTCTTCTCTTGTTCGAGAGTATTCAGGTGGAGGATCGTTCGATCATGCTCTTGATTGATAGTAATTATTCCTATCGCTCTGACGAACTGCAGTCCTGGTATGCTAATCCAAAAAGCCCCTTTGGAACGAAAGGAAATCGCAATCGATTTAACACGACTTCACAAACCTTCAGTCGTAGGGCTTTAACAACACGGAAGGAAGGGGGGGTTCTCAGCACCGCGGCTGTCCTAACGATGACTTCTACCCCCTTACGAACCAGTCCCATTAAAAGGGGGGCTTGGGCTGCCACTGTCATTTTCAATGATCCTCCGCCTCCGCCTCCCGATCTTGTGCCAGAGATTGAGGAAGATGATGCCGCTATTGCGGCATCAGGGCTTACAATTCGCGACCGTCTTAAACAACACGCTTCGGACCAAACATGCGCTAGTTGCCATGCCAAGATTGATCCTATGGGCTTCGCTCTTGAGAATTACGATGCGGTTGGGCGTTGGCGGGATGATTACGCAGGCGGTCTCCCAGTTGATGCAAGTGGAAAACTTTTTGGCGAAATTGAATTTAAAAACATCGTAGGATTTAAAGATGCGATCCTTGCTCGACCAGAGAAGTTCATTCGAGGATTCAGTGAGCATCTTCTATCCTATGCCTTAGGTCGCGAATTAAAGGTGACCGACAAACTTGCAGTTGATCGTATCGCTGGAAAAGGGATGGAGGATCATGGCCGATTTTCAACGCTAATTTTAGAGGTCGCCATGAGCCATCCATTCCGAAATAAAAGCAATTAGAGATTATCAAAGTGAATATCCTTAGGAACAGAACTCTTCCGCGTCGCACTTTCTTGCAGGGATGTGGGGCTGCTTTAGCTCTTCCACTTCTTGAAGTGATGCAGGCAAAGACTAAGGGCGAAGTAATTCACCCAAAGCGGTTAGCTTTTTTTTATACGCCCAATGGAGTTGCCCAAAAAGCATGGCACCCTTCTTCGGCTGGGGTTGATTTCGAACTTAGCCCCACCCTTCAGCCTCTCGAGGGTATTCGGCGGAAAATTTCACTTCATACTAATCTTGATCGAATCAAGGTTCCTGGAACTGATGGACACGCTCAAGCAGGGACCTGCTATCTCAGCACGGCTAGGCCAGACGAACTTTCCCCAGCTGGTTACCCGCTCAAACGTACCATCGATCAAGTTGTTGCCGATGTTGCAGGCAAGGCCACCGCGTTTCGGTCCCTTGAACTTTCCTGCAACAGTTATACCGACAATCGAGAGTCCGTCTATTTCGATAATATCTCATGGTATGGACATGGTCATGTCGCACGTTCTCTGAAGGATCCTCGTTTAGTTTTTAATCGGCTTTTCTCAGTTAGAGAACATCAAGCTAACGCAAGTGTTTTAGATCTTATTCGGGAAGATGCTAAGGACCTCCAACCGAAACTTGGGCGGCTTGATCAGGATAAATTAGAGGAATACTTAGAATCAATACGAACCGTCGAACAACAAATCGAACGGATTTCCAAACGACAAGACGATATTCGAGATCTTGAATTAAGTGAGCCGGGTAAATTATGGACGACAATGCGGCGTGATGAATATATTCAAGTGATGGGGGATTTGATGATTTTAGCCCTTCAAACCGATCTCACCCGTGTTGCTAGTATGATGGTGGCTCCCGAGCGATGGGATAGCCCGCTTATGTTTCATGGAATTTTTGACAAACCGATTCGTCATCATGGCTGGACTCACAATCAGAATAAAGAAGAGGTTCTTCGTGATCTCGAAAAACTTGATCTCTTTCATATGGAACAATTTGCTCATCTTGCCATCAAGATGGATTCCATCGAAGAGGGAGAGGGTACTCTTTTAGATAATATGATGTTCGTCATGGGCTCGGGCCTTGGAAGTGGGATGCACCACACTTGCACTAATCTGCCTACTTTGATTGCAGGAAGTGGTGGCGGTCTTTTTGAAACAAACCGTCACAATCGACACTCGCCAGGAACTCCTATCGCAAACTTGTGGCTTTCAATCGCGAAAGGGATGGGCGTCAAAATTGACCGAATTGGTGATAGCACTAGGACCTTAGACGGTTGGGCCATTTAGTTTTTACTGCTGCCATTTATTCCGACGTGCTTTAACCTTCAGGCACCAACTCTTTTTTTGGTTGGTGGAGCTCCTGATGCTTAAGATTTGAGTTCAAAGAAAAGAGTGACAAGAATCTTAATCATGAGGGCCTCGCTTTTTTCTAAGAAATGATTTTGTTGATGACGTTTCCATAGACATCGGTAAGCCGAAAATCTCTTCCAGCATGACGGAAGGTCAATTGCTCGTGGTTGATACCAAGAAGGTGGAGCATCGTTGCGTGTAGGTCATGAGTGTGGACAGCATCTTTAGCGGTCCGGATTCCATATTCATCAGATTCTCCATGAACGATTCCTCCCTTAATCCCTCCTCCCGCCATCCAAGAAGAAAAGCAGAGGTTGTGATGTTCTCGGCCAGGATGATCTGGATTCTCATGAAATGGGGTCCGCCCAAATTCGGTAGTCCAAACTACCAGTGTGCTGTCTAGCATTCCTCTCCTTTTAAGGTCAGTGAGAAGTCCGGCTATCGGTTTATCGATTGCCTTTGCTAAACGCTCATGATCACCAATATTGCCATGGGAATCCCAGTTGTTACTTGATCCCACATCAATGAGTTCGAGGAATCTCACGCCTCTTTCTGCGAGTCTTCGAGCCACGAGGCATTGCCATCCGAAACCGGTGGTAGTTCCCCGTTTAATCCCATAAAGATCCATTGTTTCATCTGTTTCCTCTGCGAAATTAAAAGCCTCAGGTGCTTCTCGTTGCATTCCAAAAGCGGTCTCAAAGGAGCGGATACGAGCCTCTAGTTGCTGATCTGAGGAGGGCTCGGTGAGATAGGTTCGATTTACCTTTTGGCGCAACGCAAGCTCCATTTGTTGGAGGCTGAGATTGGAATTCTGGGGCTTGATGTTGGGAAGGGGATCCTTGCCAGGGACAAGATGTGTTCCTTGGTGACATGCTGGTAAAAAATCACTCCCCCAGGTTTGCGAACCGGCGTAGGGGGCAGCCGGACCAAGGACCATGAAAGAGGGGAGGTTTTGATTCTCCGTTCCCAAGCCATAGCTAACCCACGATCCTGCACTTGGCCGAGCGAATTGAGCCGATCCTGTGTGGGCTGCTAAGGTTGCCTTATCATGACCATCACTTTCACAGTGCATCGCGTTTAGGACACATATATCGTCGATGACTGATCCGAGGTGTGGAAACAGTTCACTGACCCAAGCACCGCTCTGGCCGTATTGCTTGAACGAGAAGCGGGATTTTGTCAGGAAACGCTGATATGACCCAGGTTTGTTTAGCCATCTAGAGGCTGTGATTGATTTTCCATGATCCTTCGTCAATTGCGGTCGATGATTAAACGTATCAATGTGCGATACCCCTCCCGTCGAGTAGAGAAAAATGACCCGCTCGGCTTTAGGAGCATGGTGGCTTGGTCTCGCTTCAAGAGGATTCATTGAAGACCCCTGAAGCTCTTTGAAAATCCCTGCCAAGGCGACAGCTCCGAACCCTCCTGAAGCACGATCCAAAAACTCGCGGCGGGTTTTATTTTGGTGGAAGGAGCTATCGAAAGTGGGCATGGAATTACTCAACAAAGAGAAATGAATTACTGGTGAGAAGAACCCTAGAAAGCGCCTCCCAGTCAGAGTGTGTTTTGGATTCAGCGCCTTTTATTTTATCTCGATAATCAGATAAGAATTTGAGGCAACTTTGGATGATTTGATCATTTGGAATCGTGCCGTGAGCTGACTCAAAGGCCCAAAGGATTTTTTTAGAATCATCACCCGGAATATCCATGATTCGCTTCGCAAATTGTTCTCCATTATCGTGTATGAATCGCGAATTTTGAAGAAAAAGAGCCTGAGTTGGTGTGGTCGTGGGCCGTCGTTTAGCGATGCTTTGATTAGGATCAGCAGCATCAAAAAGAGATAAATATGGATGTCGCCTGTTACGTTGTATCATCAAATAGACGCTGCGGTGATTTGAATCGTAGACTGCGTGAAAAGGATTGTGGATTGAAAACCCCCATTGGTTGACCGGAGGGAAGGGGTGGCTTTTAGGAATAGACCGGTCAAGTTTTCCGCTGACAGAAAGAATAGCGTCGCGAATCGATTCAGCATCTAAAGGCTGTCTGGAGTAACGCCAGAGAAAGCGGTTTTCGGGATCTTTGAGTAGGTTTTTTTCGTGATCGACACTCGCGAGCTGATAGGTCCGAGATGACATGATCAGGCGGTGTAGCGATTTAATCGACCAGTCCGATTCGATGAATTTCACGGCCAACCAATCGAGTAATTTAGGATGAGTAGGTGCTGCGCCACGAGAGCCAAAATCGCTGGGTGTTGAAACAATTCCTCGTCCAAAATGCCATTGCCAGACGCGATTCACAAAGACTCGAGCGGTGAGGGGGTTGCTTGCGTGAGTGATCTGATTAGCGAGTTCAAGGCGTCCGCTACTAGATGGCGCTTGTCCTACAGGTTGCCCCCCTAAAACTTTTAAAAAACGCCTTGTGACTTTTTTACCCGGTTTTGTGGGTTCTCCTCGGAATTGGAAATGAGCATCAACAGGCTTGGCTTCACTTACGCCATAGGCGACTTGATAGGATTGACTTTTTTTGATCTTAGCCAGCTGCTTTTCGAGGTCTCCTACTGATTTGGCTAATATTTTGAGTTCTTGTGCTTCTTCGGCCGAAAGAGGTTCGGCAATGGCTGGGGTGCTGCCGGGTGCCTGAAATGTCTTTGGTTGAAGCCCGACATTATCGATGTCACGAGCACAAGCCGCTCCCTCCACATGACCAGCTCCATCGCAGATAAAGCAATCGATGATTCCATTCCAATTGGGCCCAACCTCTTTCTTAGAAAAATGAGTTAAATTTTTAGCAGTTCCAATAAATCCCGAGTAACTTTTCGCTTCTGGATTTATTGTGATGCGCAGGGTCTGCCATTTACCGGGCTCTAGCTTGCAAACGGTTTCCCATTTGTTGCCATTTGCCACCGAGAATTCAGTCGATGTGATGCTACATTGAACAGCCAAAGATTGAATGACCCCTTGGCCAAGATAGAACCGAAACGCCCCTGTGTGTTCTGAAGCTAAGGTCCGAAAGTCTAGGGTGAAATTGATCTCCTGCCCTGGCGTTGCAGTCAGTCCATTTTTAAAGACATAGCGAATGCCATCGGTAATTTGACCGCTTCCAAGTCTCACCCCAACTTTTCCTTTCGGGTGAATTTCTTGGAATGGGCTCTGAGCCTCTTTGAGAACCTCAAGTGGCCCAGAGAAAACCCAAGGAGCACTAAGAGGGGTCTTCGGTTCTTGAGATTCAAATCCTAAATCAATCCCCCCCGCTCGCTGGTTACGATCTAAGTGGTCTCGTAATTTGATTTCCTCACTCATTTCGCGCTCTAAAAGCGCAATTTTCTCAGTCTTAACTTTCTCTAAGGCAATCACTTTTTGTGGAGGAACTAGCGGAGGGAAATGAGCAGGTCTTTTTTGCTCTTCCCCGCCTGGGAATGCCCATTTGGTGCTTTGAAGGATTCCGTAAAGACCATAGTAGTCCTCTGCCGAGATCGGATCATACTTATGGTCATGACATCTAGCACATCCAATTGAGAGTCCTTGTAAAGACCTGCCAAGAGTATCGATGACATCGGCAAAATCTAGATGTTGATAGTCGGGTGAATCTTTGTAGCCATAGCGTTTTCCGATAGCGAGAAAACCGGTCGCGGTGATTCGATCTGAATATTGAAGTGGATTGTTTATCGAATGACGTTTCGCTAGGATATCCCCGGCAATTTGTTCTCTCACAAATTCATTGAACGGCATGTCTTTGTTAAAGGCGCGAATGACCCAGTCACGATACTTGTAGGCCTCTCGCACCGGGTAATCTGAACCGTCTCCTGCCGTGTCAGCATATCGAGCTATATCCAGCCAGTGGCGGCCCCAACGTTCTCCGTAAGCGGGTGAAGCAAGAAGTCGGTTCACCATTTTTAAAAAAGCATCTGGGGAGGCGTCTTCGATAAATTCTGAGATTTCGCCAATCGTTGGTGGAAGTCCTGTAAGATCGAAGGTGGCACGGCGGATGAGAGTTCGTTTATCCGCATCTCTCACAGGAGAGAGGCCACGACTTTCGAAGTCGGAAAAGATAAATTGGTCTATGGGCTGATGAGACCATTGATTGTGATTAGCGTTGGGAGTTAGTGGTTCTTTGAGCGGCTGAAATGACCAAAAGTTTTTAGCCTCTTTCAGGGTCATTCTAATGGTTTCGACTGATGTTTCTTCAGTTCTCGGGTCAGGAGCGCCAAGCTTGATCCATTGTTCAAGCTCGGCTATTTCATGAGCCTCCAACATCTTTTTTGGTGGCATTTGAAGGTCAGTATCGTGATACGAGACAGCCTTCATTAGTAAGCTACTTTCTGGTTTTCCGGCGATAATTGCTGGGCCGTGGTCTCCTCCTTGTTCCCAGCCTTTTCGAGAGTCGAGTCTTAATCCATTCTCCTGTTTTTTGGGCCCATGACATTCGAGACATTTCGCCGTAAGCAAAGGTCTGATATGGTTTTCAAAAAAGGTATCGTTCTCATTTTCATCTGCTGAAAGAGAAAGAGAAAGCAACACGAAGAACATGAAGGCCATCTTCTTGCGGTTTTTTCTTCCTCTTATTCGATTCATTTTAGGAATTGAGGTGACACGACATTGTGGGTCTATCTTACAAAGCCCAGCCCTTGCGGTATTCTCTTTGGATGAATTGATTAGCAGACTCGTTATTTGTAACGCGCATATTTGGACCATCCCAAAGCAAGGGCCCCTCGGTGCGAAGAGCAAGGTTACCGAGTAAGACGACTTCGGTCAGAGGTCCAGAATAATCAAAGTTGGCACAAGCGGGACTCCCTCCTTTGCAAGCATCGATCCAGTTTTGTTCGTGACTACCTTTGATCCGAGGAATTGTCTCGGCTGGGCGCTTGAAATTTTCCATACGTGACAAAGGAATGAGCGTCGGTTTTCCCCCGTGGGAGCGGTGCATAATTTTACCCTTATCGCCGACATAGAGAACTCCATCGACCAGCCATTCATCTTCGGGACCAAGTTCCGCAGGTCGAGGCGGTTTAAGACCACCATCATACCAATGCATCCGCACCGGGGGCATGCCTTCACGCGCTGGGAATTGGTAAGTAATGATAGAAGCGAGTGGAGCGGTCTCATCATTAATATGAGAGCTGCTTGCTTCAACACTCTCAGGATAACCTAATTTGAGGGCCCAGTATGGATGGTCGATAATGTGGCAGCCCATATCACCTAAAGCGCCAGTCCCAAAGTCCCACCAACCTCGCCAATTAAATGGAACATAATCTGGGTGATATTCCCGATGAGGAGCGGGGCCTAGCCATAGATCCCAATCGAGAGTGCTGGGAATGGGAGGCTTCTCCACTGGACGGGTAGAAACACCCTGAGGCCAGTACATTTTCTGTTCAAAACGCGTGCCCCTCAGTGGGCGATCACTCCAGCAATGAACCTCGCGCACCTCGCCAATCACTCCGGCACGGATCCACTCAACTGTTTGGCGGGCTCCCTCGGAAGAGTGGCCTTGATTTCCCATTTGTGTGGCAACTCCGTATTTACGCGCGGCTTCTGTTAATTGACGCGCCTCCCATATCGTATGAGTTAGGGGTTTTTCGGTGTAAACATGTTTCCCCCTTTTTATCGCTTCCATTGTGGCGACTGCGTGCGTGTGATCAGGCGTTGCTACAATTACCGCATCGATTTGATTCTCCATTTTGTCAAACATGACTCGGAAATCCTTGAATCTCTTAGCCTTGGGATACTGTTTAAGAGTCTCAGCTCCGCGGTCAAAATCGACATCGCAAAGTGCCACGATATTCTCTCCTGCGCTTCTTTTGATGACCGGAGCGCCCCTGCCACCAATCCCGATAGCTGCGATATTCAATTTGCCAGCAGAGGATTTTGCTTGGACTCGCGATGGTATGATTCCTGCAAAGGCGCTGGCGGCAGTCGTGCTTTTAATAAAACTCCGGCGATTAGTTGGATCTGTAGCCATTCTTAAGAATACGGCAAATTCTAGGTCCGTTTTTCAGTAATCTCCTTCCGGGATAATTAAGGATAAAGTAGCAAATTTAAAGGGTTCTCGACACCGTTCACTATCTGGATACGAGAAAATTGAGTCGGGTTAGCGAAGGGTGGATTTGTAGGAGGTGGCTAAGCTATGATTGCCCCATGAATTCATCTAAATGAACCCTATTTTCCAACAAGGCTGAAAAGGTAAGCAAACAAGTCGGAGAGTTCATCTCGCGAGAGTGATTGGGCGGTGGGAGGCATAAGGCTTCCGATCGATTCCTGCTTGGTAACCATTTCAGCTTCGACTTCATGCATTCCTGCTCCAGCGAAATCTCGAAGTAATAATAGGTTCTTGTCTCGGCTTTCTTGCAGATATCCCTGCAAGACACGTCCGTCTTTCATACTGATCCGGCTTAGCGCGTAGCCGCCTTTCACTTGACGGGCTGGCCAGAGCACTTCCGTAATGATGCGGTCTGCAGGTACTCCGCTACCGACTGCGCTCAGTTCCGGACCGATCATTCCTCCTTGGTTTCCAATCTTGTGGCAGGCCACACAACCAGCTCGAGCTGACTTGAAGAGAGCTTCGCCGCGAACCCGATCACCCTTACGCCCTGCCGCTACCATTCGACGAATAAGGTCTTCGTTAAATTTCAATCCTGCAATGGACCAACCTGTGATCGCTTCAAGTGCTTCTGTGATCTCTTCCTGAACAAATCCGGTTGCGATCCACGCATTTTGCAGTCGTTTTCCCTGCGTGCGATCAATTTTTCGTTTTGCCAGTTCCATTGCTAGGAGTGTGCCACCTCCCTCACGACCGGCAAAGGCGCTAAGGATCTTGCCAATTGCTTCGTTTTGGGTCGTTCCTTGTAGGATGTCGGCGGCGCTGTTTGCAGCTTCGGCCTGATCAACTCCGAGGAGGCCAATAATCGCTGCGGGTTTGGGGTTCGCTGGTTTTCCTGCCATGACCTTAAGTAATGGAATCGTTTCTTTGTTTCCAAGAGCTCCCATCACGCGCATCGCAGCGGATCGCAACTGAGGGTCAGCTTGCGAGCTTCGAGCGAGACGCATTGCTGTCTGGTAGAGCTCTCGAATACGCCACTTCGCCGCCAATTCCAGTGCCGCGACACTATCCTCAACATGTTTTGAGGCACAGAGGCTCTCCAAAAAATCGGACACGTCGAATTCGGGACGTTTCCGGGATGCCATGGCACGGATCGTTGCAGCGTCGAGCTGACCCAACTGAAAAACGGTCTGGAGATCACGATCTTCTCCAACCGCCACGAGGGCTCGTGCAAGGGTCAATTGGACATTCTCGTCGAGCTGATCAGAAAGCAGGAGCTTTCGTACTTCGTCCAATACTTGTTTCGATTCCACTGCGCCAAGCACTGCTGTCAGCCCGCGGCGTCGATTGCCAAAATCTAGTTCACCTTTCTGGAAGGCCGGGAGCCAATTTGCTTTGGTGTGATGGACCGCTTGTGCAAAGGCGTAGTTGATCCATCGATCTCGTGGCTCTTCCGCAACTGTTGTTGCCACCATAATGGCTCCAGTGTCCGGCAGAGTGGCACAAGCCAGAGCGGCCTCCATCCGAACCCGAGCGTGTCTGTCCTTGGCTGCGTGTTCAAGTAGTCCGACGATATTTTCAATACGCTCTCCCCAGCGACCTGCCACTCTCACCCCATAGGCCCGCGCGCGATCATCAAACGACGCCAGTAAGCGCCGTAGAATTTCAGAATCAGGTTGGTCGAGCCATTCTAATAATGTGACCACTTCCATGAGGTCGCGACCTTCTGCAGTTTTTGCCCATGTCTTAGCTGCGGGTAAAACCTGTGGCAGCTCACGCCCCGCCAGAACCTGTTTCGCCTTGAGTCGTGTCCAACGTTCTGGAGCTTTGAGTGCCTCGAGTAATTCTAAAACCGAAGCGCCCACTAGATTGGGGGGCCTCAAGACACCCTTTTCAGGAGCGATTCGCCAGATCCTTCCGTGTGTCTTATCGCGATCAGGATGGCGATAGAAATCATCTTGGTGACAGGTGATTGGATTATACCAATCAACGACATAGATCGCTCCGTCTGGACCAACTTTCACATCAATTGGACGGAAGTTGCGGTGTTTCGAGCGGAGAAGTGGCTCCTTCCAATCGAGCTTGAAGCCGGCACCGTCATCGCTCGTCGCAAAGCGGCTGATTTGGTTCTTCTTGTAGTCGCCAATCAAAAATTCGCCCTGCATTCCATCCGGGAAAGTCCTCGCCCCAAGACAATCAATTCCGCAATAGCCACCAGGCTTGCCAATTCGAGGTAATCTAAGACGGCGTTTGGCAGGGATTGAAGCTGGAGTCAGGTAAGAAACGCCTCCCGCACCATCGATCACAAAGGATTGTCCATAGTCATCGAACGCGATACCCCAAGGATTTCCGGGGCCCATAAAATCATCGAGGAGTCCATCGAGTTTTAACTCGTTCGGACGAAGGCGAAATACGCCAGCCTGGAAAAGTGAAGAAACACCGAAGGGAGTTTCCACTCGAGATTCAATCCCGTCGCCTTGACACCACCACAACTCACCACCCGGACTCCACACAAAAGAATTGCTGGTTTGGTGTGAATCGCCGTTACCAAAACCGGCGAGCAAAGTGCGTCGCTCATTTGCATAACCGTCGCCTGTCGTATCGCGCAGCGTCAGCAACTCGGTTCCTTGACCAATATAGACTCGATCGGGCCCAACTTCCATCCCGGTGGGGATGCGAAGTCCATCTGCGAAGACCTTCGATTCGTCAGCCCTACCGTCGCCGTTCGTATCACGAAGAGTGATGACCTTATCGTTACCTCGCACTCCTGGCTCGATTTGCGGATAGGCGTCGGAGCAGGCGACATACATACGGCCATTTGCGTCCCAACGTACGGACAAAGGATTCGCAATACCATTAGACTCGTCCGCAAAAAGATTTACTTTGAAACCTTCCAACACCTCAAAGGAAGCTAACTCATTCTTAAGATTGGCTTCTTTCGATCCTGTCAAAGCGGAAGGGGCGGGTGCATGCCATGTAACTCCTTCTTGAATCGCGTTCTCTGCGGCTTGGATAAGGGCTGGATAGGTTGCCCACTCTTCCTGAATCGAAGGTCGCCCATGCGAGGCCTTGGAAAAGATCCGCTTGCTGTCATCACCAAAAATACATTTCCAGTTTGTGGGGCGCCAATACTCCACCCAAAGGCGGTGTTTTTCACGCACCGTGAAGCGAACTTGCTTATATAAAGGTCCATTTGGTTCTGTCTTACCGGTCAGGCCGCGAATAAACGCTTTTACGGAATTGGCTTGATCGCTCGTAATGAAAGGGATCTTTCGGTTTTTTGCGAGGGTTGCGACCGCTTTGGTGTAGGAGGCCAAGGCGGCGCGTTCCCGGGCTGCTGGCCATTCGAAAGGAGATGGTGCTAGCAGGATTGCCCGTCTTCCCTCGCCTGTTAACTCATCAATCAGTTTGCCGTAGGCTTCTGTGAACTGAGCAATTTTTCCGATCCCGTCGAAAGACTCCATTTTTCCGAACTGGAAAATAACAACGGTTGCCTTGATCCGCCGTAGCTGTTCGGGCCACCCACCAAAGGCCTCGGTTCGCCAGCGTTCGCGAACGGCATTCTGGAAATAGACTGTATCGCCCTCCCATGCCAGGTCTCGGAACTGCGGTGTAGCCTCGCGAAACCGGAGAGTTAATGCGGCCTCAAGCCGACCATCCTCCTGCATCCTGACCAAGTCAGCACCACCTACGAAGGCCACTACGTCGCCTTTTTGCAATTCGAGTGGTTGAGCTGCCGCGCAAGCTACTCCGATAAAAGCTATCGCAATTGGTTTTAGAGCCTTCATTTTACAGGAATTAATAGGATGTCTATGAGCTAAAGCTTCATCTCCCTATTTAAGCAATCAGGTCATACCTTTGGGAATCACAAAGTAGAGGCGATTTCATGCATACTGGTAATTTTATCAAATAGGAAAGCTGGATTGTCTTGGAGCTGGAGAAATGATACGCCGCCAGACATGAAATTTTCTTTGGTTCTCGTTCTCTTGATCACGACCTTTGGTCTTATTCTTTCAGAGTCAAATGCCGGGGAAAAAGTAACGGGGTTGAAGCCCATACCAGACAAACTCGTAGTATTGACCTTTGATGATTGCAACAAGTCCGACCGCTCATTCGTGGCAGCGGAGGTGAAGAAATACGGTTTTGGGGCCACCTTTTTTGTGACCGAGGGCTTAGGCTTCCTAAAGAATAAGAACCATTACACAACTTGGGAAGAAATCGCGGAGCTCGACAAGATGGGGTTCGAGATTGCGAATCACACGCGGAGTCATCCCAATGTGGCAGGATTGAATGCGGATCAAGTGGCCGCAGAAATTGAGCATATCGAGAAGCGCTGTGCCGAGTACAAGATACCGAAGCCTACGACATTTTGCTATCCCGGTTTCTCTCACAGCTTGACGGCGGTGCAGGTCTTGGCGAAGAAGAGCTATCAATTCGCCCGTCGTGGTGTAGGGCCCGAATACCTGGACGGTGGACGTGGCGCGCGTGGCCCGGCCTACGATCCGAAGAGTGACCATCCACTCCTTGTTCCGACCACTGGATACGCTGGACCGGACTGGGGGATGAAGGATTTACAGTGGGCGGTCGCACAAGCTCGTGAAGGTCAAATTGCCGTGCTTTGCTTCCACGGGGTGCCCGGCCTCGAGCATCCGTGGGTGAACTGCGATCCGGAGGATTTCAAAAAGTATCTTCGATATCTGAAGGACGAAGGTTGCACCGTTATCGCGATGCGAGATCTAGCTCAGTATGTCGACCCCGCCAAGGGGCCAAAAAATCCCTACTCTCCTATCAAGGCTAGAAAGAAATAACCGAATCTTGACTGGTTGGGTAGCGATCTCTTCTTTTCATTAGATTAGGCGAGATCGACCTGATAATGTATTGGTCGAAAGTAAGCCGCAGAAGAGATTCAAGCTCATTCCGGATTAGCTCATCTTAAATTTCATTTTTTGCTCTTTTTGAAAACCGACCGTTTGGAAACTGCACCCGGAAAAACCATCTTTACGCTGTAGAGAGACGTTCGAGCTGTGATGAAAAGAGTTTTGTAATCAGAACCTCCGAAGCAGACATTGGCTGGGTTCTGTGGAACTTTAATGGTTTCGATTTTTTTACCCTCGGGGTCGTAGACCTGAACATTTCCCTGAGTCAGGTAGAGGTTTCCCTTCACATCGACGGCCATACCGTCACTTCCTTCCTTAATTGTAAAAAGTTCTTCCCCAATTGTGCCCTCGTTGCTCAGGGCATAGCAGGTCACAGTAGCAGGATAGTCATGATATTTGGAATCAGGGTGCCGCTTACTTCCCCCAGTATCCGCGACATACAAGCGCGAAAAGTCGGGCGAGAATACGATGCCGTTGGGCATGGCTAAATTCTTGATCAGAGCTTCTACTTTTCCAGTTTTCGGATACAGTTTATAGACCCAGTGCCCGGGGATTTCATGCGGTTCTCTTAATCCCCAAGGTGGATCGGTAAACCAGAGGGTGCCGTCTTTCCAGACCGCTACATCATTGGGGGAGTTGAAGCGTTTGCCGTTGAATTTATCGGCTAAAATTGTGGCTTTCCCTTTTTTGTCGATACGAATGACATTTCGGGCGCCGTGCTGGCAGGAAATAATATTCCCATCCAGGTCTAGAATGTTGCCATTGGCACTTTCACTTTTTCGGAATTTGGATAGGCCACCCTCTTTTCCCCACTGCATGAGCATGCTGTTGGGAATATCGGAGAAAATAAGTTTTTGTTCATCGGGTAACCATACCGGGCCCTCAGTAAACTTCATTCCTTGGGCAAGTTTCTTAACTTTGGCATTGGGTTGAACCAGAGATTGACCGAAGGCGTTTACCGAAAAGGTAACAACACAGAGGAAGGGTATTAGTTTTTTCATGGTTGGTATTGAATTATGATTAAGGTGAGGTGTAGTTTTATTGAGCAACTAAGTCTGACATTTTTGGGTCCCATGGCAGAGATGTGATCTTCTTAAGATCCCCATTTGGAGGAATTTGATAGGCGGTAAGACTGGCCCCGGCGGTGGCGGAAACGAGAAGAAATCTGCCGTCTGGTGAAAGAGTCAGTCCCCAAGGGATGCGGTCTGCCTCAGTCAGGCCAATAAACTCGGCCCGGCCGTCCTTCAGAATGCGGTAGCGGGAGATACGATTGAAATCCTGACTGTGGCCGCGAAGACCTGCGAAAAGAAATTTCCCATCCGGGGTGATGATGAGATCTGAAGCACTCAAGCCGATCTTAGACATGCCGGCAGGAAGGATGTTGATGTCCTGAGCTACCTTGAGTTCGCCGTTAATCTCACGGTGGTAAGATGAGAGTCCGATACCTTGTTCGTTACTAAAGTAAACCATGGGCAGGGTAGGGTGGTAGGCCATGTGCCGTGGGCCCGATCCGAGGGGCGGTTTGGCGTTTTTGGTTTCGAGCGGAGTAATCTTTCCGGTCTTGCTGTCGTATGCATATTGCAGGAGAGCAAGGTTTTCCTTAACATAGGGAACGTAAATGTTTTTTCCGTCGGGCGGAAGAAGGACGCAATGAGCTTCTCTTTTACCTTCGTCAATCGTTGTGACGGCTTTGCCGGGAATGCCGTCTTGATCGAGTGGGTAGACGTTGAGCCGTCCGTTTCTATAACTAACTCCGAGCAGATGTCTGTTTTCCTTATCGAGGCTCAGGAAGCAGGCGCCATCGTTAAAATTTACTCTTTCATGCTTCAGGTAAGATCCATCGGCGTTCAGAAATACAACAGCCCCAGGGACCTTGCCGGGAGTCCCGTTCGTTGCAGTGATATAGAGTAATGGCTTGGTTGGGTGAGCTGTGATGACCTGGCCTGGGAAATTGAGTTTAACCTTCTTGGCTACCTTAAGTTCTAAGTTTTCTCCTTCGGGGATTGCCTCGACAACCCAAAGCAAGTTTTCTTTAGAACTTGGAGAATAAACGTGAAAAGGTCTAGACCATGAACTTGGAATTAAGACGAGGAAAAAAAGGAATTTAGAAAGGTGTCGGCTCATTTTGATTTTACGGTGAATGTAGTATTTTAGCTTTCTTAGAACTAATAGTTCATCACAGCTGGTTGGTTAATTTTCATCCAATTTCATGATGCGTATTTCGCGCAGTAGGAACTCAGGATTCTTGGCCTTCATGGAGTGTACCACAAACCCGATTTTTCCTGATGAATGCACTTCGTAGTTTTCGATAGCACCGATATGAGCCGGATTTTTCTCCCTTAGGACAACCGAATTCGCCTTAAACTTACTGATTAGAAAACCATTAATCCAGAGAGTGATCTCCGGATCAACTCCAACGCAGCGGACTCTGACAATGTTCCAAAAGCCGCCGTCCCATTCCCTGAGAAACTCACTCAATTGGGCGCATTCGAGCAGCTTATTATGGGCAATGCCATTATGGGAGGGACGTCCCTCATATTGAATATGATAGTGCGTGGTTGCCCCAACACCTCGTTTCTCGCGGTTTTCGTGCAACGAGTAGGGCCGAGAAGCGCCAGCGGTGGACTTGGGAAAGCCAACCGTTCCTTCGTCAATATGATCAAGGCTGAGCGATATCCCATCTCCCTTCTCGTTGGTTCGAAGTAAAAGACTCGCAGACGTACCCCAAGATCCTCGATACTCGAATGAGAGCTCGAAGTCGGTGTGGCTTGAGTGGCTCATTACTTGTTCGTCGACCCCAGTTGAGGGGGGCGAGCAGGAGAAAGTGTTATCTACTATTTTCCAATTAGAAGTCGCGGACCAACCTTGAAAGCTCTTGCTATCAAAGAGGTAATTGAAAGCATCCTGTCTCTCGGGCAGGCTCTCGGCTTTCGCTATACGGTCAATCCAGACGATCTGGCTGCCGCGGAGCGCCGGTTCTTCCAGAAAATTGTAAACGTAGGCAGCCTTGGAATAGTTGCCGGTGATTCGGATGGGATCATGGCGAACGATCTTTCCATCAACGATAACACCCGCCTTGGTTAGGCTGTCCCAGATATAATACATATGAGAAAAGTAGTAGAGGCGTTGGTCTGTCCTGAAATGTATCAATTTGTCATTATCGACGTAGAGTCTTCCAACCTCAGAGAATGGTTTTCCGTCGATCTGACCACGCAGTATCAATGGTTTTTCGTCAGCGACGAGTGAGCATTGGAGGACAGCGAGGAATAATGTGCCGATAATTCTGTAGCAGCTCATATGAATATTTCGCTGAGTGGACCTTCTTGGACGCCGTGATCCATACCTGGAATCTTGAAGCCAAAATCATTGACGGGGTGCCCGAATGAATGGAGCAGCGTGTTGTGGATAGCGTTGACCGTGCGATGGCCTTTATTTTCAAAATCAGCGTAAGTGAGGCAGCGCCCGCCCAGCTTCACTCGGGGGTTTCCACCAAGAATCACATAAGGCCACTCGTCACATTTGGTATGGTGTTCGTTGGCGGCATCGCTTAGATAAACGACGAGTGTATTTTCGAGCATGGTCCCGTCACCCTCCGGAATACTGGCCAATTTTTTCAGCGTACGTGCGATTAACTCGAAGTGAAACTCACGAATTTTCTCTGAGGCTTCAACTGCGATCGGTTCATTGTTGTAGAGGGCATGCCCAATGGAATGTTTCTCAAGGCCAACGCCGAGCTTATCGAAGACAATTGAGAAGTCCTGATGCCCGACTCCTGAAGCAATGGTGGCGACGTTGGTGAGCCCTGTCACTAGGGCTGAGGTAGCGAGTTCAAAATGACATTCTAGGCGGTCGACTGGATTACTAGAGCGATATTTTTCAGTGATCGGATCGATCCGATTCTTAAACTCCGGGTCCAGATCGGCGATAGCGGAATGGCGCTGGCCGATCTCCTCATAGGCTGAAAGGTAGCGGTCCAATTTGTCTTTTTCAACTGAACCCAATCGTCTCTTCACAGATTTAATATCCTCCTTCACGTAATCTAGGAGATGTGTTTTGACTGCCAGGTTCTTTCGGTCCCCAATTGGCGAAAACATGCGCTGATAGGCGGTCTGTGGATTGCAGATGGTCCCAATTGGATTGTTTGCACCTGCAGCTGAGCTGTTGAAGACAATATCTAGATGGGATCTTTGAGAGATCCCTAAAGAGATGTTCTTGAAAAGCGTCTCGTTATGGCGACCAAGTTCGTAATCCAGAGTAGGGCCTAGAACGTGTTTGCCTTCTCTTGTATTGAAACAGCCGAGTGCTCCGAAATAGGTCGAGTGGCCACCGCCGCAAATGCGGCCAGAGATCCCCTGCAAGATAAGCATCCGGTTCGCGTAGTCTGAGACTGGTTTCAATGCCTTGGGGAGATCCTTAGCTTGGAAAGATTCTTCAACTGTTTGCAGCCGCTTACCAATGGGAGTCAGGTTTAGGTTTGTTGGATGAACCTGATTGGGGGGGCAACCATTTCCTTCTATGACAAAGAGTAGGCGCATGGGCTGTGAATGGCCCTTAACCTCCGCTGAAAGTTTGCCAACTAGCGGGTTGAGAAGAACGGACCCAGCAGCGGATAAGCTGAGGCCTCGTAGAAATTCATGTCGGCTATAAATTTTATCATAATTGCCCTCTGTGGGCTTTCTAGAGTAGGCGTTCTTTTTCATAACTCGGCACTATTTTTTTGGTGGTGATTTTCGCCGCTGGATAAATGAATCGGATACGAGAAGCTCGAGGAGGCTTTCTTTTAAACTGCCCTGGTTGTCATCATAGGCACTCTCCATATCACGAAGGGTTTTGGCATCGCCCAGAGTTTCATTACGGCCACTGAAAAAGCGAAAAACGTGCCGTAGAAAGACTTGGTGGACATGTTTCGAATCGGCGAGCCGATGCAACATTTCGATTGGATCTCCCATTGCCTCGCCGTTCAATTCGCCGGTAGTGTTGACAGGACGATCTAACTCGGTGGTTCGATGTTTTCCCCACAGGTCATACTGCTCGAATGGCAGTCCTAGGGGATCCATACGTTGATGGCATTTCCAGCATTCCTCTTTGCGAACCACCAACATTTTTTCCCTTAGCGTTAATGTAGGATCTTCTGGAAATCTCGCATCAACTTCGACGGGGGTATCCGGAATAACACCTCCTAAGAGCTTGGTCTGAATCCATCGCCCTCGCTGGATGGCGTGATTTTTCGTATTATCAGAAAAGGCAAGAAGCCAGGCTGGATGCGTTAGAATACCGGAACGTTTGTTTTTAAAGTCGCGCCACTCAGGATCTTTGCCGAGATCCTCTTTCTCCAGATTGTAGATGGCGTGATAAAAAAGGTGTCCATTAGTTTCATCCTGAAACCACTTCGGAGCAGATTTGCTGTTGAACGCTCCTCTTACGTTGAATTTGCTCGAGGTTAACAATTCTTTAAGGACGTGGTGGTCTTGTTTGACGATTCTGGAAATGAATTTCTCTGCATCTTCGATTAGCCAGCCAGGACGATAGCGTCGATGGTGTTTGTCCTTAAATACATGAGCGGCATAGCCATACTCAAAGTACTCGTCCATGAAGCGCATGATCCGCCGGTGGGCTTCTTCGGAGTCTAATGAGGAGCGGATCAGATTCTTCAGACTAGGCTTATCCTTAGTTTCGTAGCCTTCAAATTTGTCTGCGACTTCTGACGTGGGGCCCGCGCGGTTTAGGGCAAAGCCTACGGCATAGGCATACTCTAGCGGTGAAAGAGCTGCTCGATCACCTGCCCCAGAAGTGGTGTCTCCTATCTCGAAGCGAAAGAGCGATTCAGGACGAAGGTAAGTCGCCGAAATCATCGTCTGATTAGCGGTCTGAATGCTAGAGGTCTCCGCGACGTTTTTCTGTAGATCGAAGAGCGATCTCCGTTCGCTACTGGTAGGAGTTCTGCTGTAAAGCTTTCTGAATTGGTCGTCGAGGAGTCGTATCCATTTAGCGTCGCCTGGCGGCAACTTTTGGTAATCACTTAGTGATCCGGAGGTGAATTGTGCAGCAGAGAGTTCCTCTGCTAATCCGATCAGGAGCTCCGTCTCGGTCAAACCAAAGTCATGAATGTTCGCATAGTCCTTAGCGGTATGGGCCGCGCCCTTGTAGGGGAAGGCGGGATGTTTAAGCCCTTTCTGTGGTACCGGAAAGGTAGCAATAGGCACAAATTTAACTACATCGTGGCCTACAATGCGGTTGACTCGTTCAGAATAGCTTTCTGGGCTGTAACGCCAGATACGTGGCGGCGGCGCGGATGCTGAGTCCAAGATGATTCCCTCGAAAAGTGCCTTGTGGTCAACGTAGTTTCCGTAGCCTGGTAGAGTTTTTTTATCAAGGGGTGAGGAGCCTTTATCTTTGATCGCGCCATCGAGGAAAGCCAGCATCTTTGATTTCTCATCTATTGTGGGCTGCTCCTCATTCTCGGGAGGCATCTCCTCAAGATTGATTTGGTCAAAGATGGAGACCAGTAGTTCCAGATCAACAGATGCGGCGTCATCAATTAATGGTCTCAGATTAGTGTTTCCTTTTTGTTTGCGATCGTTGTGGCAATTGATGCAGTGGGACTGGATCAATTTGTGTATCACCTCAACTGGAACAGGTTCCTTGGCGGTTGCGAAAACTGCTCCGAATGTCAGTCCTAGTATGCTGAGCAGAGTTAATTTCATTTAGTCCTATGGATTTCCCAATCAAATTTTGAGACCCGTCGGATTCCAACTACGGTTCTGAAAAGTAGCTTTTGTCAAAGAGCAACCATTCAGCGGCTATTCTTGCTGGGCGAGTGGGCAGATCTTCTTCTCGCTGCACTTGGAGTTTTTTTGGTGCTTATGAAAGAGGCGGTTAAGGAAGAAAGAGGGTTGTTTTTTCTTTTGAAGCAAATTTACTGATTTTTATGAGCGTTCTCATGGTGTTTTTTGGATTAGCCTCTCTCAATCTCAAGGCTTTATGTCTTCGGACGGGTTTTTCCAATGTGAGATTCATCTCTTTTACTATAGCGACCAGTTTCGCTATTTTGGGGAGCTCTGTAATTGGGCAGGCTCAGATGCTTCATGGACTTGCTGGCGGTCAAATACCTAAGGGTTCAGAGCGCGAACGCGATCTTAAACCATGGCTCCATCTCGGCAGCCAAATCCACGAAAAAGAAGGCCTCAATCTACCAGGCGAATGGAAAGGGTTCGACGCCAAGAGGTCTATCATGATGCCGGCAAGTGCTCTCTTTACTGCTAACCAGCATCATGACTGGTCTAGGCACTATGGCCTGAGGCTGGAGATTGTTGCGGGCGAAGGCCGTTCTTTCCATGGGGAAGTCATCGTTCACACACCAGAACGTGAAGCTAAATCTAGTTACCGTACTACTGCACCGGTCACAAGTAGAGCCAGGTTCAGTTTCGTTGGATCAAATCAATCGGAAGTTATCGATCTTCCCTTTACTGCCTTTGATAAGTTTTATCCTTTCGGCGAAACTTTTCGTCAAATTCAAAAGGTTGAGATCCGTGGCAGGTTCGCCGACAAAAAAAGTGGCTCTATCAGTGTGCCAAGCGTTCGAGTAATCGCGGCCCCGCGCTTGAAACTTTTTTCAGAAGTTCGATCGGCGGCTGGGGAAGAAAATTCTGATCTCAAATACAAGCTCCAAGTGATGAATTGCTCCGATCGTTTGCAGTCTGTCAACCTTGCACATAATGCTTACAGCAAACACGTGATGTTCGCTTCGGTTGAACCAAATGAACTCACATTGAAATCAGGGGAAACTAAAGCTGTAACAATTCGTGTGAACGTCACTGATCGAGTTCCACCAGGCGGTCGCGAACGCCAAAAAATCATAGCCCTTGCTAATGGCCAACTCGGGGGCGAAATCGAGTTTATCACAGCCCGGAAACTTCCTCACCCATACCTTGTTCATACACCAAAGCGTTGGCAGGAAATACGCGAAAAAATCGATAACTACGGATGGGCGGAGAAAGCGGCCCAGCTTTACCTCAAACATGAGGCTAAAGATAATCGGCCAGGATCACGCTGGCCGTATGCCGTCGCTTGGCAAATCTCCCGCGATAAAAAATACGCCGAGCTTGCAAAGCCAGGCGTGCATTTCGAAGTCGGTGGGAAAGATCTCATTCAAGCTTGTGAAATTTACGATATGATTGCTGATTCTGGAGTATTCACTGATGATGATCACGCCCGTATTAAACTAGAGATGCGCGAGCGCATGCATGGAATCAGCTTAAGCGGCGTTGCTAATCTTGAGCTCCAGCAAGCACGGTGTGGTTTTACTTTAGCTTTGGCGGTGCAAGATTTCGCTTGGTTTGAGCATTTTCTTTACGCCACTGATGGGGTTTACGATAACATTGCCAATGGGATCATGCCAGATGGCTGGTGGTATGAGGGTTCAGTCAACTATAACGTCTGGGTTTCACGTTATATCTGTAAAATGGCACTCGCCGCTGAACCCTTCGGGGTTAATATGATCGATCAATATTTCGTCCCAGGATACTCCAAGGAATTCCGCCGCCTCACAGACGAGGTAGAGACTCGGAAGCAGGAATTTGGAGGTAAGCCATTCCAAAAGTTTGGTAAGCACCCGGTGCCACATATCACTCTAGATCAGTTGTGGGACTCATTCATTGATCACCTTTCACACGACGGGCAAATTTACGCAGCCAACGATGGTGGCGAGTGGAGTCTTACGTCCGACGAAGGTTTTGAGATTGCTTATATGATGTGGCGAAAGCCGGCCTTCGCCGCTCTGGTAAAGCGCCGTGGAGAGGGCGGGAGAAGCCTGTTATACGGTGTGCCGGAGCTGCCAGAAGAGACGCCTGAAATTGGCATTCGATCGGCCTATTCTGATGGCATTGGTTTCATCACTCTGAGATCCCAAACACCAGATCGCCACCCAAGTGAACAGATTGAGATGAGCCTTAAATATGGAACCCATGGTGCTTATCACGGGCACTTTGATCGCACCAACTTCAACTCTATGCGCCGCTACGACCGAAGCTTTTATTCTAGCGGGCATGGGTTGTGGTATTCCTACGCGAGCTTTATGTATGGAATGTTCGTTCAATCGTCAGTCAATCACAACATGGTAGTCGTGGATGGTCGAAATCAGGAGGCTGTCGAATCGCGTCGTCTCCTTTTTCATTCGGGTCCAAAAATGCAAGCCGCAGCTGTCGAGACTGAAGCCCGGTGGTCATGTCCACCCTATCTCGGATTACAAATGCGACGTCCAAACCGTAAGGAAGATGAAAGTGCTATTCTTAACGGCCGAGAGCGCCTTGCCGCCGAAGACGTCTTTATGCCGGCTGCGACTGATTCAGAGGGCAAAGAAATTGAAGTCGCTGACATCGGCGACTGGACGGAACGTATCCTCCAGCGTCGTTTAGCAATCGTTACTGATCATTACATTGTTCTTGCCGATTATCTTGAAGGCAAAGAAGAACATACTTTTGATAACTTGCTTCAAATACGTGGTTTCCAAAATATCGAAGGTGATGGAGTCCAAAAAATGCGTCATACGGAGCAGATGGGCACGAATCCTCGCTTAGCCACCCAGCTGATCACGAATTGCCAATGGTGGGAGAAAGAGGGTACTTCTAGAACACGCTTCCGCACTATCTTCGATGAAAAATCCCATCTCAACTGGCGAACTCTTAAGGGCAAAAAAGGCGATCTCTATGCCGATGTCTACTCCGCTTGGCCAAAAAACTCAGAGATTATGGTGGGTTCAGCGCCTGAAGTTCGTAGTCGGGCCGGGTGGGCAAAATTCAGCATCGAGATCGATGGGGAAGTTCTCGCCGAGGACGAGTTCTCACCATGGATTCTTGGTCGCAAAAAAATTGAACTCGAAATCCCAAAGCATGCCAAAATTCTAATTCTGAAGACCCAAAACGAAGACCGTCGCAAGGGCGGAGGTTTCATTTTAGGCAAGGGTGACTGTCTTTTCTGGGGAGGCGGTCAACTTATTCTCTCTAACGGAGAGAGTCTTCAATTTTCGGAACTCCAAAAACAGGGAAAGCTTACTTTTAATGGTATCCGTACAAACGTAGATGGCCGATCAGATATTGAAAAAATTCAAACTGGTGAAGACTACGGAGCTGGCCCCGTTGTTATTGCGGGTAAGCCATTTCGAGAGTCTCTTCCTGCCCAACCAAATGGTGAAGGTGAAGTCCGGATCGATTTGTCGGATTTAAATGCTAACGGTTTAAGCGTCGAGTTTGGCGCGGACTACCCTCAGGGCCAAGTTTCTAAATATCAACGGCATACTTTCAGCGTAAGAAGTAAGGGGGAATCTGCTCAATTTCTTACTGTGATAGAGCCATTTGAGGAAGAGAGTTCTTCTATGATTAAAGCCGTTGAGGCGCTGTCGGCAACCGAGCTTAAGGTATCATTGAAGGATGGAAGACAGCACCGAATCTCAATCAAAGGTCTGCATCGCGAAGATAAGCCAAGCGTTAGTTTTAAAGAATTCAAAGCGGGCAAGGTTCTTGCCGAGGAGAAAAGCTAAGGATCGAATACTTAACTCGGACTGGATTCTATACTGCTGGCAATTTCCTGCAGGTTAGAAAGGGGAAGGATGTGTTGATTGTGTGCCCCGTATTCTGATTGTTTTTTCGATTCACCCAAAAAAAATTAAGGCATGAGCGGGTAATAGGCGGATCGATTTTCCTTTTCTCTCTTTTTCGCCGCGACCAACCTCCTGAAATTAAACTTAATCTCAAATCAATGAGAATCCCTAGCACAATGAACCTATCCTATTTAATCGCTCCTCAGGCCGTTTTTGTTCACTGCGCTATCGCTCGAACTTTCGTCCTCTCGTTAATGGTGTCTATAGGGTTGTCCTCAGCAAATGAAGAGGATCCGGTTGATCCGCTCATCGTTAATGATTGGCCGCAGTACCTCGGACCAGAGCGTGACACGATCTGGCGGGAGGAGGGAGTAGCACTCGAATTTTCGAAGCATCAGCCAAAGCTCCTTTGGTCGGCCCCACTTGGGAGTGGTTATTCCGGCCCGGCGGTGGCAAACGGACGCGTTTATGTAATGGACCGACAGGCAAAACCCTACAAACCGAAAGACTTGAAGCCAGGAACCAATCTCAATTTCGTGCGGGCTACGATTCCGGGAACGGAACGAATTGTTTGTCTCGATGAGGAGAGTGGTAAACTGTTGTGGAGCGATATTTATGAAGCCAACTATACGAGCGTTTTCCCTTACGCTATTGGTCCTCGCACTACGCCGCTGGTTGATGATGGGATAGTATACACGCTCGGCGCGGAAGGGGCCCTGCATGCTTATGATGCTGAGCATGGAATGCTGATTTGGAGGAAGAATCTTATAAGCGAATATAAGTTTGAAACCCCGCTTTGGGGAACATCCGCTCACCCGCTTATAGATGGAGAGCTTCTTATTTGCATTGTTGGGGGTGAGAATAGTACAGTAGTAGCCTTTGATAAGAAGACCGGAGAGGAGAAGTGGAAAGCGCTGAATGCTCGATCCCCTGGTTATAGCACACCCGTGATCGAGACAGTGAACGGGCATCGGCAGCTCTTGGTATGGGATGCTGAAAATGTGAACGGATTAGACCCCAAAACTGGCGAAGTATTCTGGTCTGTGGAGTTCAAACCTGAATATGGAATGGCAGTTGGAGCTCCCCGTGTCTGGAAGGACCTCGTCTATGTCATGGGCTTCAATGGGAAGTCCGCTGCGATCCGGGTGGATTCGGAAGGGAGGTCTGCAAAGGTGGCGTGGGGCCGAGATCTGCGTAAGGGGGTGGCAGGTGTAATGAACACTGCCTATGTGCGGGACGGCTTCGTTTATTCAGGTGGCCGTAAGGGGCTCTTTCGTTGCATTGAGATCGAAACTGGCAGGCGAGTTTGGGCCGCCGAGGAGCCGCTTCGGAAGGCTGATGGGTCGGGACGGGGACCATGGTTGCAAGCCTTTACTGTTCATCATGAACCTTCGGGGCGAACACTCATTTTCAACGACCATGGTGAGATGATCGTGGCCGAGCTATCACCGAAAAAATATCACGAGGTGTCTCGCATGAGTATCATTGATCCCACGCACACTGTATCAGGGCGCCTCTTAGTTTGGTCTCATCCCGCTCTAGCAAACAAGCGATTATACTGCCGCAACGATAAGGAAATTCGGTGCTGGGATTTGTCTGGAGGAGAGTAAGATAGGCCTTTGTAAAGGCTCTCTAAATCAAGTTCGAATTCCTAATCTAGCTTTTTCCCTGTTAATATTTTTTTGGTCGATCAATAGCCTTGTTTCATATTAACACTGACTAACCGTGGGGCAACTCGTCCGAGTTCCTTTCCCTTTTTATCATAAATTACGGCAACCGCAGTATAGCTTCCGGGCGCGGTTAGATCCGCTGGCCAAGTCGTAACCTTCCTCGAGAAATTGGGGTCTGATCCGAGTATTTCTGTTTCTCTCGCTTCAAATTCACCTAGCAACTTTCCTGATAAATCGGAGACTTGAAACATGATCTTTCCAATGCTTTCTAAATGATTTACTGGGAGCGCGATGCGAGCTTGAACTTTTGGCTTTCCTCCCTGAGACCATGCTGTGTCGATTCGAATGGGCATCATCACTGGCGCACATTGTGCCCAATGGTCTGCCTGAAGGGTATCGACAAGTTGGACGCGTGCCAAGTTTCCTGGCTGGGCGACCGATAGTGGACTCCCAAAGATAAAGCTTCGATAGGACCTCTGCGAGCCGTCACTGTAGGATAATTCTGCATCGATTCCAATCACCTCATTTACCTTCGGCGTGAAATTAGGAAAGTTCACCCAAGGGAGCTTAAATTCCACTTCCAAGCCGCGTTCCCATCGGCGGGCACTTACCTCGACACCGGTCTTTGCAATGGCGTCAAGATAGCCAGGGCGAAGACAAAAGCGTGGGTTGAGATCAGCTTTTTTCATAGCTGTCCAAAAACAATGGACGGCTCCCTTGCCCCATTTTTGATTACGGAAGGTGGTATCGCGGCGTGTGTCAAAATACCATTCAACGGCATCTCCTTCCCAAAGCGGGTCAACAGGCGAAAATATTTTTTCGTCGAGAGTCCGCAATCCCACGTAAAAGGCTTCGTCGTCCCAGAGGTAGAAAAACTGAGCCGGCCGGTTCTTTTGGTCTGGGTGGAAATACTCGACCGGAGTGCAAACGGCGTTGGCAAACTCATCGAGATTGCCATCAATTGTGATGGGTGTTTTGGTGCGGGTCACGGCCAAGCGCACCCCAGGTTCAAGAGGGGTTAATGTGCTTTTACTGGAGCTGTCTTTGTCGAGGTTCTGCTGAATCCACTTGGCTAGGGTGCCGCTGCCACGTCCGTAGCCTCCAGGTAGCGGGCGAAGGTCTCTGGTTTGGCGTAGCGGTGGATCACCCCAATGATCTGGGAACTCCTTACCGTTGGGTGCCTTTGAGGCATTCAGGATCGGGAGAAGAGCTAGGGTGATAAGTATAAAAATGTTTTTAACTTTCATAAATCGGTTTGAACTTCCTTATCAGGATAGATAGTCGGTTCCTAGTAGAGATCTGCTTTAATAGCTCAGAAGAAGAAACTCGGTATTAGATGAAAACAGAGGATCCCCCCCGTCTCATCCTTCGTTTAGCTCTCTAAAAATAGTATTCGCAATAATACGTGATTAACTAGGGATTGAACTTAGGGCTGATGAAGGCGGTATCCTTGATGGGTCTCTGTCAGCGACAGAATTAACTCTTTGCTTTTGAAAATCTCTCTATTGAAGAATAGCCCGCATCCTAAGAAAGAGGGGGCCTTCGGTTTTGGGAGATGTTGAGCGGTAGATTAAAGTTGTGGTGCCATCGATGTTGTGTGGCTCCCCAATAAGGGTAAACATATCACTCGCTTCGACCCAATTTTTGAGATCTACAGACTGCTCGAGAGTGAGGGTGAGGTCTTCGGCTAGTGGATTCTTACGAAACAAAAATGTTAGGAATTCGCCAGTCTCCAACTGAGGAACGACCGAGTCGGAGATCGTTGGATTAGTGCCCATGGCATACTCGATTAGGGCAACGCGGCCATCAAAATCATGATCAGACTGGGGGGCGGGATTTCCATAAGCATCTGCCCAAGTGTCGAAGTTTAGATCATCGGCGGTGCCAGGGGTGCCACCAAGTGCTGTGCTGAGTTGCCAATTCTCAGCAAGCTTGTGATCGGGATTAGTTTTTGGGTCCCGCAGAACCAAGCTGAAACCACCTTCTTCGGTGGTTGAGGGCCACGGAGCTTTATTGTCGTAGGCGAAGTTACGTATGCTTTCCCCATTAAGCGCGGAGATCGACAGCCGTTCGCCTTCGTTCTTCAGCTTGGTCCCATTTTGAAATTCGCCGAGAATGCGCGTGGTGAGGCTGGTGCCATAGCGGAATTCAAAGGCCGCTTGATCATTGACGAGCAACCCGCGTGCACCGGGTTTGAGAATTTTGATCGGACTATTGTTGAAGTCGAATTCGATTCCGTCGGAAAAGATAATCCCAACGATCGCGACCGGCTTATTGCTAATGTTGAAAAGCTCAAGAAACTCAAAATCATCCCGCGAGTTGAAGCCTGCTGCGATTTCTTCTTTATCTGGAGGTAGAGGTCGAAACATGATCTCGGAGATGACCAAGTTTGAGTCATTGGCCAGTGCGTCTGAGGTGATCATCGCGACTTGCTCCGGGGCGCTCCATTGCGAGCCGTCGAAGGTGCGTGCTGTTAAAACCTCAGTTCGATTTATGGTGACGGGGTTGGGAGAGATGTTGTGATTTATCGAGAGTAGAGAACGCACCAAAAAATCTGACCCCCCGGGGGAGCTATTCATGCCATGAAGGGCGATGACATTTCCACCGTTCTGCAGTTGGTCTTGATACGGGGTAAGATCAAGAACGATCGGAGCATTTAAAACCGCGGTATCACCGCCCGGGAATCCTTTTCCACCATCGGTTCTGCTATTCCACATCAGAGGTGAAGGCTTGAGCAGAGAACCAACTTCTGTGCCGTTGAGATAAGCAACGAAGCCATCATCGGACCAAACGGTGAGAGTAATCGAGTTGACGTTTTCAGTATTATCAAAATTAAAGGGGAGGCGGAGGTAGCAGCTGGCATTAATTGATCTCATCTCTTCCCGGATATTTGTGGAGATAAGTTCTGAAATTCCTCCTGAGCTTTCAAAGCCCACCCCGTTGGTGGCCGTCTTCCATGTGGAATCGTCGAAAGTTCCAGGAGCTTCGGTCCAGGTCAGGCCGAGGGTGTCATCCTCGGGGACAAGGTATCGTCCCGCGGCATTGATATCGATTAGGATTTCTTCGACTGGGCCGCCCTGAAATGGGACTGACTCGCTGGTGGGTAAACCACCGGGAGCCCGCGGGTCCGACCCATCGGTCGTATAAAAAATTTGACCATCAGGGGAGCCCATTACTAGTTGAAATCCCGGGTCGACTACTCCGGCGGCTGTATTGAAAACTGGCGGCTTGAGATACTGTGCGTCGACCCATTCGGTTCGTGCCACTAGCCAATTTTTCATATGCGAAATCTCAGCCTCCCAACCAGTTAAATCTAGATCAGAAAAGTTCCCTCCATTTGGAGGATACTGCTTCCAGCGCTCAAAATTACGGGCTTGGGATTCACGAATCTCATCCGCCATCGAATCGATTACAGCATGAAGATTTCTGATCGAAAATTCACCCTTACGAAGGTCGAACCATCGATCGGTATGACGCTGCCGGATATCGGGATAGTTTGCCTGCGCCGGGTTGGCGTTCGGACCCAGCAAATGTCCATACCAAGGGAAGCGTGCATCAAACCAAGTCTTGCTTGAAACCGTTCCAACGGCGTTAACAACGCCCTCCCAAGCTCGTGGTTGGTTGTCGCGCACGTCTTCACAGCCGAGAGCCCGATCATAGTCCCAGACTGGACCGGAAACAATTTTGCCGCTTCTATCCTTATGGAAAAATGCGCTATGGCGTCCCCAGTCGATATTCATCACCATAATATTCAGCCAATGGTGGTCGATCCAAGAGTCGACATCGATGTAATCGGAATAGTGTAATCCAGTTGTCGGATTGATCCCTTCAGGATGATTAACTACTGCTCGGTCAAAGTTATTGAGGTGATTGATGAGCCAAGATCTCTGGGATCCCGAAATCTCGCCCCCATCAGGGTCAACAAGGGTGATCTGGCCCATTCCTCTCACGTTAATCGTGGGTTCGCCTGGATCTGGGCGGTCATTTTTGAAAATATACCCCCCGGTGATTTTCGGTTCGCTATCTTCCCATGGCTTAATCCGCGCAACATCCACGCGGTTTTTGTCCATTTCAATTTTCTCAATGAGAGAGTAGACCCCGAAATAATCATTATCAGAAATTGCTGAGCCGGTGGTGTCGGCGAAGACTTCGACAAACTGGGTGCGGGGTGCGTAGCGGTCGATTTGTCGACTGATCTCGTAGACGAACGGATTACGCATCAGAGCAAGGTCCCATTCATAGCGGGCACCCAGGACCCAGTCTGCCTCGGTTGGCATCCCGAATGGTTTGATATTTCGGTCTTCATCGTCACCGTCGCGCCAGGTCTCGACTGACAAGGACCACTTAGGCCATCCGCCCGAGCTAGAGCCGCGCCGTCGAATTCCAGCTCGGGTCGTGAGAGCGGGACTCTGAGTCAGGACTGTTCGTCCTGTTTCTGGATCAGGCTCGAAAAAGAAAATGAAAGCTGTCTTCCGTTTTGTCGACGAGGTTCCCGGAGGAGGCCCCGTGCCGAGCGTCGAAAGGATGACCACTGGTAAATCAGAGGAAAATGCCGGGACGTCTCCTGACATTTTAAGAAATGTTTCGGTCCGCACCTCTCCATCGAGCGAGCCATTCAGAAATGCTTGTGCACGGATCTGCGTACTTTCCGTGATCTTAATTGGACCGGTGTAGATTGGAGAGGGATTGTCTGCAGTGTTCGTAGGGATAGTTAGGTCGGTGGTGTAACGAATCACCACGCCGGGTGTAGAGCTGCTCAATTCGATTTGGAAATTGTCGGTAAAAAGCCCACTGAGGACCGAAAAATCGACTTGTGCGGGAGGAGAGTTTTTAACCGTACTATTTGGTAGCCCCGGTGAAGGATCTTCAAAGTAGCCTTGCCGTAAACTGCTGGTCGTTTCTCTTACATCTGCTAGCAGTTCGGCATCAATGACGAAGTCGGACCCTCCTGATGTGCGGTTCATTCCTTGAATCGCGAGGATGTTCTCTCCATCCTTGATAGACTCCTTAAATGTGGTGATATCGATGATGATTGCGCTGTTGACCGTTTCTGTATCACTGCGGCTGGGGCTGCTAGTCGCAGTGGAGTTCCACTGTAAGTCAAGTGGCTTGCGAAAGCTTCCAACTTCCGTGCCGTTCAGATAAGCGACAAATCCATCGTCAATGTGAATCTTCAACTGAAGCGAAACGATCTCTTTCTCTTCCATATCAAATTGAAAAGGAAAGCGAAAGAAACCGCTGGCGTTTACTGATTTCATTTCACCGGAAATGTTCGTTGAGATGATTTGTTCGAGGGTTCCTCCTAGTACTTCGAAGCCCAGCCCGGCGGTGGCATTTGCCCAGCCCGAATCATCGAATTCTGAGGGTGCTTTTTTCCACGTGTCGCCGAGGGAATCATCACTCGCGATAAAATATTTTGCCTCTCCGTCACGTTTAACCAGGGTTTCCCGGGTGTTGGCCCCAGAGAACCCGAAGCCGTATGAAATGCCTGGGAATTGCTCCGGATAGATGGGTTTGAACTCACTTACGGCCGTAACACCGTCCGGAGCGATTAGGGCGAGGTAATCGCCTCCACGGTCCAAAGTGAAGTTGGTGTGAAGCTCTTTAGTTTCAGGAGGCCCTTGTGTTTTTCCTGATGCAAAAACGAGTAATGATCCGCCTGCCTCGATTTGCGCATGAGGAAAGGCCCATCTAGTCAGATCTGCTGTATTGTTAGTCAAAAAGTAACCCTTTAAAGAAACTGTTTCGGCGCCGGTATTACTGATCTCAACCCAATCGGACGGAGCCCCTGTAGTGTCGGGAAAGTTCGAATCAGCGGCCGCCATGAACTCAGTAATTTGTAGATCTGCGAGAGCCCCCTTAGGTAGAAGGGTGACGAGGCTCACGCAAAAGATTAGAGTTTTGAGAAAAGAGATTAAGAGATTTGGGGTGGACGTCATGGCCAGTTGTTTGTTCCAAAGAGAATAGGGCTCGGATCGTCGCAATTTACGTTCGAATAGAAAGCTCCCATTTTGGATGAGGGTGCTTTGTGGCCTCAACGGCCCGGGCATCCCTTTTTGATACCCCAAGCCAGTTGCCCTGACTTTTTTGCGTGAGTCACCACCCCGTCGGCTCTTCCCCATTCAGCTTTGTTTCCGAATTCAGTTGTCTGAGGAATCTTTTAACGGGAGACTTTAGGATCTCTATGGATTTCCCCGATTTAGCAAAGCTCCTCGAAGCTCGGATTACGGTGATTGCTGATCATGGATTCCGTGACCGGGATCCGGAGGCCCACCTTGAGGCTCTCAAGGGTGTGAGCGAAGCGATCATATCCTGGCACGAAGCGCACCGGAGTGTGATAGATGGAAATCTGGACCATTTTCTAAATGGAGCCAGCTATCAAAAGGCACTCCTCTATCTTGAAACAGGAACGCGGCGACCATGCGGGGAGTAGAGGATTTGGGTTACCGGAAATGCCTTTTGGGGGAGGACTACCGGGGTTGATCAGCTGCTGACATCGTAGATCACGATGCGGCCCCATTTCTTCTTTTCGTTTGGGCGGCCTTGGTTGGCGCCACCACCGAGATAGAGACGTCCTCCCTCAGGAGTGAAGGCGGAGGTTGAGATGCGGAAGCCGATGTTTTGTTGGTGGAGTTTAGAGCCGCTTTCGTGATCGAAAAGAGCAGCGTTCCAGTTGCCTTTAAAAAGGCGGCCAGCCATGAGGAAGAATTTCCCGTTCGGGTGGAAGGCGAGCGTTTCCATCAGGCCCTGTCCGATTTCACCATCGGCGGCGGCGCCTTCTTTTTTTGGACCATTTTTCCAAGAAAACTTTTGCCAGAGTTGTTTGCCGTTTCCGGCAGCGGGATCGGTGGTGGAGCCCATGCCAACGAGGTAGAGAGACTGATCGTCGGGTGCGAAGTGGAGGCCGAAGACACCTCCGGTGTAGTAGTGGCCTTTGATGATGCCCCAGCCTGTGAAGTCGGGTGTTTTGATTCTTGCGATTTCCTTCCCGTCTTGTGTCAGGTCCCAAAGGATGACTTCCCCCATGAGGTTCCCGGCAGCGAGAAGTTTGCCGTCATTTGAAAAAGCAACAGATTGGACGGGTGGCGTGTGCGGGAAGGAGTAGCGTAGCTCGCCAGTCGCGACGTCGAAGATCTTTACAGAGGGCTCTGTTTCGGGAGCAGGTTCGTATTTGTAGCCGCCGCAAAGGTATTGTCCGGTGGTTGTGGCAATGAGTTCACCATCGGGGGAGAGCCGGGATTGCCAAGACCAGAAGTCATGGGCTTTGACGGTCTGACTCTCTTTCTTTTCCTTGGGGTCGATCCACTTTAGATCACCGTCATAGCTAGCTGAAATGAGGGTCTTTTGAGAGGCGGACCAGTTGATGCCAGAGGCGTAATTGTCATGGCGGGCGATTCGCTTAAAGTTATCGCCAAGGAGTTTGAAGGTCGTGGAGACCTCGTAAATGCCACCGTCAAGGCAGGCGGCATAGAGTTTGTCGGGACCGAGGGTCAAGTCGAGGACGTGTGACGGGAGTTTAATCTCCTTGGCTTTTTTGAGCGATGGAGAGTTCATGAGAGGATTTGTGAAATGGGGGCTGCCTTATTTTCGACGTGGTGGAAGGTGGGGAATCCATCAATTTTAAATTCGGCGTGTGGGTCGATGTCGAGAGCGGAGAAGATGGTGGCAAAGAGATTTTCTTCGTTAAAGGGATCCTCGATGACTTCGGCACCGTATTTGTCGGTGGCTCCGACAAGAGCTCCACCTTGGATGCCTCCACCGGCCATCGCAAGTGACCAAGCGTCGGGGAAGTGGTCGCGTCCGCGGGCCTGGTTAATCCAGGGAGAACGCCCGAACTCGCCCATCGCAATGACAAGGGTGTCTTCGAGCATGCCTCGGTCTTCTAGATCCTTGGTGAGTTGGAAGATGATGTTGTCAAGGTCGGGAACAACCATTTGGTAAATCTCATGGTTGAAAACGTGGCTGTCCCACGGCATGCCATTGGCGACCATGACAAAGGGCGCGCCTTCTTCGACGAGAGTTCGGGCGAGTAAGGCGTGTTGGCCAAATGCGCCGGGCCCATAACGGTCGCGGTCGGCCTGTGGAATTCTCTCAAGGTCGAAGAGATGGGCGCAGCTCATGAGTCCGTTAACGCGCTCGAAGGTCGCATTCCACGATCCGGCGGCGGCGGATTTACGATCATTTTCGTATTTTTTGCTGAAGAACTTTCGAAGGGCTTCGCGGGCCTCATGATCGTCCTCCGTGATGGAGTCGAGACGGTTGGCGTTAGGAATCTTATATTCACCGCCAACCCGAACAGGTGAGTATTCCGCGCCAAGCCATCCCGCCCAGTTGCCGGCTTTGAAACCTTTAAATTCGTTTCCTTCCGGGCAGGGGTCGAGGAGAATGAAGTTGGGCAGTTTGGAATCGAGTTGACCCAGTTGTTGGGCAAGGACGGAGCCCATAGTGGGGCGGGTAAAGGGGGGGCGCGGAGCGTGGCCGCGTTGGAGGAGGTTGATTCCCTCAGTGTGTTCCTTTGCTTTGGTGTGCATGGAGCGGACGACTGCAAGCTTGTCGGCGATGGTGGAGCACTTGGGGAGGAGCTCGGAGAAGTGGGTGCCGGGGACGTTCGTAGGGATGCTTTTAAAAGGTCCGCCGGTGGTGGTGCCGGGTTTTGGGTCCCAGGTTTCAAACTGGCTGGGTCCGCCACAAAGCCAAAGGAGGATGCAATGTTTTTGTTTTTTCTTGGCGATCTCTGCGAAAGCAGGCGCTCCAAAGAGGCCGGCAAAACTCATCGAGGAGATCGCTCCGGCGGAGAGGCCTTGCAGAAACTTGCGGCGGTGGAGGTTATGATCCGGCGAACCGCAGTTTTGAGATGGATCGGGCTTGGGCATCAGTTAGTGAAGCGAAATTCGGCGCTGGTAAGGAGGGCCCAGACGAATTGTTGGATTGAGGATTTATTTTTTGGTTTAATGAAGGAAAGCGAGCGTTCGAGTTCGCTGGGCTCTGGTTCCCGGGAGAGCACAGATTGGAAGATTTCGTGGATGAGAGCCTGCGGCCTTTCGATCTTTTGAAGACGGCTGAGAAGGGGGGCTTCCGAGATGATTTTATCAAAAAAGGGAGCGTTGGTCAGAAACATTGTCTGCTGAACCGAGGGAGAGAAATTCTCCGCAAAAAGGTCGGGGAGGATCGTCGCGAAGTGGTTCCGAAGGGTTTCGTCGTTCGGGTTCTCATGGCCAAGCGCAACGCGAAGGGAGCGGGTGAAAGTTTCGGCAGAGAGTGGCTTGTCGAGTGCCCGAGCGAAGAAAGAATCGAGCGGGGGTTGTCCTGCTGAAGGAGCCGGACGGGAGTCGAGTTGGTAGGAGGAAGATTTGGCGATTTGGCGAATAAGGCGCCGGAGATCGAATTGGTGGTTTGAAAAATCGCGTGCGAGCCAAGCGAGAAGTTCGGGGTGACTCGAAGGATGGGCGGAGTCCATAAGATCGACAGGGTGGACGAGGCCTCGTCCGAACATGAGAGCCCAGAGCCGGTTAACGATCGCGCGCGAGAAATCTGGATTGTCACTGGTAAAGGACTGGGCGAAGGCTTCACGGCGAGAGAATTTAGGGACGGGAAGACTGGTTAGGTCTTTTTTAAGTTTTTCGTCCTTCTTGAGTTTTCGGAACCATTGCTTGGGCGGGCTCACGGAGTAAAGTTCTGCGGAATCATTAGTTTTTTTGCCACCAGTTTCGGTGATGATTTTATTGGAGTAGAGAATGAGCTGGGATTGGTCCGCTTTGCCTTCAAGGTTGGCGAATTTGTCGTAGCCACCGCTGGCGCGTTCGGCGACGTGGGGCCCTTCGGGAGTCTTAACATTAAGACTGCGGTTAAAGAAGGCGACGAGGCCCCAGTAATGACGCTGTTCGATCTCGGGTGCGACAGGGTGATCATGACACTGGGCGCACTGGACTTGTTTGCCAAGAAGGGTTCGGGAGACGCGGGTCGCGATCTGGCTGTGGTCGTCGCGTTGGTCGTGAAGGAACCATGAGGCGCCACGCTCTTGATCCGATGCAGGGCGAGCTAGGACAAGGTCGCGGCCGATTTGGTCCCAGGGCCGGTTGGTTTTGAAGGCCCAGTTGAGATAATCGAGCCAGAGTTTGCGATTGCTGTGGCTTCGCTTGCGGAGGTGAGCGCGGTCGAGGAAAACGATGTTAAAGACTTGCGCGAGGTGATCGGCGTGGTCGTCGGTGGTGGTAAGCTGGTCAACGAGGAGGCTGCGTTTCTTCGGGTTTTGGTCGGCAAGGAAGGAATTAATTTCGGGAAGACGGGGGATTCGGCCGAGTAGGTCAAGGTAGATGCGACGCACGAAGGTTGTGTCGCTTGAGCGGCGAGCAGGAGCGATTTTTTCAGCCTGCCACTTAGTACGAATCAGCTGATTAATGACTGTGGTGGGTTGTTCGCGGTGATCGGGGAGGACGAGTTTTTTTGGCGGGGTGATTTTCAGATTAGTAATCCAAGTTTTGAGTGTTTTTATTTCCTCGGCCGGGAGTTGTTTTTTTGGCGGCATGTGCGGGTCGGAATCGACTTGAACAACCTGGTAAAGTGGACTTGCCTCGGGATCTCCTGGAATGAGTGCGGTGTCGGTCTCGCCGCCTTCGAGGGCGGCAGCGATAGTGCGAAGATCAAGGCCACCCTTTTGTTTTACCCCACCGTGGCATTTAGTACAGTTATCAACGATGACAGGGTGGATTTGAGAAGACGCGAAGCCTGTCGCGCAGAGCACGAGCATAATGAGGTGGCTTAAAGTCTTCATGTGAGGGTGTTTTATACGCTCTGATTGGCAATTTTTTCCAAGAGAGATGACTCCTTTTTCTCTTTTACTATTTTTTGTGAAGCTTTCCGATATGCTGAGAATTTGACTTCTGAGCTTATTCAGCAAAATCTGATCTCTCTGGTTTGGGAGAAGGTTCCTGCCTTTTTACTGATTTCCAAGGTGATATTTTTAGTCAGTGCCCACTATTTGAGAATCAGAACACAAAAAAACCCGTCGGTTGGGTCACCGAGCGGGCTTGGAGCTAGTGTAGCAAGGAGTCTAGGCCGACCAGTCGGCAATGCGGTCTTTGTGATTTTCGAAGAGCTCGGTCGTATCGCCATGAATCACGACCTCGTTGATAAGATCCCCGCCCTTTATTGAATCCACGATATCTTGTCCTTCGGTCACTTCGCCAAAAACGGTGTGTTTCCCGTCGAGGTGCGGGGTAGGGCAATGGGTAATGAAAAACTGCGAACCATTGGTGTTTGGCCCAGCGTTCGCCATCGAAAAAATCCCTGGCTTATCGTGGCGGCGGTGTGGTTTGCATTCACACTCGAATTTGTAGCCAGGATTTCCCCTGCCGGTCCCATCAGGACAGCCGCCCTGGATCATAAAATTAGGAATGACACGGTGGAAGGTCAGCCCATTGTAGAACCCGCGCGAGGCAAGGTGGAGAAATGAGCACACCGTGACTGGTGCGTCGTCTGGAAAGAGGGTGAGGTTGATGTTGCCTTTACTAGTTTGCAGTGTGATTTTAATGTCATCCATAGTGATTTAAGCTTTAGCGTGAAACCGCAAACTGGAAAGGTTTTATCGGCAGCCTTCGAGGAGTTGGTCTACAAAGAAGGTAATATTTCGCAGAGCTTCAGTCGATTCAGACGCGTCAAGGAGTCTTAAAGCGTTACGAGCATCGGAAACAAAGTTGGCTGCGGTATCGATTGCATCTGACATCGAACCCTCGTACTCGGCGATGCCAACAAGGATTGGAAGGTCAAGTGGTTTGTGCTCGATAATACGCTTTGAGAGGAGCTCCTTTTGCTTGGGGTTTGCTCGCTCTAAGAGGTTAAGGATTGGTAAAGTAAGCTTTCCCTTTTCTAGGTCGGTGCCGAGCGTTTTTCCAATTTGATCTTCGGAGCCGATCAGATCGACGACGTCATCATAGATTTGGTAGGCAGTTCCGAGCTTCATACCATATTTGAACATTGCATCACTTACAGTTTTTGGCGTCTTAGAGATGATGGCTGAGAGTTGGCAGGCCGCTGCGAACAAGGCGCCTGTCTTCATCTCGATCATCTTGAAATAATCCTTTTTAGTGAGGGTGAGGTCGAAGCGACGTTGGGTTTGGAGTATTTCGCCCTGACAGACCTCGCGAGAAGCGAGGCTGATTGCGCGACTTAGGTCAGGGTTCTCAAAGTCAGTCGAGAGCTTTAAAGCGTGCGAGAAGAGGGCGTCGCCTAGAAGAACTGCCATGCCGTTGCCCCACTTTGCATTTGCAGTGGGGACTTTACGACGGGAAGAGGCCCCGTCGATGATATCATCGTGAACCAAGGTTGCCATGTGGATGAGTTCTAGGATCACTCCGAGATTCACATGCTCATCCTGCAATCCACCAGTCGCTCCTCCGGTGAGAACTGTAAGGGCAGGTCGGATACGCTTGCCGCTCGTGTCACAAATATATTCCATGTAGGGCTCGACGCCTGGATCGAAGGCACGGACTTGATCTCGGATGAGAGCTTCTACCTTTTCGATGTGAGGACGGACCAGATCGAATGGAAAAAGCTCCGGATTGGCAGTTTTACGGGAGGTTGTCATCGACATTCTTGAACTTTCACAAAATCCTGAAAATTGCAACTTTTATGAACGAAAAAGAAACGGAAAATAAGGTTTAGCTGCTACCAAATGGGTAGAGTCTTGGTAAATTGCCCTGTTGGTAGGTTAGAAAAACAGAAAATTGGGGGCTGGAGGGTTTGCGGGGTATTGGGAATGTGTTGGGTAAGGACCCTCGTAAAGGCCCTAAGGACCATCATCTTGGCACGTTCTTCTGAGGATGAAAATCTTTCCGATCACAATCAAGCTGGGTGCCGTATTGAAGTTGAATTCACAGAGTTCTCACTTCAAAAGCACAGAATCCCCACATTTCGGTGCGAAATGTTGTGGAGTGAAAAGCCTCTCATTCTTGCCCACTGTCCATCTGAAAGGCCCTAGAGCAGTAGAAAGCGCTACTTCTACACCTTTGAGATTTGGGTCCGAGAAACGAAACGAAATAATAAAAATGAACAATCGGTGCAAAACTCTCCGATTTTTATAATTAAACAACCCGCGCTTTTTGGCGTATACCAATTCCCAACTATGAAATTTAAAGCAATCCTTCTCACCGCAGTAGCGGGAGCCTGCCTTGCCCTTCCGTCTTTAGGAGATCCAGCAACTCGTTTGATCAAAAATGAATCAACCGAAGCATCAACTGGCCTAGCAATGTCAGAGGGTGTCGTCAAAAAAATGGGGTTCGCCGCTCACCTTCCCAAGAACACTGAGGGGTATTTTTCAATTTTGGGAGGTTATGACATGTACCAGCGCCTTCTAAAAACTGAGCTAGGTAAGGTCATGGCTGAAATGATGGCTGATCAAGGCGAGAATCTCGATGAACTTGAGGAGAATCAAGAGTTCCAAATGTTTAGAGCGGTAGTGGGTGAGGAGATTTTCGCGGCCTTTGGTGACACCACTGGTGATCAAGCTCTTAACCTTCAAGCGATCAACAGTTCGGCTTCCTTTCATCAAATGAAAATGATGGTGAAGATGGCTGCTTTGGCCATGGATGAGGAATCCGAGCCAGGCGGAGCGCAAATGCAGGGTCTCGCGATGTCAATGTTTGGCTCAATTTTGGGTGATCCGGAGGCGGGTGTTCAGATTTTGGAGAAGTCACATATGCCTCCTGTAACAATTGGTTTTAAGGTTAGCGACGAAGAGATGCGCACCCAAATTTCTGAGATGATGATTGGCGGTATACTTTCTCTTTTCGACTTGGACGAAAATGCTCCCTTTGACGAAATCGAGATGGAAAAAGATGGTGTTGCCCTAAATGGCATGACCATCAACGGAAAGAAATTGGCCGATTTAGCTGATGAAAACTCTAGGCAGGAGATGACCGAGTTTTTCGGATCGCGGGCTATGGTTGACCGCTTATTGGCCGCCGTAGCCAAAAAGAATCTCAACATCGTAATCGGTGTAAAGGAGAGCTACATCATCGTTTATCTCGGTGATTCTCTTGATGGGTTAAAATTTCCAGCAAAGCCCGAAGATTCGCTTTTGGCAAACGAGGGTATGTCTTTCCTGAAGGACTACCTCGATAAGGATATCCGGATGTTAGTTTTCGGTGAGGAGGAAGCTATGAAAACCATTGGAGGAGCAAACGAAGTAATGTCATCGATGGCTAAGGGGTTGAAGGCTGGACTTGCCGAGGCTGACTCATTTGGCGACACCCGCGACATTCAGGCCCTTCTTGGGCACGTTGCTAGAGTCGAGGGCAAGATCTTCGATATGTTCGAATACGGCCGCACTGGCACGGTGGGCTTCATTGAAGATGGTTTTAAAATCGAAAGCCATGGCGGAAGTAATCTTGCCTCTATCGATACTGAAACTGCTCACAATTTTGCAGGGCTGGGTGACATGGATGGTGTCGTCTTTTTTAGCAATAACCGATCGAATCCCGAGTTTACCTCCAAGTTGCATGATATGATGGATTCACTGGGTCAGGCGACTTACCTAATGGCATCAAGGGTCGCTGATATTGAGTATGAAGGCATCCGAGATATTCCAGAATTTCGCGAAGCCTTCAAAATGTTCGACGAGTTGGCAGCAGGGGACCTCAAAAATATTTGGGAAGCCCTAACGACTGATTGGGCCCAAGGAACTGGTGATGAAGGCGCGCTGATTATCGACACCCGAGGAACCCTTCCTCGCGTTCCGGAAGTTCCAGGAGTGATCATTGAAAAGGGGCTTATTCCTCGCATTGCCTACGTTACTCCTGTGACAGATCGCGAAAAAATCTCGACGGCTTGGAAAAAGCTCGAGGGTTCAATCGGCAATATCCTCAAAAATCTCAAAGAGGTTCAGGGAACTGAGATTCCTATGCAAGAATTTGATGATAATACCAAGGAAGGGGTGACTTATTATAGCACCGCGATTCAGTTTTCGACCAAGGACGCTCGTCCAGTGGTGGGGTTGTCTGATAAACACTTCTACTTTTCGACGTCGCAAAAATTCATTGCTGAGATCGATAAAAATCTAATCGCTGGTGGCGAGGTTCCTGTTCGTAAAGGAAGTTACACGCGCATAAATTTTTCAGCGGCTCGAGAAATGGCCGATTATTGGGTCAAGCTCCTCAAAGAAAACTCCGAGGAAATATTTGAAAACGAATACATGCGCGATGACTTTAATGAGAACCTTCCATTGGTTGAGAAGCTTCTTGCAGCCTTGGCCCAATTCGACGACATGACGGCCCACACCCGCATGGAAAATGGTGAATCTCGGAGCTCGATTCACTTTAGCATGAAGTAAATTAGGATTACGAATTTAATCTTGGACGCTCTGCTGGATGTTGCCGGCAGGGCGTTCTTTTTCGAAGGGTAGGTTAGAGTTATTAAATCTCCTCGCCAGTGGGTTCAACCTCCAGTAACTTCCCTCACCGACGATGAGTGACATTTATGTGACTGAAACTGATACCGCGCAACTGGCGGCAAATAGCCATGCTGTCAAAATAGCTGTAGATCGCCAGCGTCGTCGCGAAACTGTCCAGTCGGCAGTGACCGCGCTCCTCGGATTCGGTGTTTTGATCGCCATCCTCGCTCTCATTGCGCTGATTCCAACTACCAAGAATATTCCCCAAATCGTAACCTATCAGGCGGCCACTCCGGAGGAAGAACCTCCGATCAGGATGAAGGAATTGACTAATAATGCCCAGCCTAAGCCACCAGGAGCGAGTTCTTCGATGGCTAAGGTCATCGCGTCTCAGTCTCAATCGCCAGTGGCTGTGCCTATTCCGGTAACGGCTAATCCCGATAGTTTGTTTGGGATGGAGGAGGATTTTGGTCCCGGATTTGGAACTGGAGAAGGCGATGGCGATGGCGGTGGCGGCGCCACCTTTTTTGGTAGCCGGAGAAAGGGAAGGAATGTGGTTTTCATCGTCGATTTCTCAGGCTCGATGGCATCGGATGCCGAAGGTGGTGGCGGAACTCGAATTCAGGCTCTAAAAAAAGAGCTCGTTCGATCTATCAATTCTCTTCCGGCTAGCATGAATGTGTCTGTGATTTTTTTCTCAACCACCGGGTGGACCATCGATACCGAAGGTCCTAATCATTACACGAAAGGATTTCGGGGAAACGGGATAGTGCCAGAGGTGAACTGGTATCCTGCTTCCGAGCGGCTTAAGAGCGTTGTAGTTGAGGCGATCCAAAAAATGCCGGCTAAAGGTGGAACCAACTGGTATCCCCCTCTTAAAATGGCTTTTTCCATGAGCCCGCAACCAAATATTGTATACCTTCTTTCTGACGGAGAGCCGACTGACGCGGATTATGTTCTCGAAAAGATGGAAGAATTTAACCCAGAGGGGGTTCCAATTGATACAATTGCCTTTGAGCTTCCTGGAACTCCTGCAAGCCAACTTTTGATGATTGCGGAAGAAACTGGCGGGAAATTCTCAATGATCTACAAAGGTAAGCGGCTTGTCGGAGGCTCTGCCGAAGATATGACGAGTTCCGATTACGATTAATGAAAGTTGTTGTCTTTGATATCGAAGGAACGCTTACGCAAACCAATGCGATAGATTCCGAATGCTTTATTCGGTCCGTCCGCGAGGTTTTGGGAGTGCAACATTTTGAGACCGACTGGTCCCAATATCAATTTATTACCGACAGCGGAGTAGCTCAGGAGATTTCCCAGCGCTACTGCGATCGACCGATGAGCGGCGCACTTACCAAGGCGTTTCACGAACACCTTGTAAATGGTCTCCGAGGACAGCCAAAATCGGTGTTTCAAGCGATCCCGGGAGCCATTGATTTTTTCAGTGCCCTAGTTGAGTCGCCGGATTATGCTGTTGCTCTTGCCACTGGGGCCCACGAAGCTTCCGCGCGTTATAAATTGGAGACAGCAGGTTTTGAAATCGCTGATATTCCTCTTGCGAGCTCCTCGGATGCTGTTGTTCGAGAGCATATTATGCTCCAAGCTCTTGATCGGGCTGCTCGCTTTCATCAAGCACGTTTTTCGGAAGTGATCTACTTTGGGGACGCGCCATGGGATATCGAGGCAAGTCGTAATCTCGGTTGGAAGTTAATTGGGATCGGACCGAGGATTGAAACCGATTTTCGATTTGATGACTATACTGATCCTTCGGCAATTCAATCTTGCCTCTAAATCTCAGCTTGGGAAAATTCAAAATTGATAGATATCCTGAAAAATGCTTATCTTTAAAATAGATCATGGAAAAGTCAAAAATTGATATATCTTATGAATAAAAGTTCAGGTTCTTCCGTTTTAATCAGCGTGTCCGTTTCGCGTCTTGTCCTCTTTGCTGGATCGGTTTTGCTTCTTGCGAGTTGTTCGGGCTCTCGGACCATTAGTGCTGATTTGAAGGTTTCATCAGGGGAGACGGTCCGTAAGACCGTGCTGGGGAGTGATGTTTTGATCACTAAGGGGAGTACTCTGGAGGTTTTTTATAGCTCGAGGAACCGCTATTTTGTTGAGGCTGGAGGAGCGCTTGTTGGTTTTAAGAGAGGAGTCAATCAGACAAAAATCTATGCTGAAAAGGGCGCCTTAATCCCAAATTTCGAGAGCCAATCTGGATTCACGATCTATACGGTTAAGGATGCTTCAGAGTCCTATCGTGATCGCTACAAGGAGTTGGTCCCAGCACATGTTACTTTAAACTCAAACTCAATGGGTGTCGCTCCAGTGATTGGAGTGGGGGTGGGACTCAATCAAGAAGTATGGGATGATGACCAGAGTGATTGGGGACACAATGATAGATCGTCACAACCAACCTCAGTTCGGGCATCCTCGTATGAGACGAAAGACTAAATAAATTCTTAATAAATTATGAAAAAAACATTAATGACAATCGTGGGAATGGTTTGGCTTACCGCCATTTCCGAGGCTCAGTTCGCTGGAATAAATGGCGGGATCATGCTTGGTGGGGGATTTATGGAAGATCCTGATAAAGGTTATGGATTTCTCCAACTCAGAGGGACTGTTTACGAGGACGATGCCGTTTCTCATACTCTATCCGTCGAATTTTTAGGCCATTCAGATGATGCCGAACTTGAGTTTCTAGATGTTGCAGGGGTCCCTTATTACGAGAATGGAGAAATTAGCTTTACGAACTTCACACTGAATTACGAATTAGAAGCTAAGTTGAGCAGTGCGATTTCTTTTTATGCTGGAGTTGGCGGTGGTATTGAACGCGTTAGCTTAGATGATGCATTTGATTTCTCGGTTGATTCCGATAGAAATTTTGTAGGGCAGGCGTTTGCCGGATTTCGAACTAAGCTTGGGAAGAATTTTTTCGCACAGGTTGGTATCAGGCATCTCTGGAGAGAGGATTTTGCACTCCTGACTGACCAGTTTGTGGTCGAAGATACTACCGCTTATGATCTTTCGATCGGTTTTCGTTTTTAGGGGAACGACTTAATTTCTCAAAAAAAGCCGGACAGTTTTGAGACTGGCCGGCTTTTTATTTTAGAATCTGTTTGTCTGCCCGACTTACGCGCGGAGAAGTTGCACGGTGACTTTCTCTTCGACAGGAATCTCGAGTGTTTCGGCAAGGCTTTCGAGATCTTGGATGAGAGCTTCTTTACCATTCTCAAAAATCTCATCATCCATCGTGCGGATTAGATCTGCGGCCGTATTAATATCATCGTAAACTTCGTCGGCGTCATGGAAATCTTCGGTCACAATGATTTTCATGACCGCCTTGTCTTCTTTGGTATACCCGGCAGCGTCGGCTTCTTCTTCTGAAAGATCGCTGTCTGGACAGAAAAGGTAAGGGAGGAGCTCGACTCCCTCCTCTTTCAGAAGGCCAGCCAGTTCTTCATAAACTGCTGCCAATTCCTCAAAATAACCCTCAAGATCTTCAATTTCGGGCTCGCAAACGACGCTAATTCCGCTGGACATGCTGGTACGCTAAAATTGGATTTCTCGTGGAAAAAGAAAAATTTTTATGAATGGCCAAATCAGTTCAATTATTCGGTCCTGTTAGATGGTCAATCTTGATGATTCGGACGGTCTGAATTTGCTAGGGTGGCGTTAAGAGTCCTGTTCTTAAAATTTCGTCCCCTGAGTCCTGAACCTGTTTGAGTGACCGCTAAATTTTTCCTTAGATCCTTGCTCAATGCCTTAAAAGAGTGGGTTTTATTCGAATAAGTTGGTTCGTTTTACGGAAAAAGTTCCAGAGTGATTGGCGTAGAGAGAGGAGGCTCAAATTTCAGATGTGCGGAATATTCGGCTTTGAGAAAGCGGGGAAGGTCCGAAAGCGCTTCCTCCGTGAGCTGAGCTTCAAAATTCAACAAAACAATAGAGGTTTCACCGGTCTGGATGCTTGATCCGGCTAGGAGGACCTCTCCGTCGAGGATACCTTCGCCTTCCATGCCAATTTTTAGTTTGCCAACGTCGAGGGGTTTGGACGATTCATTTTGAATTCGCAGTGGAAGGCTGATCAGAGCTTTGGTTCCTCGGACCTTGAATTTGGTCTTTTTCCAGAGAGGTTGGTATTGGCATCTCATAATTTGGTAATGAGTGTATATGCCGTTTCCCCACCAGCTAAAAAATACTCCGAGCCAAACGGCGAGAATGCAAACCGTAATCCGGTAGGAAAAGGTCCACAATTTTGGAGGATGTTGGCTGAAAAGGGTAGTTTCTTTTTTTAGGAGAGCAGAACCTAGATGACACCCAAGAAGAGTGGCGCAGGCCATTCCAAGAACCTCAGTAAAGACGAGAATAGCGATCGCGGCTGTTGGTTCGAGTGACGCTGAAAGGTGGCGCTCGAGAATAATAACGGGACCGATGCAGATAAGACCAAGCAGAGTAGTGCGTAAGGGCGCGTGCCGTAGAAGGATCCAGATAATGCCATGGATCTTGTGATTACGGCGCTGAAAAAATGGTGAACAATGGTCCAAGGCCATCGCGGTAACAAGGTAGGCAATTGAGAGAGTCGCGCCAAGAGCCGCTAAAAAAGGATAGCCTTGGACGGCTAGAAAGAGGCTCATTCCTTGTAGTAGAAGATAGAGAAAAGCTAGCTTCAACTCCTCCAAACCCTGACGCCAGAGGGGAGGTTGGCGTTGTTTTTTGAGTTCAGGAAACCGTTCTAATTCATAAATCGTCGAGAGTTTTTCTTTCAGGGGAAAGAGAGTCATTCCAACAATAATGATTCCAAGCCCAAAACCGGTGGTGACAAGGAATGTCCGAAATTCTTCAAAGAAAAGCCGATGAATGAGGTCATCGACCGCCGAGTGCCAAACTTCTGGAACAAGCTTTGCCAATAACCATATCTCTAATTTTGGTCCAAGATGGATGCCGAGATTTAAAAAACCGCCAAGTATCAACAGGGCGGCGAGCACGTAGATAACGAACCAATATTTTGTTAATTTAGGTTCCATCTCGCTGATCTGTTTATAACTCTTTGTTTGCGTCTTCTTCTGCGCTTTTCTCCCAAGCCGCTTCATGGGTCCCATGAAATAAATATGTAGGTGAACCTAGTGCCTTGATAGACGCGTCCGTCGGCAATATCAGATTCGTCGAGGTGGCTTTGAAAATCCTCAAGGGTTTCCCAATCGTTTTTCCAAAATTTTGTATTCTCCATCTTAATTTCTTGAATGAGATGTGGGTAGAGCGCCACTTTGAGCGGGATGATAAAGGGAAACATCGGATTTTCACGTTTCAGTGAAATATCTCCCTCGAGAAGAGCTAAAGGATTCATCCCAATGAGTGCTGGAAAATCAGGGTGGTTGACGACAGGGTCAAAATCACGAATCGCCTTTACAAGCTGGACATAATTAAGCGCTCCCGCAGCTCTCACAAATTTATCGTCGGCTGTTTTGAGTTGAACACGGAAGATTTCGGGGCCGTGTTTTTTAAAATCTTCCAATGAATCGTCTTGATACATAATCCGGCCCCGATTCATGACAATCATGTGAGAGGATCGGTGCGGGATTTTTGGGCTTTCTCCTTCCGGGAGAATCCACCAGGAAGGATTGCCGTTTTCTCCCAGGGTGGCGGAGATTAAATTTGAGGAGAGATCCTCTTGCTTGTCGGTCCAAGCGAGGCTGGCGTCTTTAAATGGGCTGTTTCCGCTAAGGCAATATACTTCGTATTGGCCCTTGGGTCCCGCTTTGCGGATCTGCCATTCGCAGTAGTCGTGGTCATGGAGAGTAATAAAGGGACTATGGTCATTCTGTGGGACACCATCTTCCTGGAATCGAGTGTAAGTGAGGTTGTGTTCGTGAAGATCAGGAAAATTAGGGTCGGCGCAAAAGATCTGGTAAACATCTTCTTTTCCGGAGATTCCTACGAGCTTCCAGAGGCAAGGATCACCTTCGCGAATGACCGCTCCGGGATGATTGTGTTGATAGCTAAAATTACGGGTAAAGCTGAGCTCCTGATAGCGGTAGAGACAGCCATCAGCGAGAAAGAGCCGGCGGTTTCCCTCGAGTGGATGGATAGATGGTGGGGTGGGCGGAGGATCCAAGTCACCCCGGACCCTCTCAATCTCTTCGCTGATTTTGGTAGTTGGGAGCGGTGGATCGGAATCACTCTGCTTATTTTGAACCTTTTGAAACACTAGAGCAGCGCTCCCAATTAAGACGAAGGTGCAGAGTGCCATCATTAATCCCGGTCGGAAGCGCCGAACTCCATTATCGATGGGGTCGAGTTTGCTCATTTGATTCGTCGGATGGCAGAGTTTGCGGAATAGCAGAAGATGATGAGAGTCAGAAGCGCCTGACTAGTAACAAGAATGATTAAAGCCCAAAAATCTAGTCCAAAAATCTGGCTGAAGGAAAATCGAGCGGAACCCAGTTGATCAAAAACTGAGGTGGCGTGTCGAGTGGAGGCGAAGAGACTACTCCAAAAATTCCCTTGTTCGATTAAGGTGAAGCCGGAGTAGTCTATCTCATTCAAATCAAGACTGTGGAAGGGATGGGTAAGGCGCGCGTCGTTCGCTTCTCCAGCAAAGCCAGTGGCGTATTTACTGAGAAGAACATGGGGAAGGAGAACGATAGGCATCATGGTAACGGCGCCCCGCTCGGAGCGGGCTAGGGTCGACAGTAAAAGACCGATCATGGTTCCCGAGAAGCAGACTATTCCTAGCACGAAAAAGTGCGAAATGAAGTCACGAGCATCGAACCAGTCCGAAGATTCCACTGCGTTTGGGTCGATGTTAAAAAGGGAAACAAAGAACCAAGTTGAGACGCAAAGAAGGAGAGTACTAAAAAGCACCATTAAGGTAGCAAAGGCGGATTTGGCATAAAAAAAGGAGAATTTTCCAAGTCCGCTGAGTTCATCAATAGCGTAAAGCGCACGGGTTGAAATTATTTCCCGGATCGTTAGCGACATTCCAATCCATAGAGCTGCGATCGAAAGGAAGAAGTTAATGAAGCGAGGGCTGTTGTTTCCGTGAAGTGATTGCGCGAATACGATCAGCCCGGCCAGGAAAATGGGTAGGATGATGGTGACGCCCGCGGCTCCGTAGTCACGGAAAGACTGGCGGGCAGAGCGTCGGAATATCACTCCGAAGTGATGGAGGTTCCACCAATCACGACTGGCCTCATTAGAGTCGATATAGTCAAAAGATTTGATTGGTGTAATTGAGGTGCTTTTTTCAAATAGATCTGCTTCAGCAGTGGTGGTAAGCCACGTTGGGACATCTTGGTAATCCGCTCTCAGCCTTCCCCCTTTCTCCATTACGAGGACACGATCGCAAACTGCAAGTGTTCCGGGTAGATGGCTGGTGACCACGATGGTTAGTTTGTGGCGATCACAAAGCCCCCGTAAAAGCTGCATTACTTCGTAGGCTACCGGTAGGTCAAGGCCACTTGTGGGTTCATCGAGTAGAAGAATGCGAGGGCCGGAGCAAAGGGCCCGAGCCAGAGAGAGACGGCGCCTTTCTCCGCCGGAAAGTTGCGAAACAGTCTTTCCAAGAAAATCCTTTGAAAGGTTAACAGATTCTAGAATTGAAAGAGGACTGGCATCGTGACCGGAGAAGATCAGTGCTTCTTCAAGGACCTCGCCGACTTTGGCGTAATCCGGGAAAAGATCTTGTTGAGGAACATAGGATAGAATTTCAAGAAGAGACTGGTGATTGGCTCCAGAAATCCGGGTGGCCTCGGTTCCTGCAATGATGGAAACGATTCCGAGATCTTTATTCTTTTTGCTGGGGGGGCGCAGTCCAAGAGTTCGAAGTAGGGTTGTTTTACCTGCTCCGCTCGGTCCGATGAGCCCGGTCAGCGAACCAGCCTCGAGATGGAGTGAGAGGTGGTCAAGAATCGTAAGGTCATTCTGACGAATCGTGAGCCCCTCAATTTGCAAACCAATTGCGCTCTTAATCATCGCTCTGTTTTCTCGCCAGTAATTTCTTTGCGGGCTTCGGTAGGGTCCTTGGTAGCGTAACCTTTTATAATGATGCGGTAGCTGGGTTTAGTTTTAAAATTTTTTTCAAAGAGAACGTGGTCAGTACTCTTTCTTTCGAGCGAGACTTCTCCGGTTAGGTTGCCTTCGACAATGCTGTGAGTCTTCAAGTTATAATAAAGGGAGCCGCGCGCGGCCCAAGTTCCGAGCACTTGGTTTTTGTCGGTGGAGCCGGAAAAGACAACCTTACCTTTCACGATTTTTAGGCGTGTTTCATCGCCGTAGGTTGAATCGCGCTTCAAGGTCAGGGTGCCGCTGACATCAAGATCGTTACTGGGCGCCAGCAGGTGAGCGATGGTCTTGACATCAACATCCCATTCATCTGGACCATTGGGATCAGTATCAGGAAGAAGGTAAGCTTCACTGTAGACTGAAAAGTTTTTAACCCGATCTTCCCTCTCTTTAGAAAGGGTGGCCTTAGTTTGAAAATCAACGAGCCCCTCACCGGCTTCGTAGGTGTATTCAGCTGTAAGACCTTCATAGGCTTCAAGGGGTTGGAGCTTAGCCTCGAGGAGGTGTTCTTCGAGGCCTTGCCCGGTCATGCCTTTAACGGCAAAATTAATCCGCGAGAGAACTTTTTGGCGATTAATGTCGCTTTTCAACCATTCCGCGGCGCGATCAGTGGCGATGTCGATTGCGATACCTTCCGGGCCGGGAAGTAAGATTTTTCGCGCTCCTCTGCCTAGAATGCCGACCGCCGGTGGGAGATGGAGATCCACGTCATCAAGAGCCAGTTTGACTTCAAGGTCGCGGGCTGTGAGAATTTCCAAGCCGACCACGACTTCGGTATGATCCTTGGTAACGGATTTTACTTCGCGAACAAAATCGGTCTCGCCTTCGTGAATGAGGGTGATTTTCTTCCCGACACCCCAATCTCTATCTTCGACTTGTCCCTGAACTGTTGAGCTGACTATTGTCCGATAAAACATGCCTTCCTCAAAGCGGGAGAGCTGCTCTGCGGTGAGGACGTTTTTAATAGGGTTATCATTACGAAAAATAAAAAAGATCGCGATAGCTAGCGCGAAAACGAGGAGTGCGATGGTAGAAAGGAGTTTCGTTTTTGAAGACATGACTTTGTGAGTATGTATAGCAGGCAGACAAATGGCCTGTTACAAAAAAGAGAAAATTTGCAATGGGGGATATCTTGCCATTTCGGGGCGTTTATGGATATTGAAAAAGTGATCAGTTTGAGTGGCCAACGTCCTTTTGCCCATGGGAATCATCGTGAGGTTTATCTCCATCCCGAGAAAAATGACCGGTGTCTCAAGTTGATGACCGAGGACTGGCATAAATGTGATCGATGGAAGAGAGCAAATTTGGTGGCGCGATTCTTACGTCCAAAGTGGTATTATCATGAGAATGAGGGAGAGTTACATTTTTCGCAGGTCTTGTCTCGGCGAGTGGGGCCTCCTGCTTGGGACTTCGTGGCTCATGCCTATGAAATGGTCGATTCAGATTTGGGGCCAGTGCTGGAAGTGGATCTTATCACAGACTTCGACGGAGAGGTTTCTCTCTCGCTCAAAGAATATGTGTGGCACCATGGGCTAACTCCCGAGTGTGAAGCAGCATTAGAAAAATTTTGGCAACAGCTCGACAAGCATTGGGTATTTGTAGAAGCGCGACCTGACAATCTTTCCGTGCAGGTAAAAGTGGATGGAAGATGTCAAATCTTCGCCATCGATGGTTATGCCTTTGGCCAGTTGATTCCATTGGCAAAATGGTTCCGAGGGGAGCAAAAAAGGGTTTTTCGAAAACGGCGGAGGAAACAAGATCGCGTATTGAACGAAATTCTGGGGAAACGAGAGTCTGGGGAATCTTTGAAAAGCCAAGGTATCCAAAGAAAGGATTGAGCGGATCCCGCCAATTTCTACTGGCGATTGAGAATGTAGATGGGATCGCCTAGCTGGTTTCGTTGGTATTGGGTAACTTGACCACTGCGAATGAGGGCCTGGAGGTGGGAATTCGGGTTTGCGGTAGGGTCGAACTTGCCGGCTGATTGTTTAAGGTAGGAGACTAGTCTTGGGGCCTCGTCGATCTCGGGGACTGGGCAGCCGGTAGTGCAGGGAATACGGCCTATTTTTCGCTGGGCGTGGCGCTGGTAAAGCATTTCGCTAGCATTGGGATTGTAAGAGTGAATGACGACGCCGTTTGGAACATAGCCCCGCAGCGTGGGGTCTGAATGGGTCGGGGGGTAAAGAATCTCGGCATAGATCCCACTCACCCCCCTTTTTGAGTCACCGGTTTGAATGGAAGAATCTGCATTTTTAGCAATTCGCACACCGCCCATAGTAAAGAAACCAGGGGGAGTTTGGGCATGTGCAATACCAAGGCCGCGTTTACCGGTCCCACAGCGAAGGGTTTCGTAGGTTTCACCAGTTTCCAAAGAGACAACATTCATCCGCTGGGTAGCCGGATCAACCACGTAGATCCATTTTGGATCGTAGTTTGGATAACCGACTTTTCTTTGAGCCAAGATAGTGGATTTGATGGTAGGCCACTCGATAAGAATGGCTTGTTTAGTGGATAGCTTTGGAGCTCTACTGGTAGAGCATGATTGTAGAACCAGAAGGCTGGCGAGTAAGAAAAGTCCTTTGGCTAAAACTGTCATACTGAGATTAAGGCACGTGGAGCCCCCGCTTCAAAGAGTGGGGTGAGCCATTGTAATAGCTTAAAATTATTCATCATCGTAGAGATCTTTCTAAATATGTCGGATATTATGGAAGGGCATCAAGATCTGCTTTAATCGTAATTTTTGGATTTGGGGAGGGGTTTTCCACTAGGGTGGTGCCTTGGTTAAGAAGCTGAAGAGCAGAAACCTCATCGGTGATTTGGGTATCGCCGGAGGAGACGCTCTGGTAAGCTTTGTGGATTAGGTCTCGCGAAAAAATCTGGGGTGTTTCCATAACCCAAAGGTTGTCCCGAGAGACTGATTCCGAGGTGATACCTTCCGGAGTAGCCCGCTTCAATGTTTCGGTAACCCGCCGTGCGAGGCTCGCGGCCTTGGTTGCTTCAGCGGCGGCGAAGGTAGCACGAATTGACTCTGGTGAAACAAGGGGGCGGGCACCATCGTGAATTGCAACGTGACTAATTTCGTTTCTTAGAGCCATAAGGCCGGCGGCTACGGAGTCGGACCGTTCCCTGCCTCCATTAACTCGGTTGAGTTTTGGGCCAAGGTCGGCAAGCCAAGCAAAACGATCGGGTGGAGTGACAACTATGACTTGGGAGATTTCTTCGAGGGAAGAAAAGGCGTGAACACTATGCCAAAGAATCGTCTTACCCCTCCACTGGGCGGCGAGCTTGTCAAAGCCCATGCGTTGTGAGGATCCAGAAGCGACGATTATAGCGGCGAAGCTCATTGAGTTGAGGTGTGATTTCAGCTCGGATCGCTTGGTGTTATTGGCCCATCTCCCGAACTTAGTTACTCGGCCTTCAGGAAAGGTGCTTCATTACCTCTTGGGAGAGGGTCTTGCCGTCGACGCGCCCGGCGGTCTTCGCTTGCACGATACCCATGACTTTTCCCATATCGGCGCGGCTGCTAGCCCCCGTTTCTGCGACGGCTGCGGCCACAATTGCTGAAACTTCCTCAGAGCTCATGGCGGCGGGGAGGTATTTTTCGAGGACTACGATTTCCGCTTTTTCTTTTTCGGCGAGCTCGGAGCGCCCGGCATTTTCAAATTGCTCGATTGAATCGTTACGCTGTTTGATTTGTTTCCGGACGATGACAAGGGCATCGGCTTGTTCGATGACGTTATCTTTGTTGCCGGATTCGATGGCGGCGTTTGTGAGCGCGGTTTTGAGAGCGCGAAGAGTGGTGAGAGCCACCGAGTCTTTGGCTTTCATTGCGATCTTAAGGTCGTCCATCACGTTTTCTGCAAAAGTGCTCATAGGGATGTTCTGGCCGGAATCTTGCTCAGGTGCAAGCACGGGTCTTGCGAGAGTGCAGGATTATGATACGGATCGGTTGTGAAGAATGAGGGCATCGGAGGATATCTCTATCTGGCATTTATCGGCCTAGCGCTGGCTGTGATGGGCGGCTTTTTTGTTTTTGTTCTGGGTCGTGGATACATCCGGGCGAAAGAAACACAGGAATGGCCCAGTTATCCTGCTGTCGTGGTTGTTTCCGAGCTAGAGGATCGCCAGATTGGAAAGGCTAAGGAATATCGCCATAAGTTGGTTTATGAATATCGGGTCGATGGGAAGTTTTACCGGGGAGAGAGGCTAAAACGCCGGGAAAACCCGTATTTGAAGAAAAAAAATAAAATAGAGCCCTCCGTTGAGAAGTTTCCGGTGGGAAGCAAGTTGGCAGCTTTCGTAAATCCTAATGATCCAACGGAGGTCCTTATCGAGCACGAAACGAAGGCTCCGGGATATTCAATATGGTTCCCGGCCCTTTTTCTTTTGGGAGGTTTGGTGGTTTTCTTTCGGGCGCTTTTAAAATTGCGTCATCGGGGTGGTGCCTGAAGTCATGATCGAGCATGAGGCAAAAAAACGGGCAATTCCTTCATTTTAAAAAATGACCAAAAAACCTCCCACGCAGGGCGAGAACTCACCTTGATATTTAAGAAAAGTTAACAACCTGGTTGTCAGTGTTCAAAATTTGGGTATATTATAAGGATGAATTTTATCGTAGTCTTCATGATTGCTTTAGTTCCTTTGAAAGGAATTGAGATCAAGGTTGATTACCGATACGATAGCCAGGGTTTTTTTGATAATCCTGATGCGAAGGTTGTCATCGAGGCTGCCGCCGCCCGGTGGAGCCGGATCGTGAATCAAACTCTTCTTCCCGTTGATATGAAGGATGAGGAGCTAGTTGATGGGCGATTTGAAATTATTCATCCGGGGACGGGTAAAAATTATGTGCTGAGTGCGGCTGCCAGTAAGGCGAGTGATTTTTATTTCAAGGTGGGGCAACCCGCTGCTGATGAGTATCTTGGAGGGTTTTCACTAGATGAAAATGTTTGGGTTCTATATGTCGGAGCTCGAAAGCTGGATGGCGCGGGCCGCGGAGCTCCGATTGGCGGAGCTCGAAATTTAGCCTCGGTTTACGCTGATCCGGAAAGTTTTCTTAATCGCGGTTTTAATCTTGGCGTGAGCTCACTTACCGTAATTGGCGGGACTATTTCATTTGATTTGGATCGGAATTGGAGTTTTGGATTTTTGCAGCCAGATGGTGGCACGTCTTTGGATTTTTATAGCATTGCGGTGCACGAAATCGGCCATTGCTTAGGGTTAAATGCCCGGTCGGTTGCAGAGTTCCGTGATTTGATCGTGGAGGATCGGTTTGTGGGTGAAAATTCAGTGGCGGCTCTTGAAGCTGATACTGGTGGGGAGGTAGGTGGGCTCGAGATCGTCAAATCGTCGTCGCAAGATTATCATTGGAGGGATGGTGAATATCATTCAAAGATCTTTCCCTTTGGAACACCCTTGTACTTTGGAACAGTGGGTGCGGGCAATTTGCAGGATCTTCTCATGGAGCCCGTTTTTAATGTGGGTGGGGATATCACACGGCTTGAAATTACAAATGTAGACGCCGCGGCTCTCAAGGATATCGGCTGGAGTGTGATCTCCGAAGATCCTCCTCGGGGTCCCGATTTAGACCTTGAAATCGGGACCAGCAAAAATGGGGGGCTATCAATTCGGCTCATGTCCGAAGTCGGCGCAATATACACTGTCCAGACTTCACCGGATGGTTGTAGTTGGGTCAGTGTGATACCATCTTTTGTCGGAGATGGGGGGCTGCTCTCTTGGTCGGATGGGCAAGAAGGAACCCACGATCCCTTCGGTCCGGCCTCTTCTTTGGCTCATAAGTATTATCGCGTCATCAAAGATTAATTCGCGATTGTGAAGCCTCGGCAATTTGCGAGTTCGTCAATGTCCCAAATGCGGTGTTCTTTAATCAGCCCGGCAAGTTCGGATTCTTCGACGATCTCGGTAATAAATTCGTTTACTTCCTCCTCGTCTCCCATCACTTCAAGTTCAACCGTTCCATCTTCTCGGTTTCGAACTGAACCAACGATATCGAATCCAAGGGCAAGCTGTTTGGTGGTGTAACGAAATCCCACCCCCTGAACTCGGCCGCTGAAACTGATCCGTTTGGCCGAATTCATTTCTTCGGCGAGTTGGTAAAAGTTAAGACTGTATCTGACACTGTCACTTCGGTCTTACGCGGTGCTTGCGCCTCGTGAAAGTGTGGGATCATTGAGCGTTCCACCTCTGCCTTGAGGCTTTTGGCCGATTTTTCATCTGCTAACGCGATCTTCCAAGTGAGAGTGAATTGCTTGTCTGGGCGACGGCGCAACTGGTAACGATCCCCACGCCATTGCTCTGCCAGTAATCCGGATTCGTCCATGCCAGCAAAGGGCTCAAGCCATAATCGGAGACCTAGTTCTCCAATTGTATTCTCGTATATGATCTCTGGTCCGGAATTTGGAAAAGAGATCTCAACTGCTCCACGCTCTTTTTGATTCGGGTGCAGAACTGCGGAGGTAGTGGTCGGGGGATTCTGGAACATCGTGGCCCACGCTTCACGGGAATCGATAAAAAAATAGCGAGAGAAATCGGCACCCTCAATGAATGGAAAGTTACAAAACCCTTGAAGTGCAGGCTCAAGGTCGTTGAGGAGTTGCTCCCGGGCGGGTTCTGGTTCATTCCAACCAGCTTCATTTACGGCGGTGTTCCGACGAAGAAATCTCGCTTGCTGAGCTGCGGCGGAACCTGTGTGGACAGCTTCCCAGGCTTGCCATTCATCGCGCGAGCCCCATTCTTTTTTAGGATGGTTTTGGTAGGCTAGAAGTTGGCCAAGAAGACGAACCAGAACTGAACGATCGGGCACGCTCATGGCATCGAAGTTTTCCGAAAGGAGAATTCGCTGTTCACCAAGATCGCAGATCCCTTTGACTCCACTGCTGTTGACAAAGAGGAGCTGGGTGAAGAGTCGTTGATTCGGAGGAAGGAGCCCAAGGAGCTCCCAGGCAAGTCCTTCATTTTCTAGGTCAACTTCGCCATGGATGAGGCGGAGGTTTGCGTGGGCGGCGTCCCTGATTTTGGTGGGGGAGGCTAAGCGAACATTGGGGGCTTCCAGAAAGACCATATCATAGTCTTTCTCGACCCAAGAGATAATCTCGTCGGGGACTGGGAAAGGGCCATTAGATAGCATGGAGCGGACTTGAGCGAGCTCGTCTTCAAGAGTGTCGACACGCTGCAGCAATTCAGAGTTTTCAGCACGCAAGGTCGCGGCGCTATCGTTGTCTAATGGGGGTAGACTCGATTTTTTCCAATAGTCCCCGTAGAGCCAGCCGCCTGCGGTCAACCCCAAGATGGTCAGGATTTGAAAAACTCGTTCAGGACTCATTGAGCCTTTTTCTTGTTTTCTTCGTCGAAGGGGCTGTTGGGGCGCGTAGAATTATTGGGGTCGAAATCCTCTTCCTCACCATAAAGATCGAGTGGCTTATTGGTTTTCTTAAAGGTCTCACGCGCTGTTTTCCCTGCCTTTGGGACAAGTGAAATAGCCTTACTTTGATTTCCTTCAGAGTCATAAAAATAGTAGACTCGGCGAATGGGCATTTCCTTGCGCTGGCCGTTTTTGTCGAGAGTAGGGAAGAAATGCTTTACCCTCGCGTCAAACATCTGCTCAGCTACAAGTTGACCGCTTTCGTTGTCGTAACCGTACTGCACCCGGTAAATGAGGACGCCTTGACCATCATGAATCTGCCCATACCTGAGGAACCCCTTGGTATCTCGGGTGTAGGTGGCCTTCATTTTGACTTCACCATTTTCGTTCTTGGTTGTTTTAACAAGTCGCCGGTCGTCAGGTGAGCGTTCGAAGACAACGTATGATCCATCCTGATCATTCTTTTTGATGCGAACGTGCGGCCCCTTGGATTCCCAAAGATCTTCGTCTGAAAAGCCCGACCCTGCTGCGAATAAGGAGGCTATGATGAAGTAGGTTACTTTTTTCATTGAGATGATAGTGGTGTAGGCAAGATTATGCCGAAACCGATGACCGAGTGCAACCCTGCAGAAGATGAGTCGCAAAGCTCCCAGATTTTGTGGAAGGCTGGCAAATTCAGTTGGGATCTGGATGACACGGCGCTGGTCATGGCGATACTCAACGTGACCCCAGATTCATTTTCGGACGGAGGTTTGCACCTTGACCTAGGTGACACTGTAGCTGCGGCACGCCGTTTTATTGAGGAAGGCGCTGATATTTTGGATGTTGGCGGTGAATCTACCCGCCCTGGTGCGGCTGAAGTGTGCTTGGGTGATGAAATTTCGCGAGTGATTCCAGTGATCAAAAAGTTGGTTTCGAATGAAGCGGTGGCGGTGTCTATCGATACTTGTAAGGCGGAAGTTGCGGCGGCTGGTTTGGCGGCCGGGGCGGCGATCGTGAATGATGTGACGGGGCTGCAAGATTCCGCCATGATTGACGTTTGTCTTGGTTCAGATTGTGGTATCGTAGTGATGCATATGCAGGGGGATCCACGCACGATGCAAAAATCGCCAACTTATGATGATGTGGTTTCTGAGATCGGAGACTTTTTTGAGGAGCGATTCGAAACTTTGGTGTCCGCTGGAATTGAGTCCGAGAGGATCGTGTTTGACCCTGGTATTGGGTTTGGAAAATCCCTAAGGCACAATCTAGAATTGCTAAACCGTGTGGAAGATTATCGAGTTCATGATCGCCCAATTCTCATGGGGCTCTCGCGTAAGTCCCTCATTGGGCAGTTGCTTGGTGATTCAGCAATGACACGCCGGGAGTCTCCGACCCAGGCGCTGACTTCTTTCACCCGCCAGCGAGGAGCCATGATCCATCGGGTCCATCAAGTTAGGGAGGCGGTGCAAGTTTTGAGAATGACTGAGGCGGTCTTGGAAAGTTGATTGGGAGCCAGTCCCAAGGATCAAGTGAGGATCATTCTTTCGCATGGAACCGAGTCTTATTTTGGCAAAATGAAAGGGATGGCAGAAGCGATCAAGGTGGGAGAATCTGAAATTAGCTCTGGTATCTTGGTTGGAAGTAAGGATGGAAAGCTCTCACTCAATCCGGCGATGCAACGTCACCCAAAATCTCCCTTCAAACCTTAAATGGTGCCCGTCCGTGGGTAGGTTTTCAGTGAAATGGATGATTGCCATGTAGTGTGCGGGTGGCAGGATTTGGCCATGCGATTTTTGAGCACCGCTGTTGTCCTATCACTCATGCATGCCGGTATTCTTCTAGCGGCACCGGTCATTCCGGGTCTTAACGGAAACCATCCGCTTGATGAGGCTAAAACGGGGCATCTCCTGATTGAGGAATTACGTTGTGCAGCCTGTCACGAGGTGCCTGTCGCAACCACCATGAAATTGGCGCCTGACTTGAGTGAAGCGGGTTCAAGGTTGGACCTTGATTATCTAAAGCGCTATCTGGAGGATCCCCACAAGGTTCATCCTGGCACAACTATGCCAGATGTTTTGGGTGGTTTGCCAGACGCTGAAAAGGCGAAGGTGAGTGAGTCGATCAGTCATTATTTGATGTCATTGACATCCGAGGAGGTGCAGGTCAAAGCGATGACCGGTGATGCCAAGTTGGGGCACGAGATTTTTCACGAAATCGGGTGTATTTCCTGCCATGTTCCCCAGAGGAAAAATTCTGAAAGGGGGGAATCGTTAGGACATATCGGTGGGAAATACCAGCAGGGAGCGTTGGCTAGATTCCTCCTTGACCCCCTTAAAGTTCGGCCATCAGGTCGGATGCCAAACATGAATCTTTCGTCCTCCGAGGCGAGCGCGTTAGAGGCATTCTTGGGAGGGAAGGCCGGAAAGCCGGCGAAGCCGGATGCCAAGTTGGTTGCGCTGGGTAAGGCAAATTTCGAAAAGTATGATTGTGTGGCTTGTCACACAATGGGGAATGCTGAGGCCGCCAAGGGGCCGAAGTTGCAGAACATCGATCTAAAGAGGGGATGTTTTACCGGTAAAGGTGCAAATTATCAGTTGTCTGATGATCAGGCTAAGGCGATCGCTTTGGCCTTGGAGAAGCCGGTGTTTTTTTCGGACGAAGCTCGGATCGAAATGAAGCTGACTCAGCTGAACTGTATCGCATGCCATACTCGTGATGATTTTGGTGGAGTAGCAGAAGAAATTGATGAGTTTTTCCATACTACTGAAGAGGCCCTTGGTGATGCCGCCCGAATCCCACCACCGCTGACGAAGATCGGTGGTAAATTAAAACCAGAGTGGTTGAATAAAGTTCTTTATGACGGTCTCTCGGTGCGGCCTTACATGAAGACACGGATGCCGCAGTTTGGTCGGACGGCATTAGAAGGATTGCCGGAGGTTTTGGCGAAGATAGATAAATTGCCACAGGTGGACTTGCCTCCACCAAATCGCCAAGAACAACCCATGGTTAGGAATGGCGGGCATTTATTGCTTGGAACGGATGGCCTGAATTGTATTTCCTGCCATAACTACAACGGGAAAGAATCACCGGGGATGAAGGGTTACGATTTGATCCTGACTTACCAACGATTGCAGCCGGGTTGGTTTTACGAGTTCATGAAAAATCCGGCGAAGCATCGTCCTGGAATCATTATGCCGAACTACTGGCCGGACGGAAAAGCAGTGCAGACTGAGATCATGGGAGGTGATACCCATGAGCAGTTAAGGTCGCTTTGGCATCAATTTTCGCTCGGAAGATCAGCACGTGATCCAAAAGGATTACAATCGAAGCCGAACAGGCTTGAGGTCAATGACAAGGTGAGGATTTATCGGGGCCGGAGTCGAGTGGCAGGGTTTCGCGGACTTGCTGTGGGTTTCCCAGGCGGCTTGAACTATGCCTTTAATTTGGAGAACGGAGCCTTGTCCGCAATTTGGAAGGGCGAGTATCTCACGGCTAATTGGCGGTCGCAGGGAGCGGGTGATTTTAATCCCTCGGAGCGACCGATTCAGCTAGCGCAGGATGTCGCTTTTTTGCGGCCGAAAGATAGCGGCTTAAAGTGGCCTCTGAAGCCGGTGATGACGAAGGAGAACCCGGTAAATCCAGACCCTCTTTATCCTAAAAATCTAGGATATGCTTTTCGGGGTTATGCCCTGGGAAAAAATGGGAATCCGGCCCTTCGTTATCTGTGTGGAGAGATCGCAATCGAAGATCGCTTTGAAGTGAAGAGCGAGAAGGTCCTTAAAAGGAGTTTTGATTTTGATGCCAAAAAATCAGGCGTGCTTCACTTCCGAGCACTTACTGGTCAGATTATAAGCGAATCTGGCGGAGTTTTTAAGACAGCTGATCTGAGACTGACACTTGGAAGTGAAGTCGAGACGGTTTTGCGATCTATCGGTGTCGATGGTGAGCAGGAGTTACTCATGAAAATTCCACTCGGGCCTGAGAAAAACACTTATTCAATTGATTATGAAATTCTTCGCTAAAGTGACAATGATGGCGGCGCTTCTGATGGCGTCGATGACAGCCGAAGAGGTGGGCGATCGGTGGGGCACAGCGGATCGGGAGCGTGAATTTTATCCGGTGGTACAAGTTCCGATTCCAGAGGATCTCGTGATTGAGGCGGGTGCCTTTGAGCAATTGCCGGATGGCCGAATCGCAATTGGAACGCGCCGGGGCGATATCTTCTTTGTATCGGGCATCGATGACGAGCGGCCGGAGCCTAAGTATGAGATTTTCGCAACCGGGCTTGATGAGATTTTTGGCTTATCATGGAAAGATGATGCTCTCTACGTAACTCACAGTGCAGAGTTAACTAAGGTTTCGGACACGAACGGAGATGGGAAAGCTGATCTTTTTGAGGTGATTTCGGATGCTTGGGGTTATGCTAATTACCACGAGTATGCCTTTGGGTCGAAGTTTGATCAGGAGGGGAATCTCTACGTTGCATTGGGCTTATCGGCATCTTACCACTCTCGAGCGCTTTTCCGTGGTTGGGGGTTCAAAATTACCCCTGAAGGGAAAAGTATCCCTATCGCAAGTGGTATGCGGAGTCCGGGTGGGATTGGATTTAATAAAGAAGGGGCGGTCTTCTATATTGAGAGTCAGGGACCGTGGAATTCTTCGTGTAGTTTAAAGTTTGTCAAGGAGGGAGGGTTTATGGGGCACCCGGCAAGTTACAATTGGTATCAATATGCACAAGGCTTGGAGGAACCGGTGACCCCGGAGTCGGGTTCAAGTATTTTGGTTGAGAAGGAAAAGGTTGCCGAGTTGGTCCCTTACGCGGTGATCTTTCCCTATATTCGTATGGGGCGTTCAATCACCGGATTCGTGTTAGATAAGACTAAGGGGAAGTTTGGTCCATTTGAAGATCAAATCTTTCTTGGAGACTACACTCAGTCTCTCATTATGCGTGCGACCACTGAGCAAGTAAATGGAGTTTGGCAGGGTGCGTGTTATCCGTTTCGTGAAGAGCTCTCGACTGGAATTTTAAACGTTCAGTTTACTCCGGAGGGGAGGTTGTTGGCTGGCGGAACAAATCGTGGTTGGCCTGTGCGGGGATTGAAGCCTTTCGCTTTAGAGCGCCTTGAGTGGTCTGGTAAGATGCCTTTTGAGATCGAGGAAGTGACAATCACTCCGAAAGGTTTCAAGTTGGAATTCACCAAGAAGGTCGAAACGAAGTCAGCAGGCGATCCGACGACTTTTGTAGTGAAGACTTTCACTCATAAATACCATCAGGGCTATGGTGGACCGGAGATTAATCAGACCGAGCCAGGGGTGAAATCAGCAAATGTGGCAAACGATGGGATGTCTGTGGTTATTGAATTAGAAGCTCTAAAAAAGGGACATGTCCACGAATTCGACCTTGGGGCCTTGCGTTCAAGTGACGGAGGTGAATTGCTTCACCGTCATGCCTACTATACCGTGAACGAGATCCCTGAAAAATAGACCGGGAGATGATGCTTCGCAAATGACGTTTCTTAAATAAGAAGCTGAGACCGTAGATGTAATTTGCTTCGATGGCACCAAAATTACCGAAGTTTCAAATATGGTGACCATGAAAGTCAGACTCGTTTGAAAAAGCCAGAGAAGTGGTTCAGGCAATTGGTGGTGGCAGTTCACTGGTCTATAAGACCAGAGTGGCCTGCGATGGCTCCTAACGGAGATGCGTAAGATGGTGATCTTGAAAATACGATTCAAAATTGGAGGTTAAAAGCGAAGTCGCTTGCCTGTTAGAAGGGTCTGAGGAGAATTGGGGGTATGGAAAAAAGGCGACTAGGAACAAGCGGAATTGTAGTTAGTGAAATTTGCATGGGGACCATGACTTTCGGAACGCAGGCTGACAAGGAAGAGAGTTTCCGGATTATGGATGAATCTATTGAATCTGGAATCGACTTTTTTGATACCGCGGAAGTCTATCCTGTGCCTCCAACGGCGGAGTTGGCTGGTCTAAGCGAAAAATGGATCGGGGAATGGTTGAAGTCGAAGCCTCGTGAGTCGGTGATTTTGGCGACAAAAGTGGCGGGAGCGGCTCATGGCTGGTTTTGTCCGCCGATTCGTCATGGGAAAGCGGCTCTAGATCGTGTTCATTTGCGAAAAGCTTTAGAGGGAAGTTTGAGCCGTCTGGGGACGGACTACCTTGATCTATATCAGATTCACTGGCCAGATCACGGGATGAGGGCGGCGGATACTCTCGAGGTCCTTGATGAATTCGTAAAAGAGGGGAAGGTGCGAGCAATTGGGCTGAGTAACGATGATTCTTATGGAGTTATGAAGAGCCTGTGGACAAGTGATCTGGGAGGGATGACTCGCATTGATACGATACAAAATAATTTTTCACTGAACAACCGTCGGGACGAGCATGAGTTAGCTGAATGTTTGCGGAGAGAAAATGTGAGCCTCCTGCCTTATAGCCCATTAGCTGGTGGAGTTTTGACGGGAAAATATAACGATGGGGTTCCCGATGGCGCGCGCTTTTCCGAATACCTAACAACTGGGGGAGCGCGTCAACGGGCCATGGCGACGCGCTTTGTGAACGATCGGACAATTGCTTCGACGAAGCGTTTTGGCGAAATCGCAAAGGAGCTGGATCTCGATGTGACGACCCTAGCGACAGCTTGGAGCAAACAGCATGATTTTGTGGCGGCAACGATTGTGGGTGTGCGTGCGGCTGCGCAGATGGATCCCATTCTTAAAGCTGCGGGTTTGCAATTGGACGAAAAAACGCTTACCTTGATCGACGAAGTGAGCAATGAAATTAGGTATCCGATGGGATAGCTGATGAAGCCAGATTCACTAAGGAGAACAATCTTGAAAATTTTACTAGTAGTATGACTTTCTCTAGAGCTCGCTCCTTTAACGGCTCTTGAAGAATTATGGTGAAAGGTGAGCGAAGACGATGTCAGTTAACGACTAACTAGTAATTTGAGCTGTGTAATGAAATTTACGACGATTATAGATGATTGAACACTCAGTTTATAAGAGGTGGGCGGAGCGTCCATTTGGCAGGGTTTCCCAGAAAATGCTTGGAGAGAATTTTAGAGTTTTTACGAAGTTTAGATACTGGTCTTTGGTCTTCTGTTTTCTGTTGGGCACTCCGGTAGCGAAGTCGCAGATGCTCGTCATTTCGGAGTTTATGGCGTCAAATCAGTCAGGGTTGCGTGACGAGGATGGTGATGACGAGGATTGGATAGAGATTTACAATCCGGGTAATTCATCTGTTGATCTTGCAGGCTGGCATCTCACCGACGATCGCAACGATCTTGCCAAGTGGGCTTTTCCTAAATTGGTATTGGGGCCGTCGCAAAGCCTTGTGGTTTTTGCTTCGGATAAAAACCGCAAGGTTTCAGGCGCTGAGCTTCATACCAATTTCAAGCTTTCAACTTCCGGAGAATATCTGGGAATCATCCGGCCGGATGGCGTGACGGTGGAGCAAGATTATGGTCTAGCTTATCCAATCCAAGTGACGAATGTTTCATATGGTCTCAAGCAGCAGGTTTTAACTGAAACCTTGGCTCCCTTAGGGTCCGATGCAACTTATCTAGTGCCATCCAACAGTGATTATGATGTTCAGGATGGTGCGAATTTGGCTTCTTGGATTGGAACAAATTTTGATGATTCATTATGGATCTCTGGAGCAACTCCTCACGGTTTTGGACAAACGAATAATGACCAATATTATGATGTTATTGCAACCGACCTCCGCGAGGAGCTTTATACGAAGAAGACGACTGTTTATATAAGAATCCCTTTTCGGGTGGAGGATCCGAGCGCTTTTTCCAATCTGGTTTTAAGGATAAATTACGATGATGGATTTGTGGCCTACTTGAATGGTAATCCCGATTCTGTGGCTGAGTCCAATAGCCCCTCCTCGAGTGTCTTGGATTACGCATCATCTGCGACGGCCTCAAATAGTGATTCCGATGCTTTGGCTGGTGAGGACTTTGTGATTAACACGACGCTATTGAATGTGGGAGAAAATGTCCTCTGTATCCATGGGCTAAACCGGAGTCTCAGCAGCTCGGATGCCCTTTTTGGCGCTGAGCTCCTGAGCTCTCGTGTCACTGGCTCCTTGGAGGAAGCTTATTTTTCAAGGCCAACACCTGATGAGGCAAATTCGGCGGGTGAATCAGAGCTGGGCCCGATTATTCGGATGGTGGCTGATGATTTAGCTCCAATCGATCCGGCAGCAGGTGGGTTGGTCATTGAGAGTGAGATCGTCGGGACGCTTAATCCTATTGCCTCAGTTACGCTGTCCTGGCGAATTATGTATGATTCGGAAGTAAATCTCTCGATGGTTGACGATGGCACTGGCTCCGATACTTTGGCGGGTGATGGAATTTATACGGCGCTCATTCCTGTAAATGATCTTTTGCCAGGTCAGATGCTGCGCTGGAAGGTGACGGCAACGGATTCTGAAAACTCCGATACGGTCGCTCCTCCCTACCCTGATTCTCGGGATTCCCCACAATACTTTGGAACGATTGCTGAGGACTCATCGGTCGTGAGTTCCAATTTGCCGGTCCTCCATTGGTTCACCGCGAGTCCCTCAGGTGCTGAAAGAGATAGCGGATCACGGGGTTCGATTTATTATCGGGGCGAGTTTTACGATAACATTCAGGCTGACAAACACGGACAATCGACTGGTAGTTTTCCGAAGAAGAGTTTCGATTTTGACTTTAATAAGGGAGATCGCTTCCTGCCCTACGATGGAGGAAAGCGTGCCAAGGATATAAACCTAATTACTAATTGGGCGGATAAATCAAAAACTCGTAATACAATTGGATATGAAATCATGCGTATGGCTGGGCATCCGGCTCATTATTCGTTTGCGGTTCGAGTTCAGCAGAACGGACAATTTTTCAGTACGGCTGATCTCGTAGAGGATGGCGATGACCGTTATTTGGAGAGGGTCAACCTTGATGGCGACGGAGCTCTCTATAAGATGTATAATCGGCTTGATTCCTCAAATAGCGGGGTGAACAAGAAGACTCGTAAGGATGAGAATAATTCAGATTTATCCGCGCTTGTTTCTGGCCTTGGATTGAGCGGCGAAGCGAGGCTTCGATATGGTTATGATCACATGCATATTCCGGGCTTGATCAATTACCTAGCGGCACTGGACATGACCAATAATCGAGATCACGGACATAAGAATTATTACGTTTATCGAGATACGAATAAGACAGGGGAATGGCGGCCTTTAGTGTGGGATATTGATCTGTGCTTAGGACGGAATTGGCGGAGTGGTCCAGCTTACTTTGATGATGTTTTTGGGAATAATAATCTTCGTGCTGGGCCATCGAATCGGATGAAGAAATTGGTTTTTGATGATTCTGTTTTGAACGGAATGTTCCGGCGTAGGGTGCGAACCCTGATGGATCAAATGTATGGTTCGCCGGTGGCTCCGGTGGACTATCTTGCGACTCGAGTCAACGAATTGGTAGCTTTGATTGATCCAAATAAGAGTTCTCCAGGATCAGGAGGAGATGATGCCGATCTCGATTACCAAAAGTGGGGTTCTTGGGGGAATAGAAACGCGATGCGTCCAGCTGCTGATCGGATTCTCAACGAATATATCCCAACTAAAAGGGCCCAGCTCTATGGGCTGGGGGAATTGCCTGGAAGACAACCAGCTGCGCCATTGATCAATATTGAAATGGGTGATTTCAATCCGGCAAGCTCCGGATCTTCAGTTGATCAAAGTGGGGAGTATTTTACTCTAAATAATCCAAACAATTTTGCGGTTGATTGTTCAGGTTGGGAGCTTGCGGGCGGTATTTCTATGATTCTTCCAGCAGGAGTGGTGATTCCTAAGAATGGCACCCTTCATGTTGGTCGGAAAGCAGTTGGGTTTCGAGCGCGTCTAATCAGTCCCAAAGCTAACGAAAAAAGGTATCTTGTCAGTGGTTATCAAGGCCAACTCTCAGCCCGTGGGGAGGCTATTACTCTGAGTGACGAGATGGGAACGATCATCGACACTTTGACTTTCCCCGGGAATCCGACGCCAGCTCAAACGGCTCTTAGAGTGGCGGAAATTTTGTATGCGCCAAAGGAACCGACTACTGCGGAGTTAGCGATAATTCCAAATTTATCGGCCTCAGATTTCGAGTTTATTGAGTTGATGAACACCGGATCAGAAACTTTAAGGATGAGCGGGGTTCAGTTTGTTGATGGTGTCACGATGACTTTTGGTGCCGGGATTGACCTATTGCAAGGCGAGCGGCTCTTGGTTGTGGCCAACCGAGTGGCTTTCGATTTACGGTTTGGATCAGGTTTGCCGGTGGCGGGAGAATTTTTAGGAAGCCTTAATAATGGTGGAGAAACAATTCAGATTATTGATTCGGTTGGGGAGAATATCCTCGAATTTTCTTATGAGGGAGGGTGGTTTCCGATGGCGGATGATCAGGGGCATTCGCTGATTGTTCGCGATCCTTCAGGGACTTCTTTTAAGGATTTTGACTTAGTTCGAAACTGGGGAGTGAGCCAGGAGGTTGGAGGGGATCCCGGGGCTGATTCGGGTGTGGTGGGACTCACTTACCAAGGTTGGAAATATCAAAATTTCACTGATGCGCAATTGGCTGATCCATTGGTTTCTGGCGCTGGTGCTGATCTAGATGGAGATTCGCTTAGTAATCTCTTCGAATATGCGCTGGGATTAGACCCCTTCATCGCAGATGAGCACTTAGGCTATAAGGTTTCGATTCAGGAGATTGAGGGTGTTGATCGACAAATTATGACATACCGGACGCAGGCTAATGCGGTTGACTTGGTGGTGACTGTTGAGGCAGGTAGCGATTTGGTTGAGTGGGCCCAACAAACAGGGCTAGTTGAGCCCCCAATTGATAATGGCGATGGGACAGTAGTTCTGAGCGTCTTTGGTGATACGCTTGTTTCAGACTCCGAGAAAACATTCATGCGCCTCAGGGTTCAGGTAGATTCGTTGAATTAAGTCTTGCGAATTTGTTGCGTGCAACTAATTCTCACCACCATGAAGCTAGAGGATCGGTTGCTGATGCGAACATTGGGGCGAAAGCCTGAGGGGATGGCTGCGTGTCTCCTTCCTTTTGAAGAAGATGGTTCCATAGCGCGAGATGCGTTTCAGACTGCGATACAGCGAACGGAAGAGGCGGGATTGAAATGTGCCGTGAATATGGATACAGGTTATGCCAATTATCTTTCAAATGACGAACGTGCGAAGGTTTTAGATTGGACACGTGAGGCGCTTGGTGACCATCGACCTTTCGTAGCTGGGGTATTCGTAGAAGGTTTGGAGGGCGACTTGGTCGATCTTTATCGTAGGGGGGCTGATGCGATTGCTGAGCGTGGGGGGACACCTATTCTTTTTCAGACGACACGTTTCCACGAGTGGGGGAGTGACGAGATTATCGAGCTTTATACCAAAGTTTGCGAACCCTATGAGTCGGTGCTTGGTTTTGAGTTAGGCCAGATGTTTGCGCCTAATGGAATGATTTACAGTGAGGAAGTAATTCGCGGATTGATGGGTATCCCCGCCCTGAAGGGAATCAAGCATTCCTCACTTAGCCGAGATGAGGAGCTGAAGCGCCTTGCTTTACGGGATGAAGTAAGGCCCGATTTTCGAATATACACAGGAAATGATCTTGGGATTGATATGATCGAATACGGCTCTGATTATCTCCTTGGCCTTGCTGCGTTTTGCCCAGAGAAATTTGCCGAGCGGGACAGGTTATGGAGCAACAATGATGCGGACTATTTCGAATTAAATGACGCCCTTCAATACCTGGGAAACGTGGGATTCCGGGACTTCGTTCCGGCTTACAAACACAGCTGCGCCGTTTTTCAACATCTTCTTGGGCGTATCCCAACGAGCGAACCTCACAAGCTCTGTCCCCGCCGACCGGATTGGGAGGTCGACATTATGAAAGATTGCGCCAAGCGATTAGGCTACTTTTAAAATGAGTGGAGCGGTTGGAAAAGTGACAATGGCTAAGGTGGCCGAGAAGGCAGGCGTTTCAAAAGCGACAGTTTCTCGCGCGATTGGTGGATCGATGCTAATTGGGGAGGATGTTCGCTTACATGTTGAGTCCATCGCAAAAGAACTCGGCTACGTCAGACGTTCTCAGAAGCGACACGCCGAGAGATCGATTCTTACCATCAAGCTTGTTTTGCCTCCGGCTAAGGAACGGAGCACGCAATTATTCTACAATTTCATGACTTTGACTGAGGGGCTTCGCGAAGGCCTCCTTCCATCGGTCGCTAATCTGATTGTCGAAACATCTTCGGATAAATATCAGCCCTTTCCCCATAAAAAAGGAGGAGAGGTGGATGGGTTTGTTTTCGCATTTCATCGTCCCTCAGGTCGGGTTTTGAGTGAGATTAAGGAGCGCGGAGCGGCCTGTGTAGTTCTGAACCGCATGGTGCGTGGAGTAAGGCACGTGATCAGTGATCATCAGGATGCCATGAAACAACTTGCTGGTCATCTTGCCGAACGAGATGTGAGTGGCAGCTGCTGCTATATTTTCTACGGGGGATTTGGTGATCTCACTCGTGCCCGATTAAATGGATTCTCAGAAGGATGTTTGGAATATGGAATCGATTTTGATCCGTCAGCTGATCAGTCTAAGGTCGAGAGTCCCAGCGGAATTACTACCGATCATGTAAAGGCGCTCTATGATCGTGGGGTGCGAACCTTCGTGGGGTTTAATGATGTTGTGGGAATCATCCTCATCCAGCAATTAAGATCACTCGGGTTAAAAATTCCCGATGATGTGAGGGTGACTGGTTGTGATTGTGGCCCTATTCACGAAATTGCTCATCCTAAACTGACTTCGGTGAATCTTTCTGTTTTTGAATTGTCCAGAGAGGTTGGACGGTCTCTTCAGTCTGAGATCGTGCAGCGAGAGAAGAGCATGAATACTCTTTTGATTAAGGGGGAATTATTTATTGGAGAAACTACTTAAGCGATGAATTATCAAGATCTTGCCGTTCACACTTTTACGACTAAGCCGTGGTCGATTGATGAGTGTATCGAGGGATATGCGAGGCGTGGTATTGGGGGGATTTCGATTTGGCGTGAGACGGTTGAGGGTGAGGATCTTTGTTCGGTCGCGCGCCAGGTGCGCGATGCAGGATTACGTGGAATTTCATATGTCCGAGGAGGGTTTTTTACTGGGAAGACGGAGAGGGAGAGGAGGGACGCGCTTGAGGAAAACCGTCAGTTGATTCGTGAGGCGGAAATTTTGGGGCTTCCTTCATTAGTTTTGGTTTGTGGGGCTACGGTTGGGCAAAGTCCGCGGGAAAATTATGAGCAAATTCGCGACGCGATTGGGACGCTTGCCGATGAGGCAGCGTCTCATGGGGTAAGACTTTTGATCGAGCCACTTCATCCTGTTTATGCTGGTGATCGCTCGGCGATTGCATCGCTCCGGGTAGCGAATGACTTATGTGAAGAGGTTAATCATCATAATGTGGGGATAGCCCTAGATGTTTATCATGTTTGGTGGGAGCTTGATCTCGCAGAGCAAATTCAACGATGTGCCAAAAATGGTTGGCTGGACGCATACCATATTTGTGATTTCAAACCTGATCAGAGTCACCTGCTTTTAGATCGTGGGATCATGGGGGAAGGATGTTGTGATCTTCATGGAATTGATGAGATGATGAGGGATGTAGGGTTTGAAGGGTTTCGCGAAGTGGAGATTTTTTCATCCAAATGGTGGGAGTGCGATCAAGGGGAATTTCTTGATGAAATCCTCTACGCCTACGACAAAGTTTATCAATTATTATGAGCACGGGAAATATCGAGAGAATCGGAGTCATCATGAATGGCGTCACTGGAAGAATGGGAACGAATCAACATTTGGCGCGGTCGATTTTAGCAATTCGAGAGCAGGGTGGGGTTGAGCTTGGAGATGGTGTGCGACTCATGCCCGAGCCGATCTTGACTGGGCGGAATGAGGGGAAATTGAAGGCACTTGCAATCGAGTATGGAGTAGAAAAATATTCTACGGATCTTGATGCGGTCCTTGCGGATGATTCCTACTCAATTTTCTTCGATGCGTCGGGAACTCCCTATCGTATTGGTTTTTTAGAGCGCGCAATCGCAGCCGGAAAACATATCTACTGCGAAAAACCGACGGCGGTTGATCCTTCTGAAGCGTTCCGTATTGCCGAGATCGCAGAGGCGGCTGGAGTGAAAAATGGAACTGTGCAGGACAAGCTTTGGTTGCCTGGGATTCAGGCTTTTTTAAAATTGCGCGATGAAGGCTTTTTTGGAGAAATCCTTTCGGTGCGAGGTGAGTTTGGGTATTGGGTTTTTTCCGGCCACGATGCAAATCAGGCGTCCCAACGTCCAAGTTGGAATTACCGTCAGGAAGATGGTGGAGGGATCATTGTCGATATGCATTGCCACTGGCGCTATGTCATCGATAATCTTTTCGGCGAAATTTCTGAGGTGTTTACCCATGCCGCCACTCACTTGCCTGAGCGGATTGGAGAGGATGGAAATCCCTATCAATGTACGGCTGATGATGCGGCTTATGCTTTATTTAAGACCAAGACTGGGGTGGTCTGTCAATTCAACTCATCTTGGGATATACGGGTCCGCCGCGATGATCTGCTAACCATGCAGGTCGATGGAACTAAAGGGAGTGCAATCGTCGGGCTTCGTAAGTGCTGGGCTCAGAGCCTCGATAATACGCCTCGTCCAGTCTGGAACCCTGACGTGGATAGCCCGATCGATTATTATGCTAATTGGGATATCGTTAATGCGGGGCCTTGTGAAAACGCTTTTAAGGTTCAGTGGGAGCTCTTCCTGAAGCACATTGCACGAGATGAGCCGTTCCCTTGGTCTCTTCGAGAGGGAGCAAAAGGCGTCGATCTTGCGGCCAAGTCCTGGGAGAGTCACAAGTCTGGTTCCTGGATAAAAGTTTAAGTTGGAGTCTTTCGCTCTTGCCGCAAGCCACTTTGATCGGTGATGCTGTGCGAGCACACTCGTAATGGAAACTATTCTACATATTCCCGAAGCCAAAAAAGCCTCATCGATCAAGCAAGTCGTATCGTCACTTCATGATCAGGGGCTCGAACCAAAGCATGATAAAAAGGACTGGGGGGACTGGATCAATCTTCCGCCCAATAAAACTGTCATCAGTATTGCTTCCGAGCGTGGCATGACTCGCTCTGCAACTATTGAGTTTGCGGAAGGCGAAGATGATCATCTTGAGATTCCGATCGTCACAGCATTTCGGGAGCTTGGTTGGTATGGCACGGACGAGGACGGAGAATATCAGCTTTAGGCAGTGGGCCTGTGTAAGAGGTAGACTGTCCTCTGACGCGACATGCGAATCCTTGTTTTTCCTAATAGATACCTCTCACTCCCTTAACTTGAGAGGATGTGGTGTTGCTAATCCGAAAGATTTAGCTTCGAAAGATGAATTAGAATCTACGCAAGACTGTGTCTTGATCGAATCTTTGTTCACGGTGTGGATAGTCTAGAGTATGGTGAGATCCGCGTGACTCTTTTCTGAGAAGGGCTGAGTCGACGATCAGGGATGCCGTCGCTACAAGGTTTCTCAGCTCGAGGATGTCGGGGGTAAGAGTGTAACCCCAGTAGAATTCCTTGACCTCACGACGAAGGTTTTGGAGGCGGTAGGCAGCACGACGCAGGCGATTATCGGTTCTCACGATGGAGACGTAATCCTGCATAGTTCGACGAAGTTCATCCCAAGCGTGGTAAATGTTTACCAATTCATCGGGTGGGGCTGCATTGCCGGTTTCCCATATTGGGATTGCGGGTGCTGTCGGAACTTTTTTGGACGGAGGGTAAAGGCGCATGATTTCACCGAGAGCACGTCTGGCAAGAACGTTGCCTTCAAGAAGGCTGTTTGAGGCAAGTCGATTTGCGCCGTGAAGTCCGGTGCTAGCAACTTCTCCGATAGCGAATAGCCCGCGTACCGAGGTTTTCCCAAAAAGGTCGGTTTCCACTCCTCCGCATTGATAATGAGCGGCGGGCACGACCGGAATGGGCTTCTTAAGTGCATCGTGACCAAAGGAAAGGAGAGTTTCGTGGATGAAAGGAAAACGCTCGGTGAAGGTTTCGCCGAGAGGAGCAACATCAAGAAAGACACAGGGCGCGCCGGTGCGTTTGATTTCGGTGTCGATGGCGCGGGCTACGATGTCACGAGCTGCGAGCGATCCACGCGGGTCATGGTCATTAACGAATTGGTGTCCTTGACCATTAATCAGTAAGGCGCCTTCGCCTCGAACGGCTTCTGAGACTAAAAAGGAGCGGGCTTCTGGGCCAGTGGCGGCAGGGTTGTAAAAGCAGGTGGGGTGAAATTGCACAAACTCCATATTTGAGACCGAGGCTCCGGCTCTCCAACACATAGCTAGGCCATCACCTGTCGCTGAATCTGGGTTAGTAGTGTATAAATATGATTTCCCACATCCGCCCGTGGCGACGATGACTCGGGGCGACTCCATGACTTTGACATCTCCGGATTTGATCTCGAGAACGTAAGCCCCTAGAACTCGGTTGTCGGTGACGACGCCGAGTTTGCCAGTGGTAATGAGGTCAATAGCATAGTGATTCTCGAGCAGTGTAATTTGAGGGTGCCGTCTTGCCGTTTCGACAAGGGAAGTGGCAATCTCGCGGCCAGTCGTATCTTTAGCATGAAGGACTCGGCGTTCAGAGTGACCACCTTCTTTGCCAAGCGAATAACGATTTGGATCGTTATTATTTTTATCAAAATTGGTACCCCATGCCACCAATTCATCGATGGTCTCGCTCCCTTCCTCCACGATCGTACGGACGGCTTCCTCGTTGCAAAGTCCGGCACCTGCTTCAAGGGTATCTGCGATGTGCTTTTCACAGTTGTCATCGGGATCGCGTAGTCCTTCCGGAAGGACTGCTGAGATGCCACCCTGAGCCCACGCGGTGTTAGATTCAAGAACTTTGCCTTTGGTGATGACAGTCACGGTGCCGAAGCCGGCAGCTTTGATAGCAAAGGAAAGCCCGGCGATACCGGAACCGATCACAAGAAAGTCAGACATTGGAAAACAAAACCTTGGCTTCAGATTGCCGCTTGGCAATCCGTTTTCCTAGAAGATGAGTGAACAAGAGGCTGATCAATGAGAACTTTTAGAATTCATGCGACTGCTAGCCAAGCTAGCAGGCCGGTCCTCGCGGTCCACGAGATGCTTCGTATCCAATTGGTGTAAACTAGGGATCGGACTATTTCTGGGGTGAGTTTTGCATGCTGGGGGACTTGGATGAATGCGGTTGAAGCCCAGACAGCTGCGAGAAGAAGGCTAGAGGGCGCCATTACCTGCCAATCGCCGAGGTAAAGACACGCAGCGCAACATACCACTTCAATGAGCATGAGGGGAGCTATGACATAAGTCACTCGCTTCATGTAGTGCGCGTGATAGTCATCAAATGTCGCCCCCTTCAACCGTCCAAAGAGCGGATAAATTGCGATCTGAACCATCCAGATAATACCGGTCATAGCCGCGCATGTTACGAGTTGAATAATTAGAAAGTAGAAAAACATGCTCAGGCTACTTAATAGTTTCAACCTTGACCCCACCGATTGCTATTGCATGTGCCTTTGATCCCGATGCGTCGGGATGCCAGGGGCCGATAGTTTCATTGAGTTTTAGATCGATGATAGCTGCTTTTCGGTTTCCGTTCGCAGCAGAGGTCTCATCTGAGTAAAGAGCTTTTGGGGTGAGGGAAACGTAATCGATCAAGCCCTTAAAAAAAGAAGTGGGTTTGCCCTGATGGTTGACGTCTGCGCCAATCATTAGCGGGAGCCTGTTGTCCTTGAGTTTTCCAGTTCCTAGGGCTGAGGCGATAAGTTTTCCGTCGAGGTAGAGGCGGGCCTCCCTGCCATCATAAATTCCCGCGAGTGTATGCCATTGGTCGGTTTTCAGCAGAGAGGATGATGCGGTGGCACTGAGATATTCACCATCGAGATTTACCGAGAAGACGGGTCTCCCGTCACTGATAAAGATTCCGTAACCAGAATTTTCAGTCTTCGTGACAAGCCCGGTTCGCCCCGCAAAGGTTTCGGCCTTGAAGCGGCATTCAAGGGTGAATTCTTCCTTTAGGGTAAAGCGATTCGAAGGGACGAAAAGAGCTGTGTTCGATCCATTGAAGCGAACCGCGCCATTTTGGAGGTTGGTCTTGCTGCTAAGTTCCAAATCAAGTGGCACAGAAATCGTTCTCCTAGGAATTTCGTAGGCGAATCCTTTGGCGAGGTATTCGGAATCGATGTAAAAAGACGGGCCGCTAAAGTTGCTTTTGGTGAGATGGTCATCCCAAGAGAGCTTAAAGTTGAATTCTTTTGTTTCTCCAGGCTTTAAAGTGGTGTGCTGGTGATCGGGCTGCCAACGGAAATCCAAGCTGGGGTTGCTACTAGATATCACGGTTGCAACGGGTCGGTCGCTTGGGTTGTTTAAAGTAATCGATAATTGATGTTGCCCACCTTCGTTATTTTTAAGTGTGAGGTGAGGTGAAATTTTCACAGGTGATCTTTTCACTTTGTTGACTTGTGAAACCAATTCGCCAGTAATTTCGCGGACGTCGAGAACCTCGCCGACTGGAACAGCTGCAAGTGAAATTCGGTCTTTGCGGACGGTGACGATATCATAGTGATGAAGGTATCCGGCTTGGGGAATAGAGCTGGATTGTCCCCCGCCAGTAGTGGCAAGGGTGACATATTCAATGCCATCTTTTGGGCCGTCATAGCGCATGGTGTGAATGTGACCTGCGAAGACCGCGGAGACATTGCCAGAAGCGGCGAGACGCCTGTGAACTTTATCCCAATCGTCTCCATAGCCACGTCCTAGCCATCTTGGATGGTGGAGAAAGAGAAAGACGTGCTCGGCACCTTTAGCCTTGGTGAGAGTCTGGTCGAGCCAAGAGAATTGCTCTGGACTCATTTTCTGAGCGGCGGGTTTTCCAAAGGTTTTCTCTCCAGTTTGAGGATCACCTTCATCAGAGTAGAGGATGATAAACCAAGAGTTTTTGTGCTCGAAGGCATACCAGAGTGGACCGAAGTGCATTTCATATGCAGCTTCCATTTCACCTTCGGGTTTTTTACTTTTATCCTTACCTCGCCAGTAGATGTCATGGTTTCCGGCGACGGGAAACCACGGGCATGCGAGTTGGCTCATAATGGACTTGTATTCCTTCATCTGGGTCATCCAGATTTCCTCGTTGCTGTATCCATTGATGAGATCACCAACCGTCATGACGAAATCGGGTTCGAGAAGGTTTGTGTCACGAACTGCATCGGCGAGCACGGAAACGCCTTCAGGCGGCCCTCCGGTGCGATCGCCATAAACGATAAAAGTGAAGGCATCTTTTTCGTTGGGAAGGGGTAGTTCGACGCTGCTTCTGCGGGAAGTGACAAAGCGGGCAGGGGTAGGTGCGACCGTTTCGTGCTTTTTTCCGTGACGGTGATGATGGTGATTATGACCGATGTTGGGATTGATAGGGGGGACAGCAAGAGCTGAAGTGATGCAGAGAAGGAAGGAAAAGGAGAAGATGAACCTCATGAGAATATGCTACGTAATAGAGCTATGTAATCTTCCCTTATTTTGAAGGCGGTGGCTTACTTTTCGATATGAGCTCGGATTCAAGGCTTGAAGCTTTCGATTACCGAGTTGCCTGTCACTTTTGAGAAAGGTCATGAGGGCGGCGGCGGCCTGAGAAGTGAGGTCCATTTTTTTTCGAGAGCACGAGAGAGGGGCTCAAAAGGAAGGAGAACCGCATGATGGGGGATCAATTTTTTTTTGCTAATGCTCTGTCCCCCTCGCCGATAGGCAAGGAGGAAGCCATGGAGACTTTTTAGTTTCTCTTTGCAAGGGCTACTTAGTGCGGACTTTCTTCATTTCAGCTCACATGAGATTGGATGTCGGACTATGCTATTTTTCGTATGAGTTGCAGTTTTGAGAAGACTTTGGCAACAAGAGGCTGTGATTAGCGAATTGAGAGCATGCCTAAGCGCTGGGAAGGTTTCAACGATGGCGGAAGTGCTTGAGGAGCATGGGACCGATCGGTGGAATTTTTCGCATTTACCGGAGGTGGTCGTATTTGCGGAATCTCGGGATGATGTGGTGGCGGTAATGAAGTTTGCCAATGAACGGGGAATTCCGGTGACGACTCGTGGCGCGGGAGTTGGTTATGTTGGTGGGTGTGTGCCGGTAGAGGGTGGAATTGCTTTGTCGGTGGTGAGGATGAATTCAGTGGTGGAGATTATGCCGGAGGATGGTGTGGTGGTGACGCAGCCGGGGGTGATTTTAAGAGATCTACAAGTTGCGGTGAGTGAACTTGGTTGGTATTATCCTCCGGACCCGGCCTCTTTGAATGAGTGCTCGATCGGGGGGAATTTGGCGACGAACGCAGGTGGTCCTCGTTGTTTGAAATATGGGGTGACAAAGAACTATGTTCTTGGTTTAGAGGTGGTTTTGGCAAGTGGGGAAATCCTGCATGTCGGAGGACGGTGTCATAAAAACAAGACGGGCTTTGATTTATTGCATCTTTTTGTGGGGAGTGAAGGAATGCTTGGAGTAATCACAGAGGCGACCTTGCGCATTATCCCTCATCCGCAGACTCGTGCGATGCTTACAGCGACGTTTCCGGAGTTTGTCGATGCTGCTGGTGCAGTGCAGGCGATTCTAAATTCAGGACACCTTCCATCTGCCCTTGAGATTACGGACGAGTTCACGCTAAAAGCTGCGCGAGCTTATTTGGGAGAGGGCTCGTTACGTCCGGGTAAGGCTCATTTGATTGTGGAGATCGACGGTCGAGCCAAGGCTGTTGCGAGTGAATTGAAAGAGTTGGAAGAGGTGCTTAATGAAGTGGGTGCCTTATCGAGCGAATTTCATGCTGATGAGGAGGCTTGCGAAAAGGTTTGGCAATTACGCCGCGACTTTTCTTATTCTTTGCGAGCAACAGGTTTGACGAAACTAAATGAAGATATTGTTGTTCCGCGGTCCAAATTAGTGGAGTTGGCTGCTTTTGCGGCGGGACTCGAAAAAAAGACGGGGATTCCGGTGGCCTGCTTTGGTCATGCTGGTGATGGTAATATTCATACAAACTTAATGGTGGAGGATTATGATGATCCGGTGGTTCGGGAGAAAGCGGACTCGGCCTTAGATGTTCTCTTCACTTGGGTGCTCGAAAACGGAGGGGTAATTACGGGAGAACATGGGGTCGGATTGGCTAAAAAACCATGGATTAAGGATGCCCTCGGAGAGGTAGCTTTTGCGGCACACCATACGGTTAAGAATGCTTTTGATCCCAAGGGTATTCTAAATCCCGGAAAATTCCTCGATTGATTTCGAGTTTATTATCTTTTGCGTTGAGGCTAGGGGATAAGTGGTGTTCCCTTTCAATTAAAGGATGGCAAGTTGGAAAGAAAACCGGCTGCAGGTGGTGCTCCAAGCCTCGAGAGAGGGTATCTGGGACTGGGACCTTGTGAAAGGCACCATCTATTATTCTCCGCGGATGTGTCGATTTATGGGGTATCGCAAGAGCGAGATGCCAAACTTTTTTCAGGACCGTGGAGAGCACATGGATCTGCCCTCGGTGGCTGCGTTGGATGAAGCTCTGCGTCGAGTTTTACAGGAGGGCGAGGATTTGTTTGCAGTAGAGCCAAGGGTGAAAACCAAAAGGGGTGACTGGAAGTCTTTCCGGGTTCGGGGGACGCCGGTGCGGGATGGACTTGGGAAGGTGACGCGAATCGCAGGTAGCTTGATCGATATTTCGAAACGTAAGGAGGCGGAAAGGCAGCTAGCAGAGGAGAGACACCTCATCGAAACCCTGCTGGATAACATTCCCATGAATGTGTATTTGAAAGATCAGGAGTCTCGCTTCGTGATGGCGAACTTACCGACAGCCAAAAAGATGGGGTTGAGTTCAGCAAAGGATTTGATTGGTAAATCAGATGCTGATTTTTTCAGCGATGAACACGCAAGAAATGCTCGGTTGGTTGAGAAGGAAATCATGGCTTCGGGTGGTGGTGTCGAGGATTTGACGGAGCATGAGAAGTGGAACGATCGCGAAGACACATGGGTTAAGAGTACGAAGCATGCATGGACCGGCCATGATGGCCAAGTGAGGGGAACTTTCGGAGTAACTATTGATATTTCTAAATTGATAAGGACCCGTGAAGCCCAGGAAAAGGTGACCTCGCAACTTAATGCACAAAATCATTTAATCGAAGAGGAACGAGAAAGGCTGCGCCTTGTTATTGATAGTGTGCCTTTGCACGTTTACTTTAAAAACCGTGATCATGAATTTGTGATCGCGAATCAGGCGATTGCAGAGTGGTTTGGGTTCAGCTGTCCGGAGGAGCTTTATGATAAGTCGGACCGGGATATTTTTTCCAAAGAGCACTGGAGGAAGGCTGAAGCCGATGAGAAACAGATCATGGAATTGGGTGTGGCAATCTCGGGGGAGATTGAGAAAGAGATTTGGGGAGGAGAAAAGGAGACTTGGGTGATGACATCAAAGTATCCCTGGCGTGACAGTGAGGGAGATATAGTGGGGACTTTTGGGGTCTCAAGCGACATTTCTGATTTGATGCAGGCGCAGGCGGATCTCCGGAAGCTCGCTGCAACCTACGAAAGAAAAAATCGGGAGATGGCCGAAGAATTAGAGTTAGCGCGGGAAGTTCAGCAGGCGCTTTTGCCTGACACATTCCCGACAGTTTTGGGTGGTGGAGCTGCCATGAATTTTTTTCGTCTTTATGAGCCAGCTCGCCTGTTGACGGGAGAGTTTTTTGAGGTCCTACCTCTTGCTCCGGATCGGGTTGGTTTTTTAATGGGTGAGGTTTTTGATAGGGGAGTACGTTCGGCCTTAATTGTTTCTATGTTACGAGGATTGATCGAGAAAGAGATTGCCTCAGCCGGAGACGCAGGGAATTTTTTGACGGGGATAAACGTGGGATTGTCTCACCTATTGCTGGGCTCGGGGCATAAAACTAAGGTAACAGCGTTTTATGGGTTAGTGGATTTGACGAAAGGAGAGATTCAACTTTCGATCGCTGGACATGTGAATCCGATTGCTGTTTTTGATGATGGGGTTCGTCAGCTCGTGCCGCCGGTTCATGCTTGCGGGCCGGCTTTGGGCATTACTGAGAATAATAGCTATGGAACGGTTTCGGCGCCGTTGTCAGGCTTTCGGAGGTTAATTTGTTTTACCGAGGGATTCCAGAATACGAGTAACCTCGAAGGTGAGCAGTTCGGGGTAACGCGGATGCTAGAAGAGGTTGAGCGTGGTGGTGATTTAGATCGCGTAATGGAGAGGCTTGTAGAAGCAGTAAAGGGTTTTGGAGAGAATCCGGAATTTGAAAATGCAATTTGTTTGTTGGGATGGGAGATCACGAGATGAGTTTGGAAGAGGAGAGACTTGATTTGGCTCTCAAGGCTTCGAATGAAGGGATTCTTGATTGGGATCTTCAGACGGGGGAGATTTACTATTCTAATCGTCTGCTTGGATTTTTGGGTTATGGGCGTTTTGGGGCGCCAAACATCTTAGAAGAACCGGAAAAACACGTGCATCCCGAAGATTTAGCGCGGTTGACTCGGAAGCTAAATCGAGTCCTGTATCGGGGTGGGAAGTTATTTGCAGATGAGGCAAGAATTCGCACAAATTCGGGTGAGTGGAAATGGTTTAGAGCAAGGGCTTTGCCATTGCGGGATGACGATGGAACCTTGATGCGCTTGGTAGGAAGCCTAATCGATATTTCAAAGCGACGCTTTGCGGAGAAGGCCCTTGCCGAGGAACGCAAGATGATCGATTTGATTTTAGATCGGGTTCCTATTAATGTTTATTTTAAGGACAAAGATTCCCGCTTTATGCGGGCAAATCGGTCAACTGCTCAACGCGTGGGAGCTGGAACGATTGCGAATTTGATCGGGAAAAGGGATCACGATTTCTTTGAAAAGGAGCATGCTGATTTCTCGCGGGCCCGAGAGCTTGAAATTATGGAGACGGAGGTTGGTCAGGAGGAGAAGTTGGAGCATGAGATCTGGGGGGACGGGCATGAGTCGTGGAGTTTGGTGACCAAGAAAGTGTGGCGGGGATTGAACGGAGAGTTACTTGGAACTTTTGGTCTAACTCATGATGTGACTGAGCTAATCGAAACTGAGCGGAACCTTGAGCAGATTGCGGAGAAATTGAGAGTGGTTAATCAGGAAATTAGTGAAGAACGCCACCTTCTTCGGCTAGTAATTGATAATATGCCGGTTTTTGTTTACTTTAAAGACTTGGATTCAAACTTCGTTTTGGTGAACCAAAGAATGGCGGACCTTGTGGGAGCTAAATCTCCGGATGAGGCGGTGGGCAAAAGTGATAGTCACTTTTTTGGAGAGAAGCTGGTCCGGGAATCGATCCGGGATGAACGGGAAATCATGGCTACCGGTAAGCCTGTGGTGAGGAAGCTCGAAGAAATATCTTGGAAGGATGACCATGTTTCTTGGGCTGTGTCTTCAAAATATCCGTGGTATTTGCCGGACGGAACCTTACGGGGAATTTTTGGAGTTTCTTCGGACGTGACTAAGCTGATTGAAACAAAGCAACAGCTTGAAAACATCACAAGGATTTTGGGACGTCAGAATGATGCTCTTGAAGAGCAGTTGGGGTTGGCGCGCGAGATTCAGCAGGCGGCTTTGCCTAGTGTAATTCCGTCTATTGCGTGTCGTGAAAGTGGGCGGACCGCGGACTTCCATCATCGTCATCAACCGGCTTCTCATCTAGCAGGAGACTTTTTTGAGGTGATTCCACTGGGTGAAGGTAAGGCGGGGTTTTTTGTTTGTGACGTTATGGGGCACGGCGTGCGTTCGGCACTGATTGTTTCGATGTTGCGTGGTTTACTTGAAAAGCAGGGAGAGACTCTGGGAGATCAGCCAGGGGCGTTTTTGGAGGGGTTGAACGACGGATTGTCCCACCTGCTCGAAAGAACTAGTCAATTGATTTTTGCGACCGCAATTTATGGTTATGTGGACTTAGAACGTGGTGAGCTGAAAATCGCTTCAGCCGGTCACCCGAATCCCATTGTGAGTCGGAATGGAGTGATTGAAATTTTAGAATTGGAATCTGAGGCTCAAGGTCCTGGACTGGGGATGGTCCCAAAGTTTAAATTTCCGGAAATGTGTCTTCCCGTAGAATCTCTGGATGGTATTTGGACTTTTACTGATGGTCTTTTTGAGGTTCTGGGTGTTGATGGACAGGAGTTTGGCGTAGCCAGAATGTGTGAGGCGCTTCAGGGTGGGGATCGAACGATGGACGCGATCGACCGGGTAGTGAACGCCGCTGTTAATTTTGCAGCTGAAAAGGTTTTTGAGGATGATCTCTGTGTTTTGGGGATCGATTTTGGGCACCGGGCTTGAGATCACTAATATCTGTGATATTGCAACTCCATCTTGAGTGAGAAAATTGCAATCCTGACTTCCGGCGGAGATGCTGCGGGGATGAATCCCGCGGTGAAATCGGCTGCTGATTATGCCCGCAAAAAGGGGATGATTCCTTACTTGGTTGAATGGGGGTTGAGAGGCTTGATTGAGGGGTGGATTAAAGAAGCCACACCTGAGCGTCTTAGTGGTATGCTCTATCGGGGTGGCACTGCGCTTGGTTCCTCGAGATCGAAGCGATTTTTTGAATATGAATTTAGAAAGCAAGCTTTTGAAAATTTACAGAATCTTGGGATTTCAAAACTTATCATCATTGGTGGAGATGGTTCCTTCAACGCACTAAACCAATTCCACGTCGATTTCAAGGTGCCGTTTGCCGGTATTCCTGCGACGATTGATAACGATATTTCGGGGACAGATTACTGCCTTGGAGTTGACACCGCACTCAATATGATTCGCTCAAGTGTGGATAGTATTCGTGATACTGCGTCTTCCTTTTCGAGGGCATTTGTAATCGAGACGATGGGACGTGACTGTGGGTATCTCGCGATGGTAAGCGCGCTTGCAAATGGTGCGGAAGTTTGTCTGGTCCCGGAGATTAAGTATGACCTCGATGCGGTTGGCGAACGATTGCGGCAACAACGCGCAGCTGGAAAACGCTATGTTTTAGGGATTGTTGCGGAAGGAACTGGTATGGCCGAACCCTTAACTCGATGGATGGGCGACTTTTTGGATATGGATGCCCGTCTAACCGTTTTAGGACATGTTCAGCGAGGTGGTTCCCCGACAGTTTATGATCGGATTATGGCCTATAAGTTTGCAGTTGCCGCTGTTGATCACCTGCTAGCTGGCGATACCAACCGGGTCGTGACTTTCAGGAATGGGCGGTTTGGCAGTTCCTCAATCCATCAGATTTCTGATACCAAGCATGAATGTGAGGCCAGTTTGCTTGAGTTGGTTCGCGAATTGAGTTGCTAGCGGATGACCCCGCGTTTTGAGTTTTCGATAAAGGTAAGAAGTTGACAAACTTTCTCATTGTTCGCAATTGCTGGATCGAGGGTCTTAATTGCTTTAGTAAGGTTGCTCTCTTTCTTGAGAAAAAGTTTTTTGTAGGCAGTTCGTAGAGCTCGGATGTCTTCATCACTAAATCCGCGTCTTTGGAGGCCAACTTGGTTGATTCCGCGGACGGTGGATGGGTTGCCGTCGACGATCGTGAAAGGTGGGATGTCCTGAACGATCTTGGAGATTCCTCCGGTAATGGAATGTGCTCCTACCTTGCAGAACTGATGGACGGCAGTGAGGCCGGAAATGATAGCGTAGTCCGCGACGTGAACATGGCCAGCGAGGGTTCCGTTATTGGAAAGGATGACGTTATTTCCGACGTGGCAATCGTGTGCGATGTGAGCGTAGGCGAGGCAAAGATTATCTGAGCCAATTTGGGTCGGGGAGCCTTCTTCGGTTCCGCGGTGGACAGTTGTGTTTTCACGAAAGACGTTGCGATCTCCTATTACGAGTGCAGTTGGTTCTCCGGAATATTTGAGATCCTGTGATTTAATGCCGATCGCAGCAAAGGGGAAAAATTCATTTTCTTTGCCTATCTCACTGTTGCCGTGAATCACGACGTGTGAGTGGAGCTTACACCGTTCGCCGAGAGTGACGTTTGCTTCAATAACACAGTAGGGGCCAATCTCGGTTTTGGCTCCGATTTTTGCTTGGGGTGAGACAATTGCGGTTGGATGAATCATGCTGACTGCTAGAGATCTGTAACCCCTTCGTCAGTGAAAAGCGAGCGTCCTTCTACGCTCGCTTTGATGAGTTCCCATTGGCGGTCTACATTGAGCCGAAAGCTTGCGAGGTGTGGGTAAGGCCACTGGTCGGGAGCGATCATAGAAAGGATATTTCCACCACGAATACGGTAAAGGTGATAGGTTTCGCCGACGATAGGTTCGAAATTGATGTCGGCTTCATAGACGAGCTTGTTCCAGTTAAAATGCTCGATAGTGGCAACATATTCTTCCCGCATTTGGACAAGCTTTTGTTGTAGCTCGCGTTCGATTTGACTGATACCGCGCGATTTGAAGGTGGAAAGATCGTTGGGGACGATTTTAGGACTCAGAGTCGAGACCGGATAGGGCATGAAAGCGCCTTGGTTGAGTGTGATTTGCGTTGTAAGCTCTTCCATAGTTTCTTTCTAACATGACAGAGGTCGAGAGATGGGCAAATGGGATTTTGCGATGAAGTCATGGGCTCGGAGGGCGACCCCATTCGATTACGGAAACTGGAATGGGTTATCCAAGGAAAATTAAAGAATAGATGAGGCGCCTTGTGACCTGAGTATTGAATTACGAAGCCATTGGGTTCTAAGCTTAAAAAAGCGGGCCTCCGAAGAGGCCCGCCTAGAAATTGAGTCGTAAAACTAGACTAGTGTTTACTGGATTCCAGTTGGGAGCTTCACCACAGGAGTGTCGTTTCCGAAGAGGGAGTCCCGGCCGGTCTGGAAGAAACTTTCACGTCCGGAGGACTTGGCAGTTCCATCTTCGGCAATGTCACCCGCAGAGGATGACCCGTCGACAAGACCGTAAACATACTTGTCGCCGTAAGGGCCACCATCGAAACGGGGGTTGTCGCCACCGCTCTTAATCGGAGCAATCACAAGAGGTGTGTAGCTTTTGGTGTCGGTAAGGGGGGCTTCGTCTTCGGCCATAATGTAGGCGAAGCTATTCTCGCCACGAGCGAGCAACTTGTCTGAGCTCCCTTTGATATTGTCTCCTTCTTTGGCTCCAAGGACACCTGGGGCGAAAAACGCTTTTTCGGTGTCAATATTGTCGGTAGCAACCAACTGGGCGAGGTAGGCGTTTGCATCATTTCCGGGAGGAAGGTAGTCGATACCTTCGTCTTCAAGGAGTTCGCGAGTTGATCGGCAAGGGTAAGCTCCTTTGTCACTTTTGAAACTCAACAAGCCACCAACAACCGATTTCGAGTTGGCGAGCGCTTTGGTTCGGTCACCGGCTTTTTGAGCCTTGAGGATGAGCGGAGTCGCGATTCCAGCAAGAACCGCGATGATTGCAATCACCACGAGCAGCTCCACCAAGGTGAAGCCCTTCATTTTCTGTGTGTTTTTAAGTTTCATTATCGTGTCTATAGTCTTGGAGGCTACGCTCCGGTTTTTATTTTGGCGTAGGAATCCCCGTGAAATTCCCCCTCCAGGGAAATGATACTTCGCAGCCAAGTCGCGGCAAGATAAATCATCCGGCTCTTCGGGTGTTTATTTAAAAGCGGCGGCCAAGCCCTCAAGATCCGCCCCGGTGGCCTTATCCGCGGCGATGATGGCTTCCTTTTGCAATTCAATCAATCTGGTGACTCCCTCGCGCGCGAGGTCCATCATAGCAGTCATTTGCTCGCTGGTGAAGACATCCTCTTCGCCACTCCCCTGCAATTCGACATATTCTCCGCTTTCAGTCATAACAACATTAAAGTCGACGGCAGCATCACGGTCCTCAGGGTAGTTGAGATCGAGAATCGCTTCGCCCTTGTAAATTCCCGCGCTAACGGCTGCGACAAGTTTTTTGAGGGGGAAATCGTTAAGTTTTCCCTGAGACATCAAACCATTGATAGCGATGGCTGCTGCAACACATCCTCCGGTTATCGAAGCGGTGCGTGTTCCTCCATCTGCTTGAAGGACATCGCAATCTATCCAAATGGTTCGTTTCCCGAGTTTTTTGAGGTCAATCACAGCGCGGAGCGAGCGGCCGATGAGGCGCTGAATTTCCGAGGAGCGACCATCAAGCTTGCCCCGATTGATGTCGCGTTGCTTACGATCGTGAGTGGAGTAGGGGAGCATGGAATATTCGGCACTCACCCAGCCACCTTCGACGTTTTGGAACTTCATCCAGCGTGGAACGTTTTCTTCTACCGTGGCTGCGCAGATTACACGGGTGTTACCAAAGGAAACGAGCACCGAGCCGGAAGCGTGTGGGGCAATATTGGGGATGAAAGAAATCGGTCGTAGATCAGGGATAGCGCGTCCATCGGGTCGGTTCATACGCGGAATTAGTTTCCTAAGGGCTTCAAGGCAAGTCGATTTGATCCAAGGGGAAGAAATTTTAGTTAGCTTAATCAATTCGGCCGATGAGGATCCTCTGGTGAAAATTCCTTCTTAAAAGTCTAAAAAAACCTTGCCTGAGCGAAGATTTAGCCTATTCAGACCGTCCCATGGCAAGAAAGTGCTGGATTGAGCGCAACAAGCGCAAAGCAAAGACTGTAGCAAAATACGCTGACCTTCGTCACCAGTTGAAGAAGGAGAAGGACTACGTCGGTTTGACAATGCTCCCCCGTGATGCAAGCCCGACTCGGCTCGTTAATCGTTGCGAGGTGACCGGCCGTCGCCGTGCTTTTCTTCGCCGTTTCCGCCTTTCTCGGATCACTTTCCGGGAGATGGCGTCACACGGCATGATTCCTGGAGTGACAAAGTCCTCTTGGTAGGTTAGGCTCCCGAGCCAGAATTTTCGAGGGTGCGGTTTTCTGGCCGGCACCCTTTTCTGGCTAACGACCATGCCAATTTACGAATATCAATCTGAAAATCCGGATGACCCGGAGTTGAGTTGTAGCGTCTGCGCGAAGGGATTTGAGTTGCAACGCCCGATTGGTCGGCAGGCGCTGGAACAGTGTCCGCTCTGTTCTCGTCCCATCAGGAAACTAGTTAGTCGAGTAAACACTAAAATTGCCACAAAGGAGTATTCCGATTCTGAGGCAAAATCTGCTGGATTCAATGTTCTCAGAAAGAACTGCGATGGTGGCTACGACAAAGTCTAGCGACTTACTACGATGATTGAATCGCTCTACACTTTGGCAAGCGCATCGGGAGAATCTCCGATTGAGTATCCCACTTGGGCGGAAGCTGGGTGGTATCTTCTTGGGATCATTTTCTTTCTTCTTCTCAATGCCTTTTTTGTGGCGTCGGAATTCGCAATCGTCAAAGTTCGTCCGAGCCAGATTGAGGGTGAGTTGGAGAAAAAACCGCGGCGTGCGGGGATTTCCAAGCGCGTGGTGAGCAATTTGGATGGCTACCTTTCTGCGAACCAGCTCGGAATTACCATCGCTTCTCTAGCGCTTGCTTTTCTAGGCGAACCCTTCATCGAAAAACTTGTGGGCCCAAGCCTTTTGAAGACAGGGATGGGAGAGGAATGGATTAAGATCATCACTTTTTTAACCGCGATGCTCTCGTTCACTTTCCTTCACGTCGTGATTGGGGAGCTTCTTCCAAAGTCGATTGCTATTCGTAAATCGCTTGCAACCACGTTGGTGATTGCCCGGCCACTACACCTTTTCTATGCTGTTTTTCGTCCTTGTATCTATATCCTCAACGGAACGGCGAATTGGCTTCTTAAGAAGGTCTTCAAAATTGATCCAGTTTCAGAAGGCGAAGCCGTTCATAGCTCGGAAGAGCTAGCGCTTCTTGTCGAGGAATCCGAGCGACAGCAGGAGGTGACTGAAACCGAACGTGAGATTCTCATAAACGCTCTCGAATTGAACGATGTTACGGTGAAGGACGTTATGACTCCGCGTAGCGAGGTTGTAGTCCTAGATCTAGAGCTTACCTTTCAAGAGAATCTTGAGCTTGCGATCGAGTGCAAGCATACTCGATTCCCTTTGGTGACAGGGCATCTCGACGAAACTGAAGGTTTGATCCACATCAAAGACGTGGTGAGCTTACTTAAGAAAGAAGATCCTGACCTAATGGAAATTCGTCGTGAGCTTAAAATGGTGCCGTCCACGATGAGGCTGGATGATTTACTTCAATATTTCCTCAAGGAACGTGCTCAGTTGGCCTTGGTTGTCGATGAGTTTGGCGACGCCTCAGGGCTGGTCTTTATGGATAATATCATGGCGGAGTTAGTTGGTGATATTCACGACGAGTTTGATGAAGAAGAGGAGACGGATTTCCTCCGTATCAACGAGGAGGAGTTTGTCGTCGAGGGCGGCCTGAGCCTCAATGAACTTTCAGATCACGAGCCTGCTATTGATTTGGAAAGCGGCGAAGTGAGTACGATCGGTGGATACATCGTGCAGCAACTAGGTCATTTGCCAGACCCTGGTGAGAAGATCGAGGTTGAAGGATTTGAAGCCAGTGTGACCAGCACCGACGGCCGGCGGATTGAGCAATTGCGCTTCGTGAAACTTCCCGAGGAAATACAAGAAGATCAAGAAATTGAAGCGACCTAGGAGGAGATGATTTTCGTTGGCTACCGTGCAAGTTGGAGGTCTTTTAGAAAGAGAGCCTTTTCATGCTGCCGCTGCTGCGAATCTTTGATTCGAAGTAAATAGGATGGATGAACGGTTGCAATTACCTTAGCGGCAAGGTCGGTGCCGGTGATGATTCCGCGCTGTTGTGTAATCTTGAAATGAGTTCCGATCAAGGAGCGAGCGGCGGTGGATCCAAGGAGAATTATAATGCGAGGCTTGACCTCCCGGAGCTCGCCAACAAGCCATGGTTTACAACGTGAGATCTCATCAAGATTGGGGCTTTGGTGAAGTCGTTGATTTCTGCGAGGGATAAACTTAAAATGCTTCACCGCATTGGTGACATAGCACTCTTTTCTATCGATTCCGGTTTTAGTGAGAAAATGATCAAGAAGTTTTCCGGCTGGGCCGACGAAGGGGCGGCCGAGAAGGTCTTCCTGGTCGCCGGGTTGCTCGCCCACAATCATGATTTTGGCATCAGCTGGACCTTCCCCTAGGACAGTTCCAGTGGCGTTCTGGTGCAGTGGACAAGCTTGGCAACAATTGGCTAACTCCCGGATTCGACTGAGTGGTTGGCGGATATGTTGATCAGGATTGAGGACAATATGTTCATCATGCGAAGTGAGGTTGCGAAGATGTTTGAGGTAAGGGTTTTCACCTCCGCTGGTGGTAGAGCGTAGGTTTTTTTTATGCATTTCTTGCACACGATGACGGCTTTCGGAGATGAGTGATTCGATGAGGTTCGTTTCCGGAAGGTTGTGCCAATACTTCTTTGGCATCTCGGCCTGCATCGCCTTCACTTTGAGGCGGGCGGGATTGAAGATACTTTTGTAGTAGCCACGCCAAAGCTCATCGAGCTCCTCTTTTGGGACTTCGACTTTGTCGACTCCCGGACCGAGTCTAAGGATTTTACCGTCCCACGATGCGGAACCGGTTGGAGTGAAGATAGACCAGTCCATACCCGTGAAACGCTTTTGAAAAAACTGGGCAGTCAGCGGCATGATGCGGTGGTCAGGCTCAAACCAAGCCATGAATTGTTCGCGTTCACTTTTCATGTCTTTGCCGGTCTTTTTGAAGCGAACGAAGGCGTGCATCTTATGAATGTCGCGCGAGATTTCCTTTCGCATCCGAAGGAGGTTCAAGATATCGGGGTCGGTTGTGATCTTTAAAAGATGAGTTTCGCCACCAAGCGTGAGGCGCCAAAGTGTTCGGTAAAGTAAGGCCCATTTCTGGTGCGAGTTATGGTAGGAAATGGTTTCAGCGAGCGAAAGAAACTCTCGGGTGACTCTCGGTGTTTGAGTTTTGCTTGGCGGCGGAAGCCCCCCCCCGGTGGGAAAGAGCCCACTTTGCCCGGGCTCTTCCCAGATAACTTCGTCCGGTGAAACGCACGCCAAAAGAAGCGCGCGAGCTTTGGCTCGCCAGTCTTCAAAGTGATTTTCGACAGCAAGAGTGAGCATGGTTTAATCGATGACTTTTCCGAGGGGAGAACCTTGATCAGAGGGGGTGAGAGCAAGTTCCAATTGCTCGGGAGGAGGGGAGAACTTGGCGCGAAGGTTTTCGTGGTCGAGTTCTCGAGTATTTGGAGTGTGGTCAGCAGTGATAATGAAGGGGAGGACTTTCTTGAGTGAGACGCGGAGACGGAGAAGGTCTTGAATACGGATCTTTCCATAACGTCGGATGCCGAGGATGCGGTCGGCATTGCGAACGCCGAGTCCGGGGACGCGGTAAAGCATGAACTTTTCGGCGCGGTTAAGATCAACGGGGAAGAGCTGACGATTACGAATAGCCCAGGAGAGCTTGGGGTCGAGATCAAGGTCAAGGTTGGGGAGGGCATCCGAGACAATTTCGGCGGCTTTAAATCCGTAAAAGCGCATGAGCCAATCCGCTTGGTAAAGCCGGTGTTCGCGAATAAGAGGAGGGGGCTTGAGGGGAAGAATGGAAGAGGGCTCCGGAATTGGGCTGAAGGCGGAGTAGTAAACGCGGCGGAGACGGTAGTTTGAGTAGAGATCAGTAGAGCGTTTGAGAAAGGTTTGATCGGTGGAACCATCGGCACCTACGATGATTTGCGTGCTTTGACCGGTAGCGAAGCGGGATTCGGGTGCTTTTCGATTACGCGTTTCGCGGCGCACTTCTTTGGCGTTTTCGACGCGGTGGCGAATCTTCCCCATCGCAATCCTGGTGCGCTTCAGGGACTTTTCGGGCGCAAAAGTCTTGAGGCTATCTTCGTCGGGGAGTTCGATATTGATGGAAATACGGTCAGAAAATTGACCCGCTTTTTCGATGAGTTCGACGGATGCTTCAGGAATCGTCTTGAGGTGAATATAACCGCGAAAGTCGTGGTCTTCGCGGAGGGCACGGGCAACTTCGATGACCATCTCCATAGTGTAGTCGGCGCTGCGAATAATGCCGGAGGAGAGAAAGAGGCCTTCGATATAGTTTCGTTTGTAGAAATCGAGGGTCAGCTTGACAACTTCCTCCGAGGTGAAAGCGGCGCGTTGGACGTTTGAGGAGCGCCGATTGATGCAATAATGGCAATCGTAAAGGCAACGATTGGTCAGGAGAACTTTGAGAAGCGAGATGCAGCGGCCATCGGGTGCATAGGAATGACAAATTCCAGCGCCGCCGGTGGAGCCGATGCCTTTCCCGGTGGCTGAATTCTTACGCGTGGCGCCAGAGCTGGCACAGGAGGCATCATACTTAGCTGCATCTGCCAGAATCTCGAGTTTCTTTTGTAATTCCATCGTTCAAATGAACACTAATAGAAAATATCGGAAGGTGAAATCCTTTTAAGAATTGTTAGAGACTTTTCCTATGGCCTAAAAAAGTTAGTCCCCAAAATTGGCTCTAAGGTGGTCTTTGTTTGTCCGATCCTTTTTCGGAATCTCGTCTTAAATTCTGAGGTGAAATCGTTTGTGGTCTCTGTGTCTGACTTTTAATCCCAGAGAATGTTGCCGCTTTTCACCTTGCAAAAACGGCTGCGCGTTCTTGTTCCGTGAGTTTACTCCATTCTCCGACCGGGAGACTACCCAGAGGAAAAGCGCCAATGCCTTCCCGAAGAAGGCGGAGGGTTGGGTGGCCAACGGCGGCGGTCATGCGGCGCACTTGGCGGTTTTTGCCTTCGCGGAGTTCAAGGCGGAGCCAGGTATCGACGATGCTTTTACGATAGCGAACGGGAGGGTCGCGATCAGGGATCGGGGGAGCCTGCTTGAGAAGTTTGGCGCGGCATGGAAGACAAGTGTGCCCTTTTATGATGATGCTCCCGCTGCGAAGCTTTTCAAGAGAAGCCGGCTCGGGTTCTCCTTCCACGAGGACGAGATAACGACGGCGGTGTTTGAAGCGAGGATTGAGGAGACGATCTTCTAGGGCTTTCTCATCAGTGAAAAGGAGGAGGCCTTCGGAATCCATATCAAGCCGCCCAAGAGGGAGACATCCCGGTGGGAAATCAAACTCTTTTAGGGTCCGCTGGCCTTCGTCTCCAGGGTTGGAGTTGAATTGACTTAGAACACCGTAGGGTTTGTTGAAAGCGATGAGCATTAATGATTAGGGGCCAGAGACAAAAACGCAGAGCTACGGAGGTCAGAACCGTCCGGGAACTCTGCGCTTAACTTCTTAAGTCGATGATTAAACAAGCATGAGAGCTGGGTTCTCAAGGAGGCGCTTGATCTCCCCTAGAAATTTGGCACCAACGGCTCCGTCTACCACACGGTGGTCGCAGCTGACTCCCAAATTCATGCGCAGGCCTGGAACGATTTCGCCATCCTTCACAACAGGTTTTTCGATGATTCCACCCACGCTTAGAATAACGGCTTGCGGAGGATTGACGATGGCATCGAAGGATTCGACACCCCAAGCTCCGAGATTGGATATAGTGACGGTGCCTCCGTCAAATTCGTTGGGAGCGAGTTTCTTGTCACGAGCTCGAATAGCCATTTCCTTGATCTCTTTTGAGATGGCGAGAAGCGATTTCTGCTCAGCATTTTTCACAACGGGAGTGACAAGGCCGTCATCGACTGCGATCGCAACTGAAATACCAACGTGAGCAAATTGAACGATGTGATCGCCATTAAAAGAAGCATTCGCCTCTGGAACAGTGACCGAGGCGTTGATGAGAGCTTTCACCACAAAGTCATTCACGGAATATTTGTTTCCATGACTCGCTTCGGATTGGGCATTGATCTGTTTGCGGAGAGCCATTAGCGGCGCCGCATCGACTTCGAGGTGAAGGTAGAAGTGAGGAATACTAATCTTAGAAGTGAGGAGTCTCTCGGCGATAATTTTACGCATGCTGGAGAGTTCGACAATTTGGTCTGCGCCTTCGGCGACTGGCGAAATAGCAGCAGGGACCGGAGCGACTGCCGGAGCAGGGGGAGCTGCCGGAGCAGGGGCGGGAGAAGAAGCAGGGGGAGCTGCAACGACGTCTGCTTTAACGATACGACCTCCAGGACCGGTCCCTGACACAGCGGTAAGATCGACACCTTCGGATTCAGCGATTTTTTTGGCGAGCGGAGACGCTTTGATGCGTTCACCATCGGTTGGAGTGGGGGTGGGGGTCTGTGATTTATTGACGGTAGCTGCCGCTGATTCCAACGCTTTCGCCGCGGCGGGCGGGGTGTTCGGCAAAGCGGCGGGTGCGCTCTCCGCAGAAGGAGTCGTCGCTTCTTCGCTTTCTCCGTCCTCGAGGAGAATGGCGATCGCAGATCCAACTGGAGCCTTGCCTCCTTCGGGAACAGAAATTTTTGAAAGGATGCCTTCATCAAAGGCTTCCATCTCCATAGTGGCCTTATCTGTTTCGATCTCTGCAATAATATCGCCGATCTCCACTTCTTCGCCCTCCTTTTTAAGCCAGCGAACCACCGTGCCTTCGGTCATGGTGTCGGAGAGTTTGGGCATTTCAATATTGATCGGCATAGTCTTGGAAATTTAGGTAGATAAAATTCGTCGCCTCCCGCGGCGCGGTGGAGAAATAGCAGACGAAGACACCCAATTAAAAGACAATTTCGCGTATCTGCAAGAGGCCGAAGTTACCTAGCTGACTGCTGAGAAATTCTTGCGGGCTAGTCTGCTCATCAAGTTGCGAACTTCGGCATATCCTTGGGGAGTCAGTTGAAAAGTTTTGTGGGCGTGAAGGTTTTCGCCAGCCACGAATTCTATTAGTCCCTTCTTTTCAAGATTCTCGACGGTGCTGGTGGTATTTGAGGGTTTCCGCCCGTAGCTGTCCAATGTGACGTTGAGTGAGCGTGTGTCGAGGAGATCGACATTCTCACGATGTTTGAAAAAGCTTCCGAGTAGAACGCACTCTGGACCGTTTAGCTCAAGACTAGTATTGTCGAGGAAGCGCCGAACTTCACGAAGTTCATCTGATGTTTGCTGGTCTTGGCGGATGCCTATTTTCTCGGTGGCACCTTCTACAGCTTCCTTGGTCTCGATAATCTTATGAACGACCTCATAAGCGGCCTTGGCTCCGTCTAATTCAAGAGACCAGACTAATTCTGCAATTTTTTTTAGGTCTGAGGACTCGTCCATGGCCTGAAATTAGAAAAAATATTAGTAAAAGGCAAGTTATTTCGCTTATCTAAAATAAAAAACCCCAGTAAGTTAGGTTAAAACTCTAAAATTCTGGACGAGTGAGAGTTTTTTGATAGTTTTTTGGGTGTCGGAACTGTTCGGCAAAAAATCCCCAAACTCATGAAATCTAAGCGACTTCCTCAGAATTCCTTTGAAACCAATCAATCCTTGGCAGAATTCACAACGAGAGGAGAGTCACCCTTTGGTCAGGAAAATGAAAATGAGGGAAGTAAGACTGAGGAAATTAGTAGTGTTTTAGCCTCTTGCTTTCAAGAGGCCGAGGACAGCGATCTTAGGCTTAGTGACGAGTTTTCGACAAAAACTATTACTTTTGTGATTACGCGATGCCGTGAAATTTTACAATCAGCCAGTAAGGATCCTGCTTGTTGGGCTGAAGTGAGAGAATTTTTGGAGGAAGAGCTCTGGAAAATTAGTAGATTAAAAGAAAATTTAGTGATGGCGGAGAGGAAATGCCAAATGGTTCGTACAAAATTAGAGCAATTATCGAATCCACTTAATGGTGAGCTGAATCAGAAGCGGGTGATGGCTTGTGGAATGCTCCTAGCAGAGTCCGAAATGCATCGAGACCATTTTCGGGAGCGGGTTTTTATGATCATTGATCAATTTGTAGGACGAATTTTAGCGGGAACGCAGAATTCTCCAGGTGGGAACGTTCTCGAGATTCGCCTTCGCGGAGTCTTTGGATCACTCTGATAGACCGAATTCGCTGTATGAACGTGCTTCATTGCAGGTAAGAATTCAGGTAAGGGTTCTTTCCAATTTTCTGTTAGCTTTGGTATTCAAGTTGCTTCCCACCGGTATGCCTGTGGAAAAGAAAACGATCCGAAAGAACGCAAAAAAAGCTGCTGCTACGAAAAAAGCGAAGAAGAGATCTTCGTGTGAAATAGTTTCTCCCGGAGTGTTAGGTGAAAATGATTGTTCTAACGGGACGATAGGCGAAGTCGCCTACTTTTTGTATCTGAAGCGCGAGGAAGCCGGAGTTTTAGGTACAGCTGCGGGGGATTGGTTGGAGGCTAAAAAAATATTGAATCAGTAATTTAGTAATTTTGGGCTGCCTGCCTTGTTTTTGAAAACTTCAATCATCTCGTAATTCACGGAGGATCGCTCGGTGCATTTTTTCTCTGACTGCCATCCGGCCCCCGCGTGGTGTTCCGAGATCGTAAAAGTAGTTTTTTCCGAAAAGACCGTCTTCTTCTTTGCGAAACCGGATTTGAGACCATGGGAAATAGAGAGGGGGGTGTCCAAGCGCGAGAAGTGGAAAGACTTCGAGATAGAGGCCGGTTTCGCTGATGCGGAAAGTAATACAGCAGCAATACTTTGAAAGTTGGCCTAGGCTCATGCTTTGCCAGTGATATGAGGTTCCCTTTGGGCGAGAAAAAGTCGAGTAGCGTTTGGCAAGCTGACTCCACCCGAAGCAGGAAACAATTTTCAGGATCACACACCAGAACCCGATAAAGAATAGCGTGAAGAAGATCAGGACAAGACTTACTGGAGGTGGCATGATCAGAGGTTTTGGTTTTAGCTAAATAAACACTCCGGTGGAATGAAGAGAATTAGCAGGACCGCGGTTTCTTTTTGTTTTCCTGATAACTTAAAATTTGAGCGGATGAGTTGTAAGAAAAACCCCGATGCCGGAGCATCGGGGTTGAATGATGTTCTTCATTTATTTTCTAGGCACGTTTCACGTCAACCCACTGACCTGTTTCGGCAGACTCGAGGACGGCATCACAAACGTATTGGGTGCCGAGGGCGTTCCGGAAATCAGGAAAGTTTTTAGCAATGCTTGGATCATCTAGGTGCTTCATGAATTCCACGGCACCGTGGACGAAGGAGTGCTCGTAACCGAGGCATAGGCCGGGAACCCACCAGTTCCCTGTGTAAGGATGGTCGCCATCGGAGACGTGGATGCTGGACCAACCTCGTGTTTCGCCGGGAACCTCGTGGTCAAAGTATGAGAGACGATTGAGGTCATGAAGATCCCAGGAGATTGATTTGTTATGCCCGTTTATTTCAAAGGTCTTGAGTGCTTTGTGGCCGCGAGCATAGCGGGTAGATTCAAAAATAGCAGTGGAGCCGTTTTCAAAGCGAGCGAGGAAAGCGCAGGCGTCATCGATTGTGATAGGGTGCTTTTTGCCTGTCTCTTGGTGGACGCGTTCTTTGATAAAGGTCTCGGTCATCGCAGAGACGCTTACGATATCGCCGTTAATCCAGCGGGCGCAGTCGATGTTGTGGGCAAGGAGATCGCCGGTAACACCTGAACCAGCCGTGGCTGCGTCAAGACGCCAAAGGGCTTCTCCTCCCTGAGGGAGCTCTTCGGACATCGTCCAATCCTGGAGGAAGTTAGCGCGGTAGTGGTAGATGCGGCCCAGGTCGCCGCGATCGACGATCTGCTTAGCAAGGGTGACGGCGGGAAGGAAACGGTAGTTATACCAAACGAGGTTGGGAAGGCCGGCGGTTTCAATTGCTTCGACCATTTGGATCCCCTGTTTCCCGTCGAGGGCGAGGGGCTTTTCGCAAAGGATCATCTTGCCATTTTCGATGGCGGCCATGGCGATGTCGAAGTGGGAGTTATTGGGTGTGCAGATATCGATGGCATCTACGTCGTCTCGTTTGACCAATTCACGCCAATCGGTCTCGGTGTCGGAGTAGCCCCATTTCTCCGCGAAGGCTTTCACTTTATCTTCAGAGCGGCCGCAGATCACCTGCTTGACAGGAACATGTTCGGTATCGAAAAAGTGATCAAGTTGGGAGTAGGCATTCGAATGGGTGCGGCCCATGAATCCGTAACCAACAACGCCAATGCGGACAGGTTTTTTGCTCATCTGTGTGACAGATTAGAAAAGGGAGAGGAGGGGGCAAGGGTAATTTGGAGAGTGGCCGTTGCACCCATTATCGCTATTGGGCGTCGCTGACCTTGAGCATGGTGTCGAGGATGGTGTTCCAAGTCTCTTGCTCCTCGAGTAGCTCGTTTGAGAACATGCAGCCGTCCCAGCAAATATGCTCGATTTTGCGATCGGTGTGATTCTTAAGCCACTCGGAGGAGCAGGCAACAATGTCGAGTTTTCCTTTTGGATCATCGGCAGGACAGTGGCGACCGGTCTTATCGTGGGCGCCAGACCCGTTTACAGTGCCATCGTTTTGAGCGACGTGAAAGTCGATGGTCCACGGGCGGAGTTTGTCGACCATAGGTCGATAGGCCGCCCAAAACTCTTCGTTGGTATGGTCTGCTTTGACGAGGGCATGCTCGGGAGCGTTGTAGCCGAGAAGGTAGAGATAAGTGTGGGCGAGATCTGACTGAAAACCGACTGTTTCGGGCATATCAATGGTTTCGAGGAGGTCGAGTGTGTCTTTCCAAGAGTGGATTCCACCCCAGCAGATTTCACCTTCCATAGCGAGGCGCTCGCCGTTGTCTGCGGCGATTTTTGCGGCGCGTTGGATGGTGTCGGCAGCGAGGGCAGTGTTTCCAGCAGGGTCTTTAGCCCAGTCTTCGACTCCGCCAGCGGTGTCGATGCGAATAGATCCGTATTCGCGAACTCCGTGAGTTCTGAAGATGTTGGCAACGCGACAGGCTTTCTCAACCGCGAGGACAAAGTTGTCGCGGTCAGATGGTGAGCCGAAAGCAGGGCCTCCAACAGTCCCTTCCCAAATGGGTGCGACGAGGGTTCCAACTTTGAGATTTTTGGAGGCAATGAGATCGGCAATCTTTTTCAAATCATCTTCGGAAGCATCTGGGTCGGTGTGAGGGTGGAACAGGAAGTAGTCGATGCCGTCATATTTTCGGCCGTTGACTTCGGCATTGGTTGTGAGTTCAAGCATATGCTCGAGAGAGATGGGGGGGTGGTCGGTGCCTTCTTCTTTCCCTACAAGGCCGGGCCACATAGCGTTGTGAACTTTGAGTGAACTCATGAAGGAAATGGTGAAGGTTGAAGACGAAGGAGTGAAGTTTGAAATTTCATTGGTAATGATTTGCCAAATCCCCGCCTTTTCTAATTTTTCCAGTTTTTACGCCCGAAGCCTTTCGGAATGATTCTTGTTGAAAGGCATATTTGAAGCCGTTCCCAAAAGCTAATAACCTGATCATGCGGAAAGCTAACCTTGTCTCTGGATTCTGGTAGGGAAAAGGTGAAGACTAATTGAGGAGGCAAGCCTCAATAAAACTGGTGTATTTATGGAGCAAAAAACGACGACCGGAATAGTCCCGATCGTCGTATTTATGAGAGTTTTTGGGGGGGTTAGGCCTCGTCTTTTTTGGCTGCGGCAAGGGCTGCAGCTTTGCCGCGAGCGACTTCCTTGCCTTCCCGATCCACAAGAATATAGGTGGGGACTCCCCTTACGTTGTAAGGCGTTACCAATTTGTTTTGATTGGTGTCCTTTTGCAGCATGATGGGCCATGGTTGCTTGAAGGACTTTGCCCACTTCAGAGCATCATTTTCTACTCGGTCCAAAGAGATGTGGATCATCTCGAGGTTAGGATTAGGGCCAATTTCCTTATTGTATTGCTCCGCAAACTGAGGAGCCCCTTTTTGACAAGGTGGTCACCAGCTGGCCGAGAAGTAGAGAAGGAAATATTTAGGAGCATCTTCTAGTTCGTAATCGACAAAGGCTTCGCCATCGAGTTTTTGCAACTTTTTGAGAGCCTTCCCAAAGTCTCCATCCATGAATTGGGCGGCTTCCTCCTTGTTTTCTTCAGCTGCTGCAATCTTAGCTCCCTCTTCTTTGGCCCATTTTTGATCCTCCTCGGAGAGGAGGGCAAGTTTGAAGGTCATCTGCTTGATGCCGCGCCTAACGGTCACCGAATTATCATCACAGGAGACCAAGTCTCCTTCGAAAGTTTTGGAGCCATCAGCACTGGTCCAAGTGCGGGCCTGGCCGAGGCCTGTCAACATCAGTGATGCGATAGTTGTTAAGATGGTTTTTTTCATACGTTATTTGAATTTAAGACGAAACTGTGTGGTGATTTTGTCTGACGAATTCACTTTTTTTGACACTTTTCGTTAAAACTACGAGTTTAGGCTCATGATGGTCTGGCTATCTAAAAAGTGACGTCGTTCGTGTTAGGAAAAGTCTAAGAGTATAACGGGACAAGTCGAAGGAGCGACTCGCCAAGGTCAAGAAAGTTGTTCCACCATTGGAAGAGAAAGCTACTGAGTTGAACTTCTCTTGAAGTGGCGCAGAGGATTAAGGTGAAGAGAACGAGATTGGCGAAGATGATGATGATCAGGGAAAAAAAGGTGCCGTTTTCTTTGAGGTCGGGTTGGTCCTTGGGGATCATCCAGACGGTCCAAATAATGTGGAAAGTCCAAGTGAAGCCGAGCAGTCCGGTTAGGATCAAGCCTCCGGCTGGGATATCCCACCAAAGGCTAACAAAGCTGTGAAGGGAGATAAGGACGGCTGACCAAAAAGGGATAAAGTAAGGAGAAAGGGCGATGAGAATATTGGACTTATTTGTCATCACGTATCCCCCTTCAGTGCTGAAGTGAATCGCGCTGATGCGTCCACCGCAGACGTAGACAAACATCGCGTGGGTCATTTCGTGTCCAAGAACGTATAGGTATAGGAGACGGTCATTGGCGATCCCGGCGATAAACCAACTGATCATTGAGCCAATTCCAACGATAAAGCAAAGAAGTTCGGTGGAATACCAAATCGTCTGAAAAATGCGCTCCTCACCGCTTTCTTTCATAAGAGTAATGGCCGTGATGAAGCAGAGTGGCATCAGCAAGATTCCAAGCCCCCAATGCAGAATACGGCGGGTCAAGGGGAGGCTGAGTAACTCGTCCTCGTAAAGATCACTCGCTTTCGCGGTGTCAGCGATGGCAGCCTGACGGGTCATGCCGCGGCGTCTGCGATCGCCTCGAAGATTGACCTGAATTTGGGCTCGCTGGTGAACATTCAGCAGACTTGAACCCCAACCGGCACGACGCTTCCGGCGGGAGCGGGAGCTCTTTTTGAGTTTACTGGGAAGTCTGCGATTGCTCATCGAGATCATTAAGATAACTAAATGATTTGAAAAAATAAAGAGAATGTCTGAGATTCCCTAGATTTTTTGGCCTGTCCTTTGCTAGAGTGGGGGGGTGAGTGGAGAAACAAAAGTTCCTGGGTTGGTGGCAGTTGATCCTTGGCTAGAGCCATATTCCACAGCGATTGGGGATCGGACTGCAAGATTTAAGGAACGTTTGGCCAAATTTGGACCACTGCTAGAATTTGCGACGAGTCATCAGAGATTAGGTCTTCATCGCGAGGGCAATGATTGGGTATTTCGGGAGTGGGCTCCAAGGGCCAAGGCACTTTTCCTCACTGGAGATTTTTGTGGGTGGTCAAGGAAGGACTATCCTTTACGGCGTTTACCGGAACAGGGAGTCTGGGAGGTGAAGGTTGCAGGGAATACATTGAGGCATGGCGATTTGTATAAAGTTCATATCGCGGGATTGAATGGAGCACACGATCGCATTCCTTCGCACGCTACTTTTGTGGTCCAAGATGAAGAAACCAAGGAGTTTTCAGCCCAAGTGCAGGACTCGTCTGAATATTCTTGGGAAAATGCTGCTCCAGCGGCTGTGCAACATCCAAAAGTCTACGAAGCCCACGTCGGGATGGCTACCGAAGAGTTTCGGGTAGGAACTTATCGCGAATTTGCGGAGCAAGTTTTGCCGCGCCTAGCTCGGTTGGGCTATAATGTAGTTCAGCTCATGGCGGTAGCTGAGCATCCTTATTATGGGTCATTTGGGTATCATGTTGCTAATTATTTTGCGCCTAGTTCGCGATGTGGTTCAGCCGAGGATTTGAAATATCTTATCGATACAGCCCATGGGATGGGGATCGCGGTGTTGATGGATATCGTACACTCACATTCGGTGAAAAATTTTGCGGAAGGCTTATCATCGTTTGACGGGGAGGAAGGGCTTTATTTTCACAAGCGCGACCACCCTGAGTGGGATTCACGGATTTTTGACTATGGTCGTTCTGAGGTGTGCCGGTTTCTACTTTCAAATTTGGCGTATTGGATGACCGAGTTTCGTTTTGATGGTTTCCGTTTCGATGGCGTAACCTCCATGCTCTATCATCATCATGGGAATATTACCTTCGATCACTACGATAAATACTTTTACGACGGTGTGGATTGGGACGCGGTGACTTATCTGCAGCTAGCGAATCAATTAATCCATGAGATCAATCCTCGTGCTCTGAGTATCGCGGAGGATATGAGCGGAATGCCAGGGCTTTGCCGCCCTCTAAATGAAGGGGGAATCGGGTTTGATTTCCGTCTTGCGATGGGCATCCCCGACTATTGGATTAAGTTGCTTGAGCACACTAGAGATGAGGATTGGAGGCTTGATGAGATTTACGATACCCTCACAAACCGTCGCTGCGGGGAAAAGACCATCGCTTATGCTGAGAGCCACGACCAGGCTTTGGTGGGTGATAAGACTCTCGCCTTCCGGCTAATGGATGCCGCGATGTATCATCACATGACGAAAGGCGATAATGATGTGGTGGTCAATCGGGGGATGGCTCTACACAAGATCCTCCGTCTCATGACTCTGGTCCTCGGTGGGGAAGGCTACCTCAATTTTATGGGAAATGAATTTGGCCACCCTGAGTGGGTTGATTTCCCCCGTGAAGGGAATGATTGGAGTTATAAATATACCCGACGGCAGTGGTCTCTGGTGGATCATCCTGGTCTAAAATACCGTGAGTTGGAGGCTTTTGATGAAGCTATGATGAATATTGCAGACAAGGTTTTCGCCGCATCGGGGGCTAAAATGCTGAACTTGGATCAGTTAAACCAGTGCATTCAGTTTGAACGAGGTGATCTCATTTTTGCGGTGAATTTGAGTCCTTCGATTTCGGTGGTTGATTATGAATTCCCGGTTCAACAGGAAGGGAGCTATCGGTTGATCTTGTCGTCGGACGATCCTGCGTTCGGCGGGGCCAATCGGGCGGATAGCTCAATTGACTATCCCGCGGTGGAGGGGCGGGTGAAGATCTATTCGCCCTCTCGTACTATCTTGGTGTTCGCACGTAAGGATTAAGGGGTCGACGGAATATCTTTCGATGCTATCGGGTCGCTTAATCTTTTTGTGCGACTACCACTAAACTATCCCGAAAGAAAGGGAGATTCCGAATGGGGTTCACTGCGAATTTTGCAAGGTTGCGAAGCTTGTTGGGATGAGATTTCCAGTCGTGGAGGGGGAAATAACCAGTTTCGTTGGAGCGGCCAAGGTGAGAGTAAAATGAAATAGTCTCGCTCCGTACGATAGCCAAGGAAGTGTTGCTAAAGCATTCCAAAACCTCTGCCACGGTATATTCTTTCCAGTGCCCATGACCTTCCTCATCAACCTCGGGTTCTTCCCATCGATTTGGAATGAAGAAGCTTTTGTTAAGGGCTCGCCGATTTGGGGTCGTCAGGATAAGGCGGCCACCTGGTTTTAGACAGTGCTCGATCCCTTTGAAGAGCTCGTCAAAAGAGGCCGGATTCAGGTGCTCAAAAACTTCGGTGAAGAGAATAGTGTCGAAGTGATTCTCCGGAAAAGGGAGGCTGGGGTGATCGTTTAAATTGTGGTCGATTAAATTGATGCCAGCCTCGCTAATGATGGGGAGGCGGTCGGGCTTGAGGTCAATTGCGGTAACCTCCCAGCCACTCCGCCGGAAATATAGGGAAAGATAACCAGGCCAGCATCCAATATCGAGGAGGCGAGGTGTTTCAGAGGTCACCGATCGAACCGATTCCGCGCTGACTCGGAAACGGTGCTCGTGATTTCGGAGGTAGGCTTCGTCTCTCTTGAGATCTTTTTTAACCCTATTAAAGATCTCGTCGTCCATGGGCTCTTAAATTAGGCGATGGTCAGAACTTGCGCGACAATTCGTTTGGCATTGGGAAGCTGGTCCTGCTCAACATGCGGCGAGTAAATGGCGGGCGCATCGATGGTGCAGACCCTCTTGACGGGGGCATCGAGATAATCGAAAGCGTATTCTTGAATCAGGGTCGTAATTTGCGCAGAAACTCCACAAAAGGGCTTTGATTCGTCAACGAGGACTGCTCGATTAGTCTTTTTTACAGACTCGATTATAGCGTCCTGGTCGAGCGGGCGGATGGAGCGGAGGTCGACCACTTCTGCATCAATGTTATGTTCGTTGGCAAGAATGTCAGCTGCTTCGAGGCATCGAAGGACGCTGGCTCCGTGAGCAATGAGCGAGATATCGGAGCCCTCACGTTTAATGTCAGCTTTTCCAAGAGGGATAAGAAAATCTCCATCGGCTGGATCAGGGACCTCTCCCGTGTTGCCGTAAAGGGTTGTGTTTTCCATGACGTAAACAGGATCGTTATCACGGATCGCGGTTTTCATCATTCCTTTGGCATCGGCTGGGGTGGCAGGCGAGCAGACCTTGAGGCCGGGGAAAGCGGCGAAGAGGCCCTCGGGAGTGTGTGAGTGAGTTGCACCCACATTAGTGCCGCCGTTAGCGGGTCCGCGCATCACGATGGGGACATTAATGAGGCCGCCGGACATATAGCGGCAGCAGGCGGCGTTGTTCACGAGTTGGTCAAAAGCTACCGAGTGGAAAGACCAAAACATCAATTCCATGACTGGACGGATGCCAAGCATGGAGGCGCCGATACCCATGCCAATGAAGCCAGCTTCGGAAATTGGGGTGTCAACAACTCGTTTGTCACCCCACTTGTCCCAGAGGCCTCGGGTGACCTTGTAGGCCCCGTTGTACTGGGCGACTTCTTCGCCCATGAGGACAACGTTTTCGTCGCGGGCAAGTTCCTCGTCGAAGGCCTCATTTAGAGCGTCACGGTATTCGATTTCGCGCATAATATTTTAGGTAAAAAATTAATCGTTAAAGAAGTGGCGTCCAATTTGGGAAGCTTCGGTATTGTTGTCGGTTTCCCAGTAAACATCGTTCGTAATATCTTCGATGGTGGGAGCAGGGGATTCTTCTGCAAATTGGGTGGAAGCGGTGGCCTCTTGTTTGGCTTCAGTATCGATCGTCTTAGCTGATTCTTCGGTGAGAACCCCTTCCTCTAAAAGTTTGGCTCGCCAAAGATTTATGGGATCATGATTCTTTTTGTAATCTGCGATCTCTTCCGGCGAACGGTATTTCTTATGATTCGCATCGGCGACTGAGTGGCCGTAGTAACGATAGGTCATGATTTCGAGTATGGTGGGCTTGTGCTCTTTGCGGGCCCGCTCCATCGCGATGTGTGTTTTGGCTCGAACTTCGTAAAAATCTTCACCGTTCACGACATCCCAATCCATGTCATAAGCCTCGCTGCGTTGGGCAAGACAGTCCTTGTAGGCACTTGAGCGTTTCTGCGAAGTTCCCATCGAATAGCCATTATTCTCGATTATATAGACGACGGGAATCCCGAAGAGGGCTGCGATGTTGAGCGACTCGTGGAAGGCGCCCTGATTGATAGCTCCGTCTCCAAGGAAGCAAAGTGCGCAGCCTTCGAGACCTTTATACTTAAGGCCATAGCCGAGTCCTAAACCGAGGGGGGTTTGGCCTGCAACAATGCCGTGACCACCCCAGAAGTTTTTATCGGGAGCGAAAAAGTGCATCGATCCACCTTTACCCTTCGAGCAACCAGTGGCTTTACCATAGAGCTCAGCCATGCACTCGTTCATGTTCATGCCGACCGCAAGAGCGTGGGCATGGCATCGATAAGCCGTGATCATGTGATCGTGATCGCCCATGAGGGAGGCCGCTCCGACGGCGACGGACTCTTGTCCGATATAGAGGTGGAGGAAGCCGCCCATCGTGCCGTCCTTCTGGTAGTTCTTAAGTGCAGCCTGCTCAAAGCGCCGAATTCGAACCATCTGGCGAAAGGTTTCAAGTTTCTCTTCGGCAGAAAGCGTTTTGTTAATCGGCGAGCCCGCAAAGTTGAGCGGGGAATGATTTGGGCTGTTGGCAGTTTCCATGGCGAAAGATTTTTCGAAGGCCGACATAGCGGCCTCTGCGAGTGGCCGCAAGTCTAATGCGGCAGGT
>ENA-ORDA01000044-ORDA01000044.1-marine-metagenome-genome-assembly--contig:-NODE-44-length-119590-cov-9.623062_pt1 | contig 119590 bp, 92 predicted proteins | sample MGYA00237778_ERZ508506 | MGnify/ENA primary metagenome ERZ508506 (study PRJEB26177, sample SAMN06267891) | marine metagenome | isolation source: Monterey Bay, California, USA | place: Pacific...
ACCGAAGCGCTCATGTCCCCCCGACATCTCGCCTGACCATGGTCTTCACACACAACATGGCGGATTGGCTCGGGTTTTCAATTGACAAAGAATGGCTTGAAGAAAACATTCGTTGGAAGGACTTTGGGACCGGCGTTCGCTTGGGGCGCCTCCTGCGTGAAGACCAAACCTCACTTGTTCTCTACGAAGCAGACTCTGAAGTCACCGTTGATGCATTCATGCCTCACAGCCACCCTGGGGGCGAATGCTATCTTGTCCTCGAAGGCGAAGTCTGGGATGAAGACGGCACGTATCCTACTGGCTCACTTGTTTGGATGAACCGCGAAACTACGCATACTCCCAAGACGCGAGGAAAGACCTTGATTCTCGTTCTTTGGCCCGAAGGCGTCAAATCTGCCTGAAACGGGGCTGAAGGCTTACTTCTTTGGTAAATCGTATTCTCCAGAAGCCATCAAGCCCTCAAACAAAAAGGGGCCTGCTGGAACTACTGCGGCAATGAATCCATGAAATAAGGCGGTCAACGACCAGTGTCTGCCAACGCCGATAAACAGCAATCCGATGTAGACCACAAATAAGCCGCCGTGGATTGCTCCGAAGAGGGAAACCATCTCTGGTTCTCCTGCAAAATACTTCATCGGCATGGCATAGAACATCAAGGAAAGGAAGGAAAAGCCTTCGAGGTAACCAACAAACGCGACCCAGTTCTTCATGCTTTGACCTCGACCATCGGCCTACTTGAACCACACGAGGGGCACAGCTGGTCATCGGTATCGGCGTAATCATGCTTGCAAGCAGGACATGACGAGGCGAGTTCCATCTTACCCATGGTTTCAACTGCGTCTCCTTGCAATGAAAGATAACCGCTGGCAACATTGCCAACAGTGTAGCGGCCCGCACCGCCCAAGCGAATCAACAAATCCGGCGGCAACGTCACGGTTCCAGTTTCATCAATGATGAGTTCACGGTCTTTGCTGAGGTCTTCAACGTCTACAGCCTCGCCGTGTTCAGCGACAAAGCGTCCGTCACGCAATTCAAGCGAGCGGTTCGCAAATGCTGCAACTTCCTTGGAGTGAGTCACGATAAGGAACGAGACTCCGTCATTAAGGTGCAGGTCTTTGAACAGCGCAAGAACTTCACGACTGGTTACCGGGTCAAGAGCCCCTGTAGGTTCGTCTGCGAGAATCAGGCGAGGTTGAGTGATCAGTGCCCGAGCAATAGCAACGCGTTGTTGCTCACCACCGCTCAGCATTGCCGGAAGCGCATTGATTCTGTGCCCCATACCCAATCGAGTGAGCATAGCATCTGCAAGTTGGAGTGCTTTCTTTGAAGCAACACCTTGGTGACGCAACGGTTGAGCGACATTGTCCCGAGCATTGAGGTTCGGCAGAAGGTTACCTTCTTGGAAAATGAAGGAGACTGTTTTCTGACGCAGTTCAACCAACTCTTGTCCAGAGAGACGAGTCATGTTCTTCCCAGCCAAACTTACAGACCCTGCACTTGGTTTCATCAGTCCACCAAGACATTTCATCAAGGTTGACTTTCCTGACCCTGAGGGGCCAACTACAGCAATTGCTTCTCCGGATTTCATGTTGATGTGAAGTCCTCGAAGGGCGACGACGTTACCGTCTTCCGCTTTGGATTCATACACGTGATAAAGGCCATCTGCTTGTAAAATCGTATCAACCATCTTCATTCCCCCTTCAGCACACTAGCCAAGTCCGCCTTGAGTGCACGACGTGTGGTAACAAGAAGCGCTACAACGACAGCAGCAAACACTGCAAGTGACACCAGAATAATCTGGGTCCACGGATAGACCAACGTTCGATTTATCGTGGTTGATGAACCTCCAAAGATTTGGAAGATGAACCCGAAGATGTCAAAGAACCCGTTGAATGAAAGAGCAACCCCCACACCGAGTATAATTCCAAGAATCATTGAAACCATGACAATGGAGAGAATCTCAAAGAGGACCAGTCGGATGATTTGGTTTGGTGATGCACCAATCGCTTGCAAAACAGCCAATTCCTTCTGGCGCTGGCTGAGAACGAGTGACAGGAACACGAAACTTGAGGCTACAGCAGCAACACTTGCGACGACAAATTGCAACGAAAGAAGTCCCGGAGTTCCGAAAATCAATCCACCGTTTCGTTCAACACTTTTGTGAGTACTTGACCAATCAACCACGTTTGAAACACGTGCATCTGCCTTCAGTTTTGAGCCAAGTGATTCAAGGTCATCCCCTGTAACACCACTCACGCGAACGATCCAATCGGTTGAGGTATAGTTTTCAACAGCGTCATCGCCTACAAAGGAACGCCACGAGCTTTCACCGATGATGAGTGAAGACCCAATTGTGGCGGCGCTCACACCTGGAATATATTCGTGAGTGCCCATGTAATACAATTCGTGGTTAAACGGAGTGATATCAATGCTAACCGCAGTGTTGGCCAAGAAAAATTGGTTTACCAGTAGTGGAGGAGTTTCTGAGAATCCAGTTGCACAACCTGTTTCATCAGAATTGCTTCCGTCTGGACATGTTGTATTGCTGAGTGTTGCAGTTGATAGGTCGAGTGTTCCCAATGACCATGCTCCTTCCAAATTTGCTTCTGTGAAGTCTGCGCCGTCAACTGAGCCTGGACCGAACAATCTCACAAGAATTGTGTCTCTTAGGTCCGCACCTGTGAGGTCGGCTCCGCTCAAATCCACGTTGTAGAGGATCGATTCACTGAGATTCACGTCTTCAAGATTTGACTCTGAAAGATTCGTGTTGGTGAAGTCAGCCCGACTTAGGTTCCGATTGTTGAGGTCTTGATTTGCCAGATTAAGTCCAGACCAATCTCGTTGCATGAGCATGACATAGCCTTCCAGCACATCTTCAACCGACAAGTTAGAATCGGTTAAGCCGCCGTCTGAGAAATTGAATTCAGCCTTTTCCCAAACAAAATTAATGTTCGCAGATTTTCCGCTTGAGTCGTCCTTCTTGAGGAGAACATCATCGAGTTCATTTTCATCGCCGCCACGGTCTGAACCTGCAAGACCCAGCGAATAGGCAGCGTCAGGGCCTGCAGAGAAACCACCCTGGGAATATGCAGCCAATGATGGTGATATTTCTGTCCCGGGGAGGGCTTGTTCACTCCATTTGAGAACTTCTTTATTGTTATCAAACAAGACATAAGTTTGCAATTTATCTCCACCTTGAGAATCAGCCAGCATCAGTTCAGGAACGCTGGTGATGAGAGGCGTAACCGTTCCGTCGGTGAATTCTCCAATCAATGATGCTAGGGTTGCGCTATCGGTCCCTTCTTCCATCGTAATTTGTAGGTCTGACCCCACGGTAGCGTCAACGGTCTTCTCGTCAACCAGTGTCCCTGTGTAGCCTTGTACAGCAGCGAGGGTGACAATGGAAAGCGTGAGCAGCATAATCACTGCGAGACGATTCACTGATTCTGCTGAACCGGAACCCTTCAATCCTCGCTTGACGTCGTTAAGCAACGGAGTTCGTCCGAGGATAACCTGCATGATTTGAGGGCCTTTTGCTCCGATTCTTCCAAGCAAGAGGGCCCCGCCGATCCACAACGCAAAGGGTCCAAAGATACCGATGAGTCCTTCAATGAAGAAATTTGAAACAATACCGTCATCGTTGACATTCATTTCTAGCCACGTATCTACAACAGCGAGCATTCCAAAGAGGAATGCAGTCCAGTGTAACCAGCGCTTTGGTTGGGCTTTCGCACTTGACTTGCGAACACCTTCTTCAATCTCAAGTTCAATGAACTCTCTTGCTCGGCTTCTTCCGAAAACAAGGGCAAGTCCAAGTGTCGTGATGGCTGTGAAGAGAGTTGCACCTACGCTAAGAGTTGGAGTAACGTCGAAATCTCCTGTTCGGAATTCCATGAACCCGACGGCAGACAATACGATGGGAACGGAAAGCAGGGCGAGGAGATATCCTGCAAGCCACGCTACTGAAGACATAACAAAGAGTTCAAGCAAAACCATGCCCTGTAAACGCTGGCCATCCGCACCGATTACACGATGAATACTGACTTCCCTTCTCCGTTGTTCAAGAGAGAGAACCAAACCGTATATCAGAACGGCAAGAGAGAGAATGACGATTGGAATCATGATGATGTAATCAAAGATTTGAATCAAACCGAGGAAAATATTCAGGAAGGTAATCGTTCCACTGACGATATCGGTGTAGAACAACTCCACTCCCTCGTCGGTGTAAGTTCCAGCCTGCACTCGTGTACCAAGGTCTTCAAGCCAATCTGCTGCATCTGCTGTTGATGAGGTTGGCAACTGACCGCGGTCAATGGTCACTCCGAGATACATGTGGTCGTAATCCATCAATGTGCCACGTTCGGATTCATCCAGAACTTCCCATGTAGTGAAAATTGGATTGAACGGCAGCGTAGGGTTTCCTAAATCCCAAGGTTCGTATATGCCCATAACCGTCATATTCTCTACCGTCATCATCATTCTGCAGTAAATCATTTCATTTTCTTCAGGAGTGACCTCTCCCGCACAATTCTCATCGTTAACGGTCCCCTCAAAGATGGTTGATTCATCGACGACATAAGCAAATGTGAGGCTATCCAATTGATCTCCAACATTTGCTTGTGCTTGGCTTGCAATGGTTGATGGAAGAATTATTCCTCGCTGCTCGCTCATGTTTTCAGGAGTGGGCCATTCACCCAAACCTGCGATAATGTTTCCTCCAAGTCGGTCCGCTAATTCTCCGTCAAAGGCTTCGGGGCCTAGGAATCGAATGGCACGCTTGTCCGAAATTGGTGGCCCGCCTTCGGCAGCCTCGGGGTAATCAAACGTGACGTTGTCCCAATAGGGGTTAGCATCGTCGCTAATCGCTCGCATCTCAAGTGGTTGAGCCACAACAAATTCCAAATTGAAAAAGCCGCCACTGTGTATTCCTTGTCTGCCAAGAACCAGCGTACAGTCATTGAATTCAGTGAATTCGGTCAATAATTCGTCGCAGACATTGGTCATGGTGGTTGTGTTGTTGGACCATCCGGTACTGTTCTCATTACCAGGAAGTGGAGTACGAGCGTACTCAATTTTGGCGTCGAAGGGTTCTGAATCCAGGGATTCCTCAAAAAAGAGTTGTGAGAGACCAACCCCGTAAGCAAGGACGGTCGTAATGACCAACGAAGCGAGGAACACACCCGCAATGACTGCGAGACCGCGTTCCTTTCCACGCCATGCTCCTTGAGCGGCAAGGCGAAGCCTGCTGGGTGCTTCCATCAAACGGTGGGTCGCACGGTTCATTATCGAGCGACTTGCGGGGAAGTCTGATTCTTTGAGTTCAAGTTCCTTATCGCTCATATCTCTTCACCTCCGGTTTCATCTGCATCGTTGTCGGAATCATCGTCCTCAACTGTACTTGCGTCATCTTCAGCTACAGGTTGGTCGGTATCATCATCCAAGCCCCATGCTGAACGAATATCGGAGGCTTCCGTCTTTCCATCGTTGAGAAGTAACATTCGGTCAGCATTTGATGCAAGGTCGGGGTCGTGAGTAACCATAAGAATAGATATGGGGTTGTCTTTGTCGTGGCAGAGTTCCTTGAACAAAGCAAGAACTTCTTTCCCGCTTGCGATGTCTAGATTGCCTGTAGGCTCGTCAGCAAGAAGAACCGGTCGATTTCCTGCGATGGCGCGAGCAATGGCTACACGTTGTTGTTGGCCACCGGACAGCTGGTTGGGAATGTGATGCATACGGTCACCTAGTCCTACCTTTTCTAGAGCGATGACGGCGGCTTCTTCTGCCTCTGATGCAGACATCCCAGAGAGTTCAAGAGCCATGGCGACATTGTCTGCTGCGGTTAGATTTTCAAGAAGGTGGAAATCTTGGAAAATCCATCCAACAAGTTCTCGTCGGACATCTACGACTCCCGACGGTCCTTTCAGGCCGTAGGTTCGGTCTCCAAGTGTGATGGAGCCATCATCACCTGCTAGAAGTCCGCCGATGATGTTGAGAAGGGTCGACTTTCCAGAGCCCGATGGACCCATGAGAGCCACCATCTCGCCCTGTTTGATGTTCATGTCCACGCCCTTGAGGACCTGTAGTTTGTTCGTACCTGACCCGAAGGCTTTGGTTAAATTATTGACCTGTAGCATAGTATCTCCTCGGAATATGTATTTTTTCAAAAAGTGAATATATCAATGCCTGTTTTTCAATCAGTCCGTTTTCTCAACGCTAGTAGGCTGCAGAAGTGACCTCAAGGTACGCCCAAGCAAGTCATGAAGGGTCTGATTTGTTGGCGAAGGAGGAGCATCCGTTGTGTATGAATCCAACATCAGTTCGTAGAATGTGTCGCTCACCCCTTCGGTCAAGGTGAGCAGCATAGATGCCGAAAGATCTGTGCGTACCAATCCCCATTCCTGTCCCAGTTGAATACAGCTAAGAAAGTGGTTTTGTAGTGGTTGGCAGCATTCCTCGAGACGTTCATGGATTGGGTGGTTTGGTGGAACTTGTTGTGAAACCATGCGCCCAATCTCAACAAATTCGTTCTCTTCCCAGAATTGTTCTGAGATAAGTCGTATTTGGCGCATATGGGTCCAATACCCAGTTTTTGATGTTGGTTGCCCGTGCTCCAATAATCGCAAGTTGAGGGCGTCCAAACCCTCCTGGATAATGGTGAAAAAGAGGTCAGCCTTATCTTCAAACCAGTAATAGAACTGACCCTTGGAGATATCTATTTCCTTGAGCAAGAGATTGAGTGACATGGAATCATAGCCATGAGTGGAAAATTGTAGTTTTGATATCTTGAGCACGCGATCCTTCTCTTCCTCGGGAAGATTAAGGAATCGGTTTAACGGCATAGAAGCACTTCAAACCGCCGGTCTGACCGCCGGTATATGTATGTTTGCTCTTTTGTCCCAAGCCAGAAATCCATCTGTATGAAGAATACTCAATCCCATAGAGGAGAGGAAGTTAAGCGGAGATTAAGTCAACGAAAATTGACTGAGCTTACGCTCGTTGGTGATTGGAAGTTTACTCTGCATGAGCAGAGAACAATGTCTCACTCGACTTTACTGACGCCGATGGCGTTAGGGCCTTTGGGGCCTTCACCGATTTCAAACTGAACGGTGTCTCCGTCAGTGATCTCTCCGGTGACTTCTGAGATGTGGACGAAAAGGTCGTCTCCACCTTCAACTTCAATAAATCCGAATCCTTTTACTTGGTTAAACCACTTGACAGTTCCTTGCGCCATAAACGCCGGTCAAATCTTCAAGTACTTGAGGAAGATGGAAGGAAAGCCGTTTTTGGGCGGAATTACATCAGTCATCGTGAGAGCCGAGGAAGTATTCTCCAATCTCTGGATCGTTGAGGATGAAGTCCGCATCACCAGTGTGAACGACCTTTCCATTTGCGAAGATGTACCCCCTGTCAGAACGAGCTAGGCTTAATCGAGCATTTTGTTCCACGATGAGGACCGTAATGCCTTCTTTTCGCAAGTTATCAATTCGTTCAATAATCTGTTGTTGATAGAGAGGTGAAAGAGCAGCTGTAGGTTCGTCCAAGAGAAGGAACGATGGGTCTGAAATCAAGGCTCGTGAGATGGCTAACATTTGGCGTTCACCGCCTGAGAGAGAAGCCGCCAAGTCGTGTTCTCTTGAACGAAGGTCAGGGAACATGTTCAGGGCTCGCTCAATGCGTTCTTTCAAGACCTTGTTTGAAAGGGAATTCCCCCCCATCTGCAAGTTCTCTTCAACCGACAGCGTCGGAAACACGTTATTCACTTGAGGGACATACGCGATTCCTTTGTTGACCAGTTGGTCTGTACGTAACTTTTCGATGGATTCGCCGTCATATGAGACTTCCCCGTCGTAATAGGTCGCTATTCCGAACAAGGCTTTGATGAAGGTCGATTTTCCGCATCCATTTGGCCCAATGATGGTGACAAATTCTCCTTTGTCAACATAAAGGTCTACGCCGTAAAGAATCTGCACGCTTCCATAACCAGCCGTTAGGCCTTTGACATCAAGCATACGCGTCATTCTTCTTCACCCCCATCAGCAGCCCCACCGAGATAAGCCTCGATAACGGCACGGTTTGATTTGACTTCTTCCGGGGTCCCAACCATCAGGACTTCTCCTTCGTTCATGACAACAATACGGTCTACGCCTTGGCGCAGGATGAAGTCCATGTTATGTTCAATGACGAGAACCGAAATGCCTGTTGTGTCCACGAGTTCTCTTAAATTGGTGAAAATTTTCATCGCAAGTGGGCCCGCCACACCTGCAACAGGTTCGTCAAGCAAGAGCAAATCGGGACTTCCCATCATTGAACGTCCGATATCAACAAGTTTGCTTTGCCCGCCCGAGAGTTCACTTGCAAGGTTGTGTGCCATGTGGGGGACCTCAAGTTGGTCAAGAACAGCAAAAGCGTTAGCCAGGCGTTCTTTTTCCGAAGGTCGAGACCGTCCTCGGAATAAGGAAAGGAAGGGGTTGGGTGAAAACTGCTTGCGCGGTGGAACCAACATGTTCTCAATAACAGTCATGTCTTTCCAAAGGCGTGTGTGCTGGAAGGTTCGGGTCATCCCTAATTTTTGGATTTGGTCTGGGCGCTTGTCTGAGACATCTTCCCCAAACACCTCAACGGTCCCTGAGGTCTGTTGAAGAAGGCCACTGATGCAGTTGAACGTCGTCGACTTACCGCACCCATTTGGACCGATTAAACCGATGAATTCTCCCTTTTTGACGTCAAAGGTGACATCCTTTACGGCGACCAAACCGCCAAACTCCATTCGCAAATTCTTGACTGACAAAAGTGGCTTCATTGTTCTTCAGCCCCCTTTCCTGATGGATGCGGAGGCCTGTAAGGGACCTCGGGCAGCAATCCTTTCGGATTGTATCGTAATGAAAACACAATGAGTAATCCGATCAAAAGCACCTTGACATAAGCCATTCCCGCACGGACTGCTCCTGTTGGGTACGCTTCCTCAATTGAACGGTCGTCAAAGAAGAAGGATGCACAAGCGAAAATCAGGCCTACCCAAAAGAACGTCTCCCGTACAGATTCCCATTTGACAAGGTGAGCGAAGAGCACGATGGCGATGCAAATCCACATGACCTGCAGTTGGTCGATGACAAGCCATTCAAACCAACCGTCAATCGTAGATGCTACCTCGTTGAGGGGAAGGTCAGAACTGCCTTGGCCTGCTACGAGGACATTGAATACAAATTCCATGAGAACAATGATGGACGCCCCGATGATCATTCCGCGATTATTTCCAACTCCCCCAATGATAAATGCTGCCCAAACCAAGAAGGTCGTTTTAGCAGGAGACATGAAAGACGGTTGGAATCCAGTAAGTTTCCATGCCCAGAGGGCCCCGGCAAAGGCAGCGATTGATGCTCCCAGTGCGAGACTGGCTGCTTTGTGACGCAGAACATCGTGGCCGTGGTGTTGAGCGACTTCTTCATCTTCCCTAATGGCTCGAAGAATGCGCCCCCAAGGAGATGCAAGAACCGTGTTAAGCAGCCACCATGTTAGAATCAAGCCGATGAGGCCGATGGTTGCAAGAACAAACATGTACGGTGCAGGTTCGCCAAGGTTGAGCCATTCCCCGACGGTTGCAGCAATACTTTGAACGCTGTCGTCTCGAGAACATGCTATGGGAGAAAGAGGAATGCCGTTCTCATCCAATGGAACTGAGTCCCCACAGAACCACCACTCTTGAAGCGGTAGTTTGTAACGGGAAATTCCCACTGCACTACCCCACGAACCAGCACGAAGGAGTGGCTCTCCGCTCAGTAAGACGCGGACAATTTCGCCAAGGGAAATGGTGATGATGGCGAAGTAATCACTACGCAGCCGAGCGGTTGGATAGGCCAGGAACCATCCTGCAAGAGCGCCGAGGAACATGGAAAACAATACGGCGTAACCAATTGGCCAGTCATAACCATGCAGTTCCTTGGGCGCCGTCAAAATTCCAACGGTGATGGCTCCGATTGCAGCGAAGAAAATGACTCCGAAATTGAGTTGGCCGGTGACACCTGTGTGCAAGTTAAGAGAGAGTGCTAGAATAGCGAATATAGCGAATGTAACCATTACGTTCGATAGTTGAAGGGTTTTCACAAAGGTGGCTTTGTCTGAATCCGCAACGGGAAGCCAGTAAATGAGGCAGGCCATGACGATGGCCAAAATTCCAAAGAGCAACCAGGAACCGAGTTGACTTTCTCGCCCGTAGGGCATGCGTAGTTTCTCAAGCGTTTTGTTTCGCTTTTCGACTACCGTTTCCTTTACTTTTGATTTCCCAGCGTTGACTAAACGATGCGCATTTATGCCAATAAATCCAATCTTAGCATCAATTGCTTGGGTTGTTTTACGCCAAGTCGAGGAAACCCGAGTACTAACATCATCCCATCGGCCAGCAAGCGAGGAGAGATTCTTCAAGCGAGTTGATGGTTTCATCTCTATTCCTTGGAGGGTGTGATAGGCTTCTCGCCAGGCGATGAGGTAGAGAAGGATGGGCACTGCAGGCCAAACGAGAATGCCGATTGAAGAGATGATTTCCACCAAAACATGTTCAGCCTCCATGAACGAGAGCCACGCTTCCTGTTGCATCGTGGTAAAATCAGCCGGAGCATGGGAAAGGGCGATTGATTTGTCCCCCCCAGTTATTTGAGAGAAGATTTCACTGTTAGCGATGGAATTGTCCTTAACAAACCGGCTAAAGAGGTAAACGACGTAAGCCGCTAAGGTCGAAAGAAGGTAACGTTGACCACGAAGGCTGTTTCGAACACTGAAATGATGAATACCGAGAGGAGCAAGGAAAATTCCCAAAATGGATGCTCTCTTTACGTTGGGTGTGAAATCTTCCTCGGCTCGTGTTCGTATTCGCTTGATGTTCCACTTGTCATATGCATCGCCGATACCCTTTGGCATCACCAGAAGGATGGCGATGATCATAACATAGGGCATAACCTCTGCTAGGTTGGCATAGTTTGACCGATCTAGTGGCGTTCCAATTCCCATCAAAATCGGAGAGGATACAGACCGAACAAATCCGATCAGAAGCGCTCCAACGATTGCACCCGGTATCGAACCAATCGTGCCCAGAACAATGACGGCAAACGCGGGGAGGAGCAGCGTAAAGCCTGTTTCGGGGCTATAGCGGACAGTCATTGCAAAGATAGCCCCGCCCAATCCCGAAATTCCAGCGGAGAGGAACGCACTCATCATGTGAACTCGCTCGACGTTAATTCCGCAACTTGCGGCGAGTTCTGGGTTGTCAGCGACTGCACGCATGCGACGACCAAGACGAGTCTTGGTCAACAGGAGGAGCAACAAGCCAACCGATGAAAAGATGACCAAAGGCATTGCTGCGTTGTAATAAGAGTAATTTGCAGTGAGTTCAGTTACGCAATCAGAACCCACTGAATAGACGTCAGCAAGTGGCTTTGAGTCTACACTAACAACTTTTTCATATACCGGTGCGGCAGCAGTACCCACATTTTCACATGAACCATGCGTGTATGTGTCACCGCTTGCTAGAGAACGGTCGCCGAGATTGAGCTTTGTCAGGGCCGTAGGTGCTTCAAACCGTTGCTCTCGTGCGATTCTCCAGTCAATATCGGGCTCAAACAATTTTGTTCCTGCTCCAAAGCGAAGGTAAACAATTGCTCGCAAAATCAAAGCCACACCTAACGATGCAATCATCATGACATCAGCGCTTGATTTTCTGTCTCGAAAGCCCCTAAAGACCAGTCGGTCAATGATGATTCCAGCAAGTCCTGTAAGAACAAAGGCTCCAAGCAATGTCCACAGCAATACGGTCCATACGAGAACACCATCTTTGGGGACTGAAACAAGCGGGAAAAAGTAGTCCATCCACATGATCATGATGGCAACATACATCCCAAGCATGAAAAACTCGCTCTGTGCAAAATTTCCGTACCGTTGAACGCTGTAAGTCAGCGTACATCCAACGGCAATCGCTAGGTATGTTGAGGACCAAGTCAGTGTACTAAATCCAATTGAACTCAAATTAAAGTAAATGACGGCATTTGTATCAAGTCCTATCATCAGTAATTCAATGGTGAATAAGACAACGAACAGCAGGAACAATGGTGAGAGCACCATCAGAGAGGACCGAAGCCATCCCTGTGCTACATCGTCAAAGACAATCTTGACCAGAAGGAACCCCATCGAGATGAGTTGGATTGACTGAAGCAGCCACACCATGTCGTTGGGAAGATTTCCGGAGAGGATCGCATCAATACCGTTGCCGATACCCGATTGATACAGCAATCCTAGCATGGCGTCAAGAGCCACTACCGTTGCAATCACAAGTCGTTGCTTGAGGCGAGAGAGTCCCAGCCACTTGATAGAAAGTGAGGTTTTGCCTTTTGATTCGTGTTCAGAATCCATTTAACAAAGCCTCCGCATATCTTTCCCAAGGCGATTGAACAATCCACGGGGTAAAAACCCCTGTTGGATTAGCGCAAACGAACTCATTCAGCGTTGTCTTGTACACCGTTTGCAACCGTCCAGTACTTGGTACAGGTGAAGGTTCCATCGGAAGAGGTCGATGCATCGTAGCCACAAATATCGTATCCGTCGCCACCAACGTCGCCGTTAGTAAGGAAGGTGTGGAGTCCACTTGCGCCCTCGTATGCAGTTCCAACTGTGTTGATTGCTTCTCCAGGAGTGTCTGCATCGGTAAGGACAGCTTGTCCAAGCATCATGATTGAATCATAGCTGGTCAAGACGTAGGCCTTAATCGAAGGGATATCGGAAGCATCATAGCGTTCGGAGAAGTTTCCGAATGAGTCGCCTGCACGAGGGGTGGTCACGTAGAGTCCGTCAGCAACGACGTCGTCACTGAGTTCCTCAAGAAGTCCTTCACCAGCAGGTCCGTCGCCAGAGAAGAGCATAATGTCAAGTCCCTGAGTTGAGATTTCGTTAAGAATCATTGCAGCGTCGGTCACGTAGGAAACCATGAAGACTGCGTCACAGCCTGCGTTAGCAATTTGTGAGATTTCTGAAGCAATGCTTGTTGCAGTTTCTGCATACCCGATCTTCTGGCACAATTCTCCGTCCCAAGCATCTTCGATTGCGTCTGCGAATCCTGAGCCGTAATCGTTGGTCATGTGGATGATTGCAGGGTTAGAAACACCCATTGCAGCCATCATGTCAGCAGCTGCTGGTCCTTGGATAGCGTCAGAAGGTACAATTCGGAAGAAGTCAGGGTAAGCCGTAGCGTTGCTGAGACTTGGGTTGGTGGATGCATAGGAGATCATTGGGATTCCTGCAGCGGATAGCACAGCGTTAGCGGCCATGGTAGCGCCAGAGCATGCAGCCCCGCCAACGGCAATAACGCCAGAGTCAACCAGAGTTTGTGCAGCGGCAGCAGCGGTAGTACCGTCGCAGCCTGAGTCTACTTCAACGAGTTGGAACTCAATGCCCATTCCGCCGTACATGAGGTTAAGGTCAACAATTGCTTGTTGAGCACCGTATTGGAACCCAGCAGCGTCTTGTGCGAGAGGTCCGGTGAGGGGGTTCATGAATCCGAGCTTCACGATTTCATCAGGAACGACAACACCGTCAGCAACAGTCCAGTAGGCCATACATTCGTACTCTCCGTCAGTTGCGTCGTCAGCGGAGTAATCGCAGATATCGTAACCTGCGCCACCAACGTCACCGTTAGCAAGGAAGGTGTGGAGTCCACTTGCGCCTTCGTAGCCAGTTCCGACAGTTGCAATTGATGCAGACAAATCGGTGCCGTTCATGTTGTACGCCTCACCAATGATGGAAACTGCATCGTATGATGTCAAGACGTATTGCTTGATGCTTGTAATGTTGGTTGCGTCGTAACGAGATTCAATGTCTCCGAAAGAGGAACCAGCACGAGGTGTGGTGACGGATAGTCCGTCTGCAACACTGTCATCGCTGAGTTCTTCAAGAAGTCCTTCACCAGCAGGTCCGTCGCCAGAGAAGAGCATAATGTCAAGTTCTTGGGTTGCGATTTCGTTGAGGATAAGAGCGGCATCAGTTACGTACGATACCATGAACACGGAGTCACAGCCTGCATCAGCAATCTGTGTGATTTCAGATGCAACGCTTGTTGCAGTTTCTGCGTAGCCGACCTTAGCACACAGATCGCCGTCCCATGCGCCTTCGATTGCGTCAGCGAATCCTGATCCGTAATCGTTGGTCATGTGAATGATTGCGGGGGACTCTGCTTCCATCTCGAGCATCATTGCTGCAGCAGCAGGTCCTTGGATGGCGTCGCTTGGGACTACACGGAAGAAGTCAGGGTAAGCCGTAGCGTTGCTGAGACTTGGGTTGGTGGAAGCGTAGGAAATCATTGGAATTCCTGCAGCAGAGAGAACTGCGTTAGCAGCCATTGATGCGCCGGAGCAAGCAGCCCCTGCAACAGCGATGACACCGGAATCAGCCAGTGTTTGAGCGGCTGCGGCACCAACAGTACCGTCGCAACCGGAATCTGCAACAACCACTTCAAAAGTTGTTGTAGTTTGTGCAGCGTTCAAATCGATGATCGCCTGTTCAGCACCGTATTGGAATCCATCCGCATCTTGGGCCAGTGGGCCTGTGATGGGGTTAAGGAATCCAATTTTGACTGTAGTACTGTCTGCCACAGGGTCTGTAACAGGGTCTGTACTTGTGTCATCTGTGTCTTCGTCATTGCTTGTACAACCTGCTAGAGCAGCGGTCATAAAAGCTAAGGCCATAAGGGTGGTAAGCAATTTGTTGTTCATAATTCTCTCTTCCTAACCTTTCGGAGGAACGCTCTTCTTATATGGATATCCCCGATTGAGACTGATTGTTTTCAGTAATGAATGGGAGCACTCCAAGGCTCTGGGATATGATCATTCTTGTCCAACTGAACCAAGGTCAATCTCAAAGAGATATGCTTCATCTTCCGCATAATGGGCAGGAAGGTCGGAGGGGTCGGCGATGATTACCGGTTCAAGTGATGAAAATCCGTGACTTGTGTAGAGCCGTATGAGCCCAGGGTTGTAACCAACGGTATCAAGGCGTATGAATCGGAGGTCATTCTCATTGCAGTGATTTTTGGCCCATTCAACAACAATTCCAACCAAGGATTTACCTCGTTGTGAAGGATTGTTTGCAATTCGATGGAGAAACACCGACCGTTCTGTTGGACCCCAGATGAGTTCATCATCGTAGGCAACAACCCAAACGCAAGCAAGTTCACCTTCAATCAATAGCTTCCACTGACGGCCTTCGCGAATCTCTGATTCAACAAGTTCTGTGCTGATTTTTGGCCATTGAACCGTCCCTTTGGACCGTTGCAACTCTGTGGCTGCGTCGTAAAGCGCAAGTATGGCACCAAGGTCAGCCAACTCGCTTTGAAGAATCTCCATGGGCAATGCTTCCCTCGTGAGCCTTTCAACCTTTCAGATCATACATTCATGGAGTGTAATCCAAGAACATAAATATCCCAAACACGAACACTATCAGAGGGACAATGAGAATCTCAAAGGTGGACCTTCGCCTTGCTAGAACATCCATTTCAGTCCCTATGCTAAAGACAGAACCCTCTCCAGTTTCTGATGATGGCACCATCGTAATCAGCGCACTGGCCTCGGTTTCATCCCCGCCCCATGCGTCAAGATGCTCTCGTGATCTTGGCACACAATCGCCCAAAATGTAAATCGGGTCACCTACACCGATAGCACTGACAGTCCATCTCTGATTTCCTTTCTCCCATTGCTCAATGATTCCTCCAAGGTTTGAAATTTTCTTTTCCGTCTGCCATAAGCTCGGGTCGATGATCATGCCTCCTGTACCGTCATGTACGATGAACGGAACGCCACCGTTTTGGGTCTCTTCAAGCTCCCAGCTGCATTCTGTGCCCTCATCGGTTTCATGGCAGACGTACCTGTAACGGGACCAGCTCCAAACGACCGTCCCCTCCATGTCCCTTCCCCCAACCCTAAAGGAAGGAGTTCCGGAATTCGAAGGACGTACTTGACCGACAACTTCTGCCTGCCCAACAGCAACGCTACGAATTGGACTGGTTGGGAGGTCGTTGATTGTCCGAGAAAGGTTTGCTTGACGGTAGGCGTTGAAAAACCATACCACGTTAACGATGGTTACTACTGCTGTCATGAGCCATCCAATCAGCGTGTGAATCTCATTACCGTCCCGAGCGCGAAGGTCCGAGGATAACCAAATGAAGGATGCAGCGAAAATGATCGCCCCTAGACTGTAAGGCGTCACCATTGCAGGGCGTGGTGTACCGATCCGTTGAGGATGTTCGGGTATGAGCGCCCCATCTCCGTCTTGTCCGTACACGTTGGAGTATGATGTCGGCAACGGAGGACATCCAAACAGCCAGTCTTCTGAGACCTGGCGAAGTGGATGCTTTGCTGGCCCGATGACCTCGCCGTTAGGCCCGCAATGTTGGAACCGCCTCCCCTCTGACCCTAGCACTCCGATTGCAGATTGAACCCCACTTGCAGCAGTTCGGTTCTTCTTGCGAATTTTCCTCAAATCCGAAAGAAGCGAGGGGGGGGTGCTGTACATGAAAAATAGTCCGCCAATGCCGACAATAAGAAGGGCCCAACGGCCTGCGTCTTCACGTTGCGTGACTTCAGGTGGTGACCCATAATCCTCAAAACTATTCACTTCTGTAATCGATAGCAGTTGGTAGTATTCAATCGGCTCATTTTGAACAAGCAGGTATGCAATCAAAAAACGGTTATCATCACTGTCCGGCCCATTTCCTTCAATGTCACGCTCCCATGCATTGAAACAATCTGCTTGGAAGAACTCGCCCTCCGGTTTTAAAACCCGGGATTGGTCGAAGGATGTCGTAATTCTATCTCCTTTATGGTCTGAGAAAGTAAGCGTTGAATCGGAGTCCAAACTAACCCCATAGTTGAGGTCGATGTTTCCGTCCTCATCCTCACTTTCATAACACCCTTCAGTGGCGATGACGCCGTCTTCAAGTTCTAGAGGAATCAAGACAAAAGCTGCTGTGTTTTGTTGATACTGTGATTGTACATATCCATCTTGAAGTGCCTGGAAATTGTATGATTCAATCTCCCCGAGTTCATCCAAGCGGTCGGCTTCCGAAATTTGAGGAATGTCGGGGATAGATAGGCCGTTAGAATACATTACAAAACCCGCAATAAACAAGGCTGCTGCGATGCAGTATCCGATAGTATTCCTCACTTTCAGACTGGGAAGGTGGAACAAACCCTGATCTAAATCTCTAACATCGGATTGATTGTCCATGGTCTTTCCCTTATCCAATCGTTATTAACTCAATTCCCTCGTGTTGGGTTCCAAAGGGAAAAACAGTGCCGGGGGCAGGATTCGAACCTGCGAAGCAATATGCAGAGGAGCTTGAATCCACCCCCTTTGACCACTCGGGTACCCCGGCTTCTTGGTTCGGGCTGATGCCTTCTCTTCTTGACTATTCCTCTCGTGAGGTGTCCATGAGTTCGGGGGGGCGGGGTGGTGGGCGTGTTCCAAAAACGATACGCCGTATCTTTGCTCGTTGGTACACCTCTTCCCGTTCTTCCCACCGTTGCCGTGTGACAAACAGCACCAGACCGGCCAATACAACCGAGAGCAAGGACAGACTGAATAATGCCATCTCCCCCTGGGGGTTTTCGGGTTCACCACTTTGTATGTCAGCCAAAGGTACTGGAATTCTTGGCGTCATGTTTTCAATTTCGACCGTCAAACCAAGGCGTCCGGTTTTCCATGCCTCTACTTCCCAAACATAGTTTGACCATTCGCCTCTTGATAGTGATAGGAATTCTGTCTGATGGAGCGTCCCCTCATCGTCCCTGAGGTGGATGGTTAGATTGCCGTCCAATAACCCGTTGTTTGCAATGCGCACGAAGACTGAGATGTTTTCTCCGACAGAAGGTCGGAACGGAAGGGCTGAGATGTCAGTAAAAGTTGGCTCAAAGGCCACCCATGTGATGCCAATTCGAAGCGGATCGTCAGATGTCCCCAATCCCACTAATGGCCGTCCCGAGCGGTCTTCACCCTCAAACCATACAACAAGTAAATCACTGCGTTGAAGTTCAACACCATTTGGTTTGAGATTCAAGGTTGACTCGTAGATAAATTTCGTATTCAATGAAAGGTTCAACGGAACCAAGCTTTGACCTTTTGACCCTGCGACTTCCTCACCCATCCGGTAAAAGACGTGGTGAAGAACCAATGGTTCAGGAGACATGTGTGTATCATCGCTAACCATCAGCATCAACGGTACCGCTTGGAGCGCATCAGAAGTAATCCCTTGAAGTGAGCCCGGCGCAAGTGTAAGTTGAGGGGAAAGGTCGTCAACAATTACTTGGTATTCCAATGGAGTCAAATTATAATCCGAAAATCCGAGAACATCAACCCTCAATTCTCCATAATCATGATACAGCGTATTCTCATCCATCATGGCCTCAAAGGAGAATAAACCGTTGGTTGAATGAGTGATGTTGCCTGATTCTTTTCGCTCACCATCGCTCAACTGCCAAAATAATTGGCCTTGTTCAGGAAGGAACTCAGCGAGATGGTTTGTGCCTGCATGGAACATTCCGATTTCATGGTGGACCCTGTCATTACGATGGAACCAATGGCTTGTTTCATTGTTTGAGCCTACGGGTAGAGTTGTATCATTGATATTGAGCCATCGCATTTCCAACGTGTTGGATGGAGCCCAACTAAGCCGGTTGATTTTAGATAATCCCAGCCCGAGGTCATTCCCCTCATCAATAATTTTGAGAGAAGGAGTTCCCCCTTCTTCCATCAAGTCAAAGGTCGCATTCCATTCAAGTCGGAACTTAATTTCAATTTGGAAAATGGAGGTAAGTGGACGCTGTGTTACCGATATTGTAGGTTCTTCCATGAAGCAAACATCATCATAGATTATTTCTCCAAAGCGAGGCTCGTAGTGGACATTACAGTCGTTGGGCTGGTCCCTTCCCAATAATGCAAACCGGATGTCTTCAAGAGATCCCAAACCGTTGCCATCTGAAATATCAAATGAAAATGTATGCTCCTTGCCCGCAAACAGTGAGTCGTTTTCGAAATCCATCGTGATGCTTTCAATATCCATAAGAGTGTCATAACGCCGTTGTACAGTAAATGTAGCCAGGTCATTCGCTTCGCCAAATGAACCGCCGCCTTCTAGGAAATTCCCGCCTAAATCCTCACTTTCAAGAACGATGCTTACTCTGCCGGTATCACTTGCGAAACCAACTGCATCTGTCCATGATAGAAGGGGCAAGTCCACTTCTAACTCTGTACGGCCAATATTGAGGCTCACATTCTCCTGTTTGTATTCACTCGTATCCATCACACCATCATTATTGGAATCGTCCCGAGCCTCCATCCAAGAGAATACGCTCAGTTGTGATGAGACGCCTTCGATGTCAATCACGCTAAGACGGATAGGAATGTCCTGCCCGTTCGTCCAAACGTGGCCATCAGCAAGAACTTCATTTCCTGAATCCAATATAGTGAGAGACGTCACGGTCGGAGAGGCGATATCAAAGAGAAAACGAACGGGGTTGATGATGACTGTTCTATCCTCACTTGTCGACGCAGGAGTGCTCACGGGGCCCGTTCGAGAGATGGTCGGTTTGATTTGGAACCAAGTATTGCTAGGCAACTCGTCCGATAATTGTGGAGAGTTGAGTGGAAGGGAAAATCGTCCGTCGGGACCCACGTCGGTTGTCCAGTTTTGTGACCAATTAATAGGCGACCCAGTCCATTCATCTGGACCACCCGATTCGTTACGAGGAGGGATCGTTTGGATGAATATTTGAATTTCAGCCTCACCTTCGGAAATCCATTGGTTTGAAATCCCCTCCATACGAATTCTGCCTTCTGCAATCATTGAACGATTGTTTGAAAGATGGTACGGCCAAAGCGGATTGGTCCAATCATCCAATCGTCGAGATTGGTCGTCTGTGACTTCAAATTGAATGATTTCCATGTCATTCTCAACTTCATTGAAGTTCGTTTTCCTAACAGAGACCGCAGGGCCAGCCTGCAATCCATCCGTATCAGTTCCATAGGTCAGGACGTAGAGGTCATCAACATCGTCAAGAAGCCAAGTGCTGGTAAACACCCAAGTAATGCTGCAGGAGTTAACAACACATGATGCCTGAGAATTTGATATGTTAATTGGAGCCAGTCCTGCTCCATTGAGATGGAGGAAGCGAGGTGTTGTATCGAATCGTTCAACCTTAGCGTGGACAAAGGCATCTGCTGCATTGTCCGTCCGAGAAAGAAGAAGTTCAATGTGATCAAAGTCAGAAGCGTCTTCCGATAGATCAAGGGGATTGATTCGCTGGTGGTGCGTTACAATTGTAATGGATTCACCTGGGAGCCAACGAGTATGTTGCATTTCTTCAACCGATTCAATCATCAAAGGGGACGTCTGTGCGTCCAAGTCGACTGTGATACCGCCACTTTGAGTAGAAACATGGAGAGGAATATCAAGGATTTCGCGCATATCGCCAGTGAATGATGCTTGCTTGGCTTCATTCAGAATGGTTCCAGGAATTTCTATGTCGTAGGTTTGAGCTACATACATGTGTTGGAAATCAATAACTTTCAGGTCTCCTTGGCCTTGAAGAAGAATAGAAAGTTGACATGTTACTAAGTCAAGGTTAGCAGTATAGGGTCGCTGAATGACCCGGTTAGGGCATGTTTGATTAGAGGTGTAAAGATAACCGGTTGGACCGGAAACTGTTGTTTGAACAGCCCCGTTGATCAACAAATCAACGGTTCCGCTCGTATTGGTAATGAGAAGATAGAGCGCTGTTGTAGGAATGGATGAAGTCGTTACAGCAGTTGGCACAATTGCGGTGTAATTCAGACGATAAGGAATGGAATTGACTTGAATCGAGGGGGACGGTTGGGTGGCGTTCCACTGCCATTGTAATTGGTCGTAATGAGCGTCTGAAAATTGATGATTCATTCCAAAAGATGGGGACGCTCCAGTTTCAGACCACTGCCATAGACTGAGGTTATTGAGGCCAATTTGGAGTTGGGGTGAATTCGGAGGAGAAACACAATCAAGAGTCATCTTTGCACGACGAAACACCTCGCCACCGTTGGCATCAACTCGGAGGGAATGAACGAGTTCAGGGGAGCCAATGTAGGACATGTTGAAATGATTCAATCCTCCGTTTACACCAGCATAAGACGAACTTACGAGTTGTGCTCTTGGATTCGTCCATGTCAAGTTGTCTCCATAAGTAGTCAATCGGTATCCGGAATGTGGGCAAAGTGCGATGGAAGGTAAATCCAATCCTAACGTACCGTTGACCTCAAGAAATCCTTCACTGGTCAATACCAATTGTTGGAATCCTGGTGTGATTGATTGGAGATATTGGGGGCTAAAGTAAACTGTAGAACCAACGGTCAAACTGTGAATAAGAGGCGTGACCAACACATCCAGCGTACTCATGCTAACACGAATTTGAACGGTGGGGTGTTCAACGGGGTCAACTGCCAGATGAAACGGTAAAACGAGTCCATTGTGGCCCGGGATTACATCCCCACTGGCATCCAGTACATCGAACACCATGCCGGTATCGTCAGGGACATAGGCCCAACCATCAACCAAACCGTAACCGTAGTTTTCGTCAGGATAGAGCGCTGGCGATGTCCAAGATCCTGCAGATTCAAACACATCCACTTCGATTCCTGCGTCATCAATGTACCATCCATCGGCCTCGATGTATGAGTCTGAAAAGAATGAAAAACGGGCCCGTACCGTTGTTCCTGAAAGGTTGGAAAGGTCTTTTGTTTTCAAATCAAAACCACGAGGGGCTTTATTTCCGCCGCAGCCCCCAGCAACGTTTGAACCGTCTAAGATGCCTTCACCGAAAAAAGGAGAGTTGGTGTTTGGGGTTGAAATTTGGTCGTGAAACGAGGTCGTGTCAACCGGCAAAAACCACCAAGAGTCGCCTCCATCGGTTGATATGGACACTGCCCCGCCATCCCAATCAGCCTCTGTGCAGACCCATGAGCGAAATGTGAGGCGGGCAGTGGCGTTATCTGGAACGACATATTCTGGGCTTACGAGATGTGTGTAAATATTAGGCTGGTAACGCGTTGTAAGATTGATTGCGGCTCCATTGAGACCTGAATGGAATGCCCCTGGACCGTATCCCGAAGTGTTTCGTGTTTGGCCGATTTCCCATGCCTGTACGCCTGTTCCTTCAACATACCATCCCGATGGCGTCGTCAACGTGGATTCAAAAGAGTCGGTATCAAATGAAGCCCCGTTCATACCGTATTCGTCATTCCATTGCCATTCATTAGTATCGCCATTTGGAGGAGGAAGCCAGCCCTCTGAACTCCCAATGGTTCCAGAAGGTTGTGTTGAGAAATTTGCAACAAGGCGTTTTTGTTCCAAAGCAGTACCCAAGTTACTGTAAATCGAGATATCATCAATCATGATTCCTTCCCAACCCGATGACCCGCTTCCACCAAAGCCCACTTGAGAACTGGTTAACACAACGAATTCCAAAAGTGCGTTACTTGCGTTAACATGTGAAGAGGCATTAGCAGGAAGTGAATACACCAAAGGAACCCAACGGTTTGATTCGTCCATGTAGTAGGTGCCCTGCCAGTTAAATCCATTTCCAGGGAGGCCAGGTAGTCCCGAGAGAAGCTGCCATGTTGTTCCGTTGTCAAGGCTGAGGAACGTCTGCATGTTATCGTTAAAACTTCCTTCAAGGTCCCAATTCGCCCAGAATTCCAGATCAAGGGGCCCTGTCATACCAGATAAATTTGCACCAACTCGCAATATTCCGTAGGCATCAGGTTCGTATGACCCAGTGAGATTCCCATGAAACCATACGCCAGGTAGGTCTCCCTCATTCGAGAGATTCATGTTGTCAAGGAACCATCCTCCACGGGGAGAAGGGGTTGCAGACGTTTGGAAGCAAAGGCGGAATTCAAAGGTTGAGGCCCCGTTGGGAAGAATTGAGTCAAGCGGAAATTGTGATGATATCCATTGTCCGGACTGCCCCGACCAAACATCGGAGGGCGTATCGGAGAGGCCTGAAACATTGCTGTACCCACCCACTGGGACGAGGTGCTGCCATGCATTCTGTGAGGAAGTCCTCCACTCCATCCAAGCTGCATCTGTATCATCTAAAGCCAGCCACTGGTCAATAGAAAGGGTGTAATTTTTCACGAAACCTGGGATTGAATATGATGGTGAAATAAGACATCCGGTCATGCTTGCTTGCAGGTCGCGCGGGTGAACGGTCCCCACAACATTTTGACCAGACGGGGATGAAACAGGAAGGCTGTGAGAACTGTTTGAAGTCCAGCTTCCTGGTTGGGCAATTCCCCACACAGAATGGTGAAGACCGGTTCCTCGCCAGCCAACTGCCGTTTCTACGAGCGTCTCAAAATCGGTAAGGGTGGCGATGGATTGTTGAGAAGCCAGGCTTAATTGCCCGCCACGACCAATCCCTTGAGTTCCATTATGAGTGCCACTCCAACTGTTGCCAGAATCAATGCCAAACGATGTTGATGAATCCTTGTCGTCCAACCATTCTGGAGTTACTGAGAGATTCCCGCTTAGGAATGTCTCATTATAGGGTAGTGTGAGGGCATTGTTTTGGGTTAATGAAACACCAGTCACATTACCTTGGGGCAGATACGTCTGTACTGATGAGGGCTTTTGCTCATCTTCAAGGGGATGAGATACGAGGGCTGTCCATGAGGTAATGACCATCATAAATGCCATCAATAACGCAGAACTGCGCTTTCGCAGCAGTCGCCTTGACGGAACTTTAGCCAGCAATTCCTTCTCACCTTACCTCTTGAGGCGGGGTTGTTGGATATGAAAGGGTGTCTTCAGCGCATCACCAAGTGTCAACCCAAACCAAGATGAGAAGAGGGTTCAAATCAAGTCACCTACACGACCCGACTGATGTCCTCAATTCGTGATCTCGATAGCGCACAAGCGCGTGAGATTGAGGAACAACTCTTCACGACTCACCGACAACAATTACCACGCAATGTTCCCGTCCCGCTGCCTCGTCAGGACTTCTGGGAAATGATTCGACGGTTGCTTTCAAGCCTTGACATGGACATCCAAGAAATGATGCGAAAGGGCGCAACCGACATGCGGCTACAAAACTTACAGAAGCGTCAGACCAACATCAGACGAATCGCATCGGAACTTGCCCGAAAGCGAATGGTGGCAATGATGCAACACGCAGCAAGTCAGTCGCTACGAGGTGCGATGAATCCCGGGATGGTCCAAGAGTTACCTGCAATAGATTGGCAGCGACACGACCCTGCAGAAAAGGCATTTTATCATGCTCTTATTCTCAACGTTGATCGTTTCAAAAAAGAGATTGACTGGCAAGGCATGCAGCAGGGCATTGTTGGTGAAATTGCACGAAGGCCAATGACGCACGCCCCTGGGACCATGCAACTTGACGCATTTTTGGATGAGGGTTCTGCAGGATTAACATCTCAGCCCCCTCCAGATTTGGCATTCGAGGATGACCTCCCCCCTCTAGCAGAACCTGAGGCTGATGAAGAAGACCGGCTGCTAGATGAAGTTGAATGGCACGATGAAGAAGCATATCTGCTGGAAGACCCAACACACTCAGAGCCAAGCCCGCTTCCACCTATGGCAGAGCCTGTGACTGGAAAGCACGGTGCTGCAATGGAACTTGCACCATCAAGCCAACCAATTACAATCATTGAGGAACCTCCAATGGTTGCTGCGGAAAAACTTCCTGAGCCTGTTGTTGAAGATGTTGTAATTCCTGAAGAACTCATCCGAGTTCGAATCCTAGAATCTCTGCCTGAACCTATCGTGACTGAAGATGGTGAAGAACTCAGCCTAGAAGCTGGCGATATTCACTTTCTTGATACACCAACAGCAACATGGTTGATGGACGCCGGTGTAGCTGAACGAGCAGAACTCTGAGTCTTGCAACAAAAGTTGTTTGAACGCTGGTCTGACGTTGTTCTCAATTGAGAAACGTGTCGATTCAGTTGACGGAGCGCATTGAGATTTCAATGCTCACGGTGTCAGGAATTGGAATCTTAGTTACCAAGCGAAGGGCGTTTTCGTCCTTGCCGGTTGAGATGTCCATTTCTAGAAGTCGCTTGTGAACGCGGAGTTCCCAATGGTCGTAGGTTTCGCTACCTTCACCATCTGGTGCCTTGCGTACAGGGACAACAAGACGACGTGTTGGTAGAGGGATAGGTCCACGAAGGGTAATTCCACCTGTATCACAGATGGTCTTGATTTGGCCTGCGACCGAATCAAGATCTTTGTGGTTTTCACCGGTCAATTTGATAACAGTTACTGCGGCCATGCTCTCCCCTCCTTGAATCAACAATCATTGCTTGAGCAATGCTCACTTCTTATCAATCTTCAGACAGACACCAGCGGCGACGGTCTTACCCATGTCACGGATAGCGAAGCGGGATAGTTCAGGGAACTTGTCCATTTGTTCGATAGCCATTGGCTTAGTGGGTTGGAAGCGGATGAGACATGCGTCACCGGTCTTGAGGAAGGAAGGGTTAGCTTCCTTTCCAGCCTTGTTGGTCTTCTCTAGAAGGTCCATGAACTTCACAGCAACTTGTGCGGTGTGAGCGTGGAACACAGGGCAGTATCCAACGGAGACAGCCTTTGGAATGTCCATAAGTTGGATTTGACCGACGAAGGTTTCGTCGTGACGAACGAAGGTTGGTTCGCTGTCGGAGTATCCAGCAACGTCACCACGGCGGATGTCAGTTGCTGCAAGTCCACGAACGTTGAATCCAACGTTGTCGCCAGGTTCGGCCTTCTCGACCATGGTGTGGTGCATTTCAATCGACTTGACTTCACCGGACTTCTGGGATGGGTTGAACACGACGTTCTTTCCAACATTTAGAGTTCCGGTTTCGATCTTTCCAACAGGCACAGTTCCGATACCGGAAATCTTGTACACATCTTGGATAGGCAAGCGGAGAGGCTTGTCAAGAGGCTTGCTTGGCATTGGAGTAGCGTTGATGGCTTCGAAGAGAGTAGGTCCCTTGTACCATGCGCACTTGTCGGACTTCTCGTAGACGTTGTCTCCGTTGAGGGAAGATGCAGGGATCATTGGGACATCGTCCGGCTTGAATCCAGCCATCTTGAGAAGTTGGGAAACTTCTCCACAGGCCTTGATGTACTTTTCTTCTGCCCAGTCAACACCGGAAATATCCATCTTGTTGACGTGAACGATAAGTCCCTTAACTCCGAGAACCTTTGCAAGGAAAGCGTGTTCCTTGGTTTGAGCGTTAACACCGTCATTTGCTGCACAGAGCAAAACTGCGGTATCTGCTTGAGAAGCACCGGTGATCATGTTCTTGACGAAATCTCGGTGACCTGGAGCATCGATGATGGTCCAGTAGAAGTCAGGAGTAAAGAATTCCTTGTGAGCAACGTCGATGGTAATTCCACGCTCTCGCTCTTCCTTGAGCCCGTCCATAACGTAAGCAAGTCCGAAACCAGCCTTACCAGCTTCTGCAGCGAGTTTTTCGTTCTTTTCGATAACGTGGCCTTCAATGTGACCAGAGTCGAGGAGGAGACGTCCAACGGTTGTGGACTTTCCGTGGTCGACGTGACCAATAAATACGATGTTACGGTGTGGCTTGCTTCTGTCTTCCCATTGTGATGGCATGGTAATCGCTCCTTAGCAAGCCTTCCGAAAAGCAACCCCTATATGAAAACCGCGACGCGTTCGATTTTCTTGAAGTCTCATCAAGTTAGACCAAAATGGGTGCCTAAGTCACTGTGAACCTATGATTTCGCCATTCTCGTCAATACGGTACAACCTGAGCGTGCTGGTTGCTCCACGCATGGCGAGAGGACTGCCCGATATGGTGACGACTCGTTCTCCTGGACCTATTCGACCTTGAATCGAAAGCAACCGAACTGCCTCTTTCATGGTTTGTGACCCCCGCTCGTGTTCTTTGACCAAAACTGAATCCACACCCGGTAACAAACAGGTTCTCCTGAGTGCCCGTAGGCGGTCGCTAACAGCAGTAACCGGAATGTCAGGCCGGTAACCGGATACTAAACGAGGCGCATTACCGTGCTCGGTTGCAACGACAATACGAGTTGCTCCAGCTTCCTTTGCGAGTTCAACGCCAGCATGAGCAACAGCACGGGTTGAGCGGAATCGGGCCAACGCATTTGGCCGCTGGTCATGTGATGCCAGTCCTTGTTCCGTAGCATAAGCAATCTTCGCCATCGTTTTGACCGTTTCAAGAGGATAAATTCCGGAGGCTGTTTCTCCTGACAGCATGACTCCTGTTGCGCCATGACGAATTGCGGTTGACACATCGCTTACTTCAGCCCGTGTTGGACGAGGTTGAAGGGTCATGGAGTCCAACATTTGAGTTGCAACAATTACAGGCATGCCTCGCTCAAGGGCTTTGTCAATAATGGTCTGTTGGGCCATGGGTACATCTTCAAGAGGGATTTCAACACCCAAATCGCCGCGAGCAACCATAACTGCATCAGCCACATCAAGAATTGAATCAAGATTGACCAAAGCCGAAGGATGTTCGATTTTTGCGATGATGGGTACGTGCATTGATGCTGCTTTTACTGCGTTTTTAGCAGGGATAAGATCCTCCGCTGTCCTAACATAACTCACTGCAATGTAGTCAGCACCTTGTTCAAGAGCATGGGCCATCGCTTTCTCGTCTTTAGGCCCAATCGCTGGTAGTTCAACCAATGTTCCCGGAACATTGACTCCCTTACGGCTACTTACGGGGCCGCCATCTTCTACGCGGCAGGTCACAGTAGAGTTGGGAGTTCCTGGAGTTTGAACGACGACCATACGAATGAGACCGTCTGCAATTAGAATCGGGTCGTTGGGTTTGAGTTCTGCAGAAAGGCCACCGTACTGAACGGGGAGAGCACTCCCATCTGTCGATTCCATTTCATTCAAACCACAAACGAGTTCAACCGTTGAGCCAGCCTCTAGCATGACTACGCCAGGAAAAGAACCCAAGCGAAGTTTAGGCCCGGGCAAGTCGGCAAGAATGCAGGTAGGACGACCCAGTTCATCCTCTATCGAGCGGATTCGCTGGTAGAGTTCTGTTTTTGTTTCAGGCTCGCCATGAGAATAATTGAGGCGACAAACATCGACCCCAGACTCCATGAGTTGAGTTAGAAGAGAACGCTCTTCACTCGCTGGCCCGATGGTAGCAATGATTCGTGTGCGGCGCATGATGAATGAACCTCCAACACTCACTTGTAATAGAGACGTATAACAAACCGGTCAACTTTGATATCGTTAGCACGCTCATTATGAACGCTCAATGTCCATTCTCCGTCCCCATAAGTCGTATCACCGTCGGTGAACAGGTATGATGACATTGGAAGTTCTACACAGTATTGCTCAGAATCGCAATCACCCTCGTCGCGGGATTCATCGGCAGTTTCGCTCGTATTCGTTGCTTCATCATTGTCTTCGTTGTAAGAATATATGTCAAGTTTGTTGTTGTTGGCTGAATTGGTTCCAGGGATCCAGTCATCATCTTCTTTAGGATAAGCAAGTTCTGCAACAAGTTTACGAATGGTGTTCCCGCTATCTTTGTCATAATGAATCATGACGTCAAAATCAAGTTCTACAGCATTGTTTGATGTATTTCCTCCAATCTCAAAATCTTCCCAGTATCCTGCATAGTTGACGAAGACATCGATGGTTGTACTGTCCGTCATACCGACGTTATTGATGACGGTCAAGCCGACCTCGTACTCCCCAGGTGCAACGTTCTTCCATTCCACCGATTCACCTGAAAGGTCATCGTCATTTTCACTGTCTCCATCATTATCCTTGTCTTCGTTGAGGTCCAAATCCCAAAACCAATCGGTAATGTATTGAGAAGAATCTCCTGATTCAGAAGTTGAGGCATCAAGAGAAACGGTTGTTGTTTCCGTAACCGAACGGTCCGTGTTGGTTTTGTCCCGAGCACAAATCCAGAGAATGATATCTCGGTCCTCATCAATGGAATCGTCCTCGCAATCTTCATCATCAGCATATTGGGCGATATTCGCAATGGGTTCTACAGCACCCGCTTCAACCACGGTAACCGTTCGAATTTGTTCTGAGGTTCGTGTTCCATCAGAAATTTCCAAACTAACTTCGTAAGTTCCTGGGGCATTGAATGACCATGTTGCAGTGCGCCCAGTAGCATCAATATCGTTAGAACCGACGCTGTCAAAATTCCAACGGTACGTCAGAGAACCATCACTTGGAGTCGAACTGGAACCATCAAATGTTAACGTGTCTCCAACTCGCACATTTGATGTCTCAGAAACCGAAAATACTGCAAGCAGCTCCCCACCTGAAGACGAATCTTCGTCTTCAAAGATGCAACCTGACAATGCAGAACACAGCATCAAGGTTGACAGCAACAAGGGCTTCAGCATACTTCCCATGCATTGCGGTAGTGGTATGTTCATGAAAAGGGCTTCCATGAGTTGGTTGTATCTAAAACGAAAACAGGGAGGTTTGCCGGTTCCCAGTGTAGAGGTCTTTTGCATTCCAACCAAAGACTTCGGTAATTCTTCCAACCGCCGTTGCCAATCGTTCGGCGTAAAAGCGACCATCATAATCAGAAATACCTCCACCTTCCTCGGCTTCATACCAAGGGACAACGTTCATTGGACGATGGTTAGCATTGACAACAACGTAGGACACTTTCATCCCTGAAGTAAAGCCCAAACCGCTCTTGATACGTTGTTGAGCAACTCGGACCTGGGCCATGCTATCGGGATTAACATAATCCTTCGTAAAGTCCACATCTCTAATTTCCTTGACGGGAGTACGCACAATTTTTCCTTTGCAGGATTTTGCAAGAATCAATTCACTGGCATCAACTTCTTTATTTTTTAATGCTTGAACGCGACTCAAAGCATAGTCTACAAGCGCCTCACCTTGGTCGGCCAGAGCGTAAGAAAAGATCTCTTTCATAGTGGCTGTCAAGTAAGCAAACGAATCGGTACGCTGGGTTTCATAGCCCCTTACCAACATTTCATTGGTAGGCCATACCACCTGCCCAATGTATCGCTTTTTGGCACCATGACTGAAAAAGACAGACAGCCCGCGCTCAAATTCCAAGACTGCAGAAGCCTTACTGAAACGCTGAGCAATTTGTTGACCGAACGAAACCATGCCGTCTAAAGCCTCTTGGAACTTGGCTTGTTTTGCCAGTCCCTCAGCGTCCTTACGGTCGATTGCTGCAATATCTTCTTCGGACAGATAGCTGGGGGCATCCTTGCCCACTGGACTACGAACAAAGATTGAGTCAGTATCAGAATATACTACGCCGTGCCCTTCATCATCAAGAGCAGCGATGATCGTCTTGATGTTTTGTCGCGCCCAAGCGGTAATCGAGGAGCCGAGGTCACGATGGGTAAAGCGGTAAAAGCCACTCGCAAAGACGCCGTAAAAGGAATTCATGAGAATCTTAACAGCATATTGCATGGCGTCATGAAATTCAACTGAACCTTGGTCGCCGGTGGATTTTGAGATGCTAAGGGCAGCCTTGTGCTGGTCCCGTTTAGCCATGAGCATTTCCAATAATTCTGGAACCAGTCCTTTGCGAGACGATTGATGACGGAACACCGCTCCCGTTGGCGCAGTATGAACTTCTTCCCCTTCCCCTGGTTGGTCGGATTGGCCCGGATCCACCCGAGTGGTGTAGCAGATGTTGTGACCAATCATGATTGACGGATACATGCTCTTGAAATCCAAAACGGCGATCCAAGGGTGGAGGCCTGCTTCAACATCGTGAACATAACCGCCTGTAATCTGACCTTCTTTTGCTTCCGCAGAACCTGTGAGCGGAACTGCAACATTTTTTGAATCCGCCAAACGAATGACTAATGAATCAATCAACTGACTTGTGCTGCCGTTTGCTGCTGTTTCAAAGGGAACCTTTGCTACCGAAGCGACCGCTTCTTTGCGCCTCACCGCTTGAATAGCTTGCAAGATGTCTAACGGTAATTCTGCATCTCTAACGCAATATTCCATGACTTCATCAGGCCGAGTTGCCCATTCATGGTCCATGTTGGAGGCATCAACATCCATCTTATGCTTGTCCTCATCGTCGGGAAAGAGCAAGGTTGCGACAAAAGAAAGAGTTTCTCGGCGAGGTTTGAGCGCTTGTCGTGCCTGCCACCACGTATCCATTACGGCACGTCCAGCAACATTCCAAGCCCGATTTGTTTGTCGTTTGGGAACCAAAGCATCCCGATTGCGCTTCATTTCTGATTCAAGAACGGGGGTGCGCCCCCATCCCAGCAATTGTGATTGGGCCTTCCAGTCCTTTTTCTTCGTCAATGCTGCTGTCCTGTCTGCAAGACGAGGAAGGTCGAAATTGTCAATATTGTAACCCGTGATAATGTCTGGATCGTGCGTGCGTACAAGTTCAGTGAGTTCTCGTAGAATGGTTGCTTCATCCCCTCGATACGAGAATGATTTTCGTTCACCGGTTGCAATATCTTCAATCCAAGCCGCTGCACAAAGAACAGTTTCGTGTTCAATGCTTGTTTCCAAATCAAATGAAAACATACGGAAAGGGATTTGAAACGGCTCACTTGCTCGAAGGTCGTCAACATGACAAATAACGGTAAGGTCAACAGGATATCGGCCTGCACCTCCTGCTTCCAGAACCAGCTTCTCTCCTTCTTCTGGGCCGTCCCTTTCGTCGATGAGTTCACCACTGAACCCGATGTGAATCCCTAAATCCCCGTCAAGAAAAAGGCGATTGACAAATGGAATATCTCCTGAAAATACCCGCCATGATTGGGATCGTAACTGTTTACGTAGGGATGGAACATGAAACGGTTGCTCAACTTCTACTGCCCAAACAGGACGGTCTCCTAGTTCTGTCAATTTGACAACAGGGCCTTCAATTCCCACGACGTGCTCCATTTTCAAGACAGAGTCGATACGGTCAGCCAAAAACGGTGGAATTTCTTCGTTAACGTCCCATGGCCCGATAGGTGCGATCTCAAATGTTGGACGTTGACCCTTAGCCAACAAGCAGACGGAGCGTCCATCGTCCATTCGTCCAAATAATTCCAATATCGTTTGGGATTTCCCCACGCCCTCAGTCTGCTGTTCATAGGACCGGTAACGCCCGGTCACTACGCCCATCCTACCGTCCATGATACTGCCCCGCACTGTGCTTACCTGCCGACCCCATTAGAACCCATCCGTGGTCTTTTACGAAAGAAAAGCGAGTCCGGGTTTAGGAGCCAACCCTAACAAGAGGAATGCTTGAAAGCCCAACGAGCATGGCTTTGTTTACCAGCGAGGGAAAGGCCATGAATGAATCATTTGATTGGGATAGCCTCACCTTTTCCCTCACCCCTACTGAGACGATGTACATCACTGAAACCGAAGGTGATGAGCCATGGATGCCTGGCCGCCTACAACCCTACGGAAACATCCCAATGTCACCAGCTGCTGGTGTCCTCAATTACGGACAGGGCTTGTTTGAAGGAATGAAGGCGTTTCGAACTTCAAAAGGTCGTGTTGTGTTTTTCAGACCTGAAGAAAATGCACGCCGTATGCAACGAGGCGCAGACCGCCTGAAGATGCCACCTGTCCCCGAATCAGTATTCGTTGACGCTGCAGAACAAGTTGTTGCGGCAAACATCAACTGGGTTCCACCAACCGGAAAAGGCGCCATGTATGTGCGACCCCTCCTCATGGGTAGCGGCCCAATTTTGGGAGTCGCTCCCGCCCCATCCTATACGTTTTTGATTTATGCAACACCAGTCGGACCATACTTCAAAGGCGGAGTCAATGCAATCGACCTTCTCATCTCGGAACGCCATCACCGAGCCGCACCAGGCGGCTCAGGTGGAGTCAAGGCTATCGGAAACTACGCACCAGGCATGAAGCCCAGCAAAGAAGCAAAAGCAGAAGGCTATGCTGAAGTGATTTATCTTGATGCAGAAACGCATACTTGCATCGAAGAGGTCGGGGCTGCCAACTTTTTCTGTGTCAAAGATGGCGTGATTTACACTCCGGAATTGACCGGTACGATTCTTCCGGGAATCACCCGTGATTCGATCATTCAACTCGCTCGCCACTTCGGCTACAGCGTTCATGAGACAAGGGTTAGTGCGGAATTTGCCATGACCTCAGATGAGGCTTTTTGCTGTGGAACCGCTGCAGTCATCTCACCGATTGGCAGCATTACCCATGGTGATGAGAAGCGCGTGTACGGAGATGGACTGCCGGGTAAAGTCACTACTCAGCTGTATGACGCCTTAACTGGAATCCAAAACGAAACTGAAGAAGACGTATTTGGATGGCTTCACGAACTACCTCAGTGACGGCGGCGCACGGCGACAACACTTGCCGCAATTGCTGTGAAAGTCAATGTTGCAGAAAGGAATGGGAGGCTTTCCTCGTCCATCATTGTTGAATTGCTATCGGATTCATTCGTCGTATTTTCTACCATTGCGGGTGGTGCAGGTTCAACGATGATTTGTCCAACCATCCCAAAAGCAGCATGAGGTTCGCAGACAAAATCATAGGTCCCATTCATACCGATTTCAAAGGTAAAGGAATAGTCAACATCGCGCTGCGGGTCTCCAGAGTCAAAGATTTCGTTGGATTCAACCGCATTGTGAGGTAAGGCTTGGCCGTTCCAAAAAAACCGTACGGTGTCACCTTCTACGACGGTGACTGAGGAAGGTGAAAATCGGAGGTTTGTGCTATCAACGGTGATGATGACGGCTTGTGGCTCTTCTTCCTGCATCTCTGGAGCGAGGTCTCCTTGGAGCAGCATCGGGCACAGGAGGAGGACGAAAACAAACGAAACCATTCTGCGCATGTTACTTTTTCCACCCGTTTGGTTATCAAACCATGTTTAAGAAAAACATCTCTGAATTAAGTTCACTTCTTGAATTTCGACCGTTTTTTGAATCCGCCGGAACGTTGTTGAGTTGGGGCTTTACGTTGAGAACGGGCTCTACGGTCACCGGTTTGAGGGCCTTGTGAAGCTTGCTTTTCGGCTTGGTTTCGCTGGTCCCGTTGCATTTGTCTCCATTGGCCGCCGATAAGTTGCAGGACTTCTTCTTTTGAACCAGCACCGATACTGGACTTGGCGCCGGCCGCTGAAACCCACAACCGACCTTCCTTTCCATGAGGGCGGCTCGGGTGAGAGGTGTGCTCTTCTCGTTTGATTTTCTTGAGGCCAACCTGACGGGCTGCCATGAACAAGCCTTCCAAATCAGGCTTCAAGACCGAGGAATCTTTTGGAACGCGACGCCCGTTTCGACGTGAAAGTTTCATGTCGAAATAACTAGGCCAAACGCACAATCGGTCGGGGTTGTGGTCCATCGTATCTCCTCATGTAGGGGTTAAGCCCCAGTGCACTTGAGGCCGTCGGTGGGATTCACTCAATCAAAACGCCGTTGATAACGCCGTCTTTTCCAGGTCGTGAAGTGATTTTTACTGAGCCCTTATCGGTCTCAATAACAGCACCCTTCACCAAAATGTTACGACGAACATAGTTGGGGTCTGAGGCGTTTTCAATAACGCTGTGAATGGTGCCTAGAGTGGTCTTTCCAGTCTTGGAGTTGCTGATGCTGACTTGGTTTGCAGCCATGACACGGACCATGGAGTTTCCACCGGTCTTTCGGTAGATCTTTCGCTTTGGTTCGCCAACGAGAGCGAATTGCTTCTCTGTTGAGATTTCGGTTGAACGCTTACCGCGTGCTTGTACCTTGCGTCCGCCGGACGGTTTGCGTCGTGAAATTCCGTGCCATTGTGCCATAAGGATACTTCCTGCGAAGCCACCGACCAGCACGGGCTATATGAAAGCAACCCTCACTCACAGCGCATCGTGATTTCGGATAATATGAGGTCTTGCGGACCAATTAACTGAGCAATTAGAGCATCACCCGACACCAATTGAGCCACACCAGAAGGAGTCCCCGTGAACAAAAAATCACCCTCTTGAACGGGGGCCCACTCGGAAAGCGAAGCCATTTGGTGATGGATTGGCACAGACATTTCCGACAAAGAGGCAGACTGTCGAAGTTCTCCGTTCACGGTGAGTTCCAATCGTAGACCTGTTTTTTCTAGATTGAGTGCTTCCCAAGACGAGTCCCATTCGTGCCATTGTCCAACCACGGCGCTTGAACGGAAGCACTTTCCTTTGGCCCAAGGCAATTGCTCAGCACGTAATTCGCTTTGAGCGGGGCGGTCGGTTAGGTCGAGACCAACTGCAAGGGCAACCGGTTGTCCATGAGCACCAATCCTTACGACGCATTCAACTTCATGATGCATTTCCCCGGGATGAGCGCTCACAGGTAACGGCCCTGATTCATGCAAACACTGTTCTGGCTTGATGAAAAAGATGGGTTCCACAACGGGTTGATTACCAAGTTCAAGTGCATGTTTTGCAAAGGTTCGGATGGTACACCATAGGGCCATGACCAACCCAAAGGCCGACTCCTCATCAAATTCCCTACGGACGAAGAATGATAACCGACCACCCCGAGAACAGAACATGACCAACGATTGGATGATGAAAAAACGCAGACCGGTTCGTCGAAAAAACATCGCTCCTCTGTTGAAGCAATTGGAACAAGACTTGGCCGTTGACTTGAACGTTGAAGGTGGTTTTCTTGAAATGGCAGAATATGGACCTTGGACGATGGTATTTGTTGACAAGACACCAATTGTTATCGAATTAACAGATGAGTCCAACGAACGGTGTGTCTTCCTCACACTTCGCGGATTCTTAGACCATCAAGACGCTAACAAATGGGTTGAGGTCGATCACGGGGCAATTCCATTCCTCATGAACGGAGCTGATTGCATGGTCGCTGGGATTCATGGTGCTGAAGAAAGCGTAGAAGAAGGAGATTTAGTCTGGATTCGAGATATGAAACATAAACGCCCGCTTGCTCTTGGATGGGCTTGTATGTCCAACGAGGCACTCGTCAACGAAACCAAAGGAAAGGGAATCAAAACCGTTCACTGGGTTGGGGACGAACTCTGGGAAATGGAATAGAACTATGCGGGAATTCCTTCGTAACATAAAAAAACGAGGACGGCCTCTTTTCACACATGGCCAAGGCTATCGCAGGCGCAATCTGTCTATTCCTACTCCTTGCAATGGTGCCAAATGCAGCTGCAGCCGGCGGGACTGATGGTGAAGATGCAAATCCAACGGGAGATGTCCCCTTCACCGTTGAAGAACGAACAACGCCCTCACAGGACGGTGCAAAATGGAAACTTAGCGTTGCCACCAATGGTGATGCTGCAACAAATGGAACGACTCTCGTTCTTACTACTCAAATCTGTCTCAACAGCGGCATATGTGACCCACCCATCAACCATGATGTAACTCCCGATGAAGGCACATACAGCCTGTCATTAACACCTCCAGGCGACCACACCTACGTCAATTGGCGAGTAAAGGCAACATACGCCGACGACTCAACAGATGTTTTTCCTGATGGAGACTGGTACAAGACATGGTCAACCTGCTATTTCACTGGTGGTGAATACGGTGGAATACATGCCTCAGGGGATGGCTGTGATGTTCCTTCAGAAGAAGAAGAGAGTTTCCTTCCCTTCATCGGAGTTGCACTCTTGGCTACGAGTATTGGTGTTGCAGGGCTCGCAATCGCTCGCAGAACAAAAGTAAACTAAGCACGGTGATGTTCTACCAGTCGCTCCAAAAAGCGGCGATGTTCTTGGGTCCAAGAAGTGAAACGAACGGTGACCTTATCTCGACGTTTACTGAGTACACCGTCATGAAAACCAGGGCAGTGTAGATCGCTGGAAACCAAAGGAAGATGAGACCCTTTACAGATGACCAGACAACCGTCCGATTCCGCTTTTGCTGTTCCAAAGTCAAAATTGACCTCATCACCGTCTTGGTCGCAAGTCAAACCGCCCGCCCGCATGAATCTCAAGAGAGCACCAAGAATGGCTTGCCCGTCTTCGCCCTTTGCCGAATCTACGCCTCCATAGGCGGAAAGAAAACTCAATTCAGCCTCGTTTTGCTCCATGAGGTGGTCAAGGCCACGGGAATCATCGGAGTTGTCTGCCATAGAACCACCTCAAGTCACTGATTTCAAGTGAGTCCAACCAACAACACGTCCATCGCTTGCATCTGCGACCAAAGAGAATTGATTGGTCCATCCGCCGGAATCCCACTTTCGCTGGACATCTACCGTTGAGGCCCCACTCACCGAGTCAAACAACTCGGTGATATCGATTCCAAATCCAGAACCAGGTACGACTACCAAATATCCCATTCGTGTTTCATCGTGCAACGATCCACTTGAGGCAAACAGAGCCTCTGCACCTTGCAATGCGGGGAATCGTTGCTGACTCATGAGCCTTGCTTCAACCGCTTCAAGTGAAAGAACTTCAGGGATAGATTCACGATTGTGAGTGATGGAATCATCAAACGTTCCTTTTGCAATGTATTCACATTCAAGATTATCGTTTACCCCTTCTACCGAATAGAGCAACCATCCTGCTGTATTATCGGTTGCCACCCAAGAAATGTTCCATTCTGTTGCAGTTCCGTTTGGTTCGTCAATGGCCCGCCATACGTAGCCATCGTTATTGAGAGCCGAGTTTGCCCCGCTTGCAATACTGCCAAGGTCAGAGATGCAAGAGATTGCCGAGTCAAGTGGATGGGGGCGATGTGTGCTGTTATCAGGCATGTGCAAACCATCGACGCCCCAATTGATCAAATCGTCATCATCTGGATTCAATTCGTTAGCCTGTGGGCGATTATCATAGGAGCGACCCAATTCCAATGCTTTCACACCGCGCTGGAGATATGTGCGTTCAAAGGTGTGATGAAGTTCAAGTTCCCCTTCTGGAAGTACTGCATCAACGCCCCGTTGCTGCCAACCTGAGCAACTGGCTTGATTGGATTCACTGCTGCTGATGGCCACATCAACACTCTGTTTGACAGCCCAAGGGCTCACGCCATCAAGCCACAGATTCATTGTTGCATAACCTAAGCAAAGGTCTCGGACATCTTGCTGAGTTGCCGTGACCTTCCACATGTTCGTTGAACCGATTTTCTCGGTACCAATTACACGCCACTCCCAGCCAGAACTCGTCCCAATAGCGTCTTTTGTGATGTATTCGTTTCCAAAGAAACTGGAAAGTTCTACAGGTTGGAGAATGAGTCCAAGGCCAGGAGATAAGAGGTCAAGACTTCCAAGAAGGCCTCCGATTCCGTAACTCATCGCTGTACCTTGGTATTCTCCATCAAGAGAGGCTGAAAAATCAAGTTGAGTGCCAAGATTGACTTCTTCACGAAGTTCAGTCCATCGCGTCACGGTTAGCATTCCATTGCCATCCCCACCAAGCGAGGTACTGCTGCATGCATCCGAGCCAGGAATTGAACTTCTGAGGTGCCGGAAAATCTCAAACTTCCCAGCCCCTGTGAAATCCATAGTATTGGTGCTCTCAACCGCAAGCCAGTCCATTCCTTGTCCACCCTTCGCCTTAACGGCGCCGAGACGGTCCAGGGTGCCTTGATTAGATAATTCCGAGGCTTGTCCGTCGGTAATTTCAGCCTCCCCGCTACCTTCAAACATCATTCTAATCTTACAAATATCATCTTCTGTTTCAATGCGGTCTGTGATGAGTTCCACGAATTCCTCTGTGGCCATAAAACTCCCATCAAGAACTGCGTAACGCATTTCATCACCGTACCGCAACGAATCTGCCGTGAACGGTTCAAGTTGATTGTTGATGTAATACCAACCGCCTGCTCCAAGAATAATTACGGTAAGAAGGACCGCAGCGACTTGAGGCTTCTGAATCATCTCAACTAAAGTCGTAGGTGATTCGCTACGTGCCGAGCTTGTTGAACGTGAACCTTCTGCTTCAGTCACTGATTGCAAAGAAGTGTGTTCATCCTCGGGAGTTTCGACCAAATCAGCGTCCAAAATTTCTGCTTCAAGGATATCGTCATCTTCAGCATCTTCGGAGATGGCGGATGCGTCATCTTCTGGCTCATCGTCCGATAATGTAGGAGTAAGTGTTTCTTCATCCTCAAGAGAAAACATGACCGGCTCTTCATCTTCAACCGGATCGGAACCCTCATCCAACGATGAGTGGAAGGTCGCCGTTTCTTCATCAAATACCTCAACGCCGAGGGTTTCTTTGTCAACTCCTGCATCGAGCAGCCGCTCAAGCAATTCTGATTTTTTCCCGCTTGCAGAAAGATCGTTGAGAATACACAAGGCCTTGAGTTTGGCAACCGTTAAGGTAGTGGTTGCTGCCTCGCCCATAGGTTTCCCTCACTCTTCCGTAGGCATCTTCCCTTTCAAGGATGATGCTCATTTGTTGCTTTGATGCATCAATAATCAAGGGATTTAACTTCAATTCATTCCTCGTGGGGATGGTATGTGCCGTCCTCGTTTTGGACATATACGGTCTGCTCGTAACTTCCATCCGGCATTTGTTTGAAGAAAAATCCATTTTCCGCGGGAATAAATTGGCCTTCCATCGAACCCGTATCGGACGCTGAATCCACATTTGGTTCGGAGGATGGAGGAGAAGTTGGGCCTGCTCCAGGTGGGCCGCTTGGGCCTGCTCCGGGTGGGCCAGTTGGGCCTGCTCCGGGTGGGCCAGTTGGGCCTGCTGCTGCCAGAACTTTGCTTTCAGTGCTTTCGTTTTCACCCTCTAGAATTGCTCGCAGTGCTTTACCGTGTTTTTGAGCGCCTACAAAAGCGAACCCGGAAAGAAGCAAACAAAGGAGTCCAGGGAATCCGCCAAGGAATTGGTTCGGGTAAAGCTTCCCTGAAACGCTCATTCCGTCGCTTGGTTGGCCAATTTTTACACCTGTTGCATTGAGATATTCCGCGATAACACAGTAATGGCCAGGATCTACTCGGAATTCAAATTCGTAAACGCCCTCAGGAAGGACCGAAGTTGTCGTTTCTTGGTATTGATATTCATGGTTTCCACCGTCTTTTGCTATGGTGGTAAACTCTCCCAAGTTACTTTGGCAGTCCTTCTGCTCAAGGACATAAACACCAATATTGACATTGGCTTCCGAAGGTGGTTTTGATGCTGTAACTTCAATGTTCATTGGAACATCAAAGATGTCTTCGCCGTCGATTGGAAGCCCCCATACAAGGCCGATATCTTTCTCTGCTGAGGTCGTGAACCCGTCATAATCTGCAGAAAATGGCATGGGAAACAGTGCAAAACCAAAGAGAATTGCTGCGATGCCGAGATACATGAAAACGTTCCATCGTGCTTGCTTTAGCCGCCCTTTTCGTTCGTCCATGCTCATTTCTTCGAGCAGCTCATCTTGGTCGTCATCCACCGCTAAAGCACCGGCTGCATCCAGTTCCTCTTCATCGGACATGACCCTTCCGATTTCTTCCGAGCACTTGAAAGGCGCGTCCATTCATGGACATATCATGGCGACCGATGGTCATAAGAACGAATCGGTTGGCCGTGAAGGCATGGGTCTACGTCTCGCCGTCCTGAGCCGAGGCCCGCGTCTGTACAGCACCAGGCGCATCGTAGAAGAGGCCAGAAAACGGAATCTACGAGTCGACGTGTGTGACCCAATGAAGTTCTCAATGATGGTCATGGACGGTAGTGTTGATGTCCTTCACAAGGGAAAACCGTTTTCTTATGACGCCATCATTCCTCGGATTGGACACTCCATCACTCAGCACGGCGTCGCCGTGTTAAGACATATTGAACAACTTGGGATGTGGACTGCAAACACCAGCCAAGGTATTCTTCAGAGCCGAGACAAATTACACGCATCACAAATTTTAGCTCGCAATCGCATTCCAATTCCCCGAACGGTGTATGTCCGTGACATTTTGGACGTAGAACAAGCCATTGAGGCTGTTGGAGGGCTTCCAGTAGTTGTGAAAGTGACGCAAGGGACGCAGGGCGAAGGTGTATTTTTGCGCCATACTGCTTTTGAAGTCCGTAATCTCGTCCAGGGCCTTCTTCTTACCGGAAAATCAGTTTTGGTTCAGGAATACATTGCCGAATCCCACGGGAAAGACATCCGTGCCTTAGTGGTTGGCGACCGAGTTGTGGCGTGTATGCGCCGAAGAGCGCGGGGGAGAGAATTCCGAAGCAACTTCCATCTCAATGGAACGGTGGAGAATGTTGAACTGCCAGAGGGCTATGCTGAAGCGGCGTGCCGTGCTGCTCGCGTACTGGGATTGAATATCGCTGGAGTGGATCTCCTTGAAGGAAATCATGGACCGCTGGTGCTTGAGGTAAACTCATCTCCGGGCCTTGAAGGTATTGAGAAAGCCAGTGGCGTCAATGTAGCGGGTGCAATCATTGATTACATTATGGAAGATACTGCTTTTGGAGAAGTGGACCTTGACCAGTTGTTGAGAACCGTCCCCGGTTCCGGCGTTCTCTCACTTCAGTTGAGAAACCATCCCAAAATGGTCGGAAAGCGACTTCGCGAGGTATTTGCATCCATCCCAGTATTCGCACTATCTCGGGGCGACCGTTTGGTGTGGAATCCCGATTCAGAGTTGCAACTTCGTTATGATGACGTATTGGTGTGTTACGGTGAACTTACCGAACTGCGTTCATCCCTTCGACAAGCGATGCTAGGCGTTCCCAGGGAAGCACTGATGTTTGACGATAGCATGACTCAAAGTGAAGTTTGAACGTTCATTCCACATCCAACACTTTGGAAAAATGTAGGAAGAACGATTAAATGGGCAAAATGTTAGCATGAGTCATGGACTACGAGTCACTCACCCTTCTTGATTTGAAGAAACTCTGCAAGCAAAGGGGCCTCAAAATATCCGGAAGTAAAGACGATGTCGTCATTCGGTTGATGGAGGCTGATGAACTTCAAAGCGGAGCGCCTCAGCCTATCGTTTACCAACAGGGGGGTTTGGCTGGGCCGATTCCATCCGTGCAGCAAATCATTATGCCTCAAAAAAGCAGCATGTACGAAACACTTGGAACGTTCATTATCCTCTACGCTTTGGTTCGGATTGGCTGGTCGATGCTGTGGACCCTCAACAACGACCAAATGATTGGATGGTTGTTGGCCCCCGTCGGCTTTCTAATTGGCATGGGATTTCTCGTTGGAGGAGTACTTATTTATCAAGAATACAAAAATGGTATTTATCTTACAATGGGAGTATTAGTCCTATCAGGACTCCTCAGCGTTGCGTTCCACGCTGAAAATATGTCCGAGATGAATCCAGTCACGCTGGTTTGGGGTGATACTGCAATGTTCATGACGTCAATCATGTGCTCATTCTCCTGTCTCGCGATTGTAGGACTTCCTCTCCTACTTGGAGATGGAAACATGAAGCCGGGATGGCCGCCTTCACTTCAGCGAATTTTTGATGCAACTGGCGGTGGAAACAAGAAGAAACAGGTTTCATGTGGCAACTGCGGTGAAAAACTCAATGTTCCCAAAGACTATTCTGGAACCATCCAGTGTCCTGCATGTAAATCCAACATGAAGGTTTGATTCATCCCCAAAACCGACGCGTTCTAGCGTACTCAACCTCTGCTCGGTGAATGGCTTCAAGCAATCCTTCTTCATCACCTTGAGGTACTTTTACAAGAAGGCGAATCGCAGTTGCTTCGCCAATTCCCCGACCCATGAGGCAAAGAATAGCTTCAAGACCCCGGTTAGCAACAATGCTTGCGTTTTTCATCATCCGGTCCTGTTCTTTTTGGTCCTCAGAAGCCACCCATTTCTCAAGCATTGGCTGTAACCCTTCTCGGGCACAGGCAAGCATTTTTCCTTTGCATTTAAGACATGTATCCGCCTTATCTAACGAGGAATAACGAGCAATACGGAATCGCCGAGTGGCGTGGCATTTCAAGCAACAGAGCACCGCCCTTTCGTTGGTCAAACGTAATTTCAGCCGTTCGCGCAGAGCAGCATTGTCCCAATTTGGAAGCAACATATCGTCTTGGGTTCGATTCGACAGACCCAGTGGGCCAGTTGCAGTAATATGCAATTCCAACAATCCGGATTGAATCCCTTGCATTACGTCACTTGCCCCCCGAACATCCATACGCTCATGAAAGAGTTTGGAAAGAACTTCTTCCATGACTACAGTACCCCGGTATTTCCTTAGTAGTGCTTGAAGATTGATTCGTCGAGGATCTACTCCATGGCGAAGAATTCCGAATGTCTTTGCTACCTGCGCGAAGCGCCAACGAACCTGCCTTGAATTGGGCACGGTAATGCTCAGTAACTGTTCAATGGCGTCCGGTGGCGTTTCTGTGAGCCAAGAAACGATATCTTCCGGGCGAACACCGCTGGTTTGCAGTGCAATACGAGTGGGTTCTGCAATGAGTCGCCCCCAATGCCCTGATTTGGTTGAAGCCATGGCTAACAAAAAGTGACCAAGTGCTTCGTTAATCTTAGAGCCTTGACAGATATTGATGACCAAAGCATCATCGCGTTCCTCGATAGTGATCACTCGGTCAGTTGGAATTTGTTGTGTGGCTTCCATGTGAGATGAGATGACTTCAGCCAGCAGACTCATTCCTTCCGAATCCAACGGATAGTCCCGAAGCATTCCCTCTTGAGGAGAAATAAGTGAGAGGGGGTCAAATTCAGGAGGTTTTGGGGCAGGTAACAAGCCAAGGTCACTCGCAATCAAGTGACGTAAGTAACCAACGTCGCGAGCAACACCGGCGGGAACGGGTGGAAGTTCACCCAACCATTGAGGGGCTTTTGCGTGGTCGTTCACCGGTGCAACCAACAACTCGGATTGCTCTGGGTCAGCATCAACAATCATCCAAGTTCTTCCAGCGATAACGAAGCGTCTAGGAGTTCCATCTTCCTCCTCTCCTGAATCGTTCAAACTCAGTACGAAGGCCTCATCCACATTCCCTAGACTTCTGCGAGTAACGGCATCACGAACACGATAGGAACGCTTGTCTGGAATCATTGACAAGTGATGGGACACCCACTCTCGGGTTCTTCCTGCGGAAGAAAACCAACCGTCTTTGAATCGTTTTGGGACATCAACCGTGCGACCGGTATACAAATCTGGGATTTCTTCATCTGGAACGGAATACAGTGGAAGAGCATCCGGCAATGGGTTCTCTGTGTTTTCAGCGGCTTCTTTTGCGACTTCATATATCGCCTTAGGCCAGCGATACCAGGGCAATTCTTCTGGCTTTGGAATAAATCGGAGCACCCAGCGTTCTGCGAGTACCTGAAGAATCGCTTCGGTATCAGCACGGTTCCAACCCTCAAATTGTGTAGCGTTGGCTAACATTTCTGTAGCCTCATCAATGGGCACAGCCTTGAAACAATGGGCCATGAGGACCAGTTGATTTGCTGCAATGGTCCGAGGCCGATTACGCCACTCGACTGGTTCAATTTCTCCAAGCATTGCTCTACGTGCAATAACGGTTGATTCGCTGAGATGATCGGTATCCCACGAAAGAAGATGGCCTCGTCCTAACCCGCCGAGTCGGTGGTCTGCACGGCCAACTCGCTGCAACATTCGGTCAACGGATTTGGGAGAGTGGAGCTGAACGATACGCCTCACGCTGCCAACATCAATTCCTAGTTCAAGGCTGGAAGTACAAACCAAGCCTGAAAGCGAACCGTCTCGGAGTTTATCTTCCATTTCTTGGCGCGTTTCTGCTGCCAAGGAACCGTGATGCACTCCAATGCTCAAATCGGGAGCCATTGCCTGGAGGCGAGTTGACAGGGTTTCTGCTTCGCTTCGGCTGTTGACGAAGACCAAGCATGGTGCTTCGTTTCGTAAAATCGTACATAATTGACGATAGCAAGCGTGTTGACGAGGACTCAACGTGAGGTCCATGCTACCAATTTCATCCTCTGGTAAAGGAGTGGTGGATTCCACTGTTAATTTGGTCTCTCTATGACCCATCGCAATGATGGCCTTACCTTTGTGAGGCGAAAGCCACTGGGCGACTTCATCAGGGTTCCCCACCGTTGCAGAGAGGCCTAAGCGTTGCACTGGAGCGCCTGTTAACGCTTCAAGGCGAGCTAATCCAACGCTTAACTGCCATCCTCGTTCGGATGCTGCTAAATCGTGAACCTCATCGACAACAACGGCTTTGACCGTTTTGAGCATGGCCCTCAAATTCTTACCGCTAAACATCAATTGGAAGGTTTCTGGAGTGGTAACCAGCAGGTGGGGTGGCTTTCGGGTCTGCTTGGTCCGTTGCGATTGCGAAGTATCTCCGTGACGCACATCAACTTTGAGACCGACCGCTTCTGCAAGTTCACCTAACCGCCGGTCAATGTCTCGGTTCAACGCACGAAGTGGTGTAATGTACAGAATGGAAAGAGGCTTCCATTCCTCTCGTAAACATCGGTCAAAAAGAGGTAAAATTCCAGCCATCGTCTTTCCCGAGCCGGTCGGGGCGATGATGATGCGGTCCTCTCCTTTCGCAAGTTCTGGTAGGACGAGGTTCTGAATGGGCGTTGGGTCCCACCCTTTCTCCTCTAGGGCGGTGGCCAAAAGTGGGTGCAGGTTGGAAAATACACGAGACATACTCTCCCCACCCTCGTTGATTGTGGCAATGCCCACCCTTCTTGAGGATTTGGCTGATTGGTCAACACGCTGTTAGAACTGTTGAGACGAAGATTCAATCTTCATCATCGTCGTAGTCATCATCGTCATCGTCATCGTCATCGTCATCGTCATCGCCATCGTCGTCCCAGTCTTCATCTTCTTCGTCGAAGGCGCCTTCACCGTAGTCGATGGACGTCTTACTGGCTACAGTAAAGACAAGCGCGAGGGTGATGATGGATAGAATCACAAAGATCCAAGCGAGCGGATTTTCACGAACTGAGTCAAACCATCCAAGGTATTCACCATAGGCAATGGTCACAGCATGTTCAGCTGAGTTGTCATCATCGTTAGCTTCTGGAATCATATTTTCTTCATCAACCACAACGCGAACCCGGTCTACTTCCTTGGATTCCCATTTTACGGTTAATGACAATGTTTCGCCCTGATTAATTCCAGCCACTGCGACCGTTTCGAAGGGAGTTTCATCATCACCAGCGTAGAATGAAACCATGAATTGAGTCGTTGTGTTTCCACCAGCGTTGAACACGTCTGCAGTAACGTCAATCTTTGACCCAGGTGAAATATGGTCATCGCTCATTTCGATGTTGCTGATTCGCAATTCAGGTCCAACAGCACCCAATCGTACCCATTGTCGCTCAAAGTCCGTATCGTCTACAGCAAGTTCGGGAATCGGACTTGCTTCCGAGTTTGACACCACTGGGAATTGATTTCCAGCAGCATCGTATCCAGTCAAGTAGAATCCGACAAAGTCTCCTGCCTTAGGGACAATGGTTCCGCCTGCGGTAATATCTAGAACTCCTGTCCAGGTCACGGTTTGTCCATCTTGCTGCATTCCTAGTAGCGTTGAACCTGCACCGATGGTCATTGTACGAGTAGCATCGCGCATGACCCAATGGACCATCTGCTTGGAACCTGTGAGGTCTGCATCTTCAGTTCCTTGGAACTCAACAGGGATTTGAGTGAGGTCGTTGCTTGCAGAGATATCAATCACGTTGAGAGGAGAGATTCGACGGGTTACACGAGGTGAAGCATCGTCAACTGTCACCTGAAGGGTCGTCGAAACCAATGTTCCGGTCATGTCTTCTCCCCGTCCTGGAATGTTTGTAATTGAAATCAAACATGTTCTGGAAGGAGAGGACTGTAAGGTGAGGGCGGATGAGAGAGGAACTTCTACTGAATAACCACCTTCGTCCGTGAGTGAACCATCAGACCACAAGTTCTCGCCATCAAAGACTTCTACAAGAATACCGACATCTCGGGGAGCTGCGGTTTGGCTGCCTTCGTATACAACTCGTCCTGTAAAGGCCAAGCGGTCGTCTTTACGTACACGGCTACCGTCTGCAACTGGCCCAACTCGGGGTTCACTGATATCTTCAACTTCAAAGTCGGTAGGTGAAAGCATCAAGTCGTTTTCAACCCTAAAGGTGTGCTCAAGAATTAAAATTCGAGACGGATCAGGACTTCCAAGTTCTTTGTAAACAAGAGCAAGGTCACCCATTTCTTCGTCTGGCCAATCCCAACTGATGATAAAGTTGAATTCCAACATTATCCACGGTAGACCCGATTCATTGGTCGTTTCAACCATGCTGCTTGTTGGGAGCAAATTGAGGTAAGGTGAATCGGACCAGAACGTGTTGTTCAAACCGGAGTACGAGATACTCTGAGCATCTCGTTGAGGGTTTGGTCCTTCAAAGTCAAAGACTAATGAGATGTACTCAAAGTCAATTGCAGTGTTAGCGTCAATGAATCCAAGTGAAATGGTTTGATGCATTCCAGCATAGACTGCTTCGTCATCTTCGTGACCAAGCCATTCAAGTCCAGTAAATACCGCTGCTGAATCTTTTCGTGTTCGGAAGGTTGCATCATCGTACGAGAACCCTTCTTCCGATTCAAACTTGAGAAGTTCGTCTTCAGCATTCATGACCGTGTAGTGGAGCGGGTTTCCGGCTTGGTCGCCACCGTCCCAATAATACGAGACTCGGCCCATATTGGGGTTACGAGAAGTGTCAATGTTTGTAATGAACCACTTTGAACGCTTCTCCGTGTTATTGGTCACAGTTTTGCTAGCATATTCTTCCGGGTCGGCCACACCGTTTCGGTTCAAATCATGGTCTGCCTCAACCCAATACTTGAGTGTGAGTTCCATTGGATGGCCCACCTTGTCTTCAACAAGAACACGAATAGGCTGCTCGGTCGTAGCGGCTTCGTAAGACCCTTCTTCAGGAGAGACTGCCCTTCGTTCAGGATGTGTAGCATCGATCTTGAACGTGCGCCGCCAGTCAGCGTTAGGTTGCTGGACGTGGTCCGGGTTTCGTTCGTTGTAGGTCTGTACTTCGTAGGTCATTCCATCAGGGACATCGATGTTTGGAAGATCAATCGATACGAAGAACGAACCGTTGAAATTCGTGGTATCCCGAGCGGTACTCTCAACGTAGCCATTGCGTGAAACTCGTACGTCAAAAGCACTGTCTTTTGGAGCGTCTTGAGTATCTTGGAACCACATTGCGCCGGCAAAATGAATCTGGTCACCTGCTGCAACCCATGATTGGTCAGGAGTGTCAAGAGAGGTAACTCCTCCATCATTGTCACGAACCTTCAGCCAACCTAGCCCAAAGGAGCGGTTGACTTCAAGACCCAATTCAGATGTGAGTGGGAGAGGAGCGTAACCCGCAGTTCCACTGTCGTCAAGGCATCCCGTTCGGAAGCGGACGTTGCTTTGGTCTGGGAATTCACTTGTGACGTAAAACATCCAGTGAATTTCCAAAATCCCGTTGCTCTCAACTGAATATGAATTTGAATCCATGACAACATACTGACCTGGGTCGTTAGGAGCAGGGAATACATCGCCATACTGCCAAGAGAGGATTGGATTGTTCGCCATAGAGTTGGTTCGCAGTTCAAGTTCTGCACTCACCATTGAAGTAGCACTTTCTCCGATAATGTGGCGAGTAACAACTTCGTAAGGCGTAATGCGCTCGTGAAGAATTTCGCCTTCTGGAATGGAAATGTCAAGATTTACGGTTTGCATAATATACGTAATTTGGAACGATTCCAGCGTCAAGATGCCCGCAGAACTGGAGGTCAAATCAATAGGAATATCTGCAATACCTGAACCCGTATCCGGAATTGCATTGTTCAATGTGCTTACGATCGAATTTCCAGCCGTGCTTGACGTTACGGTCAGAGGCCCAAGAAGGGCTCCACTCTGGGCAGAACGCTTGTACACGCTCTTTCCGTCAATGTCAATTCCTGGTTGTTGTGGAGCATTGGAATGCAATGCAACCGTTAGGTCGGAAAGGGACGGGCTGTATCTTGATTGTGAGGTTGAGAGTTCAATTCTCAAGCAGAGATAATATCCTGTTCCAGTCATTGATTTTGTTTGGTTTGGAGACGTAAATTGAACGACCCCGCTACTGCCCGAACTACATGACGTACTCGAACTGTAGCCTAAATTGACCTTAACCGATGTTGAGCTCGGCCTCGATTCATTCCAATCAACGGTTGCAGCAACAGTGGTTTTTGCTCCGCTGCCCACATATTGGTAGGTGTAATAGTATCCAGAGGTCTGATAATTGGTGGTGTAACTTAACGCTATATCTCCGAGGACCGGCGTTTTTGAAGCAGAGCCATTTAGGGTCGCTCGCCATAATATTGAGTTCCCTGTACTTGAGAACATGACCTTCTGTCCTATTGAAGCAGCCTTCCATGTGGTACCGCCATCGTTTGAGAGGTCTACTCGGATGCTGGTACCTGTAGGCGTTGAACCGAATACTCCGCTAAGCGTGATTGAATCAATTGCTTGTGACAGACTCACGCTTTGCCCCACGATCATCTGGTTAGATGTTGAAGAAGAGCGGACATCAAAATGAGCACCGTCTCCGTAAACATGGACGCGCCTTTGGCCTTGAGAGCAATATGATGCGTAATAATGACAGGAGAAGTAGACCTTGTGGTCGTCCGTGTCAACCATCCCATAGTGGCCTCCGCCTGGCATTGTACGTTGACCTTGCGGATTCAAAAAGCCATTTTGTACGCTGAAATAGTAGTGAATGCTTTTGTAACCAGTGTTGTAGTAATAGATGTTGTAAGCAATGTTAGGCATGCTTACCGTAAGACCTGCCCCATAATCGTAGTAATAGGAAGTTGACATCATCAGCCATGAGTTGTATACGACGGTTGGTGAAGCAGGGTTTACCTCTTTGACGTAATGATTCTGGGCAGAAGTATCGTAAATAGCAACATACATTTTCCCTGTATTATCATCAAAGTCAATACCAGTGACATAGTTTGGATAATTGTAGTTGTACATGGCTTCACAGGTCCATTGGGTCTTAGCCGTGTTTAGGCTCCACTTTGAAACGCTGTAATAGGAATAATGTGCAGTGTAAATATCGCCGTTGTAGATGTCAGCATCGTGAATACTTCGGTAGGCGTTGGTATTGCACGGTGAGCCGTAGGAAATAGACGCCGTACCCAGATAAACACCTGTTGTTGCGTTGTATCGCTGGATGGTTGGGAGGCCAGTCATGGAAGTTGAGGTGTATCGGAGAACATGGATTTGGTCATCAGAAACTGGGACGGTGACGCCGGTGTAGGTCCATGAGCCGCCAGTAACGGTAATATCGCTGTATTTTTTGGTAGGACTCACGTATCCTTGGTCGCTGAGTGCAACGAACTCACCTGTTGTATTCATTGTTGCACTGCCAATTTGACTGACTTGGCTTGAACTGCTGAACTGTGGGGAATATTGTGTTGGGTTACCCTTCAGGTAGACCGATTGGCCGGTGACTTCGAGATTGTCACGATAAACCGTTTGGAACGGCGAAGGGGCACTGCTGCTCTTTCCTTGGATTCTCGTATCGCCTTCGCCACCATAATGATCGTTGGTTGAGAAGTTGGTCCACGAGGTTTGACTTGCGTCCCCACGTAGATTAAATTCTGCCGAGGTTACTTCAGCACCATATGGAATTGAAACAACACCTGCCGTACCGTTCCCGGTTTGAGAGAACGTGTGAGAATAACTGGTTGACCCGTCCTTAAATTGGGTTTCAGTTGTCGATGCAATCGCTAGAGGCGAGAGCATTGATACTACAAAAAGAAGCGAAAGAAAGATTGCACGACGCATGATTTCCACCTACAAGTGGTTCCCCACTATTCGCATTGCATATGAAGGATGCCCCTAGAGGTTACTTCCTCACACATCAGCGACAGGGTTCCAAGAAACGAAAACCGAGGGTTCAAGAGGCTACCCGCCATGGGTTAAACAGGTGAGTCTATGAGTGAAAAGAAATCCTTCCTCCCCCGCATGTGGGAATCCCAATATGGAAAGCAGTACGGAATTACTGCAATTGTTTCTGGTGCAAGTGGTGCTTTACTCGCAATTTGCGCATACCAACTCTTATTCTTGCAAGACCATTCCGAATGGAGCAAACACACTGGATTGGCATTGACGCTCGGATTTGTTTCGACGATCATGTTTCTCTTGTCGTTTCCCGAATTTCTTAGATTCCGAGGACACATCAATACCCTCGAGGAAATCATGGAGATCCAATCAACTGCTGAATTACGCCGCCAAAAGAACGACGGAGACCTCTCTGCTCAAATCCTTGGGGCAGGATATCTCGCTCAATGGAATGAATTCCTTGATAGCAGAGGCCTCCGCAGATAAGCACGAGGACGACCAATGTCAAGCCAAGACCCGTTCAAATCCTTGGTTCTGGAAATCGCTCTTGCAGTCGGCATGATTGCATGTTTGGTTCTGGCTCTTTTCATCCACACCGGCTCAATGCCGCCTCTTGTTGTGGTTGAATCAGAATCGATGATTCACGATGAAGATGGAGAAGTTGGTAGTATTGATGCTGGAGATCTCATCTTAGTACACGATAACCCTGCAGATACCATCGTCACCTTTGCAGAAGCTTCCGATAGAAACCATCCGTCCTATGGATACGAGATGCATGGGATGGAGGGTGACGTCATCATCTACGCTAAGAACGGCGAAGATGGAACTCCAATCATCCATCGTGCAGTACTGAGAGCCGTTGCTGCAACGACAACTGTCCCAGACCGGGGGGCAACGCCTCCGTGTCCTGCTGAAACATCGTATGACGAGGAACTCGTCGGGCCTGATGGAGAACCTGGCGCCTGTATTTGGACATGGACCGTCCCCGGAACTTCAGCCATCAATGTCAGTACAATCTCGATTCAATTTGACGGCGCAGATGCGGGCTTTTACGACTGCAAACGACCCGCTCATGGGAACGTTGAGTCCCACCTCGTGGTATGGGATTGGCGACCTGAGCACGAAGGAATACTCACCCTAGGAGATAACAACCAATGTTCAGTTGACCAAGGTGCTTCAGCCACCAATGGCTCAGCCGGTGTACACGGGCAGAACAGCGTGGTTGGCCCCATCCGAGACACCTGGGTTTTGGGTGTTGCAGGCGGCGAGTTACCCTGGATCGGAACGGTAAAACTGATGGTTGGTGGACCGAACTCATATGGAACACAAGACGTCCCCAACTCTTCATTCTTAGCCCTCTTTACACTCATTGCTGCGGTTCTCCTTTCGCCACTTTTTACCGAGCGGGCCTTCAAGAGCATTCTTTCAGGAGCTCCTGAATTGAAAGAGGTTTACATTGAGGATTCGCTCAAAGAATCGGAATAGCCAGCCCTCCAAAGTGCTTCTTCCATAGTTAAACCGCCGCAGGCAACACTGTGGGCTTCTTGCAGCGAAATGGTGAGGGTTCCTTTGGAACGTTTTCTACTCAATCTTTGGATATTACGAAGTTCTCCTTCGGTTGGCTCTACCGTCCGCCTTGTTAACACGGGGTCGCCTTTGAGCAGGGCGATTTTGAGGGCGGACGAAGCGTGTTCATGCCTACCTGTCCCTCGACTGGTTCGGTGTTCATTCACCTGTGATACTTGGTATCCTTCACTCAAAAAGCGATTGATGAGGCGATCTCGGTGAAGGGGCGAACCATGACCAATCCGTACATCTACGACCATGGGGCCGTACACGCGAACCAAGCCAATCACGTGAGAAACAGCGTCCTCAACCGATTCATCTTGAGATTTGCCGAGCAACATTCCTTCAACCAACCACGCACAACCCGGGCGAGGCCCCGGGTCAATTCCAACTGTTAAACGATGAACGACATCCAATTCTCGGAATGAACGATAGAGATTGAGAACCGCTTCCTTCACCGTATCCGCTGTCGCCCCGATTCCATTCCCTCCTAAGCGTTCAACTTCATCAGGCGTTCCAAACCACCAACCCTTTGGGTCAGGGAGGTCTTGTTCCAAGTCAACCAACTGAGCATTGAGATGTTTCAACTGTAGTTCTCGTAAGAGGCGATATGCCATGCGAAAATCATTGGTTCGCACGTAGACCGTCTGCACAGAGTTGCCTTGTTCCCCGTCCCGTTCTAAGGTATCGGTGACGGCTCATGGGCATAAATCGCTAAAACTGTCACTGCGGGGGGCTTCCTTCCGAAGTCATCAAGAACGATGGACAACGATGCTGCAGTATGACGAGCGCCTATGAGCGGGAACTTCGTGAGGTCCTAGCAGGCACTGAAAAGGGAGTAAAGGCCGTGACGAGGTCATGCTCTCCAGATGAGAAGCAACGAATGTTTCTGATTCAACGTCGGCCGTTTTTAGTGGTCCGAGCAGCAGGTTCGGGGATGGAAGGAAGCGGAGACCTTCTTGCGCTTCGGGGCGATTGTTGTTTTCCTATTGAAGTCAAAACCACGAAAGCGGATAAACTGTATTTTTCAGGGCGAACTAAAGACCAACTGAACGCCATGATTCGAGAGGGTGAACGCTCTAATCTCATGCCACTCTACGCCCACAGAAGAAAAGGTGTTCGTGGAGATTCATGGAGGATGTTTCGCGTGGAAACCCAGGGGCTTTCCGGAACATTGAGACGACTTGCGTCCCATATTCCCGCACTCCCCCTCAATCGGAATGGTACTCCGTTCATCGATTGGGAACAGGGGATGCCGCTCAACAAATTCATTTCACTGCTCTGCTCTCATGAAGACGAAAGTACGGCTGCCTTGAATAATTTGAAACAACGTGCTGAGAAGCAAGGTGTTGAAACAAGTGTTGCACGCCCATCACCAAGTAAAACAAGTCAAGATATCCTAGCAGAATTGGAACGACGTCGCTCTTCGGTCGTGACTCAAATCCTCAGAAGTAAGGAACGATGAGCGTGAATAATAGCATCCCCAAAAGCGCGAGTGAAGAATAACTTGATGCGCGTTGAGACAGGTGGTCAACCCACATTGGATGCAAATCCCACAGTTTGAGTTTACGTCCAAGCCGTTTCAAGCCACTCAGCCATGAATGGACGATATCTTTCAGCATATGGCCTCCGTCAAACGGAACCATTGGGATAAGATTGGTAAATCCGAGGAGAATATTGACCCACATGAGCCAAAACAAGAAACTCGTGATGAACAATAATCCGTTTGTTCCGAGGATTGAGGCCATCACTCCATCTCCCGCAACTAACAACGATTCTTCAAAGGGGTGAATCGCAACGCCATTGAGTTCAAAGGGCAGGATCATGATTCCAAGCAAATGAAACGGAACCGAGGTGGCTCGCTGGCTCAATGTCGCATCGCAACCGCACATCAGATCAAAGCGTGGACCAATGGGTCCAGCAAGGCGGTCAATTCCGGAGGTCCCTTCTGAAATCCCCACAACTCCGAGGAACGCAGTCCCCGGTTCAATACCTTGCGCTGCAAGTGTTTCGTTATTCGAACCCAAGCTCAAGCGGTAGGCATGGTAGTCTGTTAGCGTCACCGTTAGCGTCTCTCGTTCGCCGTCCGAATGACGCACGACGAGGTCAACGACATCATTGGCTCCGTACAGCGCCAATGTTTCTCTAAAAGATTCTGTACTCGTAACCGGTTCTCCGTTAATGGAAACAACAGTGTCCCAAGGCTGCATCCCTGCGTCATATGCGCCTTGATCTACCACGATATCTCGGACGTGTACGCCATCTTCGGCAGCCACAAAACTTCCGGCAATCCCACCGAGTAAAAGGAGCATGATGAAGGACGCAAACAAATTTGTTGCTGGGCCAGCGGCAAACATCCGCAAACGCTCTCTCCTAGGTGCTCTGAAAAGTTCCTCTGACTGCGGCTCAGCAAAAGCGCCAAGAGGGAGCGGTCCCAATTGAAGAAGGCCAAAAGAGCGGATTCGCATACCATGGCCTCGGGCGAGTAAACCGTGTCCTAATTCATGTATGACCAACGATACCACGAAGGCCATAACTCCCCATCCAAGTGGAATCACCGGATTGATTCCAGGAATTGCCACGAGTTCGCTTGCAGTAGGTGGAGGGGCTGTTGAAGGGTACAAGATTGTAGAAATGAAGGCAAGCGGGACCAAGAGACCCACCACTAGCATTGCAATTGAGCATACCCAAAGAGATAGTTCGCCGTAAGCTCTCCAAAATCTTCTGGGTCTTGCGAGGCGTTCAAGCAGTCTTTGACCACGTTGAGTCCGGACCATCAAAACGATACCCAAAGCCCGGGTTGCATTCCATCTGTCCAGTGTCCCGTTACGCTCCCAAGTTTTGATGAGAATATACCAGGCAAATAGCAGTATGACGAGCAGACTCCAGTCCGCTTGGATTGAACCCCAACTGCCCACCATGAACAGCCGACGGTCTGTTCTGCCTTGAACATTGATATGGGTCTTGGAACAAAAATTGAACAAACCTTCATGATGGGTAGGCGGGTCCTAGAACCGTGCTAAACTACAACATGGCCATCGAGGTATGGTGTGAGAAAGCTTGGGGAGAAACTCCCAAGAAAATTTCGGAGTGGGCCGCAAACGATGAAACCATTCAAGTATTTTTGCGATTATCCGCCAGTGTTTTGATTGCTGATTTTGAATTGAAGAAGGATGGAACACTTACCATTCGCCAACACTTGCACATCCCACTTGAGACATGGAACCCTGGTTCCATCCAAGGAATTCGCACTCCCGAGGGGAAAACACGATTTTCTCATCGAAGACAAACCATCTATCTTTCAAGTGAATTACGAGCCCCCGAGTGGGGTGCTGCTTTGCTTGAGGATTGGTTGTTAGGGATGCGGAGCGATGTGAACAGACCAAAGGACCGAACCCAGCGAATTGCCGAAATCAATCGGATGAAAACATCCGTCCAAAGGAATTTGGAAACAGCGGCTGTAAAACATGTCAGTAAAGAGATCACTGAACTGGATACGCGCATTGATCGTATCGGTAACAATCTCGCAGAATGAACTCAATCCATGGTCGTGTCAACGCCAGGGAACAAATCTGCTCCTTCACGGTAAACAGTTCTCATGTTGTTAATGAAATTCTTTTCCTTGACAACAATGGTGTATTCCTTGATGCCGTAATCCTTCTCACCATCGAGCATCTCAAGCAAGATTTCGAGAGTAAGTCGTGCTCCTTCACGGTGCGGATAGGCAAAGATGCCCATGGAGACCGGAGGGGAAACAATCGATTTGATATTGCCCATTTCTTGAATGGTTGCAAAGAGATTTGCATAGGTTTCAGGGAGAAGTTCTCGACGAGCCTCATCCTGATTTGGCCTGCGGCAATCAGGGCCAACAACGTGAATGATATGTTTGTAGTTCTCACCTAGAGAAAAAGGCTCAGTGACGACATTCTTTGTCACTGCACAAGGTGGAGCGTTAATTTTACGCATCTCAAGGCAGATATTCCGAGTCACCTGCGTCAATTCCTTTCCAGCCTTCATGTGAATCATGCTGTCAATGCCTTCGCGCCCTGAAAGGCGATTGTTGGCCGGTGTGATGAGAGCATCTGCGGAGTGGTTCCAAACATCCCCACCCATTACGCGGAGGACTCCCCATCTGCATTTTCGCGCCATGTAGAGTTCTGCCATCAGTCAACCAAGAGGGGCGACCCTACATATTAGGTTCGCATTATTTTCATGAAAACGCCTAAAATCAAGGCTAGAGTTGGTCGGTGCATCGCTTGGTTAAACCGTTCGTGTGAACGGAAACCGATACCGCTAAAGTGGGCTCCGCGGTCCACACTCCATGACCACGAAGGCCTGTAGCCTAGCCTTCGTCACCCTCCTACTCCTCTCATCACTTTCAATCGTCATTCAACCGCATGACAATCCTACTGACGAATCAAAGGAATCCGAGCTATCTGATTTGTTTGACGGATTTTTTGTTGGCGAGCATGAAGATGCGTGGAACATGACTCCTTGGCCTACCGTTGCTGTCCCAGAGGGATTTAGTTACATGAGCGTCATTGATTACAGCGATGTCGGAGTTCTCATCAACAACCTTTCAGAGGAAAGTAGAACCATTGGTTGGGCATTCGTTGCTGCACGAAATATCTCTCTTGACCGGGTATTTATCTTCAATCAGAGCGGGACTCCAGTCGGAGAAACCATCAATCGGGAGAAGTTTACAACGTATTTTGCCGAACCCTTCTTGGAAATGCTCCGTAACAGTTCCTCGGCTTCATCCCTCAATTATTTGGTGACTACCAAAGGAATTCCACTGAGAATCTCAGGTGGGGCCGACAAGGCAAGTTTTGACCAAGAACTTGCTCTTTTGGGTGGAACCTACAACAGTTCAATCGGAGCAAATAACTGGTTCGATCACGGCTATGGACCGCTTGCTGGCAAGGAAATGAATTCCTTCACAAGAGATGAATACGGTTTCTTCCTTGTCACACGATTGACGGGCTACACGGTGGACACCGCATTGGAACTCATTGAACGGGCGAATAACAGCCTAGGGGAACGAGGAACGTTCGTATTGGACTTGGCAACAAATCGAAATGGTTCAGGATACAAGTACTGGAATGACGACCTCTATGCCGCAAATTTGACCTTGAACGGCAGCATGGACATACCCGTGATTTTTGATGAAGAAAGTGAGTTTATCACCAACATTTCCAACGTCATGGGATATGCCTCTTGGGGAAGTAACGATGGAAATTGGGATACGAATCGAATTCCAAACTCAGGGTTTGACACAACTGATTCTGCATGGGGCATGGGCACCCGATATTGGGAACACACACTACCTGCAGTCAATGCAGATGAGTCCTTCTCTTGGAACTATCAAAGCCAAACCAAACAAGGCGGCTCCGGTGCATTAGAAGGAATTCTAGACACGAATTGTTCGGGTCAAGATGGAACAAATACCGCCGGACTGCTCGCAGAATACTTCGATAACAGTGGAATCTCTGTTGGCAATACCATGCCCGATTTGACCACCCGCCAACCCAATGCTATTCGCGTTGAACCAAATCTTGATTGGACGTCAAGAGGGTCGGCGTATCCTGGATTAGATTCTCGCTTCAATACGCACTGGAGTGGGCGGTTTAGTGGAATCGTCACCGTGCCAGAGACAGGAAATTGGACCTTCTACCTCGAAAGCGATGATGGAAGTGAACTTTGGCTCAATCATTCGAGTTTAGTTCAAAACCATGGGATGCACGGCATGAGAACCGTTTCAAATTACATCAATCTAACAGCAGGAGAACATGACCTTCGCGTTGAATTCTATCAAGGCGGGGGGCCGCATGGACTTCGCTTATTCTGGGAGGGGCCCAATCAATCAAAAGTGATCATACCGACCTCTGCCTTGAGTGTTTCATCCCTAACAGTACCTCAACCCGAACACCTTGAACATCGTTGGGATTTTGAAGAGGGAACTGGCAGTCAAACCAATGATAGTTCAGGAAACGCACATCTTTCCTTTTACGGCATGAATTCCACAAATTGGGATGCATGCCCTGGTGGCTCCTGTTTGATGTTTGACGGCCAGGATGATTACATCGAAGTTGATGTTGACGATTGGTCTGGTAACTTCACTGTGAGTCAGTTCGTAATGACGAATACCACCAATCAACCCTCATATGCATCCACCTTCGCATCTGGAGATGCAGCAGGCTCTAATGCATCATTCCAACACATGATGCAATCAGCAGGATGGTACCTTCATAACGACCAAACCAATCTCTTTGATGTTGTAACTGTTGAACGATGGGCTCACCTCGCAACGGTGTTCGACAATGGAACCGTTCGCCAATACTTCAACGGTCAGTACGTTGGAAGTACCGTTGCGTCTCCAGGCGACTTCAATAATTTTGATCTTTATCGCATGGGAGTGAACCGAGCAGGGTCTTCCTTTTTTGAAGGCAAAATAGACAGGGTACTCGTTTATTCCACTGCGCTTTCACACAGCGAAGTACATCAAATCTCACGGGAAGTCCTGTCAAACTGCCAGGTCTATTCAGGCGCTAATCAGGAGACAACAACCATCTGGCAGAACGTCACGCTCCCCGAAAATCACACCTCCCATGCATGGCTCTTGAGCTCATATGGGATGATTGAAGGTCCAATCGGAGGAACCTACACGCTCCAAGTTGAAGCTCGAGACGCCAGCGGAACGTTGCTCTCGACCAACAGGTCCACCGGTAAAACCTTTGAAACCAATTGGAACAGCGACACATTACGGTTCCGACCACACCCCCAAGCGGTCTCGTTCAACATCAGCATTGAGGTGATGATAACCGGCTTTTCACAGGAAGGTTCCTTATTCCTTGATACGTTGAAATTGAGGGCGATTCGCCCACATATGGATTGGGTCAACGGGTCAATTGCTGAAACTGCAGTATCAACAGGCGGTCGGTCATTCAATTGGAACACAGCCTACGGTCAATCACTGGTCGCTGACCTGATCGAAGACGGTGTGTCGGGAGTCAAGGGCTATGTCTACGAACCCTACCTCACTGCAGTTGGCTCTCCTAGTGTCTTGCTACCGGCTTATGCTTCTGGATACAACCTCGCAGAGAGCCACGCTGCTGCTAGCACGGTTTCGGGGTGGATGGGCGTGGTGGTTGGTGACCCGAAAATGGCAGCTTACGCAGACCTCTTTCATGACATCAATATCGTAGACGCACGCGTCATAGGGGACGTGAATGTTGGTGAACCTACCTTAGTCCAGGTTATTGTTGAGAATCTCGGCATGGCTCCTTCAAATGGCTCTTTGATGATTCAGTCTCGAATTGGAAACGTCGTCCTTAACGAATCATCTCTCGCCATGCCTTCAGGAGACCAGTACGGCAGCAGAGCAATTCTCAATCTCACGTTTGAGCCAATACAGTCAGGATTTTTCGAGATTCGCATTCGCTATACCAATACCTCTCATGAGCAACACTTTGGGAACAACATGATTTCGCTCTCCCTTTTTGCTAATGATGCCCCCAATATCATCAATGCATATTGCAATGCACCCACTCTAACACGAGGTGGATATACTGTATGTACTGCACAGGCTCGAGATGACAGCAATGTAACCGCTGCAACCATGAGTTGGCAGATTGTTCCGGAAAACGAATCTGTGAATGAAAGCCTCTGGACTCAACAAACTATGGGCAAAATAGACAGTTCCCGCTGGCAGGCAACACTCACTGTACCGACAGACGTAGAACTTGGAGAAATCGCATTACAAATACGGGTCTATGACATCGCAAACATGAGCGACGAGGCAACCTACCTGAATGTCACACGAATTGTTGATGCTCCACGAACATGGTATGGGCCTCATGTATCTGACATAGACCCACTCTCATGGAACCATGCATCAACTCTACCTAACAAACCCAATGAAGGCCTTTTGCGACACCGTTTGTACACCTTGACCAGTTGTGCTACCGACGTGGATTTTGATGTCATGCAAGCACCTCCGATATTCTCCAGTTCGCGAGGAACCATGACCAACACGACATCTGTTGTACTTCATGACGCCAACGTATACTGTTACAGTTCAAATCTATCACTTGAGTTGGGCATGTCTCTTGAGGATATTGAAATTCAAGTTAGGTCAAATGACGGGTCGTTGTTATTGGAACGCCTACTATGGATTGATGATGTAAATCCCGAAGTCTCACTCTTTGTTGCAGACAGCAACGGTTCTGCTCTTGACGCTGTGGTAGGGCATGGGAGGGAGCAACTCATCGTTCAGGTTTCGGATATTGATGATCCGATCACCCCATTCATTGGCGATGTCATGGTGTACTGGCCAGGCAATGAAATGTTCCAAATTCCATTGGATATTCCTCGGGGAGTAGATACGGTGACCATTCCTCTTAGTCAAATTCCAACGGCCTTGGAATCCGGTGAACTCGTCATTGACATAACGGGTAACGGCCTCAACGGAGGAACTGCCCAGGCTACGTTGAGTATTCCCTTCGAGTTCACCCTACCTAAGGTAGTCTTCTTCGATGTATGTGATGATGAGGGGTCAATTCGCAACATGTCGTTTGGTCAAACGGCAACATTGGTCGTTGGGGTACACAGCGACCGTCCTCTTGAGACTCCAAGTGGCAGACTTAGTCAATCTGGCCGCTCAATAGTAGCCCCGTTAACGGATGAACCAGCTTGGGGAGAAGGCATAACTCCTGATGCCTGTAGTACCGATGAGAACTCAACCGATATGGAATGGTATCACTTCCGCATCAAGGTCGACACTTCGTTTTCCGATGGCCCCGGCAAGATTGTCATGAACATACGAGATGTTGACCGGCTGCCGACATCGCTTACCGTTGAGATGATGTTTCAGCATGCACCAACAATCCTTGGGGAATTTAATTCTTCAACCGCCATGCCTGGTGAAGACATTCTCGTTACATTACCTGTCGGAGATGAGGACGGCCTCCACACGGTCATTTGCTCATTCACTATACACGACCCTTCGGGAACAATGCTTACGCAATCGGCAATAATGGCAGGGGAAGAAATGTATTTTGAAAGTGAATTGAGTTGGATTTACCCCATACCCGGCTCTCTAGCAAATCAAACGCTTACCCTAGAGGCCGGATGTCTTGATGAGCAAGGGCTCCGCGTCACTCAAACAGCCAATATTACCGTAGGACCGCAAGAGGCGTGCTTGAATTGTACATCGGATGATTCAACCCAAGGTGAATCCAAACAGCAAGATGATGCCCGTTCTTTACAGACAGTTGCACTGGTTGGCTTGCTCACCCTAGCGATTATTCTTGGAGCGGTAGGATTTGCACTGAGGACGAACAAAAATTCTACCGAAGAACTTGATTGGAATGTGGAAGAAGACACCGGACATAATGTCGAGTCTTTGTTTGACAACGATGACCTCATGGATCAAACCGAGGCTGAACCAAAGCAGGAGAAACCAACAGAATCAAACACTATTCCTGAAGGCTGGACGCAAGAACAGTATGTGCAGTGGCTCGATGGCCCAACCCCCGACGGATGGACAACTGAGCAATGGGCTGACTATGTATCTGAGCACACGGCTAAATTGGACCCCCATGATATTGGAACGGAAGGATGATGAAGACGGAAGGCAGCCCTTGACTTGAGCAGCATGGCCGTCGGATACGTATTGATTAATGTCCAACCTGGAACTGAACAAAGTGTGTACGAGTTGATGAAAGCCCTTCCTCATGTCAACGATGCCACAGTATTGTTTGGAGACCACGATTTGATTGTCAAGCTCATTGCTGATGACCTAGCCACTATTGCAAAGGCAGTGGTAGAACACATCCGTCAAGTCCCAGGTGTTATTGATACCAAAACACTAGCAGGGGCGGAATTTTAGAATCGTGTTGTTTAGAAACCGCTCTACTGAGTGAGATTTCATCAAAATCATGGTCCGGAAAGGGGCACTGAACTCCATATGTGGCGCAGTCTTGCCTTTTTTCGGGAAAAGTATTATATGCTCGTTGAGGTAAGGCGTTATCGGAGGAAATCCAAATGTCAGACGGAAAAAAATACTTCGTTCTCATGGAGAATGGAAAAGATACGAGCCAGGTTTTTGCGAGCAAACAACCCCGCGGTGCGGCCCTTAAGGCTGCAACACGCGGACATGAAAACATCCGCCTACGAGAGCGTGGCACCAAGCGTGTCCACGTCTTCACAGGCAGCATCAGTATGGTTGACAAGCCAGTAGGCGGACCAGACTGGCTCCCAGACAAGATCAAGAAGGCCAACGTCAAGAAGCAAGGCATCGAGCACCTTTGAGTGCCCCTTGCTCTTCTTTACAGCCATCCAACTTGAACCATCAAGTTGAACAGCGCCCTCATCTGCTCTTCGGCGCAGATGTGGGCCTCAAACTTTTCTTAACTCGGCTTTAACGGCGATAGCCTTCAATTGAGGGCTTACTCGCCAGTATGACGATGGCTTCATAAAGACGGTTTGTCATTCCCTAACGTCCTCCGGGACATGGGATGCACACTCGCTTCGGCGAGAGGCGGTGACGCCAATGAATGAACGTGAAACGCGAACGCCACAACCAAAGGCCATGAGGCCGAGCCAACAGCGGTTGGTTGAGGAGGATCTGAAGCTTCCAGCGCGGCTCACGCATCTTCGCCATCTCCCCTGGGCAGAATGTTACAAACGACAGTTGCATGCCGAAAATAAATCAATAAATACGCAGAAGTCATACTTCTATGGACTTCGTAGTCTCGTTGAAACAACCTTACATCGTGAACCGGTCCTGAATGAATCCGAATACGAAACCCTCAGTATTGAGTCTCTTGCACAACGAATGGAGCCAATGAATGGGAGAATAGATCTCTGGGCCCACTCGATTGCTGGGCTGCGCCCTACCACTTACAATGCAAGACTCGCTGCAGCACGACATCTTCTTCGTTGGCTGGGACTCATTTGGCCTGAACATCTGCAGCGTGCGCGTACTGGAAAACGACTCCCAAGAACATTAACGCGACGTGAACTAACTACGGTGTTAGAAACCGCTTCTTTGAGCGAAAACCCTGCAACTGCGTTTCTTGTGACACTGATGTTGGACACAGGAATGCGAGTCAGTGAAGTCTGCGGCCTTAACCTCGATGACATTGATGTGGATGATGCTTCGGCCCTTATCCGAGGAGGAAAGGGAGACAAAGACCGAATGGTATTGTTTACTGAACGAACCTTAGAACGGCTCCAATCATGGTTACCAATACGAACATCACTGGTTGACCAATCGGAGGATGCTTGTCTGGTCAATCGTCACGGACGACGATTACAGCCTCGTAGTGTTCAACGAATGATGGATGCATTAGGCGAACAATCGAATCTTCCGAAAGGAAAGTTGACACCTCACGTACTCCGCCATAACTTTGCAACCGGTTTGCTAGAACGTGGTGCGGATTTAGTCACTATTCAGCGCCTCATGGGTCATGCAACCATCGCAACAACTCGTGTTTACCTCGAGATCTCAGACCAAACTCTGAGAGAAGTGTACCATCGTGCGCAAGCCCTACGAGAAAACATGGGTCAGCCGGAGAAGCCTGAGGAACAAATGGTTGACACAACGCCGTCAACAAGTGCGAGTGGAATTGAAACCGAACTATGAGGTTGATTTTTTCCGCTTGGATATTTGTGAAGGTCCTGTCCAAGAGCGCGTGGGCTGAATGGTTTGACCGTGATGCCCAACAATAGGGCAAAACTTTCCTGAACGGCATCGTGAACAGTTTTCTTTCGAAGGCATTTCAACGGCCTTCCTCAAACGACCGTATTTCCTTCTTGGCATGGTTATCCTTCAACAATGAAGGTCTTCAAAGTTAACGGTGATTTCATCGCTTTTTGAACCAAGGCATGTCCTTTACAGATTTTGGAACCTTAATGGTTGGACCCTTGCGGTCGGATTCTTTTTTTGTTTTGAGAGAGGAAACCGCTTTTGTTTTCTCAACAACATCTTCTGCGACATCTTGGGATTTCTTCATGACTTTTTGAGTACTTTTCTTCGCCTTGGCCGCTGCTGAAGATGCTTTTTTCTTGGCAGCAGAAGCCGCCTTTTTGGTGGTGCCCTTCACTGAATCCTTGACTTTTGAAGCGGATTCTTTTGCTTTAGTTGCAGCCTTTGCGGCAGCAAGGGCTTTTTTGGCGACTGCAACTGAAAGCCCAGCCTTCTGGAGAGATTTAGGTGTTGATTTAGCCAATTTTGTTATTGAATCAATTTTGGCAGATGCAAGTTTTTTGGCAGTTGCTGCCCCAACACCAGGGAGCGAGGTCAAATCTTTGGGGGATGAAGATGCTTTACGAGCCATTATACCACTGCTATGCCCTTGTTTGACGCCGGACTTCAACCTTCCTCCTGTTGTAATTGAACAATGAAGGGGTTTCTTCATGACAATGAACCTCTTGGTTGGAGCATGGCAGAGTCAACCTTGGACCCAGCCAAGAGCATAATTATCGCCCAGGTAAAGCAGGCGGATGCAAGTCATCGAATGGACCTCAGCAGTTCGCTCCTTCGCAGCAAACACTTCAACGCACCACACAAGGTGGTTTATCTCGGAAATATAGCAACGGCATTGCTTGCGCAATTACCCCATCCGGAAACTCCAGAAATGAAAGAAGCCCCTGGGTTTAACGAACAGCGTTGGACTCTTGTCACTCAAAGTGGTGACATTACGGTGCAGATTACCTCCCGAAGTTACTGGGCTTTTGGTTTGTTTAATTCCGGCTATCTCAACGTCATAACGCTCACAGGACCGATACATGAGCGTGCAAGGATTGTGTTTGATACCATGAGTGCACTTGGGCACAAACCTTGGGAGTTTTCGCATCCCAAGAGTGCTCAGAAATGGCTTTCTCGTTTAGAAGGAGCCCAATCAACTAAAGAAAATGAACGGAATTGGTTGGCTCACAGAAGCAGAGCAAAGGCAGATTTGCAAGAGCAAATTGAACGCCTTAAACAGCGTTGTGATGTAGTTTTCGCTGAACTTGAAGACGAAGATTTGGATGGTCTCCGCAACCGGATTGATCATGACCTCCACATGGCAAAAGAAGCCCTTCATGATGAAAATGCACCGGGATTGGAACGCGCCCTTGCTCGTGTTGAAGCTGATTTGATCGCAATTGACCCCCGCTCTACACCGATAGCAATTGATGCACCTGCGGAAATTTTAGCCTCCCCTGATGAAATTCTGAATGTGAAGGAGCCTACTAACACGGATGAAATGGGGCGCATTGTACCGGTTGAACCAACTCCTGAAGAGGTACCCTTTGTGGATTTGACCTCATCGTCACATGAAGAAGAATGAGTGAGATGGCCGCGTCGCGTTGATAAGGGGGAGGTTTCTCGCCACAAATGGTCGCCATGGCAACGAAGAAGAAGAAGAACGATGGCAGCGGTATTCAACAAGCTGCTGGATTGATTCGTTATTTCGATGAAGAATCGGAAGACTCGTGGAAGATTACCCCTGCTCAAGTCTATCTTGCCTGCATCGGTCTTGGTGGATTCTTTTACCTCGTTAACCAAGGCGTCGTCCAAGCCATTTGGGGCCTCTTTGCCTGATTCGCTCAAAGCGGCTGAATCATAACTACGCGCTGTTCCAACTCGGCCATGCGTTTTGCAACTTCGAGCGCAACGTGTAGATTTTCTGTTACACCAAGAGTTTGCTCCCCATGCTCACTAGCAACAACCAAGCGATGAGTTAGTTGGTTCAGCGTAGTTTGATCTATTCGTTCAAAAATCCAGTGTTCGTTTTCAATTCGAACCAATGCGGGGACTTCCACCAATGGACCCATGCCCTTCCCAGTTCGTTGTGCACGAGTGGTCAGCGATTGCAAATCTCGTATGGGTTGCCATACTCGGTGTCGCAACGGCATTCTCACTTTTTTGTTCGTTTCTACTCCTGATCTAAAGGCTCGTGCCATGAGGGTCCCATCCCTAAAGTCCGAAGACTTGGATTGAATCGCTTCTTGTTGCACTAATAAGAAGCGCGATGGATGGTATGGCCCGCGAGCGGTTTTCTTCACGGATATTATAGCGTCCAGCGCTTCATTCCAAGTGTCACAAAGAGCGCATTAGCGACGAGAATCGCCCCAAACAGAAGGACCATCTCCACATAGGTAGAAGCAAAGATAGACCCTAGGGCAGCGGTTAGTCCGAGAAATACGCTCCAACCTAACAGGGGTTTCCGGAACAATTCAAAGGGATGTTCTTCTAAAATCCAGGGTAAATTTAGCGTCAGGACACCTGCGGCGAAAACCAAAGGAATCAGCAACCAAAATGAGACTGAAAACAAGGTACCGACGGGGACGGCAAGGTACAGAGTAAAACGAAGCCACCATAACTCAGGCCTGTGGGCAGAATCGTAGCCCATAGTAGGGAGTAGCATGCTCAGTGCACCTGCTAAAGATACAAAGGATGTCAGTCGTATACTGACCAACACTATTTGGGTACCCGTACCAAACAAGGCTACTTGGCTAACCGACCCAATGGATACGAGAAATGTCAGGACTACGACGCCTCCATACCCCCAGGTCATTGAAACACTCTGTCCGTCTCCCTGACCCAACCCCGATTCCATCCAAGCAGCAGGTGCGTGGACACAACAAATGAGAAGACTGTAAACAAGAATCATCAACGCAACAGTCTGATTTGAATTGTGGAGTGGTCGAGCCCACCATGCCTCACTCAAGACATCGGTTTGTCCCATTGCATAACATGCAACGGGGAGAAGAATGAGAAGTTTGAGAACGGCTCTTTGGAAGAGAAGAGAAGTTGAATCATTCGTCGTTAGCAGAGAAGTTGAGGCTACGATTTCTCCAGACATGATCAGCAGAAGAGTAAAGCAAACAATGGATGCTAGATTCCACCATGATGCTAATGAGACGGTCGGAGAACTTGGCAGTGATGAGGGTTCAAAATACCTTGAATCCGGAAATAACAGAACAACGCAAATCAAAATCCACCATCCACTGTGACGCATTAGCCCTTGTTGAACCGCTTGGCGATGTTCACTTCCAACGGTTCGCAAGCTGGGTAATTTTGGGCTCAAGAGAGAAAATAACATGAGGGACAAAAGGGCTCCCTCTATCGCTCCCTGGCCCGTAAATATCAACTTCAATTGCTCCATTCTCGTTGAGGAGGGCGTCAATATTGTTGCCACTTCAAGGTGGCTGGAATCCAATGAAAAAATCGCATTTGCTCTGTAAAAGAGCAGTCCAACAACCATAGCGGGTGGGCTCCACTTGTAGATGAGCCCCAATACGCCCTTTTCTTCACACCAAGGCAGAAGGCCGGGCGCAAAACACCAGAGCATACAACCTCCGAATAAGAGAGGCAGGTACCACGGTGCCACGTCTCCGAGCATGTGCTCCAACGGAAGCCGGCACTCTTTGTACGTGGCGGAAGGCCCAAAGAGAAGAGGCCGGAGGGATAAGCGTGCGTGGACCGACCGACAACGAGGAGGAGAGGCGGGTTCAAGCTGCAACCTGTGCCTTGACATCCATGGTCAAACATTTGGGGGTTGACCCTGAACCGTGGATGGCATCTGCCCTTTCCCCACTTCCAGAAACCCTTCGCATCTCCGTCCACCGATCTGACCGTGAATGGACACTTGAACAAATAAAGCAACTTGGCGGCAAGCCTCTTTCTTGGATGCCTGATGAATCAGGTTGGGTCATGCCGTTTGCCCGGGGAAGGGCTCCCGAAGGTATTGCACAACGGATGATGGCTCTATTGCATGAAACTGGCCGCATCACCCGACAAGAAGCCGCAAGTATGCTTCCTGTCCAACTGCTCGACTTGACGCAAGAAACCCTCGCCTTGGACCTTTGCGCAGCACCAGGCTCCAAAGCAACGCAGATGGCTGAAGCCCTCCATCCGAATGGAGTCGTTGTTGCCAACGAGCCAGTATCTGGCCGACTCAACATGCTCGTCAGTAATCGAAGCCGATTGAGTTTGGCCAACATGGTCATCACACAACACGACGGGCGCCACCTCGGACGAATTCCCCCTCCTGGATTTGATGCGGTAGTTGCAGATGTCCCGTGTACTGGGACTGCTACGACCCGAAAGAATCGCGATGTTTGGTGGAACTGGACACCAAAAGAAGGTCGTCGGATGTTCAAGATGCAACTAGAAATAGCCATGCGTGGGGCCGCTTTGCTCTCGCCAGGCGGACATTTAGTCTACTCAACATGCAGTATCGATCCGATTGAAAACGAAGCGGTTGTTGCTGAAATCCTTCGAAGGTGCCCCTACTTAGAATTGGTACCCATAGATGACGAACGCCTTCCTGGCCTAACCCTCCATCCTGGCTTGAGCGAATGGCCTTGTTTTGACGAGAATGGCCAACCAACTAAAGTTGGAGATGCCCGTGAGTCTCTACCGTTCCTTGACATCGCACACCTCTGCCCCGATGAACGAATTGAACAACTCGAGGGAAGTGAAGTTGCATTTGAACAGCATTTGAAACAAGTGTTGCCTGGTTGCAGAAGGTTGTGGCACATGGATAACGACACTGGTGGGTTCTTTCTCGCTGTGTTGCGCCATCGACCAGAAGCATCACCTGAGGGTATTGCTCAAACATTCCGTTCAAGAAGGCAATTGCGAAACGATGCAGGCTGGGTACCAAAGGTCCGAAACGCACCCCCACACGACAGAAACACTGTTGTTAGGGCGGACGAGGAAGTTCAAAATGAGGTCTTTTCGGTCTACGGGATGGATGATTCCCCCTACTCAGTATGGCAGCGCGGTAAACGGATGAATATCGCTCCACCGATGGTGGCAGAACGGCTCTATGACCGAGAATGCCCCAACAACAAAGGTGAACTCTGGCCAAAGGGTACGTTCCACCCCCTACGGGCCGTTCATGTTGGAATGCCGGCGTTTACCTTGAAGAAGAACTCTTGGCGTACCCGTCAAGAAGCGCTCTATCTTCTCAGCGATGTCATCACGAAGAATACAATGGATGTTGACCTGGAAACCTTTAGTCGTCTCCTACAAGGGTGGGCGCCAATGGTCGCTGAGTTTGAAGATGAATTGGGTTGTAATGAACTCCCAAAGGGCGCCTTTTTGCTTACAACTGAACTCGGCCCGAGGACGGAAATGATTTCTGTATGGGCCGGGGCTCGAGTAACACTCATGGTCGACCTTTCGGAACAAAACCTTCTTCGCAGAAAACTTGACCTTCCGTGGCGAGATGAGGAGGAATAAATCATGAACAAGAAAACCTCTGTAATTGTTGCAGTTGTTCTCATTTGTCTTTTTTCGCCGCTAGGGTGGGCCGAAACGCCACTTGTTGTCCATGCATCTTCGCCAATAAACACAACGCAATACAGTATGTTAGAAGAGGTATTTGTGGCAGAAGATTCTCCAGACTATACTCCAAGCCAGGATGAAGATACGGTTCGGTGGGTCTGGTGGTCTTGGAGTGAATCCACGGGTTCTGATTGGCCTGACGACGATTCATTATACCGTGCAGAGCAACTTGGTTTAAACGTCTCAACCGTTGATGAACCGCTGGTGTTCAGCCACCCTGTTGATTCTGAAAAGCATGTATCCCTCACAGGCGATGTTGAAATCATGGCCGGGGAGATTGGTTATTGGTTCGTTCAGTTTCATCTGGAAATTACTCCATTAGTCAATCTTTCCAACGATACACTCCTCTACATCGTTCTAACCGAGGACGTTAGTGAAGACCATCACGGGCGACAAGGCGTTGACATCGTTCATGAATTGCGACCCGAGGTGGGATTCTCTCTTGAGGCCAACAACGTGACAGAAACGACATTTTCTCTTTCTTCCGACCATTTGGCTGCTGCTGGAGTTGACCTTCGTCAAATCTCAACTGGATGGCGTTACAGCCTCGTGATATTCAATGAAACAGATGACACTGATGCCCCCATGCGCATACTCTCCCTCACTTCTGGGCCACTACCTTCTCCGTATCAACACACAACCGCAGGAGGGCAATGGGCTCCGATCATTTTGATGGCTGTCGCCTTTGTGATTTGCAGTGCAGTCGTTGCCAATTCAAGAAAGCGGGAAGAAGGAATCCCTCGAATTAAAGCCGTATGGTCGACAACATCCCCAACGACACTTATGGTCAAACTCGAAGCGGGAACATTGGCCTTTCGCACACAGGATTGGACCGTTGAAGCCCCATGGAAATTCAAAGGGAGACCTCCTAAACCATCCCTTCAACCTACGGAAGAAAAAGAATTTTCCATTCAATTTTCTCAACACCACGAAGAAGATTGTCGATTTGAAGTCGGTTTAGAAGTTGATGAAATGGGGTCGTGGAGGCAACATGTGTGGCTTCCGCCGTCTTCTGTTACAATTGAAGGCAAGGGAAGTCTTGAAGATAGCAGCACGGTTGCTCTTGATTGATGACCATGAATTTGGATGAGACCGACCTAAGTTTACTCTCCCTACTCAACACCGACGCCCGACAAAGTCAACGGCAACTTGCGCGCAAACTTGGCGTAGCTCAAGGAACCGTTACAAATCGCATCAAACGCTTGGAAGACGAGGGAATTATTTCGGGTTACTCAGCAGTCCTCAACCCGGAAAAAATTGGTTGGACCATGACCATTATGGCTGGTCTTCGAATCGACAAGGGGCGCATGATTGATGTTCAACAGAGAATCGCTGCTGACCCGCGTGTCTTTGCTGTTTACGACGTCACCGGCGACTGGGATTCGATGGTTCTTGCAAGAGTCAAAGACCGAGAAGACTTAGACAATCTAACAAAGACGGTGTTCACGCTTGATGGCGTTGCCCGTTCCTTCACACATGTTGTCCTCAATACCGTCAAAGAAGACCCTCTACCTCAGCCGGCTCAGTCCAGTGAATCCTCATCCAACTGATCGATGATAGGCCTTAGTACATCTGTCAACCCGGAAATCCCTTCAACGGTTTTTGTCTCCGGTTTTAAACAACGAAGAAGCGTTCTGTGCAACGATTCATCAAAGGATACATCCAGAGATTCAAGATTGCGACGACATGTAGTTTGAAGCCGCCCGCCCGTACGGTCCCAATCCATCAATACGATGATAGTCGGTCCGTTATCGTCAACATGCCTCCTTCCATATGTATCAACCAAATACACCAGCACATCGTCCACGCTCCAACCGCGGTTGAGAAGTTCTATCGGACCGGTAAACCCGAGACGAACCAATGTCCTGCGGTCACGAAGTCCTTCCACCAGAACTGCACAATTGTGAGTGCGGTTGCGCTGGCGCGCCTCTGCGAGCGCACGAGCAGCATCCCACCAACGTTGTTCGGCATTTGCAGAACCCCTACGAAGACCGTGAAAGGAGTCATCGTTCATCAAGCGCCCTCCAATACTTCGTTCAGTCGTAACAAAAGGTCAGCAAGAGCAAGCGATTCAAGCCGCAAGCGTTTCTTCCTGGAACGATGACCTGTTACTACCGTCACATCCGATGTGCTTAGATGAAACTGCTGAGCGATGACATGGACAACTGCGCGGTTCGCTTGTCCCTGCTTTGCCTCTGCCTTAACCGCAATGACCAATCGTGACCGCCATTCATTGAAGCCGGTGACTCCTTGCTGTGATGAGCCGGGTTGAATTTCGACCTCCATCAGAAGAGCCCCGTCGAGGGTCTGAATCAGACATGTCCCGACGTCCATATTTGCTCACTTTCAGGCCGGCTTTTTATTGTCTCCGGGCCCCGTGGGGCCACCCCCTCTTGTTGTGACTCTTTTTCGGTCTTTCATATCAAAAAATACGCGAAACGGAAGGCTGGTGAGCCGCGCGAGGGATATGGAAAGAAGGGGGGCTTCTAGCCCCCTGCAACAAACGCTTAAGGAGGGGCTATGCGGCGGGATAATCAAGGTGATTCCATGGTCGCGGAAGATACGGTATTCTCTGTTCTCTATGATAAATTCATGTTTTGGTCTATTCTCGTTGGAATTCTAACCTTCGGATGGATGTTCCTCGCTATGTTGCGATACCGCGACGGTGTTGAACCGGACACGACTGACATCGACCATATTGAGGTGGGGTCATTCCCGGTCGACCGGCACAATACACCACTGGAAGTTGTGTTTTACCTCGCGCCAACTGTCATCGTTTTGTGGCTTATTGTCCTCGCTGTGTCCTCTAACGCCGCAGTATGGGTCATCCCTGCTGATGATGAAGCACACAACATGAAAATCACTGGAAAACAATGGTTTTGGGACTTTGAATACGAAGACAGCCTTACGTGGGAAGATGATGAGGCGCTTACCTCAATCAACGTTGACTGGTCAAATCTAGGCAACCTCTATGTTAACGCCAGCGGTTCAGAAGCGACCAATGTCACCGTCACCGTAGATGGAGTTGCAAGCGACTATGCCCTTGACCAACTTACCTCTTCCTTGGAACTTGATCCGAGAGAAGAAAACAGTGGAATTGATTATTTTAATCCAACATACTACTCATTCATTGAGGTGACTAACGCAGACGGAGATGTTCTTCATACCTGGATGCACATCCCAGTGGACCACAAATTCTCATCCGCAGCAAATGAACCCATGATTCTACCTTGTGACACATCCGTTGTATTCAATATGAAATCACTACCTAGCGACGAATCTAACCCAAATTATGTCGGAGTCCAGCATTCATTCTGGCTCCCTGAGTGGGGTGTCAAAGAAGATTTGGTTCCTGGCCACGCAGAGGGTACATGGATGACCGTTATGCCTGATGACCCTGGAATGTTCCCCATCAAATGTGCAGAATACTGCGGAAATCAACATGCTTACATGACAGGTGATGTCAAAATTGTCGCTGCAGAAGGTATGAATTGCAACGAAGACACCGGCGTGAAGAAGACCGGAAATTCTGAAGACGGAGGTGACTACTGATGCGTGGTCGAGTTTCAATCATCTTGGGAGTCCTTCTTCTTGCGCTCGTTGCAACACCACAATTTACTGCTATTCCATCAGGAATCGGTTCTGCTGGTGACCAAGGTTGTTCTTGTCACGGTGGAGCATCACCGGATACAAGCGTTGTTGTCGATGGGCTTCCTGAAGTATACAACGCCAGTGAAACCTACACCTTCACCGTGACCGTCATCAACGATGTCATGGAACTCCATGACGGCGGTGGCGACGACTGGAACGGACGAGCTGGAGGATATCGAATTTTGACAACCCACGGAAGTATTGTTGCTATCCCTAACACGCTTGGACAAGAGATGGACGGTGGACTCACCCATACCACGGAAGCAAACACTGTTCGTTCATGGACGTTTGAATGGACTGCTCCTGCAGCAGATGATGAAAACGTTGAGATGACCATTTACGGAAACGCTGTAAACGGTGGTGCCGGCTCCGGAGGAGACTATTGGAATGAAGCAAGCGTTTCCATTGCTGGAATCAACGCTGGAGCACTTGCTCCAAGTGCAAGCGCCTTGGTAATCTTCATCACCGCCATCGGCCTTGCCGTCGGCCTCATATTTGTTGGAATTCTCTGGGTCTTTTACCGACGCTCACCGGATACGTTCACGATGCAGCGGTTCTGGGATTTCCTCAAGCCATGGCTCACCACGACAGACCACAAGCAAGTTGGGATCATGTACTTCTTGTTCGGATTCTTCTTCTTCCTTGTTGGAGGTCTACTTGCTCTCTTGTTCCGAATACAACTCGCAGTGCCTGAGAACGATTTCCTCACCTATGATGAGTACAATTCCTACTTTACACTGCACGGAACGACTATGATTTTCCTTGCCGCCATGCCAATGATTGCTGGATTCATGAATTACGTCCTTCCGCTCCAAATTGGAGCAAAGGACTTGGCGTTCCCAAGAATCAACGCTATGGGACTTTGGCTCCTCGTCTTCTCAACACCACTCATCTTTACTGGAATCTGGTCTGGGGAAGCTGCCGACATTACATGGGTCATGTACCCTCCTTATTCTTCACTCACGGAATCGAACATGGGCGCTGAACTTGCGAATTACGGTTCAAACCCAGGAACGACGGCGTTTATCTCAGGTATCCTCATGCTTGGTGCATCCTCAACACTCGGTGGTGTAAACTTCATCACCACCGTATTCACCATGCGTGCAAAGGGAGTTACATGGATGAAAATGCCGCTCTTCTCATGGTCGGTCTTCATCAGCGTGTTTATGCTCTACATGTCACTTCCAGCCTTTATCATCGGCGTCGCTTTCTTGCTCTTTGACCACACCATTGGAACCACCTTCTTCGTAGCGGGTGGAGACCCACTGCTGTTCCAGCATTTGTTCTGGTTCTTCGGTCACCCAGAAGTCTACGTCGTGATTGTACCTGCCTTTGGTATTGTATCCGAGGTTCTTGCAACTTCTGCTCGCCGTTCCATCTTTGGATACAAGTCAATGGTTTTCGCCATGGCCGGTATTGGAATCGTTGGATTCGTAGTATGGGGGCACCATATGCTCACCTCTGGTATGGACCCGTTCTGGCGAGCCGTCTTCATGATCACAACAATGTTCGTAGCGATACCAACGGGTGCTAAAATCTTCAATTGGCTTGCTACCCTATGGGGCGGTTCGTTGGTAATGAAGACCCACACACTTTGGTCACTGGGCTTCATCGTGACCTTCACGCTAGGTGGAATATCTGGAATGTTCTTCCCCGTTTCTGGTATGGACATTCACTTCCACGATTCGTACTTCGTTGTAGCTCACTTCCACTACGTCTTCATCGGCGGAACTGTCTTCGCACTGTTTTCCGGAGTGTACTACTGGTTCCCCAAGGTCACAGGCCGAAAGATGAACGAAACACTCGGTCTCTGGCATTTCCTCGTTGGCTTTTCATCTTACAACGCAGCGTTCTGGCCAATGCACGCTCTTGGAATCATGGGGATGCCCCGACGTACCCACAGTTACACTGTTGATTCAGGATTTGCGGAGTACAACATGGCAGTATCGACCTTCGCATTCATCTTCGGGATCAGCCAAATACTCCTGCTATGGAACATCATCTACTCCTCACGCCGAGGAGAACCCGTGGGCAAAGACCCCTGGGGCGGATGGTCACTTGAATGGTCCACAACTTCACCCCCACCTACTCCTTCGTTCCACGAGAACCCTGTACAAGGTGACATGAACGAAGTCTACGGACATCACAAACCAAAGGGTGAGAAACTCATTGACAAACTGTTGAAAGCCGAACCGAAAGGAATTGTTGTCGGCAAACTGGAGGGAGAAGAATGAGTAGCGGAGAAGCGCACGTGGAAAACAGCATCTGGATGCGAGCTGTCTTGATGGGCAGTACCTTCCTCGTCATTGGTATTCTTGCCTTTGCGACCATGGGAGTTGGCGTAGCCAACATGAGGCACCACGCCTACGAAGAAGCCGTGCACGAGTATGATGATGCAAAGCACGACTACGAAGAGGCAAAACTCAGCTATGAGAATGCGAAAGCAAACAATGCATCGACCGAAGAAATTGCTGCCCTCAAGGCCACCAAGGACTCTCTCAAAGACATAAAGGATGATGCACACCATCACGAAGTTGAAGCACACCTTTCCTACCTCACTTGGAGAACTGCCGGAATTACAATTCTCTTGATGTGTGTCACCTATGCCAGTTTCATCGGCCTTGGTGGTTTTGTCAACTCAATACAACCTGAGGAAGACGATAGTCACGGGGCTTCCGTTTATGGAGGAGATGACCATGAACATCACGGGTCAGGTTCACCGATCGTATTCGCGCTTGGTATCATGTTGTTCCTGATGGGATTCCCTGAATTCCAGGCGACACTAAGCGACATGCTCTCAGGTAATGAAGCCGAATTAGGCGGGCTTGGACTCAGCATGTTTGGACTACTCGTTATCGTACTGGGTGTTTCAAACTGGTGGAGAGAAGACCTACCGTTCATCGGTAATGGAGAACAGATTGCAACCTCAGCACCATTTGAAGGACAACACATTCGTAAAGCAGGTTTGTGGGTCTTCATCATGTCTGAAATCATGGTGTTCGCCACCTTCTTTTCCTCCTACCTCCGTATGCGTACCGAATGGTGCACAGGGTGGCAGGTTGAAGCAGGAAACTGTGAACAAGTAGACATGTTGACCGCATCCGATTTCCTTCGCCCAGACGGTGCGGAACTCGGTGGATTAGGTGGACAGGGTGACTTCATGACCCTCCTGCCCGGAGCGATCAACACCTTTGCACTCATCGTGTCATCCTACACCATCGTCCTCGCATTGAAGACGGCTAAGAATGCGAACTGGGAAGCTCCAACCGGCTTCATGGGCAAACTCATGCCAACCAAGAAAGCCGCTGTCCGAAACTACCTCCTGGCAACTCTCTTACTCGGTTCAATGTTTATCGTTCTGAAGTTGATTGAGTGGAGCCACTTAGTTGCTGAAGGATTTACCATCGGAACCCAAGCAGGCAGTATCTTCTACATCTCTACTGGGGCTCACGGCCTCCACGTCTTCATCGGCCTTCTGGTCATGCTCTACCTTGTGTTCAAAGCGGACACGGTTGAGTTTAACGAGGACAACGCCCAGGGTATCGAATACTTTGGATTGTACTGGCACTTTGTTGATTTGGCGTGGGTCGTTATCTTCCCAGCCTTCTACTTGTATTGAGGTGAGAACATGGGAGAACACGAAACACACGGAATTATTGAAAACATCTTTGACGGATTGCTTGGAAAGGACATCTACTTTTGGAACTTTATTGTCCTCATGGTCTTCACATTGTTTGAAGTCGCAGCGGTCTTTTTCTCAGGCATCCCCTTGAAGGCAGTATGGGCCATCCTCATCGGTGTTGGAATCGTCAAAGGATACGGAATCTCTGCATATTTCATGCACTTGAAGGGTGACCCCCGAATTTACACGAGAACTGCATTGTTCCCGGTAATCTTCGTTTTGCTTATGCTTTGGGGAATTGGTTTGTCCAACCCTGAGGGAGTCACAGGACTTCCAGCATGGTGCACACCACTTTCAGCAGATTATGCAACAAACCGTTGAGAGAGATTTCAATGAACACGAATCGAGCCTTATTGGCTGTTCTACTCACCTGTCTCTTGCTTATGCCGGCTGCTGCCTACAAAGGCAGCAAACTCGCTCGAAGCCCTGTTGAAGACTTTGTACTCACCGACCAGATGGGGGATGAGTTCTCGTTCTATGAAGACAGCAATGAGGTCACAGTTGTTGCTTTTATCTTCACCCGATGCCCAGACGTATGTCCGGTTATCACTCAGTTGTTGAAAAGTGTTGATGGGGAACTCACAGACACAGAGAAAGACGATGTCACCTTCATTTCCATTACTGTTGACCCACGCTATGATTCACCTGAGCGCCTGAAGGAGTTCACCGATATTCATGGAGTCGAGTGGCCTCATCTAACGGGAACTACAGAAGAGTTGGCTCCTGTCTGGAAGACGTTTGGTGTGGTTGTTCAAGAGAGCGTCATTGATGCTCACGTAATGGATTACCACCCCGGTGAAGCCTCTGTAACCGTCGTTAACACAACTGGAAATGCTTCTACACACATGTTCGGGCTTTCGGGTTGGACCTTAACTGAAACACTTGCGAATCAACATCAAATCGATATCAACGCCTCTATGTCACAATACGGACATTATGTCACCGGAATCGGTGGCGAAGAAGCACCTGGGGATTCATGGTATTGGGAACTTAATGTTTGGAATCAATCAACTAACCTCTGGGCAGCATCACAAGTTGGCATCGATGATATTGATGCCCTTCAAGAAAACCAACATATTGCTTGGATGCCCTCAAACCTCAACCGCTCTAATCTCTCTGCACCACTCGTCGAAGATGAAGCAAGTATGACCATCATGTGGAACAATGGAACTGAAGTTCAAACAAGTATTGACACCTTTGATGGATACCATATCACGAAAGGTGCACTCAATGATGCAGGCGTCAATGTTACCATCGCTGACTCATCGTATGGCCATTACATGACTTCTCTTGGGGATGAAGATGCTCCCGCCGATAGTTCTTGGTGGTGGAGCCTCTATCAATGGAACTCTACCAATGCTACATGGGAGACTTCACCTGTCGGGATGGACGGTATTGTGGAACCAAAGCATATTGCTTGGGCCCCTTCAATTGTAAATGCCTCAGATATTCCTGCCCCAGTGAAGAATTCAACCGAAGTGGTTTGCAGCGGTCATGGCTGGGAAATGGGATCTGGAGAAAGTCTGCACTGCATGTGTGATGACGGCTATACATGGGATGAAGGGGACAGAACCTCTTGCGTCGAAGAAGTCAGTGAAGATTTCAATGTCGGCCACTCAACCATTACTTACATTATCAATGAAAACCGTCAGCCGCTCGTCGTCTGGACGGGAGATAATTGGAAGGTTCCTGACTTCACTGCAGACCTTAGAGAAGTCCTCGAAAATGACGGCCTGGGCGACAGTGACCCTCTTGAAACACCAGGCATGACCTTCGTTCTGTCTACTCTAGCACTCTGCCTCGCTGTCGTTGTTCGGCCCTCAAAAGAGAACCGTGGTGAGACATTGAACAAGCGAAAGGGGAAAAAGAGGGAAACCTCCCGCCTCCAATAAAGCAGTCGTCGCATAGCCTGGTATTGCGCCGGATTTGAAATCCGGTGTCCCCGTGACTCGGGAGTTCAAATCTCTCCGACTGCGCCATTTAGCCTGTTTTGAAGGTCGCGAGCCCGTCCGAATTGAGGGAAGACTTCTCAAACTCCACGCCCCCTCCAAGGACCATGCGCAGAGGTGCTCTCGTCCTGTTGTTCATCGCCAGTATGTTGCTCGCTGGGTGCTTTGGCCCCTCGACATCAGCATGGGGAGACGGAGATAATGCTGTCAGCGTCTCATTCGCTAAAGACGACATCAATGTCGTTTCAACTCTATCAGGAACGAAAACTACGGTTACTGACATGCAAGCCGTAGGTTGCAACCCTAGCGGCGAGGAACCTGACCTCACTGTTGGTGAGGGGACCGCAATCTCATTCACTGGATACTTGGCTGCCAGTGCATTCTATGACACACATGACCCACTTCTGGGCGGTAGTAAGTTGAATTACGGCGTTACAACTGCCGTAGCCATCCAAGAGATGTCCTTTGATGAGGCTTCAACTGTTGTTGACGGAGAAGGAGCGAGGATTGACGTGAAGCTTTGGTCAAATCCATTATCGCCAGAAACAGGCGCAGGCAGTATAGACCTGGACGAAATCAATAGTGACTCTGAATCACAATGGTTTGTATTAGGGTTGATTCCGGCCACAGAAAACGTTCACGATGGTTTGACTGCTATGGGCGAATGGCATCAGCCCGTAACGATCAAAGGATTCATGATCGATGCAAATGAATCCGGCGGAGGATACTACCGGGATAGTTTTGACCAATTTTTGAGACCTGATTGTTCCATGGGCGTTGACAAGGCGATGAACCTTGATAGGTATTTCATTGCCGTCACCGGCATCACTCTTGACGGGGCCACTGTTAGTATGGATGGAGAAGCCGATGATGAGTGGGTTCAAGGGGACGTTCCAATCTTGGGCCGTGCTGGATTCATCATGTTCTTCCTCGTTGTCGGCCTAGGAGGCGGCGTTGGTGCATTCATCGTATCAAAGGGAATGGTAATCAGTTCTGCAAAAGGTACGATGCGCACCTTACTTGGCTCGGACGGGCTTGACAAGGTTGCACAGGTCAAAGAAGACATCAAATCAGCAAAGAAGGCAGGAATGGAATCACCTGAAGAGCGTAAGAGCCGAATGGAAAAAGAGCGTAGGAAGGACGAGAAGAAAGAGGAAAAGAAAGCGAAACCTGCTTCCACATCACAACCAAAGGAAGAGGATTCCCTTGGTGGATTCGACCTAGACAGTGTGCTGGCCTCAACTGCAATGCCATCTCGAGGGGCGTCTGGACCACCAGAACGAAAGAGTTCAGTTGTCGTTACAGATGCCGCCCAAGAAATGGAACAGGTGAATCAACAGGCGAGTGAGCCATCCTCGCTCCCGTCTTCCTTTGGAGAACGGAGGACATCCTCTGTAACGTCCTCAGCACCTCCTTCCTCTCGAAGCCCTCCCGCCTCCCGGAACCCACCTCAACAAGACGCTCCGGTCAAGAAACCGCCCGTTCGACGTAGAAAAGCCGTCAAAAAGGCCCCCGCTAAAGTTGTTGAAGAACCCTCACCTAGGGTTTTTGATGAAGAGCCTGAAGATGACTTTTCTGACTTTTCATTCTGATAACGGAATCATTACGTTAACAATTGAAGGTAATACTTCCATTGTGAGCGGAGTGGAACCAAGATTTTCACCATCAATATTGATCGCCGTAGGTTGCTCTGTAGTGATTTCAAGCCGTTTGAATCGGTGATAATCCACTTGTGGATGAAAAACATGGCGTCCGTCTTTCTTCAGCATTCCAAAGGCTTTGAGTATCCCTCTGCGATGCATTTTCTTCAAAATTCCAATATCCATCATTCCATCATCTAGGGATGCGCCCGGTGCAAGGGGGAGTTCAGAACCCCCCGTTTGACTGTTCTGAATCAAAAAGAGTGTGAAGTCATCATCCACTTCAACGCCGTCAAGGGTTAGTGTAGCGTGACGACGTCCGTTGGCCATAATAGCCATCAGGATACCCAAATCGTATCGCACCGGTCCGAGCCAGCGCATTTTTTCAGCCTTGATATTCGAATCAACGCCAAGACCCCACGTCACAAGATTGTGGCTGTACCGAACCATTCGTTCACCCTCCGAACCAGGAAGTCCTTCAGTCAATTCCACTCTTGCCAGGTCCATTGCGTGCTTTTTACCGTTGAGAATGGCGTTTGTTGCAATGTCTACATCGTTTAGATTGAGGTCATATGCCACGGAATTGCCCGTTCCAGCAGGGATAATTGCAAATGATTCCTTTTTACCCAATTCTAGCATCATCCGACCCGTTAGAACTTCTGAAAATGAACCATCTCCACCAACCGATACAATGAGGTCTCCTGATTTGACAGTGAGTTCGGAAGCAAGGAGGACAAGGTGGCCACTGTATGCAGAATAATGGGCTTCTACCTTGATGCCTTCCTCGCGAAGCTTTTCCGCCACATGCGTAGCGATCTTCCTGCCTTTTCTTTTTCCAGAGTACGGGTTGACGAGGAGATGAACTCGTTTTGGACGGGCCCCCTTTGAGCCCTTTTTGGTAAAGATTGGGGCAAAAATAGGTTTGTGAACTCCCTTTTTAACTTGCGAATCGGTATCGGCTTCAAACTCAATTCGGACAGGGGATGTGAGGTTCTGCGAATCGGAGGCCATAGTCACTACACTGGTACTGGAGCCTTGAAGGATTCGCTGATTTTTCATTTTTTTACATTATGCGTTCCGCATGGCTCATTATTCAATACGAATATATGTTTGTTTTATACCTTCTCCGGTGATTTCATTTTAATCTATGAAAGGGCTTGTAAAGAAAAAATGCAAGGTGTCTTGAACCAAAGCCGTGTGGTTCACCCATGGGCAGAACCTGGACTGAGCACGACCGTTTCTTCATGGAACGAGCCCTCTTAGTTGCAGAACGAGGGCGAGGGCAAGTGAGTCCGAACCCGCTAGTAGGCTGCGTTTTGGTCAAGGATAGCAAGGTTATTGCCGAAGGATGGCACGACCATCTTGGTGGACTTCACGCTGAACAAATGGCGATTCACGATGCGGAAGCAAAGGGACATTCACCAAACGGCGCGGTCGCCTACGTTACCCTGGAGCCGTGCAACCATTTCGGAAGGACTCCCCCTTGTACTGAAGCACTGATGTGGGCCGGCGTTCAAGAGGTGATTATCGCTCATGAAGACCCAAATCCAACCGTACGTGGAAAGGGGCAACACGTACTTGAAAGCGCAGGAATTCCTACATCGATGGGGTTGATGGCGGATGAAGCAGCGGAGCTTATGCGCCCGTTCCTCCATTGGTGTGAGCACAGAAAACCCATCGTGACCGTCAAACTTGCCGTTGATGCAAAGGGTTCAGTTGACGACCGTTCCTTGGATGCTGGGCGCTTCACCTCACCGGGCTGCCTCGAGAAGGTTCACGAATTACGTCAAGATTGCGATGCCATTCTCGTCGGGGTTGAGACCGTTATTCGTGACGATCCCCTCCTTACCGTACGAATCGGTCAACCAAAGCGACAACCACTCAGAGTCGTCGTTGACCCGAACGAGCGGTGCCCTCAGGATGCTCAACTCCTCGCCGACGGTGGTGAGACTATGTTGGTTCAATCCTCTTTTGCTGGACTACCATCCTTGCTCAACCAATTGGGGGACCGAAATATTCAACGAATTCTCGTTGAAGGCGGCCCGACAACGATTCAAAAGTTCCTAGACGAAGGTTTGGTTGACGAATTCTACCTCGTCCAATCAACGCAAGAACACGGGTCTCCTATTCCATCTGGAATTACAGCAGATGTGCTCGGAAAAGCCGGACTCGAAGCCTCCAATGAATTGGTTTGGGGCGAAGAGCATGTTGAGCATTATACCCGAAGAACTTCACAGAACGCTTAACACATCATCCCAGCGATGAGATGAACCTTTTCGGAAGAGGTTGTCGTGGAAATCTCGTTGGTTCATGTGAGCGCATCTGGAAAGTCTACCACGGTGATTGTAGCATCCTTGTCGAGTATGAATCGGCACCATCACCGTTGTGAGGTCAATCAATGGCCCTGTGGGGGCAGGCATCGTGAGTTCAACGCGCTCAACCACACCGTCCCATGTGATGTCTTGCTTTGTAGGCGGGTCCACGTCTAATTCACTGGCGAGGCGGATATTTCCTTCGGCTAATCTTACCGGCCGCCATGAGCCGCGGACTCCATTTTCAAGCCAGGCCATCAATGCTTTCAACTGTTCAACCGTTGCCATCCCAAGATGAGAATGCTCCCACCAACCGGGCGTTCGCGCTAACGTTACATGATGGACGCCTGGATAGGCTTCACGAGTATCTAAGCCGTCAGCCCAGGTTCTGCATACATCTTCAATTCGAACGGGAAATACGGGCAAGGGGCCGATGTTGATGTCTTGAAGACGGTAGGGGTTGGCGAGTTCACCAAGTAGTAGGATAGGGCGGCGTTGAGCCATTGGAGCGGCACCTTGTGCGTCTAAAATGGCATCAAGAGACCCTGCGTCTGCCCCATACCCTGCCAGGTAATCCGTGAGGGCCTTTCCATCCAATTTGGTAGTGGAGTCGGGGGCATCATCAGCGTTGAAAAGCGTGACAACTTCATTTGCACTGCATAATAACGGACGGTCAGGGAGTGCAATTGGAGAATTCGCCGGAGAATAGGGCCAAAGGCGAGGAGAGCCATCACGCATGAGCATCCCTCCTGAGCATCCCACATCAAGGATGCGTTCATTCGGTGTAGGTTGCTTCAAACAAGCAGGCAGGACACGTGACCTTTATTGGTCGAACATCTGGAATGCCTAGTGCTACACCGCAAGCAGAGCAGAGAATGGCTTGATTGATCTGTTCTCGCCGTTGTGCAGCTTCACGACTTGGGTCGTATTCATACCGGAACTGTTCCCTATTGATCATGGTCGGTCCAACGTGAGATGGAGCCGCAGGAGGGGGCAGCGGACTGGTTTTCTGAGAAGGGTTCCACTCTGGAGCAGGGGTTGAAGGAGGGGGACTGAGACCGGGCCCCGATGAAAGAGCACTCCGAATGGTGGCTTCATCTGTTTGGTAAACACGAGTGAGACGGTCGATTTCAAGCATCTGCTCATAACCGTCCATGGCCCGAAGCGCATTGATTTCTTCATGTGGAACTGTTCCCATAGTCGTTCCAATGGTTTCTTCAATTTATCAGTTGAGGCAATGTGTGCATGCATTTATTGCAGGTATCCGGAAATCTTCTTCGGGGAAGTGGAAAAAAGGAAGGCTTCAAAAAGGGTAGGTTGCGGGACACGGCTGAGAACCCATGGCAATCAAGGCCCGAAATCGCAAATCCACGCGTCGCTCACCAGGCGCTCAAGCAGCAAGAGATGTCACGTGTGGCCAAACTATGCAGCATGCACACTCCATGCTTGATTCAGACTCCATGGCGCTGATATTGGAATCTCTTACACACAACAACTGGGACCACATCTTCATTGTTGACCATGAAGGAGCACCCATGGGCCGAATTCATGCCGTTGATTTGCTCAAGTTAATTGCCCGCAAAACCGTCAACAGAGACATTGCTTGGATGCATTCTATTCCCGCACAGCAACTGTTGAATCATCCTCCATTAACTGTAAGAGTAGACACACCGCTCCTGAAGGCGGGGGCATTGATGCTCACACATGACCTCAACCAACTCGGAGTCGTTGACAGAGAAGGAACACTTGTTGGAGTCGTTGGTCACAACACACTTGCAAAAGTGATGCCGCGTTTTATCCTGTGATTAGATTCCCCAATAACGGTCTGCTTGGGCTTGTTTTGCTTGGAGCGTTCGAACAACGGTCATTACCATCCAAAGCACGACCACCCAAATCAGCGGGGTTGTCAAGTCGTCAAGAATCACGTTAACCGTGAATTTGTAAGATGTTCCTTCCAATACACGGATGGCGATATCGAGAGCCGTGTTGAGGAAAGAGTAGACAACCATGCCAAACACGCTCAAAACAATCAGACTGCCAGAAAACGACCCACGCTTCAAACGAAGAAGCATAAATCCGGCTGTTGATGTCAAGAAGGCAATAATGATCCAAGCGAGGGATGAGTGAATCACGTTCAACCACACAACCGACTGCGCTGCTGAATTAACATCTTGCTGACTAAATGCGCGCCATCCTTCTGCAACGGCAAAAATAGCACTGAAAAGAGTGGCCGTCCAAAGAAGGGAGGAAAACATCGCAGCGTCGGCATTTTCTCGCATTTCCTGAATCACACGGTTCACGGTGGACTCAATTCCTGCACCCTTGCTGAAGATGTACAGTCCGAGGACCAAGGGAAGTGCACCAATGACAATGCCACCGATTTCGTTGGGGAGCATGATACCAAGTCCCAAGATGGCCATGACAGCACCAAGTGGAATCATGATTTTTGAGCGCCATTTTGGGTCTTCAAGGGCTTTTACGATGTAATAGTATGTTCCTTCAATACCTTTTGATTGCTTGACGATAATCTTCTGAACATGGTCAATGCGGACTTGAGATTGTATGATTGGTAGAACACTTTCATCTTCAGCACCGTCTGTAACAAGAATTGCTTCATCTGGCTGAAACAAGGAGACTACTTCCTCTAGTTGTGCTGCAACGGCTCGGTCAGAGCGCATTCCAACCTTTTCATCACCGGTAAGAATAGCGATTTCAATTTCATCTTCTTCTCCCTTGGCTTCAACCAAGGCGTCGTGTTGAGATAATGCTCCAAGAATTGCGTTTGTGTCGCTTTCTTCAGGGTCTGCAATCCCGAGTTTCAAAGCGGCAGTGAGGACTTGCCTCCGGCCGACAACAGGACCTCGAATCGAAGTCTTGATGCCAAGGTCGTTGTCTCGGTCAACCGTCAATACAAGAGTTCTCGTCATCGCTTCACCTCCGCTCCTTGTTAGCCCACTGACGACCTTTCATTCAAAACCTTGTGCATTTCTTTCAGCGTTGTGCTTGATTCCGTTTGACTCTAGAAGGTACGAGCAAGTTCAACGGGTTGGTCGCACTTGTACTGAGACCATGTCGTCTTTCCCTGACGGTGGATCGCTCCAATCAGCATCTCCGGGCAAAATGAGCCCAGCACCTGTTTTGACTAAACGAGCGGCGATTTCTCTCTGAACTTTGACCAATTCATCCCAATTCGTGTCTTCGTCCTTCCAAATCTTCCATCGCTTCAAATCCCGAGAGCTGCGGACAAGGCGAGCGTACAACTTCAAATGCAAGCGAGCGGACATCGGCCACCAAATCAAGAAGAGAAGGAATACGCCAACGGCTGGTAAGTACGTGACATATTCAAGCAACCAGTGGGACAGAAGAAGAGAATTTACCGGACTAGAACTGCTTAGAAGCGACCACGTGATAAAGGCAGATGCAACCATCCACCAGAGCGGAAAGAACACAATGGCTGAAAGCACTTTGATGGTTCCAATTACGGAGGTATCAATCTCTCGTTTTTTCATCAGCCAGCTCAGGAGGCCGTTTCCTTTGTATGGGGGATAATTCCCTGCAACTGCACTCCATGTGACAAGTCCAAACATCCAAACAAGCGCCCACAGCCACACTGAAAGCACCTTGAGATAACCCATTGCCGAGAGTGTTTCCGGACGGGCGTCGACATCGTAAGGAGTGATGCCTCTGCGCGTCAATTCTGAGAAATGGGTTTCGCAGTCCTCAGCCAACCGTTTGGTTTCCTCTGGCTCGTGAACCATCATGTATTCCCAGCCTGCTCGCAATCGGCGAGCCCCTAAAACGGATTCAGCATAGGTCGGCTTGACCAATTTCCCACCCGCAATCCGGTTCTTTTCAGCGTAGGCAAGGCTCCGACCTTTCCAAATCATGGTCCGCTCCCTCCAGGAGGTTTTTGACAAATTTGCTCTCTGTAATTCAACATCAATGGCCTTTGTGACCTCGTCAATCCACATCCGGTCCAAACGGTCCTGCTCGAAGGAATCTGCCATTGTTGCAGGTATCGGGTTCAAATCCATTACTCGTTCAATGACCACAGCAGCCCGTTCACGGAACGTATGTGATTCGGAATAATGAAGGCCAATCGGGACCAATTGTGGTTCAGGCAACCCTTTTTCTTGAGCCTCACGACGAGCATGAAGGAGAATTCTTGCCGCCCCTGAGCGTACGCGCTTCACGCCAGATTCAGCATGTGTCGCTCCCTCTGGGAAAATCAAAACCCGCCCTCCATTAGCGATTTGTACTGACATTTCAGCAAGCATGGTAGCATTTCTCGCCCGTGATGCATGTTTGTCTTTCGAATCTCTTGGACGCTCAACAGGAACCACCCCCGATGCTTTCAATATACGTCCCAGTATGGGGATTTTGAACAAAGTGTGTTTCGCAATAGTGGTCAATTTACCCGGAAGGGCCGCGGTCATCAGCATGGGGTCAATCAGGCCGCTTGGATGCCATGTAATGAACAACAGGCCGCCTTCAGGCGGGAGGTTTTCATCGTCTACGATGTTAATTTCCCGGAACCAAATATTGGTGAGGAAACGATAGAATCTGCGTATGATGCGGTACGATAACGGAACCTTTGACTCTTGGCCCCCGGATGGGTCTCGCAACCATCGCATGATAAGCGGAAGTCTACCTTACCTTTTAGCAACATCTCCGTCGCTATGAATTCAATCATCATCAGAGGGGGACTTCTGTTCCGCGGAACCTTCGGGCTGGGCAGGTTCCTTTTCAACCGATTCTGCAGGTTTTGAGGTAAGGCGCTTCCATCGCTGAGTCGCTCTAATGTACTTCAGAGGATGGTCCATCCAAGGTTGGTCGCAGGTACGATTGTCACCAGGGAGGACGGGGCAATTGTGATTGATCTTCAGTTTCCCACATCCAGCAGGAGTGTATTCGTGCTGGTAAACATGCTCTACTTGATAGGAGGTTGTTGATTCACTAAAATCCGGAGCACCTCTGAAGAAGCCGACACAGGCCTCTTGCGGAAGTGCAAGAGTGGCGGCCATTGAGGCTAAAAAAAGGCGCCCAAAGTGGTTAACGTTGACTCCGTTCGTGAGTTCGGCGATGATTTTTTGCATGCAAGGAGGCCAATCGCTCTCTTCTGCTCCAACCAATGCAATAGCTTCACTCGCTTTATTGGCCATCAAATTACGAACAATTCCAACCGGTTCAGCAAGACGTACGGCCAAATCTGTCGTGACCTCAGCCATCTTCTCTAGCGCTTCTTGCTCAATGCCTCGCTTGATGCGCTCTCGAAGCAACCGCGCAAGCTTGGCTGATGATGTGTATTGTCGCTCATTATGGAGGGTTACCCAACCATCTTTCAGGTCAACGTTAGGAAGCCGCCAGCGGTCTCCAGTAATTTTTGGGCAGATTTCAATGAAATCGGAGAGACCTATTTTCCAGAGTGAAGAGTTCCCCTGCCTTAATTGACGCATGCTCGTTGAAGAGGATGCAAGAACTGCTGAACCTGTAGGTTGTGAGATTCGGACTGCTTCCGAGATGTAGGTTTCAGCAAGAACGGGTAGATTGACTTCATCTTGAATCAACAGTTGTTCTGCACGCGCCGCTTCCGCTTGTGCCCATCGAGCAATCAGCCGTTCATCTTCGCTTGCGCAGACCACGAGACGGGCATAATAGAACGAAAACGCCTCAATAAGACGACCTTCCTCAGTGTGAATATCTCCTCCAACAACCTGTACGCCTTCTTTCGATTGAACTGAATCAATGAGACGAATCCGAGCGCGTTGACGGGCTTTTTCCATCCACGGTCCGTCCAGCAATTCGTTGAGGTCAATTGAGTGCCGCTGTGCCATATCCCTAATCCATTGGGCTGCTTGAGGAAGGAACGGGTATCGTGCGAAGGTAACTTCATCCGTCAAAACCGGGGGTATGGTTGGGACGGGCATGGCCCTACCTCAGCGGCCACGGATTATGAAGTTCAATGTTGGAGATGGTTTCTTGTGGCTGTGACGATTGGAGGCGCCATGGATGAATCGCTTCTTACGCAAGTGATTGACATTCAAAACGATGTGCGGGCCGCCTTTGGTTGGCCTTACAAGGACGATGTTAAGAGCGCCAATGGACTGTATCAACTGTTTCAAACCTCGGAGCCTCTCGGTGTTGCACATTGGTCGAACGAAGCGCGTCAACACACCCTCGGTACTGTTCGGGACGTGTTGCGCAAATCGCATCACATCGTAGTGGTTGGAGCGGCTACGGCCCAGGGTGATTTTAATCGCGAATGGCCTCGTGGAACCTCCTTCATTGCCGCTGATGGAGCCGTGGGTGCATTTCCAGACGACATCAAACCAGTTTGCGTCGTCACCGACCTCGACGGTGCGGAACATTTGGACCGCGCTGCTTCGGCTGGCGTAACTTTGGTGGTCCATGCTCATGGAGACAACCAACATCGTTGGGAGAGAATGATACCTCAGTGGGCTGAAAACGGGCAACCTCCTTTGGTTTTAACACACCAAACTGGTGAATCCTATGAGGGCATGTACAATCCCGGGGGATTCACTGATGGAGATCGGGCTGCTTGCTTCCTCAATTGGTTAGGAATTGACCTGAATAAAGTGGAATTGGTTGGCTTTTCAACTGACACAATCGGCCCTTGGTCGGGAAGTACCAATGAGGAGCAAAAAATTAGAAAGTTGACATGGATGCAAAGGATCTTAGAATTATTAAATGGTGATTTTAGTAAGTTTATTGCTCAAAAATAGGCATTTTTAACAACTGTTTATTTTCTTGCCTCAGAACATAACCATATGAAGGTGAAGGATAACTGAACATCATGACGAAGCGTAATGCTTGGGTAAATCCGGTCATGTGGTTCGTTGCTGTTCTCGTCGTCAATAGCCTTTGGACCGCCGTCGCTTCACAGGAGGCTCCTAACGAGGTTAACTCGCCTTCGCAAACTCAAACCTACCGAGAAGTCGTCGTCGCTCCAGTTGCAGACCTTGACCGTGCACTACCTGCAAGAATCGCAGTCACCTTCTCAGCAGAGAACACCGATTCGGGCTCAATTGGCTATTCTATTCTGCTTGACAACCAAACAGAAATCACTTCTTGGAACGGCGACCTAGGCGAAGAGGTCCCGCAATGGAACGGTAAGTTGGAACCTGGAACTTACACCATAGAAACCGTCACGGATGAGGGCATTGTTACTCAACAGGAACTCTACATCAAACCCTTCGCGGCGTATCAACTGGAGGGGCATATCCTGCTCAGTCTACTTCTCGTTGGGTTCGCATTTGCAGAACAAGGGGTTAGAGCACTTGCTGGCCGCCTGCAAAACACAATTCAACAACGGCCTGTTGAACGAACCCCATTCAAGCGAGTCACAAGAGGGATGCCCGATTTGGAACAACTTCCCGAGAGCGACTCACCTTGGAGAGAGCCGCTTCGCTGAATCAGAGAAAATCGGACAGTGACAACTGTTTTGCACGGTCGTTGTTAAACAACGAATCTACGCTATCTGCAAGCCATTCGACGTTTTGTCTCGTGTAGGTGTCCACTCCATAATGGTCCATAACGAAACGTGTGACCTTGATGTATTTCCGAACTGCACCTTCAGAAACGGTCAATGCAAGATTGCCCCCGCATAAATCTCCTTCCGATTTAGCAACACCAACGCTTGAAAGACCTCTGCCCTTTGCTTTCTCGGGTTGAATGCACTTTCCAGAAAGCGGCATCCTACGGTATGAATGAGCGCATTTCAAACAACGAACCTTTTGTCGGCCGTAGGCATTCAGGTTACCACGCAAATCGGGGAGGAAGTGAGAACGGACCACGCTTGATGCGACCGTCCGAACATCAACGCCACGAAGACGATGCCCAAGTGCGAGTTGACCGTTCATTTTATCGATCATGGTCTCTAGAGTTTTGTATGCTGATAGTGCTGGCCCTTCATCCAATGAGTGACAGTCATGGGTGTAACCGTATCCGCGAACTGCAGCAATACTTCCAAGGCGGCGTTCGACGAAATCCATCCGATGAGCGATGGTCTTTGGGTGAGGTTGATTGAGCGTTGCCTCATAGAAATCTCGTTCGTAGAACCAACCAGAATCCACGTTCAAGGCTTCTTTATCCACTTCTGTGGGGTTGAGCCGAGTCGTCAGTACCAGCGGAGCATCCATTTGCCCACCGCGGTTTGCTGGTAGAATTTCTCTGCTGAAATTCAACAAGCCGTCCATCAAGAGCAAGATAGCATCTTCATCCCCGTCACAGTTTCTTCGCTTGGCTGCGTGGAAAAGCGGGTGAGCGTAACCGCCTGAGCAATCAGCCCATCCAATAATGCGAGATAGAACGCCTCCGCTGGTGTGGGGGGCAAGAGCACAGATGAGATGGCCAACTAAGTCATCTGGCTTTGTCACGTTATAGTATGGCTCAGCCTTGTAATACCTGACGAGTAGTTCGTCGATATATCGGGCAGTACGAACAAAGAAGTCTCCTGCATTCTTGGCCACAATGAAATCTTGAGGGAAGATTTCCAACACCTGTTCGTCGTCCTGCAGGGGCTCTCCGAGATAATCATGTGTGTAGCCGAGCGTGTGGAGTTTCTTCCAAGGAACATCAATTTCGCGGGGCCTGAAGTGAGTCACAGGTACATCGCTCATATCATAGCGAACCGTTCCATCCCGGAAGACTGGCAGATCATGTTTTGCTCTGAGGATTCCTTTTTCGATCGCTTCGGGAGTTTGGTCGCGGCTGTTGAGTTTTTTCATGCACTTCACTTGATTCGGCAAGCGATCAATACCAAGACGAATACGAGCGTCTTCAACCATGGAATCAATCCGAACGGTTTGGACTTCACCTCGTCGTCGTGAGTTGGCCTTTGCAGATGTCATTTTGGTTGAACCTTCACAAGCCTCACCTGCGCGCTCTTCGCCGAAATCATCCTTTGAACGGTGATGGCATCTGAGGAAGGGTGATTCCTTTCCACATTTACTGCATACCCGTCGTCCGAGTTGAATGCGGATTGAACTCTTGTCAATTGCATTTCTGAGGAGGCGTTGGTTGCCTCCATTCAGTTCGATGGGGAAGAGTGCGTTCGTCCTGGGGTTCATTACACGAGGTGCTGCTTTTTCGGGACGGCCCATTCTGCAACCTATGCGAACTGGAGCGCTGTGTTCCCACCTGAATTCAGATAATGTACGCACCAAAGGTAGAATCCCATCGACCTCGTGGTCGTCTTCCAATCGCTGTGCTGAGAGGTAGGCTTGCTTGTCTTTCGGCCCTTCATCTGGAATGGATGCTGCTGCCTCCCGCCCCACTTTATCGGTTTCAGCAATTCCTAGGCCGCGTTGACGAGCCCCTGTTTCAGAGGCAATACGAATGGTCGCTCGCTCTTTTTCTAACAGCGACAAGCGTTCCCGCTCCTCGTCAAGAACTTCCTTAGCTTGTTTGAGTTGATTCAGGCGGTCATGCGCCACCTTGTGACCGTCTTTCAATCGCAAGGGTTGTTCGCCTTCAATACCAAAACCGAGTCCTTCGAGGGCTGCAGGCCATCCAGCGGTAATGACCAAGTCATCTCCATCATGATGGTGTGGGAGTCCCAAAATCATGGCCGTGGCCTTAGCCATTCCATGTTGAATAAGAGCCCAACCCTCTGGAACAGATGACTGAAACACAGAGGGTTCGGGATGAAGTTGAAGGCCGGGGAGTTCTGTTTCCTCTAATGCAGGTGTTATCTCGGGTTGTAATTCCTCTAATTTAGCGGCGTCCCATCCACGAACTCCGCCCGTAATTCGGAGTTGTTTATGATGCGGTAACGGGAACATCTGGACGTCATCTGCAAGCGGCTTAACAGAATGTGAAACCACTCCATAGGGTTCAATTTTTGCCTCTGAAAACATGGTAAGAACCGGTGGAAGCCACTCTAGAGGCAAGTCAAGAAACCAGGGATTGTGAGGGGGTGGGAGCGATGTTGCGAAACGACGGGATATCGCTTTAGCAGCCTCCCAGTCTACCGTAGTGTTACGCAATTTTTGATGCCACTTTCGGCGAACATGATACTGGGCATCTCCATCTTCTGCTTCTGAGGGATGAATCCCCGGGCATCCCTCGGGCCAATCGCTGCGGTTGCCGTTGAGAATCGATACAAACGCGTCAACATCTTCAGGGTGAACAAAACCTTCAATCAAATCGCTGGCCCACCAATCAGTAGAATACCCTGCTGGAACCAAATTTTTGTTGTTCTCCATGAATTCCCCATAGCCGATTACAAGTTCTCCATTATCCCAAATTTGCTTGACATTTGCACGAATGCGGGCGAAACTTGGAGCATCATCAAAACGTGCGAAACGGCCATCCTCAAGAACAACCCACGGTCCGTCTGTCTCATCCGATGGTGTGATTGCACAGGCTTTTCCAGGTCGCTCAATTTTCATTTGTGTCCCGATGGTGATGAAATCATCCAACGCAAGCATTGAGGCGGAATTGGTTGAAGCTGCTGCCAAACCAGATGGTCGGGCTCGCCCGTAACGCAGTCGGAACCCGCCGGCCTGCAGTGGGCCGCCAAATACCGGCCGTCCAGCGATGATATCCTTCATGAATTTTGTAATTGGAGGGACTTTTCTGGATTTGAATACTTCTCCTTCCTCGGTTTGTTTTTCTTTTCCACGGGATGCGAATTTGGAGATGAAGTCCCAGCCAGGCACCTTTAGTCGTTCTGTGTGTTTCTGAATCTTGGGTGCTTTGAGGCACATTCCTTCTCCGATAACCAGCAAAACACCACCGCGGATTCTGGCCTCGTCGATGTTGCGAACCCGGCCGTATCCGGCACACTCGATGCGTTCGGTCGATTCGCCGTTGATCATAACCGGGCAAGCACGGACAATTTCGTCAATCTCGTTGGGTGAGGGGCGGTATTGGAGGTTTCCTCGGTAGAGTCCGAATTCTTCCTTCACTCGCTCAACTTCGGGGTCAGTTGGCTGGTAGTGGCCAACGTTGAGTTCTCTGCGAATCATGTCTGCAATCAATACTGCAAGGGCCTGGGCGGTTCCTCCTGCTGCCCGAATCGGTCCTGCAAAATGGACCGAAACAAATTGTGAACCGTCAACATTGTTTAGAAGCCGAACCTCACTGATTCCCTCCAATGGAGCAACTAAAACCGCTTCCGTGAGAATCGCTAATCCTACGCGCAACCCCACGTCAATGGCCGTCTGTAAATCATAACCTTGCTCACGGAACCCTCGTGCAACAGATTGGGCCATCATGATGGAGGTTGTTTCTCGGTCATGCTCATCAAGCATAACTCTGATATCTTCTGCGACTTCATATCCCTGAAGATATTCGACAAGAAGCTTCTCAGTCCGCCCGGCAAGGTCTGCCGCTCTAGGAATTTCGACATGATCGCGATAATCATACCCCAGCGAACGGATATCCTCTGCGATTCGATAGGCATCGTCAGCCCGCTCGTCCATCCACTGATGATAGACTTCCATTTCATGCTCTAAACGAGGGATGTCGAGGCCAAGCAACGGATTATGCTCAACCTTTTTTCCGTCGTCCTTCGCCGCCGCCATCGTCGCTCATTTTCTCTTATTGGCGACCCTTTATCATCAACACGGTGAACTTTGAAGGAGTGACTCATGGATGAAAAATCAAGGGAAGGAAAGTTCATGGCGTGAAGTCCTAACCCTTTGTCATGGCCGTTCACGAAAGCGTTCTCGCTCACCCTCAATGGAGCCGACTTGCTGCATTGGTTCACGATTTGGCATTTCTTGACGGAGGCAGTGATGATGCGTTTACCCTCGCTAGTGGACGAAACTCACGCTGGTTTTTTGATACCAAGCCAGTGATGATGCACCCCGAGGCGGCAGGCATACTAGGTTCTCTTCTCAACGTCCGAATGAAAGCACTTGAAGCCGACTTTGTTGGAGGATTAGAACTAGGGGCAGTTCCTCTAACTGCAATTGTCATCACCTCCCCGGATGCAGAGAATACTTTGCGTGGATTCATGGTACGAAAGGAGCCAAAAGGCCGAGGTGGCCGTAAAACAAACAATCCACCAGGAATCGAAGGCTCTTCGTTAGAAGGAGGCGGAAGGGTTGTTGTTGTGGAAGATGTCACAACGACAGGTGGTTCGTCGATTAAGGCTGTTGAGCGAATTCACGCCGATACAGAGTGTGAAGTGGTTGGCGTCATCAGTATTGTGGACCGTGAAGAAGGGGCCGAAGAAGCGTTTGCCAAAGCCGGCCTGCACTTTGAGAGTTTGCTAACCCGAAGCCACATCGCTGATTTGTGAGGGTTTAGAATGCATACTGTCCTTGACCCTTCTCTCGTAGACGATGAGGGTTTAACTGAACAGGCACAAGACAAGACGGCCCCCCGAGGGATGCTCTTCTATCATGCAAAAGATGGCCAACCGCTCTCAACACCCTGGCAGGTAGCAACAGCTCGCTCCATGATGCTCAGTCAATGTGATCTGGCGGAGGGCCTCATTGTAGATTGTGCATGTGGAAGTGGGCTCCAACTCGCTGCTCATGCATCTGTCCTCAGTAGACCTTCTGTTGGCATTGAACTTTCACCCCTTCGCGCTCAAGCCAGTGCCAAAAATCTACAGATCGTAGCACGTCAACAAAAGGCAGAAATGAAACGATGGTTCAGAGAAAGCAAAATTCTAGCTGGAGACGGAACTGATGCTTCGGGTGCTTTGGATGCTTTAGGAATGAATTCAGAACATGCAGTGGCTTTGCTCCACCTTGACCCTGCACGACCACGCAACAGCAGAACCCATGGGCTTGATGAAATGCAACCTCGTTTGGACGTTGTTTTTTCCTCATGGGCGCCTTATTTCGCAAAGCACAAGCGTGGACCGGGGTTGCTCTTGGACCTCTCTCCCCGTTTGACCCCGTCCCAACGTGATGAGGTAGAAGGTTTGGTTGACAATGTCTGGCCGGGAATTGAACGTACTTGGGTTTGGACATCGCGAGGGCGTGGGCGTGTCGACCGCTTGGCACTATGGCTCGGAGCGGCATCGTCAAAAAACACATCTCGGCGTTTCGTACGAATTCCCCCAAAACTTGGTGAACAACCCCTGATACTTTCAACATCAGGAACCAATGATGACGACTCTGTACTTCCGAAAGCACTCATTCATCCACCAAAACGTGGGGAATATGTGAGTATTTTAGACGCTGCACTAATTGAAAGTGGTTTGGTTAGGACGTGGCTAGAGGCGGTCTCGAAGGAGACGATGAACCGATGGGGTAGTGTTGAAGGCCGCCGCCCTCAATTGCACCATGACCATCCCTTACGATTAGGAGATCAACGCAATGCGTTGTTGGTCCAAGCAACGGGTCGCGTCGTAGCACTGATTCGCGAACCACTCTCCGATGAAACCATTGACGGATTGGTGGAAATAGCACTAGAGCACAACATGAAATCGCTCACCCTCCGATTGAACCTTGACCCCGCTGACCAACCCAAATGGCAGGGTTCGCTTGACCGCCAATTGAGTCGGAGGCACGGAGAACGAGATGGTTTCGTGACCCAGCATCCGAACGGGGATGTCTTGCTGTTGTGCGTTTGTCATTCAGAATCATGAAAAACCCATCACTAAAATCATTCCTTTTGAGACTCAGTGGCGCGAATGTGACCATCGCGGTCTTCATATACGGGAGGCAAGTCGGAGGCCTGCTTGACACTATGTGTAAGCGTTGAGGTGAAAGAACATGGCACGACCAAAGGATGAGGAGCTAGGAGAGGACTTCTCGTATATCCTACGTATGGCAGATACCGATATGGACGGACTTAAGCCCCTGGCTACCGCCCTAACTTCAGTGAAAGGTGTCGGCCACCGAACCGCTACCCAAATCTGTAAGAATACAGGTTTTGATGCTCACCAACTTGCAGGATTCCTATCGATTGAGCAACAAGAAGAACTTCGCCTTGCAATCGAAAACTACGCCGAAAAAGCACCGTTGTGGATGCTTAACCGACAACGTGACCTTGAGACTGGAGATGAGATTCATCTTACCGGCCAACAAGTACGATTCACTCTCGAAGACGACATCAACCGTCTTCGTACCATGAAGTGTTACCGTGGTGTACGCCACGCATCGGGCAACAAGGTCCGTGGACAGCGCGGACGCTCAAACGGTCGTGGTGGACTCACCCTTGGTGTGAGCCGAAAGAAGGTATGAGGAGGAATGAAGTATGGGAGAGCCAAAGTTTTCACGACCTAAATTTGACACCCCTTCCCACCCGTGGAAGGCTGGACGAATTGAAGAAGAACACGCTATCAAGGCCAATCATGGCCTCAAGAACATGCGTGAGATTTGGAAGGCAAAGTCCCAACTTCGTCGTCATCGACGTCAGGCTATGCGCTTGATCGGTACAGTGGACACCACTGAAGGTCACGGAAAGCGTGAGATGGATGACTTGCTTCATTCACTTTACAAGAAAGGACTCATTGAATCCAACGCCAGCCTTGACGACATTCTATCTCTAGGTACTGAAGAAATCCTCAGTCGCCGACTCCAAGCTCAAGTATACTACAAAGGACTTGCATGTTCAATGAAGCAAGCCCGTCAACTTGTAACCCATGGACAAATCTGTGTCGGAGAGCAAAAAGTCAGCATTCCTTCTTACCCTCTCTCCCGAGACGAAGAAGGAGATTTGCGCTACCATCCGTCCTCTCCACTTAACAATCCAGAACACGCTATTCGCAAGGCCATCGAAGGTCGCCGTGAATCCGCTGAATACAACGAAGAGGAAGAAGTGGACCCCGTTGCAACACCAGAATTTGCTGAAGAAGTTCAAGCAGCTGGTGAAGCCGCAAACGCAGACCAACCCGGAGGTGCTGAGTGATGTCCCGCAAAGCTATCGTCAACATCTTCAGTTCGTACAACAACATTCTGATGACTGCAACCGACCTTACCGGAGCCGAGACCATTGTCACCTGCAACGGTGGCGAAGTTGTCAAAGCAGGAAAGGACAAGGGTGGTCAATTCGCAGCAACACGTTCAGCTGAACGTCTAGCAGACGCACTTCGCGAGAAAGAGTTTAGCGAACTTATCGTCAAATACCGAGCCCCTGGAGGCAACCTCTCCAACAACACCGGGCCCGGTGCACAAGCGGCTATCCGAGCCTTGACCCGTGCTGGTATGACCATCTCTCGTATTGAAGATGTCACGCCAATCGCTCACGACGGCACCAAGAAGAAAGGTGGACGTCGTGGACGCCGTGTCTGATGAAAACAGGTGATTACCATGAAGACTGAAATCGTAGAAGGCTGGCCTCGTGGTCATGAAATCCGAATCCTGATCAGTAATACTGATGCTGCACAAGTGAACGCTATTCGTCGTGCTCTTATTGCAGACGTACCCAAGTTGGCAATTACACGAGTCGACTTTTCCCAAGGTGTTACACAAGACAACAAGGGTGATGTCGTGGAATCCGTGAACGTTTTGCCTGATGAAGTTCTTGCACACCGACTAGCCATGATCCCCATCCCTACACATCCAGAAGAAGGCCTCGTATTCCCTGACGAATGTGAGAACTGCCGTGATGTCGTTGAGAAGGACAAGGGTTGCCCAATGTGTCAAGTCCTTTACACCCTTTCAGCACGTGGACCATCCGCAGATTCTGATGAACCCTACAAGACCGTATACGCTGGAGACATCACTACCATCTCCGACCCTGTCTTTGACATCCTCCCAGAACACAAGCAAATTCCGCTAACTCTACTCGCTCCCGGGCAATTCCTTGAATTCTATGCATTTGCAGTCCTTGGCCGAGGCCGAGACCACGCAAAATGGACTCCAGCAGCAGCGGTCGGTTTCCGACCACAGCAAGTTGCTGTCCTCAAGAAGCCAAAGAAGGCAAGCATTCTCTTTGACTTGGGACTCAAAACCTCAGATGGCGTTGCAATCGACGCAAAGTTGTTTGGAAAGGATAAGAAAGTCGCCAACATCAACCACGTGATCGACCTAGAGAAGGCACTTCACCAAGTCGGTGAAGGTACTGGCCGTGATGGCGACTTCGACGACGCAATTGTCATGGAGACCATCGAGAACGCCTACGTCTTCTCATACCAGACCGATGGAAGTTTGGACCCAGTCACCGCCTTCAACATGGCACTTGGTGAACTCAACCAACGCTTCGTCGCCCTCGGTGAAGACTTGAAATCCGCATTGGCTTGAAGCCAATACTCACACAGCCTTCTTGACAGGGGGCTCTATCTCCGTAACAGGGTGAGCCAGTGATTGAACATCGTAGCGGCGGTCACATCACCCTCTTGTTCTCAATTGACAAGACACCCCGTTTACCTCGTTCACAAGGGAGTCTTGGAGCAGGTTTTACTATTCATCATGGCGTTATCATCAAGGCCCGCCTCATCAAAGATGACCACACATCTGTAAAACCTCAAGCTGGAAGTCAGCCCGAAGGGAAACAAACTCATGCGAGAAATGCAGAAATTCAGCTGACCGTCACTGATGCTCAAGGCGAGGCTGTAGAAAATCCAAACCTGTATCTTGACCTCATAGAAGGATGTCGAGAAGCGACGCTACTGCGACCTCATGAAGGTCTTGAAGCAGAGATTCGTATTGAGTGTCCCCTCAGCCAAGGGTTTGGTATGTCAGCTGCTGGCCTCATGGCGATGGGAAATGTCCTGCATCAATTAACCGGCCGTGGTCGCTTGAATCAGTATTACAAAATTGCTCACCGAATTGAACGTCAACATGGGGCTGGGCTCGGAGATGTGCTTGGGGCTTCTGTGGGCGGCATTGAGTTGCGATTGCAACCCGGGGCTCCTGGGTGGCCGGGTCAAGCTGTGAGTTTCTCAGCAGATATTCCGGTGTTGCTTGTTTGGGATGATGGTGGGGCTAAACATACATCAGATTACATCGACAACCCTGATTGGCAGCGCTCTATTACTCGTGCAGGGCTGTCTTGCATGGAGGCCTTGAAAGTTGGCAAATGGGAACGAGGCAGGTGGAAGGATTTACTTCAGCAATCTCAGCAATTTTCTCAACAATCTGGAATGATGGACGAAGCAGTCCGAGCACAACTTCACGGAAAAGTCGCTACCACGTTGGTCGACTTGGGGTTGCAGGGCCGTCTTGCCGTTCGCTTATGCATGCTAGGAACATCCGTAGCGGTTTTACCTCGGAACCTGGAGGATGTCCCCCGAATTGAAGAATATGAGCACCTCGGAGAACTTCTCCAAGCGACTGGAAGAGGAGTTCTGCTCACCGGAGTTGCACCAGTCACTACGACTCATCAAAAGCTGAGAGATCTAGAGGACTAGCATCCAACATCGTCACTCCGGGAATATACAAGTTCTCAGAGAATCCATGGCGGTAAACAATAGCCCCACTTCCCCATTCATCGATGTATCGGAGCATCTGTTTCTTGGTTTTCTTTCGTTGAAAGTCAACATCTCCACCATAGAAGTGCTTCGCATCAATCCATGCCACTGGACGGCCATTGATGATGACATGGTCCAAGAACAACAAGTCCGGGGTGCGAATAGGACGCCCGTGCTCAGCCATCTGTTCTGCAACCATCTCGGGTTGTCTACGGATTCGAACTCCTTGGGCTTCAAACCAATCTGAAAGAATGTCTTCAAACAAATCTGCTCTCACCTGTGTTTCAGACTGGTCGACATTTGAAACTCGGTCGGCAGCTTCCGCTGCCTTGAACTCGTCCTGTTCTCGTTGCTTCATTGACGAAGGTGAACGAAGACTTTCCTTAATTTTCTTTTTTGACCAACCGTTGGCTTCCAAAACAACTCGGAATACATTCATTGGTGGGAAATCAAAATCCTTAGACAGTTCTACAATCGTAGCCCCTTCTCTGTATTTTGCAGCCATTTGCCTCGCTTTTGACTTTAATTTACCGTGAGAATATACTGTCTTTTGTTGGAGGAGTGCTGACCGAAGCGAAAGCGCCTGGTCAAGAGACATGTTTTGATCTTCAACAAAAGCAGCAATCTCATCCAATCGTTCGTCTTCAACCCACCCAAATTCTCCACGGCGCATGACCGCTCCAGCCACTTGCTCTTCAGAAGAGAGCGGGACAGGGGACAATGTCCAATCAAATGAAAACGTCCGAGGCTCTTCCATTTCAGTTGGAAATCCCATTGGGGCTGGTTCGGATGAAAAGCGTTGATTTGCCTTCCCATCCATTGTTTCAACTTCAGAACGATGCCGTTCTTCAAGCGTAGACTTACGGGCACTTCCGTACCTCTTATTTTGGTTGGAACGGTTTGAAGACCGTCTATCTCGTGATCCTTGACGACCCATAAGGCGCCTTCGTCGGCGACGCTCCTTGAAACCTCGCTTATACTGATGTAAATACCGCAACGCGAGGGGTTCTTATGGAAGACGTACCTGCTAAGAGCATGCGCTTCCGTGCTCTAACGCCTCTCGTAGTGGCCTTTTTGCTCACTGTGAGCCTCATTCCCCCGGGGAATTCGGTCGAAACCCCGGAACCCCTCGAATCGGAAATTACCTTCCAATCTACTGGAAATAACAGTACTGCTGGGTGGATGGTCGGAGCCGGCGGTGATAGCGTTGAGCGAATTGGCGGCATGATTCCTCTTGAAAACGGACTCTTCTTGGTAACCGGTTCGTTTGAATCAAATATTCAATTCCATGGTGATGTTGAAGGGTATGCCAGTAATGACAGCGGTTTTGGAGAAGACTTTTTTGTAGCATGGATTAATGAAAACGGCACTTGGAATCGGACACTTTCTGGAACCAGTCAGGGTCTTGACCTAATCAGTCATTCTGCTATGCTCGCCGACGGAACGATTGTTGTTGCAGGTGTTTTCTGCGGCCTAACTTACTTGGAAACATGCAACATGACATTAGGGCAATTAGCTCCACTACAAACTTCCGAATCAGACCTTGGTGGCGTTTTTATTGCAGGCTTGAGCCAAGAAGGTGATTGGTTGTGGGCGAGTTCAATTTCTAATGAGCATGAGATGTTCGTCATGGACCTGATGGTCACACAGGCCAATCAGATTCATTTGGCTATCAACCATCGTGGCTCGATAGAGATTGAAAGTGGAACCATAACAGGTGGGCCAATTGAACAAGCAGCTGTTGTCGTCCACGACTCCACGGGAACGGCTATTGCGCATCATTCTACCTTTTCCACAGGCCCTATCGAATCCATTGGATCTCTTTGTGAGGATGGATTCGGTTCAACGTATTTTGCGTTAAACTTTGAGCAATTTATTGCGTTTGATGATTTTGTAGCCTCCAATAATGGCTCAACGGATGTCGTTGTTGCTCATTACGGAGTAGATGGATGGCTTTGGGCCAATAGTGCGGGTGGAAGTGGTGATGAAACCCTGAAGGACTGTGTTGGGCTATCCAACGGCGGATTACGAGTCGTAGGAGATTTTAATCAACAGATGATGTTTGACAACCTATCTACATCAGTACCCCAGTGGTATGATTTCTTCGACGCTACCATGAGTAGTGATGGAGTATGGACCTCCGCTGACTCGTTTGGAGGAACCGGTGCTGAGCATGCAATAGGACTGAAGTTAACCCCTCAAGGAGACGCGATTATTCTTGGCTCAATGACTGGGAATTTCCAATTGGGAGATAATTTGCTAACCGATCAAGACGCCTACAATGACGGGGAACATTACGACATGTTTCTCGCTCAAAGGCTCGTTAACGGCTCATGGGACTGGGCCATTGCAGCAGGTGGACCTGGAAACGATTTGGCAATCGAACTTGCTTTCAATGCCGAGGGATCTCCTGTTGTCGGCTTTATTTCCAATGCTGATGCGGTCATCAACAACCATGAATTTGACCAACGCGATTCCTTTGATATGGGAGTTTGGATGTATGTTACAGACCTTGATTCAGACGGCATTCTTGACGGAATAGACAATTGTCCAAAAATAACGAACTCAGACCAAGCCAATTACGATTTAGACGTATATGGCGACCTGTGTGATGAAGATGATGATAACGATGGAAAACCTGACTTGGAAGACGATTGTGACACGAGTTTTGTTGGCTGGTTCAGCACCTCAATAACCGACCATGATGACGATGGGTGCCGTGATGCAACAGAAGATTATGACGATGATGCTGATGGGATTTTTGATACCAATGACCTCTGCCCTAAAGGCCCAGTAGGATGGATATCCACCCTCGAAAATGACGTTGAGAGCGATGGATGCTCGGATGAAGACCTTGATGGAGATGGATTTGTAGATCAACTTGACAACTGTCCTGCTGATGCAAACCCGACACAAGCCGACCTTGACGGAGACGGAATAGGCGACCCGTGTGATGATGACAAAGATGGAGATGGAATCAGTATTCCTGCCGACATCTGCCCAAATGACCTCACTCCTTGGACCTCAACTCTCGCTAACGATTACGACCGTGACGGTTGCTTGGATGCGACCATGGATGAGGACGACGACAATGATGGTGTCAAGGACGCCTTTGATGCCTGTGTATTAGGAGAAAAAGGCTGGTTCCTTGGCGGCTCTACTGTTGACCATGACGAGGATGGTTGCCTGGATAGTTCTGAAGATGATGATGATGACAATGATGGATTCAAAGATCCAATAGACCGATGTCCCAAAGGAATTATTGGAGTATCAGGAGCTGGCCAAGACGTTGATTCAGACGGTTGTATCGACTCTGTAGAGGATGATGATGACGACCAAGATGGCGTTTTCGATATTCTTGATAATTGCCCATTAACCGAAACCACTGAAACTGTAAATATCAACGGATGCAGTCAATACCAACTTGATGACGACGGTGATGGAGTAAGCAATGCCTATGATTTCTGCCTTAACACGGGTTCTGGAAATGTGGTTGATGTTCGGGGATGTACCGTTGATTTAGAAGGAGCAGCAGGTAATGACGAGGGCGACGGCATTGGTTTGACAACGTTCTTGTTCCTCTTCGCTGCTGCACTTGGAGGATGGGCGCTGGTTACAACAATGCGTCGGCCTGAGCTCCCGCCGCTACCACCTAAGCGTCCACAAGACATCGCAATCCCACATTCACGGGATAATGAAAGCGAGTAATCAAGCGTAAACAATTGCCGGAGAAAGAGGCATTGCTGAGCCTGCTCGCTCAGTCGTATCTTCTTCACTCTCGCCTTCAACTACGATTACAGATTCTAGCCCTAAATCAGACGCAATGAATGTTGATGCTGCTTCAAGTACCTCTTTTTCATCAAGTGTTGAGAGGATGACCTGCCGTGATTCATCGTCCCACTTGAACACTTGAGGGAGCATCTTCTTCCCCCAGAAGCCCATCATTTCGCCTTTTCGCTCTCCTTGAGCCATCGGCATTTGAGCCAAAATGGGTACAAATTGCTTAGGATGACCTCCTTCATGGATGAAGTTGAGTGCTGCGCGGGCCATTTCTCTTTTCCACGAAGGAGAAAGAACCACCGTTGCAGATGTTGCTGGGCCCCCCAGATGACGCTCGGCAATATTCTGAACCTTGCGAGCCTGTTCCAAGAAGTCCCGAATGTATTGTTCACCAGCGAGGACAAGATGTTCCTTGTCGCTCACAGGTTGAGGTGATTGAAGATGACTGCTGGCAGCAAACGTTTCACTTTGTTCCGGCAATTCCATCCACCATTCCTCAGCCAAATGTGGTGTAGAAACTGAAATCATTTGAGCCCACTGAGGTAAAATTCCAGCAGCCACATCGGGGTTTTGTCCACCCCTACGCACATACCAGTTGATGTCCTTGATAATTTCATAATGTGAGAGTTCGACAGCACGGCGTAGATCGTAGGTCTCCATGGCTTCAATAAATTCGTGGACTCGCTTCTTGAAACGTATTTCAAGCCAAGCATCCATTGAACCTGCTTCTCCTTTCCACTGACTGAGTTGCTCAGGCATGGCTTGGAGTTGGAGCATGACGCGATGGTTGGCCTCAAGCGCAGCATCGGACCAATCCATTCCAGCGGTGGGGTTTGCTGCAAAGAGGATGAAGAGGCGCACAGTATCTGCACCATACAGCTCAATCATCGCTTCGGGAGAAACGGTGTTACCGGTAGATTTGCTCATCTTAGCGGAACGCTCTGTAAGGGGTTGATTGCAATGTGGACAAGGTGAACCTGCTCGGTCGACCGTGTGCGTAACGCTGCAAGATGCACAGTAAGGGGCAGATTTGTTGACCATTCCCTGACAAAGCAGTTCGATGAAGGGTTCGTCAACACTCGTTAAGCCAAGGTCTCGCAGCGCCTTGGTCATGAACCGAGAGTAGATCAAATGCATCTGAGCATGTTCAATACCACCGCAGTAGAAATCAACCTTCATCCAATGGTCTGCCAGAGATTTTTCAAAACAAGCATCGTCGTTAAGTGCGTCAGTGTACCGTAGGAAATACCATGACGAATCCATGAATGTGTCCATGGTATCTGTCTCCCTGCGACCTTTACCTCCACAGTTAGGACATGGAGCATGAATGAACGTTTCTGATGTTTCAAGGGGGTTGCCTTGCCCGAATACAACATCCCGCGGGAGTTCAACAGGCAGGTCTTGTTCCGGAACTGAAACCGGTCCACACGTTTCACAGTGAATGATAGGAATAGGTGTACCCCAGTATCGTTGGCGTGAGACCAGCCAAGGGCGTATCTTCCAGTTGACCCTGCGCTTACCCAGATTCTTGGATTCAAGCGCAATGCAAACGGCGTCCCTAGCCTCTTGCCCGTACAAGCCATCGAAGCCTTCCAAATTGGAGTTGACCATCCATCCGTCATCAACTTCTGCTGCGTTCATTGGAGCATCAGCATCTGCGCCTTCAGTCATGACCAAAACTCGCTTAATCGGAATCTCATACATTTTTGCGAAATCATGGTCGCGCTCATCATGCGCAGGGACAGCCATTACGCCACCTGTTCCGTACGTCGCGATCACGAAATTACCAAACCAAATCGGAATTTGCTCTCCGGTCAAAGGATGGGCTGCATACCGTCCCGAAAAGAATCCTTTCTTTTTGTTCATGTTCTTTATTCGGTCAAATTCAGACATATTGACGACTTCATCGTGCAGAGCCTTCCAATCCGTTTCAAACTCAGTCCCTTCCACAAGCTGCTGTGAGAGCGGGTGTTCGGGTGCGAGAGTGACAAATGTTGCTCCAAAGAGCGTGTCTGGGCGTGTGGTAAAAACTTTGAAACTGAGGTCAGAATCAACGACTTGAAACGTTATGTCTGCACCTTCGGAACGACCCAGCCAATCCCGTTGAAGGGACTTCACGTGTTCTGGGAATTTGATAGCATCCAACCCGTCGTGCAATTCTTGTGCATAGGACGGTAGGTCAATGAACCACTGACTCATTCCTTTTTGCTCAACTGGGCCATTGCATCGCCAACAGCGACCTGCTTTCACTTGTTCATTGGCAAGTACGGTATTGCATGATTCGCACCAGTTGACCGGCGCAAATTCCCGCTTTGCCAGGCCGCTTTCAAAGAATTTTGTGAAAAACCATTGATTCCACTTGTAATAACGAGGATCATGGCTCTTCAAGGTGCGACTCCAGTCGTATGAAAATCCCATTCTCTTGATTTGCTGTGTGATGGAAGCCATGTTTCGTTCTGTGATATCGTGTGGATGTCCACCTTCAGACATTGCTGCATTTTCTGCAGGCATCCCAAAGGAGTCAAAACCCATTGGATAGAGAACTTCAAAGCCCGTCATTCGCTTGTAACGGGCTACTGCGTCCCCGATGGAATAATTTCGCACGTGCCCCATGTGCATTTTTCCAGAAGGATACGGGTACATTTCAAGACAGTAGAATTTGGGTTTGTCTCCCCCGATATTAGCCTTGAACAGGTCTGCATCAGCCCATTTTTTCTGCCAGGCGACTTCGTTCACGGGAAGCATTTCACTTGACATTCGTGTTCACCGTCCACTGGACGATTTTGGCCAGCCGCCTTCACGCTATCAAATCCCCGCTCTAGACACGCGGAAATGGTATGTTCAAATCGAGTCCTTGATGTGCCGGAACACTGACTCAGTCTTGGGAAAAATCCGTATTGGTTTCCAACAGGAAAATCGCCTCGCGGGTGAGTTTGTATCGGTTCTTAACACCCATCTTACGGCGTTCAACCAAACCATATTTCTGCAACGTGCGGAGGTGGTGGGAAATCAACTGCTGACTCTTCTCAAGTCGTTTTGCAAGTTCCGCTTGAGTGGGGAACCCGCCCAACTGTCCGTCTTCATCCAAGAGGCTCAGAATTTTCCCTTGGAGACTGTTGGGGTCTGGGGAGAGAGGCGGGACGGGGAGATCATCATCAATCATGTTCGGGTGAAGTTGATTGGTGAAGGGATAGAAGCGAACAAGGCGTCCATCTTTTTTCCTCCAAACATTCTCTTCCGCTTCGAGAATTCGGAGGTGATGAGTTATTTGGCCGTTGCTCATATCCAAAGCGGCCATGAGTGCTCGGAAATGACATCCTGGATTTGCAGTCAGGTAACCCATCAACCGTCCTCGTTGATATCTTCCATCAGTGGTTTCGTGAGTTTTTCCGAGCAGCCCTAGGAACCAAAGCCCGGCCAAAGTTGAGGGGATTCGTAGGCTCTCATTTGAAGCAGCCACGATAAAAATCAACGAAAGAATTGATGTTGTCGCAACCACGCTCAAGGCAGTAACAACGGTTGGAGGTGTTGGTTCAGAAGTGGGAACAATCAGATTTGTTTCTTCAGAGTCCTGTTCTGCATTTGACTCTGGGGCTTGTTCCATCACGACCTCAACGATTCCAACTGAAGGGGCATTGAAGCCCATACATGCCGGAGAAGAGGTTTCAGTAAACACTACGTAAACTCCTTCAACTTCAGAAGTTGGTTGCCATGAGGACAATCCCCGTGCGTGAGACAAGAGGTATTGGTCCTCATTAGCGTTCAAAACCCAGCACGTCCCTTGTTCGGTAAGGATGCCGCTCCAGATGCCCGTTAATTCAAAGGTTTCACTCGACTCTACCTGCTCTTGAACTTGTGATGAGTCGTCTGTCGTCGGCCATTCAAACTGAACGCTATTTGTGATACGGGGGGAACTCTCTATTGCAATTTCTAGAGTGTAAGTTCCATCGGGAAGAATAGGCATTCCGTCTTGAATCATGGCAACAGAAGCCGTTGGGAACGGGGTGTTTTCAGAGCCCGAATTCAACAGAAGTTTTCGGCCAGAATAATCGTTGCACAACGTTTGGAGTTGATGGGTGAGAACCTGATTCTGGTCGTAAAAAGTGAGCGTGTAAGAACAAGGATTAATCATACGCAAGTACAGTTCTTCGTTATCGTTTTGTACATCCACAGCAACATCAACCGAGGTTTCATCGGTCGTTGTAATCGTAGGGATGAGCGTCAAGTCCGAAGTGATCGTACATGGATTCGCCACCATGTCCGTGTAGTGTATGGTTGTACTTGTGCTCAAGGCAAATTCAGGCACTTCAACAACCACGGTAAAGGTGCCAGGGGACACAAGGCATCCATCGGATTTGAAGAAGCCCCATTGAGGCAGTGGGAAATTAAGTGGGCTTTCGGATGCGAGTTCCATTTCCAAATCAATTTCACTACAAGGGTTCTCAATCCGACTGTCAAAGACAACTGTCCCAAAGTCATCAACAACCCACATTTCAGCCTTGCATGTCGACGTGAATTCCAGAGTTTGGTCAGCACTGTTTGTGCTGGTCATGTCCAATGTCATGGCAAGAACTTCTCCGCGGGAGTAGTCGTCAAGTGTGCGGCCTCCACGGTCAATAGAGAGCAGCGCGTCTACGTTCTGAAGAGGAGCTTCGTTTCCTGAAACCAGGATGGAATGTTGGAAGTCATCACCCGGGATGGAAAGGGTCACATTGGTTTCAAATTGTGGTTCGACCAGCAGGTGGCCAACAAACAATTGTTCTCCAGGCATAATGAGGTCGACCCCAGCAAAGCATTCCATTCCAATTGAACGGAGAGCTTCAAACTCAACTTCAATGAAGCATGGACCCACGGATGAAAGATCCACGCTCTGTGATGTTGGGTTGTTGAGGTTCACTGAAATGAGTGAAGGGCCCGATGAATCGGCTGTGCGTTGGTTCTTAGTAACCGAAAATACAAGGTCGTCTGGGAGGATGACAGGTGTTTGAATTCGAACATTCTTCGTATCATTTAATCCGGTAGAAGGGTGGTATGCTTCTACGGTGTAAAAACCACTCGGAAGCCATTGATTTTGTTCATTTTTCATGTCCCAAACCAGAGTATTCATGACTTTGGTTTCTCCAGCAAAAAGGTCGACACCTCGGGAAAGGCCTCTACAATCTACACTACCATCGTGAACTTGCTCTCCTGTCAACGAGTAAACATTCAGAACAATATCGCATGAAGGGTCATTGTCAAACGAAACAGAAGCGCCTGAATTCACAAAGGCTGTTGATACTGAAAGCAGTTGTTCTGGGCTGTACCATGACTGGTCAACGGGTTCGTTGAGCGTTGCTTGAAGCGAAAGGTCCGCAGGATCGGCTGAAGAAAAGCCAACGAGTAGGGAGGCAAGGAGAAGCCCTACCAACAGAGATACGCGGCCTGTCGCCCTCTCGCCCATGCGAAACGAGTGATGCTCATCCCTTGAAAGGTCAGCGGTACATTCTATGTGTAACTCACAGCACATCGTCGAGGCTTAGCATGGTTGGAATGGCTGCTTCTTGCGCTGCTTGCTGCTGCATTTCATAGCGTTTCCATTCTGGAATCTCATCGCCTTCCCAGCCCAGTGCACGTGCTTCTGCATAATTCCCTTCAGCGAGATAATGCTGAACCCAAGCTAGCCTGCGTTCTTCTTCTTCACCAAACGCATCATGGACCATCTGCTCATCTCGTTTTGACTGAACGGCTCGTCGCTTTCCTGCGGTCTTAGCAAGTTGAGCAACAAAGATGAGCGCAAGGAGGAAGATGATTGCTCCACCCATTAGTGTAAGGGTATCCAAGTTGCCAGAAAGGAGGTTATCTGATTCCTCATCGCCAGAATTAGTGATGCTCGGGTCGCTCTTGATGCCACATGTGACAATACTACGGGCTCCTTCAAAGATTTCCGGGTCCCATACGCAGGGGTCGTTCAAATCTGAAACTCCGTCACCATCAGAATCAACACAGCCAAAGACATCAACGGTTGATGTTCCTGGTTCCTTGGCACAATCGTCGGGCCTGAATGCAGGGACTGGGGTTGCATTTTCATCACTGTTGAGTGGAGTGTAAAATGCGTTATCTCCATATCCGTCACCATCGAAGTCATTCCATTGTGAGGACTGGTATGGGAAGTTGTCAACTCTGTTGAAACTGCTAAGATTGTCACCCCATCCGTCCCCGTCAACATCCGACCATTGACTTACAATGTTCGGGAATGCGTCACCGCTCTGATTTCGGAGAATGAGAAACGCCCCTGGGTTGTCTTTGTCGGCAATTGTTTCATTGACAAAGAAGTAATTGTCGCCGTAACCATCACCGTCAGTGTCAAGATATTGGTCTGCATCGTTCGGGAAAGCATCGTCAACATCGGCGTAACCATCACCGTCGGCGTCGGGACAACCTTGCCGTGCCATTTCAAATGAAGTTCCGGGGACATCCACACAATCATCACCGCTGGGCACATTGGTATTGTCTCCGTAACCGTCACCATCGGTGTCGGTCCATTGGAACGGATCTTCTGGGAATGCGTCAATCTTGTCTTCGTATCCATCAAGGTCAGTGTCGGGGCAACCTCGGGTGTTTTCGTTATTTGATTCTCCATACTCGGTTGGACAAACATCGCCGTTTGTTCCATCGGTGTTATCTCCGAAGCCGTCTCCATCTTCATCGGCCCACTGGGTGACGTCGTTCCAAAAGGCATCGCCGTTATTTCCTCCGGGATTGTCGCCGTAGCCATCACCATCGGTGTCCTTCCACTGACTGGTGTCGTCTGGGAAAGCGTCAGCATTTGTTCCGTTGGGGTTGTCACCGCGATTGTCTCCGTCACGGTCTGCCCATTGTGTGGCATCGTCAGGGAACGGGTCTCCTGCATTGGAATAACCATCGCCATCTCTGTCGGGGCAACCTCTTCGGTCAAATGATGAGGTCCCTGAGTCTGAAGGGCAATCATCCGAATTGTTTCCTGTTGCATTACTGCCAAATCCATCGTTATCTTCGTCGCACCACTGCGTGATATCATTGGGGAAGGCGTCTGCGCCGTAACAATCTGTTGTAGCGGGCCACCCTGGCGTCGGGTCAGAATATCCGTCTCCGTCAGTGTCTGCACAGCCAAGACGGTCGTAAATTGAATCACCCCAAGTGTAAGGGCAACCGTCTGGACGGTCACTGTTTGGATTGTCACCGACCCAATCTCCATCGGAGTCGAGGTATTGTGACCGCTCAAGTGGGAAAGCATCCGGTTGATTGGCACTTGAAAGCAAGAGCCCCGGCCAGAAACTCGGCCGTTGTGTCTCCCATGAAACATTGTCATAATTATCTCCATAGCCGTCTCCATCCGAGTCGTTCCACTGTGTTGCATCGTTGGGGAAAGCATCTCCAGATTGATTCAGATGAAGTTGGTATTCGTTGAGGTCAAAGTAGTAATTGTCGCCGTAGCCATCACTGTCACTATCAGCCCACTGCTTGACATCCGCAGGAGCCCAATCGCCAGCATCCGACCAGCCATCACCGTCGCCATCAGGGCAGCCAAAGCGGTCTTTGTTTGAGGTCCCTGGGATTATTGGGCAAGAATCTGGTTCGTTAGCAGGGGATGGATTGTCGCCGAATCCGTCGCCATCTGTATCGTTCCATTGAGTGCCGTCTTCTGGGAAAACGTCAACGACGCCATCGCCTTGGTCCGTTGTATTGTATCCATCATTATCAGCATCAATGTCAGCAAACCAATAGTAAACTCCTTCGTCATTTCTACCGTGTGCTGTTACGATATGTGTGCTATCAGGACTCCATGCTACCCCGTAAACCGTACCGCAGTTGTTGTTGTTGCCAGAGGTACATCCTCCTGGGCGTGGGCCGCTAAAGGAGTCAACTTGAGTCCCTGTGTCTGACTGATAGACCCTCGCAGTTGCACCGTCTGCTTGATACCAATACATGCCAGCAATAACTTGAGACCCGTCACTGGAAAAAGTGGTTGAAGCACACGATGTTGTGGTGACCTTTTCCCATATTCTCGTCCATGCGTTATTGCCGTATTCGTACATGTCAAAGCTGGCGGATTGTCCTTCCCATCCACCGCACATCGAGATGTAATTGCCATCGGGCGACCAAGCAATTGCATTCACTGCATTTGGTGGGTTTGTGATGGTCCAAGTGGTTGCCCTGGTCGTGGTATTAACGATGTAAATGTCACTGTTTCCCGCAAGGGCCATGTGCATTCCATCAGGCGACCATGCTACGTCGTAGAAACGGTCTTCGCCGTTGGGATTGACGGCATAAAGTTCGGTGCCTGTGATGACATTGATGACGGCAACCTCTCCGTTTGTACCACCGTTACCCGAGCGGCCAATGGCAACGGCCACGCTTGAACTGTCCGGGGAAAATGCCACACTATTGACTTGGTCTCCGCCACCAACATCAACGCTGATCACGCCGTGAATTGAAGTGAGGTTACTGCTGTAGTAGATGTCGATTGAATCGTCATCGCGGGCGGCTGCGACATATTGCCCGTCCGGTGAAAAGTCTACGTCATTGACATTGTTTCCTGTATTGACGGAACGAACATTGGTCCAGGTACTCGCGTTCCAAATACGAACAAAATCATCCTCGGAACCGGTCACAATAAATTCGCCGGTTGGAGAATATGCCACGCCGTAGTAATCGTTGCTGGAACTGGTTGTAAATTCATTTTGGAAATTCGGGTTACCGATTGACCATCCGTCGCTGAAGTCCGAAGTCCCGTCTCCGTCGCGGTCTGGGCAACCGTCCTTGTCAACAGTGGAAGTGCCTGCCGCCCATGGGCAATCATCCGCACTGTCTTGGACACCGTCTCCATCGGAGTCGGCTGCAAGAGCCATTGGGAGAAACAATGAAGCAATGAAGAGAAAGGAAAGAAATACGGAACGGTTTTTCTTTTTGAAAGAGCCTGTCCGGTGGGGAGCCATACTTGTGGGAATAATTTCAACATAAAGGGTTTATTGTTTCTATGCTCAAACAAAACATCGCCTAACCAACGCACAAAGTCTTGAACAAGGTGGCGCCTGTCCTTGTTTATGGGCGGAGACATTCCCAAGGTTAATGTCGCCGCTCAAGACCGCGTACTTTTGCATTTGTTGAATCATTATGACTGGGCGGACCGGTACGTCGTCCCTCAAACCGTGACGCGCCCTGGAATTGCCGAAGCATGCGCACAGCATCCTCCAAACGTCAGCAGAACCATGCGTAACTTGCTCAAAGATGGAATGGTTGAGGAACATACTCGGTCCATTCAAGGCGAGGAGCGACGGCAAAAAACATGGCAGTTAACCGAAGACGGCAAGGCGCTTGGAGAACAACGGCATGGCATCTTGAATCAAACCAAAATACTCATCCGCAATGTTGACGGAGAACTTTTGGAACTCAAAGCAGAAGAGGTAGGTTCACATCTCCAAACTGAGTTGACGCTTCTTCAAATCCTTCTTCACGCACAACACGAAGGCGTGCTAACCTACGGAGATATTCGTTTTGGAAACATTCGGCGGTCTAATGATGATGTTTTCCCAGCCCCGGGTCGGTTGATGCCGCTGGTTGGCGTTCACGCGACCTATGCTACCGCCCCTCCTGTGACGCGGCCTGTTTACGGACGAGATCGAGAGTTGAAGTTGCTACATACTTGGTTCGATGACCGAAGACCATGTATGGTCGTTCATGGAATTGCAGGCATTGGGAAATCAACCCTTGTAGCACATTGGCTTGAACAGCACATGGAACAACATCAGAATCTTTCTGTTTGCTGGTACCCTTGTCAACCATGGGACCAAGCCTTAGGGCTTGCAACAAGTTTGCTGCATCGCTTTGGAATTGACGAATCCCACGACCCTTATCGCCTCATCGAAACATTACCTCTTACGCCTGGAGCGGAGATGGACGTGGATGCATGGCGACGACGTCTGCTTGCCTACTTGACCGATGCGAGCACCATCCGTGAACGGTTCAAAGACAGGGCTGGAGGCCCACCCCCCTACTGGCTCATCGTTTTGGACGATATTCACCATGTGTCAAAGGAGGCAAGCCATCTCTTGGGCGCATTGCTCCAAATCGCTCAGAAAGCCCCGCTACGGATGGTATTCATTTCGCGCACGACTCTGAATGTTTACGACCGGAGGGACGTTCATATTCGTGATAATGTTCGTGAATTACCGCTATCTGGCCTTTCTCTTGAAGCGACTGAAGCATGGATTTCAGCACTGGACGTTGAACAAAACACCCCAATCCCTGAGGTTCACGCGGCCACGGGAGGCCACCCACTTGCTCTTGAATTGTTGGAAATTTACGGCCAACCGACCCATCAAGATTGGTTGCGATTCCTTGACGAGGAGATTCTTGCACGACTGCCAGAGCCTGAATTAGAGTTGTTGTCCACTCTTGCCGTGGCTGAGTCCCCGGTCAAGTGGGAGGTTCTTGCAGACAGCACTGGATGGAACGGCGCCCCCCCTGAGAATTTAGTACAGCACGGATTGCTCCTTGAATTGGAACAGGGCATGTGGCTTCACGAAGCCCTCAAAGAACGATTACTCCGTGATGTTGGAGAAAACAAAGCGGCCAGAAAAGCAAAGCTTGGTTGATCAAAAGTCGTCAGCCGTCATGAGCTCGTCAATCCACTTAAGGAGAGCAGGCTTTGGCATGGCGCCGGTTTTTTGACCGACAATCGTTCCATTTCGGTACATGAAAAGTGCAGGGATACTTCGAACTCCAAGTCGGCCTGCTGTGCCGGAATTAGAATCTGTGTCAACCTTAGCGACGAGGATGTCGCGCTCTTCGGATACAGCCTGAAGTACGGGGGCAATGGCCTTACATGGGCTGCACCAAGGCGCCCAAAAGTCAACAATGACCCACTCGCTATCGTTCACTGCTGCATCATATTCGCTATCGGTAACGTTCCTTACTTCACCCATTGACTCACCAAAACGCCCTTGAGAAGACCCATTATGAGTCTTTGGACTGTTCTTGATGGCTGGAAAGGGAGCAAGCCTCATGAGACACGGCCTCTTGGATTGGGTTGAGGGATACCATGATCATTGCACCAAGTGTACTCACGGCCAACTTATCCGCACTTGCCGGAGATTGTACCGAAGCCCTTGATGCTGGCTTGAATTGGCTGCATCTTGACGTCATGGATGGAAATTTCGTCCCCAACCTCACCTTCGGCCCGCCGGTCATTCGCTCTCTTCGGGAGGCGCTTGGGCCCGATGCAATTTTCGACGCACATTTGATGATTGAAAACGCCGAAGAGTCGTATCAGCAATACATCGATGCTGGGTGCAATCACCTTTCCATCCATGTTGAAGCGGTGACTCACCTTCACCGAGCGGTTACCGCAATCCGTGAAGCAGGTGCTACTGTTGGCGTTGTTCTCAATCCGGGAACACCTGTAGAAGCAGCACTGGAAGTTCTTGAAGAACTGGACCTTGTGCTCATCATGAGTGTGAACCCAGGGTTTGGAGGACAGTCGTTTATTCCCAGTGTTGAAAAGAAAATCCGTACGCTATCTGAGGCCATCAAGGCACAAGTGGCATCCGGTGGCCGTCCCGTCCAAATTCAAGTGGATGGCGGTGTGAAAGCACACAACATCGCTATGCTCCGCGAATGGGGAGTTACCAATTGTGTAGTGGGCTCGGGCCTCTTTAATCAAAAAGCAAACGTGGCAGATAACCTCGCCATCATCCATGATGCATTGCAATGACGGAGGGGTCAACATCAAGTTGCTTGTCGTGACCTTGCTCTATCCCTTGCCTACAAATGTGAGCAGGGGCGTCTTTGTTGAAGACCATGTTAAGTTGCTACGGGAAGCTGGACATGAAGTGCGAGTTATCAATCCCCTACCGTGGATGCCAAAATTCGCAGAAGCGCGCCGATCAACTCTTGCTGGAGTCTCGAAGGCTCCACGCACTTGGGTTCGCGATGAACAGGCAATTTTTGCCCCCCGCTTCTTTGCACTGCCAGACCACCCTTATCCGTCACTAACTCGCTGGAATTTGGCCAGGAAAGCCAAGAGCATCGAGCGCTTTCTGGGTGATTGGCGACCTGACGCAATCGTTTGTCACACCTTGTGGCCAGTAGGTGTTCTCGCCGAACGGTTGGCTAAGCGTTGGAATGTTCCTTGGACTGGCGTGGTTCACGGCTACGACTTTGACGTCGCTTTGCAGGACAAGAGTCTTGGGAAACATGTTCGACGGGCCGCCGCTGATTGTGATGCCCTCGTATGTGCTACTGGACGATTGAACGGCATTGCAGCCGGTCTTTTGTCACCGCCACGAGAACTACGAACCATACCCTGTTCAACTGAAATCGGTCGGGATTGGGCACGTGAATTGCGGTCCTGGCGAGGACGGTGGCGAAAGGATGCGTTGGATATTCTGTTTCCAGCCGACCCTCGCCGTCCTGAGAAGCAGCATCTGCTCGCTCTAGAAACAGGGGAAGAAATGGAACATCGTGGATGGGTCGTTGGAGTCACGCACCTCAAGCAACAACCCCGTCACATCGTTCACGACCGAATGATGGTTGCTGACGTGACACTCATCACCTCAAAGAGAGAAGCAGGGCCTTTGGTTGCAAGAGAATCTCTGCTCTGCGGAACTCCCGTTGTGAGCGTAGATGTTGGTGAAGTCGCAACCTATCTGCCCGAAACATGGGTGTGTGAGCCAACCCCTTCGGCACTTGCTGATGGTATCGAGGCTGCACTTCGAGAGGGTTGGACCAAGGAGGCATCTGTTCAGGAAACGCTTGCCTTTGCTTCAAACGAAACGGTCATGAAGGCGTGGAACGAATTGCTTTCAACCCTCGTGGAACAAACATGAACAACGGTAAACCGAAGACCCACCACAACGTATGGGTCACAAAACCTACGACGGCAAATGTCGTACACAGGAGCATCATGAGCCAATCGTCTCGCCGTTGGTTCACTTTCTTGAACGAACCGCTCATCACCCACGAAAGCAGAAGAAGGAGGGCTGCAGTCATGCTGCTTGCGATGGCGGCGCCGTAAAGCCGTTGAGTTGAATTTGAAGGGAGGGCAAGAATGAACAATGCACCCAGAAGAACAGCAACTACCAGAACTATGGCGATAAATTGGGTGAAGCGCCATGAGTTTGCCCCTGCCATTAGCGCAGTGTATGTTGGCGTTGCCATGAGCGTCATTACCCAACCAAACAGCAGCACATAAAACAAGTCGATTGCGGATGCGCCATATGTGGAATCCAAATATTCTGGTGGAAACGCTATTGGGGCGAAAGTGGAGACTAAAAACGCCCCACCGAAGAGCCCTACTGGCAGTAATCCAAACGACATGTCAGCCGCTTTTTCCATTTCCCGATGGTATCGTAACTCATCATCCCTCGATGCGCCAAGTACTGGAAGTAACGCTGCCCTCATCGCTGCAGGGACTACCAAACCAGCCAACCATGCCAGCTGTGCAACGTGGAAAACGGCAGCCACCTCAACTCCTTGACTGCCTGCGATCATAAATTTTTCAATTCGCACAACATACGGAAGAACTCCAAGAGTAATTGCAAACGGTAAGGCTGCATACAAGAGCGCCTTGTTTGAAGCCCATGACGGATGAAGGTGGCTCCAATCCATTGACTCCGAATTGCTCGGCGATTGTAACATAACCAAGACCAGCGCAAGGAGCCAGCCAACGACTGCACCTGCAAGGAAGACCGCCGTATATGCCGCGACTGAGGTACTTCCCTGATAGAAGAGGGTCAGGTAACCAATTGTGGTTACCGAACGCTCTGCGACTTTTGAAGCCGCTTCCAGGCGCGCCTCTCCCAGCACTCTTAATCCGCTTCTTGGGGCGTAAGAAGCAACGTGTGCTAGAGCAATCAGTCCAGCAAATATCAACACCGATGATGGCGGTGTGAGATTAATCCAGTCCTGAGGGTGAAGGACGAGAGCGACGAGTACAAATGGGATGCTTACCAAGAATTGCAAGCGGTAGATTCGCCATATTGCAGATGAAACCAATTCAGGGGCTCGGCTACCGTCCCTTGCAAGAAGTGTTGGAAGGCCTAAATCAATAACAAGGAAAAGCGAGGCAAATAAGTCAATGGCGAGGACCATCCAGCCGTAATGCTCAGCGAGTAAAGCATGTGTGAGAACGATTTGACCGATGAAGGCAAGAGCAACTGCAACCAGGTCGGCTCCAACAAGCCATCCTGCATCTCGGCCGCTTGATGGGCGTCGAGGTGGTGTTGGAGCGCCCATGTTCACTGCTGGAGTTCGTCGCTTTCAAGCCCTGCGTATATTTTTCCGAGTGGCCATCAATCCTCTACCCTCCATTCCCAAACGCTAACTTGGCCTTTTTCTCCTTCTGTGCGACCCTTCTGATGAATGAAGGGGGACTTGCGTAACGCACGCTGAAGAATGTGAGCGCGGACTTCGCGCCCTTCTTGTTCGAGGGCTGTGATAATTTCGGGGGTCGAGGCTGGCCCGTTTAGCCGCAACCAGCCTACAATCCAATTTGCTTGTTCGCGATTAGCGTTTCGCTCTTCGCTCCAACGAGATGGCCGAGCCATGGGTAAAGGTTACGCCAAGCGCTGATGAATCTTTGTAGAGTACGAGGGTTCGTTAGAACTCAAGCTGAACGGCCTTCGTCGTACATTTGGCGAAGACTGCCGTCTTGAAGCATCTCCATAGCAATGTCTGACCCGCCAATGAGTTCTCCGTTAACGAAGATTTGAGGCATGGTTGGGAAGTCTGACCAAGCACATACGGAGGGAATTGCGGCTGGACTGCTTAGCACGTTGAGTGAAGCGAAATCTTCTCCAAGTTGCTGCAATACTTGTGCCGCACGGTTTGAGAAGCCACATTGTGGCTCATTGGGGTTTCCTTTCATGAACAATACAATGGAGTGTTCATCGACGAGTGCTTGCAATTCTTCAGGTGTCCAGTTCATGTTTCTCAATCCTTGTTGTTTTGGAGGCGTCGTATGTGTACCCCTTGGCCTCCACCGTGGGGGTCAAACGCTGTATCCCCTGCAGTTTCTGCTTGGGCTGGCGTCATGCACTTGAGGTCAAGTGCGTGAATTGGATGTGGGATATGTTCTTTCATAACTGCAAGGACTTGCTTTTGCCGTTGGAGTGGACGCATTCCGTCAAACGAAGGAGAAATGATGCGCACGTGGAAATGGTCGCCTGAGCGGTGCAGGTCAATGACTTCAACAACGGCGTCTGGAACTGCTTTGAGCACTTCTGCTTCAATCCATTCGGTCCCGACCATGCTCACGCCTCAACCCTCCGTGGCGTCGCCTCTTCTTTGAATCTGCGCATGAGGAACCATCGCATCCGAAACAACGATGCCTTAGAAAATAGGCTTGTTTTTCAAAGTGGCCGTCCGACTGCGTAAACTTCCCAACCTTGTGCTCCAATGGCTTCAAGGTCAAGCACGCGCCTTCCATCGTACAAGATCGCAGTGTTCATATTCGAAGCCAAAGCGCTCCAATCAAGTTCAACACACACTTTGTGGGCTGTGACAAGAACAGCGAGATTGAAGCCTTTTGC